>Ga0066256_1004902_pt1 | contig 11490 bp, 10 predicted proteins | sample ThiBio_1000_biof_FD_87107 | JGI IMG/M metagenome (GOLD analysis project Ga0066256, IMG submission 87107) | Wastewater bioreactor microbial communities from Cape Town, South Africa - Thiocy_expt_1000_biof (version 2) | ecosystem: Engineered > Bioreactor > Thiocyanate-remediating >...
TCATCGCCACCCATTATAATGTCGATTTTTCCGAACATTATATCGCGCCCTATTTTGCCCGCGCCGGTTTCGGCTTTCTCGGCTGGAATACGCGCTATCGCGGGTTCGAGGACCAGTTCCTGCTCGAACATGCCATCCTCGACATCGGGGTCGGGATGAAGTGGCTGAAAGAAGAGGCCGGGGTCGAACAGATCGTGATTCTCGGCAATTCGGGCGGCGGCTCGCTGATGGGCGCCTATCAGGCGGAAGCAATCGCGCCGACCTTGACCGACCGGCTGCCGTCGATCGGCCAGGATGCGCTGGCGCAGCTCATCAAGGGCGATCTCTATATCAGCTTCAACGCCCACCAGGGACGTCCCGAAGTGCTGACCGACTGGATGGACGCGTCGGTGATCGACGAGAATGATCCGACGCTGACCGATCCCGAGCTCGACCCGTTCAATCCCGACAATGGCCCGCCCTATTCGGACGCCTTCATCGAAAAATATCGCGCCGGCCAGCGCGCGCGCAACCAGCGCATCACCGACTGGGCAAAGGCCGAACTCGCGCGGCTAAACGCGGCGGGAATCCCCGACCGCATCTTTCCGATGTTCCGCTGCTGGGGCGATATTCGCTGCGTCGATCCGGCGATCGACCCGTCGGACCGCAAGCCCAACTGGTGCTATCGCGGCGACCCGGCAATCGCCAACCGCACCCCCAGCATCGGCCGCGCCAATACGATCAAGACCTGGCTCAACATGTGGAGCCTCGAAACATCGCCGTGCCAGGGGCAGCCGCACCTCGCCAAGCACGACACCCCCGCGCTGGTGGTGCAGGGGCTCGCCGACACCGGCGTTTTCCCCAGCGATGCGCGCAAGATTTTCGACTTCCTCGGCACCGCCGACAAAAGGCTCGAACTGATCCCCGGCGCGCATTATTTCGAGGATTCGATCGAGGAACGGCAAAATGCCGCCGATCTGGTCAGCGGCTGGATCCGGGAGAAGCTGTAAGTGGACACGGCGACCGCCGACATCATTGCAGGATTGCGCGCGGCCGGGCTGACGGGCGAGGGGGAGGTCGTCCTCGAGCCATTGACCGGCGGCGTGTCCTGCGACGTGTGGCGGGTCGACGGCCCGGCGGGGCCGATCGTGGTCAAGCGGCCGCTCGAGCAATTGCGTGTCGCCGCCGAATGGCACGCGCCGGTTGAGCGCGGCGCGAGCGAAGTGCGCTGGCTGCGCCGGGCGCGCGGTGTCGATCCGCATCTGGTGCCCGAGGTGCTGGCCGAATTGCCCGGCCACGGCTTCGCGATGCGCTTCCTGCCGGATTGTCCGGTGTGGAAGGATGAATTGATCGCGGGCCGTGTCGATCCGGCGTTCGCGGCGGCTGTCGGTCGCGGCATCGTGGCGGTCCACGCCGCGACCGCGAACAGCGCCGCCGACCGCGACGCCTTTCCGACCGATGCGATGTTCCGCGCGCTGCGCGTCGATCCCTTTCTGCTGTTCGTTGCGCAAAAGGATGCCGAGCTTGCGTCGGCGCTCTACGCGCTCGCCGACGACCTCTCGTCGCGCAAGGTGGCGCTTGTTCACGGCGACGTCAGCCCCAAGAATATTCTCGTCGGTGCAGACGGGCCGGCTTTCCTCGACGCCGAATGCGCGGTCTATGGCGACCCTGCGTTCGATCTTGCCTTTTGCACCACGCACCTGCTGCTGAAGGCGGTGTGGCTGGGGCACGAACGGCTCGGCGAGGCGGCGGCGGCACTGGTCGAGGCCTATCGCGCCGGCATCGATTGGGAAGATGCCGACGCGCTGGCGCTGCGCGCCGGAAAGCTGACTGCCGCGCTGCTGCTCGCGCGGGTCGAGGGCAAATCCCCGGCGCCCTATCTGACCGATCCCCATCACAAACAAATCGTGCGCGATCAGGCGCGCGCGTTGCTGCTCGCGCCGACGCCCATCGATGCGCTCGTCGCAAACTGGAAAAGGACCAAGGAATGACGTCGCCTATCGCTTCGGTTACCGGGCGCCAGCTTTGGGATTCGCGTGGCCGCCCCACGGTCGAGGCGGAAGTTATACTCGAATCGGGCGCGATTGGCCGCGCCATCGCGCCAGCCGGCGCCTCGCGCGGCGCGCATGAAGCGATCGACCTGCGCGACGGCGGCCCGGCCTTCGGCGGCTATGGCGTCAATGGCGCGGTTGCCGGGATCGGGGCCGAGATCGCGCCCGCGCTGATCGGCATGGATGCGGGCGATCAGGCGGCGGTCGACAAGGCGCTGTGCGCTCTGGACGGCACCCCGAACAAGGCGCGGCTGGGCGCGAACGCCGTCGTTGCGGTGTCGATGGCGGTGCTGCACGCGGCCGCCGCCGACGCGCGGCTGCCGCTGTGGCGCTACCTCGCGGGCGACACGAAAGTCCGCATCCCGCTGCCTGAAATCCAGATCTTCGGCGGCGGCGCCCACGCCGGGCGGCGCACCGACGTGCAGGATTTCATGATCATGTGCCCCGCGGCGGGCAGCTTTCGCCGCGCGCTCGAAATCACCGACGATGTGTATCGCACCGCGGGTAGGCTGATGGAAGCCAAGGGGCCGCTGTCGGGGGTCGCCGACGAAGGCGGCTGGTGGCCGAATTTCGCCTCGAACGAGGATGCGCTGGGCACGCTGACCAAGGCGATCGAGGCGAGCGGGCACCGCGCCGGCGAAGACGTGTTCATCTCGCTCGACATTGCGGCGAACGAACTCGGCGATGCCTCGGGCTACAGCCTCGCGCTCGACGAGGGGCAGTTGACGAGCGAGGCGATGGCGGCGCGCATTATCGAATGGGCGGGGCGCTATCCGATCCTGTCGATCGAAGACCCGGCGGGGCAGGATGACTGGACCGCGATGGCGGCCGTGACCGCCGCGATCGGCGAGCGGGTGCAGATCATCGGCGACGATGTGCTCGTCACCAATGCGGCGCGCGTCGAGCGCGCGGGCGATGCGGCGGTGTGCAATGCGGCGCTGATCAAGGTGAACCAGGTCGGCACCGTCACCGAAGCGAAGGCCGCGCTCGACGCCGCGGTCGCGCGCGGCTGGGGCGCGATCGTCTCGGCACGCTCGGGCGAGAGCGAGGATGTCACGATCGCGCATCTCGCCACCGGCTGGGACGCGGGGCAATTGAAGGTCGGCAGCTTTACCCGCTCCGAACGGATGGCGAAGTGGAACGAGATGCTGCGGATCGAGGAAGCGATGGGCGCCGATGCCGAATTTGCCGGCTTTTCGGCCTTTGCCGGGTCGATCGGACGGGTCGCGGCATGATCGTTCTCCACGCCCGCCCAAGCCCCGGCTTCCGCGCGGCGGTCGATGCCATCTTCGGCGCGGGCGTCGTGACGCATGTCGACGAAGCTGCACCGCTCGACGCGGTGGCTGGCGAGATCACCGCGCTGCTCCATGTGCTGACCCCCGTTACGGCCGATTTCATCGCTTCGGCGCCCGGGCTCAAGTTGATCCAGAAACTCGGGGTGGGCGTCAACACGATTGCGCTCGACGCGGCGCGCGAGCATGGCGTCGCGGTGTGCAACATGCCCGGCACCAACAGCCAGGCAGTCGCCGAAATGGCGCTGTCGCTGATGATGGCGGTGCTGCGCCGCACCTGTTTCTTCGATGCGCGAACGCGCGCGGGAGAAGGATGGACCGCCGATCCGTCCGAACTCGATTCGGTGGGGGAGGTCGGCGGGCGCACTGTGGGGCTTGTCGGGTTCGGCAATTCGGCGCAGCTGCTCGCGCCCGTGCTCGCCGCGCTGGGGGCGCGGGTCGTCTATACGGCGCGGAGCGAGCGCGACGGGCCTTATGAATTTCTGCCGCTTGGCCAGTTGCTCGCGGAGAGCGATATCGTCTCGCTGCACATGCCGCTCACCGAAGAGACGCGCGCCAGCATCGACCCGTTCGCGATGAAGCAGGGTGCGATACTCGTGAACACCGCGCGCGGCGAGCTGGTCGATGAGGCGCGGCTGGTTGCGGCGTTGACCGCGGGCCATCTGCGCGGCGCGGGGCTCGACGTGTTTGCGGAGGAGCCGTTGCCGCGCGGCAATCCGCTGCTCGGCCTGCCCAATGCAGTGCTCGCGCCGCATATCGCGTGGCTGACCCCCGAAACGCTCGTGCGCAGCCTGACGGTCGCGCACGAAAACTGCCGCCGGCTGGGGGCGGGCGAAGCGCTGCTGCATCAGGTGGTATGAAAGATTTCGTCATTGCGAGCGAAGCGAAGCAATCCAGCGCGGTTTACGCCTGCTATGGATTGCCGCGTCGCCTTCGGCTCCTCGCAACGACGACGCTTTAGGATTGACCCCATGACGCTTCCGATCGTCCTCATCACCGGCCAGCTTTTGACCGACGCGGTATGGCAGCCGCTCCTTGACGCCTGGACCGACCGCGAGGTGATTGTCGCGGACAACCGCAGCGACGATACGATCGCGGGTTTCGCGCAGCGGCTGCTCGATAATGCGCCGCCGAAATTCGCGCTGGTCGCACACGCGATGGGCGGCTTCGTCGCGTTCGAGGTGATGCGTCGCGCGCCCGAGCGGGTTGCGAAGCTGGTGCTGATCTCGACGCTCGCCTCGGCCGATGGCCCCGCGCAGACGGCGCGGCGGCAGGGCTATATCGACCTCGTGACAAGCGGCCAGTTCGATCAGGTGGTCGAGGAGCGCATCCCGATCCTGTTTCCCGAAGAAAAGCGCGGCGACGCGCGCCTGCTCGGCATTGCGCGAAAGATGGCGGCGGACACCGGCGCCGACACCTTCCTCGCCCAGCAGCGCGCGATCATGGCGCGCATCGACAGCCGGCCGCGCCTCGGCGAGATTGCGGTGCCGACCTTGCTGATCTGGGGCGACAAGGACGGCATCACGAGCCGCGCGCACCATGAGGAGATATTGGACGCGATTCCGGGCGCGCGGCTGGAGGTGATCGCGGGGGCAGGGCATCTGCCGACGGTCGAGGCGCCGGAACTGGTGGTGCCGTTGCTGGCGGATTTCATCGACCAATAATTTCCTGTCATCCCCGCGAAAGCGGGGACCCAGAGCGTGCGTCAACTGAGCTAGCCCCTGGGTCCCCGCTTTCGCCGGGATGACGATATTATTTCAGCTCCGCCCGCACCAGCGCCGCGCCGTCGACCATCGCCTTCAGTTTCGCCTGCGAATGCTCGCGGCTGTGATATTTCATGCCGCAGTCGGGCGCGATCCACAGCCGTTCGGCGTCGACATAGCGCAGCGCCTCGCGGATGCGTCCTGCGACCACCTCGGGCGTCTCGACCTCGGGGATCGACAGATCGAGCACCCCATACATGATCGTCTTGGTCGGCAGTTCGGCGAGGATCGCGGGGTCGAGCCCCGGCTGCGCCGCCTCGATCGAAATCACGTCGATCGCCGACGCTTCGAGTTCGGCGAGGAAATCATAAGCCTTGGGCTTCGGCCCCGTTGCCCCCGCGCTGTGGTGCACCATCGCATAGCCGAAGCAGATATGCAGCGCGGTCGTGCCGCCGACGCCGTCGAGCGCGCGGTTGATCGCCTCGATCGCATAGGCGTTCGCCTCGGCGGCGCGCGCCTGCAGATAGGGTTCGTCGAGCTGGACGACATCGACGCCGGCGGCGAAGAGATCCTTCACCTCGGCATTGACCGCATCGGCATAATCCATCGCGAGCGATCTGAGGTCGGGATAATAGCCATTCTCGGCCTGCTGCGTCATCGTGAAGGGGCCGGGCAGGGTCAGCTTGACCGGCTTGGTCGAATGGCGACGGAGAAAGGCGGCGTCCTGCGCCTCGATCGGCGCCACGCGGCGGATCGGGCCCGAGACGAGCGGCACCGGATTGGCGTTGCCGGTGCGGTCGATCGCGGTGCCATGCTGTTCGGTGTCGATCCCCGACAGCGCGGTCGCGAGCCGGTTCGAATAGCTTTCGCGGCGCATTTCGCCATCGCCGACGATGTCGATACCCAGCTCTTCCTGATCGCGGATCGCCATCAAGGTCGCGGCCTCCTGCGCATCCGCCAGCCAGGGTTCGGGGATGCGCCACAAAGTCTCGGCACGCACGCGCGGCGGCAGGCTGGCCTTCAATCGTTCGCGGTCGATCAGCCAATCGGGTTGGGGGTAGCTTCCGACGATCGTTGTCGGCAGGATGGGGTGATCGAACAAGGCGGATCCTCTCGCTTTTTTGATGGCCAAGTATTTGCTTAGTATTCTATCTAATTCAAGATCAAAGTGACGATGGGAGAGCGAAATGATCGATCTGGAGGCCATTCGGACGCTGGCCGATATTCCGGCGGCGCAGGCGCGCGCGCGTGGGCAGGCGGTCGCGGTCAAATATGGAGATCGCGAAACGAGCTTTGCCGAGCTTGATGCGCAGTCGAACCGGGTCGCGAACGCGCTGCTGGAGTCGGGGGTCGCGCCCGGCGACAGGGGTTCGGTGCTGACCAAGAACCACGACGCCTGGTATCCGCTCTTCTTCGGTACCGCGCGTGCGCGCGCCTGCCTCGCGCCGATCAACTGCCGCCTCGCCGCGGGCGAGATTGGTTTCATTTTGGGCGACGCCGCCCCGAAGCTGCTCTTCGTGGGCGAGGATTTCTTCGACACCGCGCTGGCCGCGGTCGCCGGGCTCGCCGACAAGCCGCGGTTGGTGGCGCTTTATGGCGCGCACCCGGACTTTGAAGGCTTCGACGCCTGGCTCGGCGATGCGGCCGCGACCCCGCCCGCCGACGCGCCGCAACTCGCAGACAATGTGCTGCAACTTTACACGAGCGGTACCACCGGGCGGCCCAAGGGCGTGGTGCTCGCCAACAAGAATTACCGCCGCTTCCTCGAAATGGCGACCGAGGTCGACGGCTTCGCCTATGGCGAGGACGAAACGGTGATGATCGTGATGCCGCTGTTCCATGTTGCCGGGACCAATGTCAGCTTTTCGGGGCTGGCGCAGGGCGGGCGGCTGGTGCTGGTCAAGGATTTCGCCGCGGGCGACGCGATCGCGATGCTGAGCGAGGAACGCGTCGCGCACGCCTTCCTCGCGCCCGCGATGATCCAGATGATGCTGCAACAGCCCGCCGCAGCGACAGGCGACCATTCAGCGTTGCGGTCGATCGCCTATGGCGCCTCGCCGATCGCGGAGGATGTGCTGCGCCGCGCGCGCACGACCTTCGGCTGCGATTTCGTGCAATTCTACGGCATGACCGAAAGCTCGGGCGGCGGATCCTACCTCTCGCCCGCCGCGCACGACCTGCCCGGCAAACTTACCTCGTGTGGTCAGCCATGGCCGCAGACCGAGATGGCGATCCTCGATGGCGAGGGGCGGCCGCTCGGCGACGGTGAGATCGGCGAGATCGCGATCCGCGGTGACATTGTGATGAAGGAATATTGGAACCGCGCCGAGGCGACCGCCGAAACCGTGATCGGCGGCTGGCTGCACACCGGCGACGTCGGCTATCGCGACGCCGACGGCTTTTACTTCGTCCACGACCGGATCAAGGACATGATCGTGTCGGGTGGCGAGAATGTCTATCCGGCCGAGGTCGAAAGCGCGATCATGGGCTGCCCCGGCGTCGCTGACGTCGCGGTCATCGGCGTGCCCGACGACAAATGGGGCGAGGCGGTCCAGGCGCTGATCGGCCCCGCGCCCGGCGCCACGGTCGAGCCCGCCGATGTCATTGATAGGGCGCGCGAGCGCTAAGCTGCCTACAAGGGGACGAAGACCTTCGAGACGATCGACGCGCTGCCGCGCAACCCGTCGGGCAAGGTGCTGCGCCGCGAACTGCGCGCGCCTTATTGGGAAGGCCGCGACCGCGCTGTGGGTTAGGGCCCCGTCTCTAGGGGCGCCCTACAATATTTCGTGGATCACATGGCGCACGCCGAAGTCGGTGCGCTCTCCCACGCCGACGGCGAGCAGGCCGTTGAGCCAGTCGTATCGGGGACTCGCAGTCTCGAACACAGGCGCGATTCGCAGATAATAAAGTGCGGGATCGACATCGGGCGCGGCAGGGTCGGCGAAGGCGGCGCGGACGTCGTCGGGGATCAGGCTGCGCCCCGTATAGCTGAGGTAGATGAGCGCGCCGTCGTCGGTCTGCCACACCGCGCGCGCGTCGAAGGTGCCGACCGACGCCGCCTCGCCCAGCCGCCCGCTGCGCGACCAATTGCCGCCACCCGGAAGAACGATGCCGTTGATTCGCGGTCCGAAAAATCGGCCGCCGGTGATATAGCCGAGCCGCTGGTCGCCGAAAGGCGAGGCGCCGATCCCGATCAGGCCGCCCCCCACCTCGAACTCCACGGTGCACAAGGGGCGGCTCGCAAGCGCGCTCTGGCGATTTTCGTCGGGCATAATCGGGAATCCTCTCTTGAAACTCTGGACAAGTATAAAACCATTAGTATACTAAGGGTCAATCAGATTGACGGATCGGACGAAGAAACCGGTACCGTTGCACTAGGCTCTATGGGAGGGTGAAGATGAAGGCTCGACATTCGAATCTGCTCGCCGGCGTCGCGACGCTTGCGATGCTGGCTACCGCCGCGCCGGCGATGGCACAAACCGCCGACGATGGCGCCGAAACGGCCGCCGGGGCAAGCGGCGGCGGCAATGAAATCATCGTGACGGCGCAAAAGCGCGCCCAGAACATCCAGGATGTTCCGATCTCGATGGAAGTCGTCAGCGGCCAGCGACTCGACGATTTCAACTCGAACGACATCAAGGCGGTGATGAATTACACGCCGAACGTCTTCGTCCAGTCGACCGCGGGCAATGACGTGATCTACATTCGCGGCTTCGGCTCGCCGCCGGCGAACTTCGCGTTCGACCAGTCGGTCTCGCTCTATGTCGACGGCGTCTACGCCGGCCGGTCGCGTCAGGCGCAGGCACCCTTCTTCGACCTCGCGCGCGTCGAGGTGCTGCGTGGTCCGCAGGGCGCCCTGTTCGGCAAGAACACCGCCGCGGGCGCGGTCAGCGTCGTGTCGGCGGGGCCGACCGACCGCTTCGAAGGCAAGCTGACCGCCAATTATAACTTCGATTTCAAGGGTACCGATTTCTCGGGCTATCTGTCGGGGCCGCTGACCGACACGCTGAGCGCGCGCCTTGCGATGAAGGTGCTCAACCAGCAGGGTTATATCCGCAATCTCGCGACCGATCATGACGATCCGGAGATCAAGCAGCAGCTTCTCCGCCTGACGATGAAATGGGAACCGTCGGCCAATTTCGATTACACCGCCAAGGTCGAATATGCGAACCGCGATGTCGTGGGCGGCATCACCGTGTCGAGCCCGCTGACCAGCGCGCAGGATCCGCACCTCACGCGCTATCTCGACAAGTCGGCGCTCGGCGATGAAGGGACGAAGACCAAGTCGGTCATGATATCGGGAACCGGCAACATCGCGATCGGCGACTATACGCTGACGTCGGTGACGGGTTACAGCTGGTTCAACGCCAATATCGTCAACGGTTTCGATCAGACGATCCCGGGCGGCGGCGGCGCGTTTACCAACAATTCGGTCTACAACAGCTTTCCGGAACGCTTCGAGCAATTCTCGCAGGAAATCCGCCTGTTGTCGCCGACCGGCCGCACCTTCGACTTCATCGTCGGCGCTTATTATGACCATGGCAAATACCGGCTCGACCAGCTGCAGGGCTTCAATATCGCCAACCTGTTCGGCTCGCCCTATTTCGGCCGCATCGACAGCCGCTTCAACCAGACGTCGGACAGCTGGTCGGTCTTCGGACAGGGTACGCTGAACCTCGCCGACACCTTCCGCGTGATCGGCAGCCTGCGTTACAGCCACACGAGCAAGGACGCCGATTTCGCTTCGCGGCTGGTCTATGGCCCGTTCGCGATCCGTCCGATCTCGAGCGCGGTCGGCTCGCTCAGCGAAGGCAATGTCGATCCGTCGGTGACGGTGCCGTTCGACGTCGCACCGCGCATCATGCTCTACGCGACCTATGCATTCAAGCCCGAGCGTTCGACCAACTATGAAGCGGGCGTCAAGTCGACGCTGTTCGACGGCAAGGTCGTCGCCAACGTCTCGGTCTATGACACCCAGTTCAAGAATCTGCAGGTTTCGGTCTATCAGCCGGCAAGCTCCAGCTATCTGACCGGCAACGCCGCGAGCGCGACGTCGAAGGGCATCGAAGGATCGCTGGCGCTCTATCTGTCGCCCAACCTCGATATCACCGCATCGGGTGCCTATCAGGACATCAAATACGACGATTATCCGGGGGCTGCCTGCCTTGCGTCGCAGCCGAGCACCTGCACGCCGGCGACGAACAATCTTGCCGGCTATCGTCTCGCCTATACCTCGAAATGGACCGGCAATGTCTCGGCGCACGGCCGCGTGCCGCTGGGCGATGATCTGAAACTCGACATCACCGGCGTCGCCGCGGGTCGTTCGAAATATTTCGACTCGGACAATCAGAGCCCGATTTTCGGCATCCAGAAGGGCTATGTGAAGCTCGACCTGCGTGTGCAGCTTTCGGATGCGGACGAGCGCTGGTTCCTGGCCTTCGTCGGCAAGAATCTGACCAACGAGCTGACGACAGGCAGCGCGTTCAACCTGCCGGCGCCGATCACCGCGGTTCCGCGCGCGATTCTCTACCTCGAACCGCCGCGCAACCTGTCGATCGAAGCCGGCTTCAAATTCTAGCAGTCCCACTAGAATGCCGACGGACGCGACCGCTATCGACGCTTTCCTTGACCGGGAAGCGGCGGGGGCCGGCCTGACCACGGAGGCCACCTACGGGACCGATCGCGAGCTGCGGCAGGGCTGCGTTCTGGGGAGCGGGGCAGTGGGAAGGGCCCACGTGTGACCTCCGGTCCCATCCCGTCGATCGTCGCGACGATCGATGCCGATGAATGGACGCGCCGCTGCCGCGCGCTCGAGGGTTTCGACGCGACCGCGCACCGGCTGCACAATCTGCGCGCCGAGATCGAGGGCGATCGCGCCGTGGTGACGGGTATCGTCGATGCCGCGCACTTTATTGCCGTCGATGGCGCCGCGCTGATGGGCGACCTGATCGGTCATTACACCCACCATCTGATCCGTGACGGGCGATGGCGGATCGCGGGTGTCACGCTCACCGTTGCGGGCTACCCGGCGGGGAAGCCCGCCTTCGATGCCGCATTTGCCGCCGCCCGCGCCCGTTTTGCCGAAAGAGGAATTGCATGATCGAGGTTTATTTCACCCCCACGCCCAACGGGCACAAGGTTTCGATCATGCTCGAAGAGACGGGCTTGCCGCACCGCCTGCTCAAGATGGATGTGCTCGCGGGCGACCATCTCACCCCCGACTTTCGGCGCATCAACCCCAATGGACGCCTGCCCGCGATCGTCGACCATGAACCGATCGGCGGCGGGGCGCCCCTGCCTGTCTTCGAAAGCGGCGCGATCCTGCTCTATCTCGCCGAAAAGAGCGGCAAGTTCCTGCCCGAAAATCCCCGCCGTCGCAGCCAGGCGCAGCAATGGCTGATGTGGCAGATGGCCAGCCTCGGGCCGATGCAGGGGCAGGCGGCTCATTTCATCCCCCACGCACCC
>Ga0066256_1004903_pt1 | contig 11490 bp, 10 predicted proteins | sample ThiBio_1000_biof_FD_87107 | JGI IMG/M metagenome (GOLD analysis project Ga0066256, IMG submission 87107) | Wastewater bioreactor microbial communities from Cape Town, South Africa - Thiocy_expt_1000_biof (version 2) | ecosystem: Engineered > Bioreactor > Thiocyanate-remediating >...
GTCGAGATGGCGCACCGAGGCATGGATATCGATCGGCTCCACCGGATAGCCGCCGGTCATATGGATGATGTCGAACGACTGGGCGAGCTTGATGAGCTTGCGAAAATCCTCCTGATTGCCGGCTCTCCTGCCGCCTTCCCGGTCGGCAACGAAGGGAGCCGAGGCAACCTGCGCGAAGACGAGATTGCGCCCGCCGATCTGAACATTGCGCAGCGGATTGCGCGCGTGCAGGGTGAACGTCGAGGGGATCGAAGCGATCAGCTCCATGATCATGCTGCGATCGAAGCGCACGCGTTCCTTGCCGGGGGTGACATCGGCGCCGGCCGCCTTCATGCGTTCACGCGCCTCGGGCAGGATAATGTCCATGCCGATTTCTTCGAGGATGGTCAGCGATGCCTCGTGAATATCGTCAAGCGCTTCCGGCGACAGAAGTTCGGTGCGGGCGAGATTGTTGACGAGGTTGAGATACTTCGTGCCGCTCGTCTTGCGGCTGCGTTCGGCACCTCGACCTCCGGCTCGCCGCCGCCGTTCGCCCGTCGCCGCAGCGCTCTGCGCTTCGTTCAAAGTCAGGCTTGCTTCGTCGCTCATGACGCTCGTTCCCAATTATCAGCTGACGGATTCTTGGCAGAGTTTCCCGCGACATGCCGCCGTCGTTTGCGACCAACACGTGACCATTATAGGATAGCGCATAGTCTGAACGCGACGTCGCCGAGGTGGTTAAACATGGTTAACGCCTTGTTAAAGCCAATCATGGTAGAGCGTCGTTTCATGAACTGTCATGCGCGGTGAGAAGAGAGGCTCCGTTTGACCCTGGACGGTGAACTGCTTGACATAGTGTGCCGCCGGATCGCCAGTCTGGATAGGCCCGCCTACATCAAGAACAGCGAGCTTCGTTACGTCGCGGTCAACGACGCCTATGCGCGTTTTTTCGGGCACGACATTTCCGATTTCATCGGCAATCGCAGCCATGATCTCCTTGAAGCCGGCGAGAGCGCCGACAGAGAGGACAGGGAACGCCGTGCCCTGGTCTTCGGCTCGGAAGAGATTGCGCTCTGCTTCGATCCGTCCGGCCTCCAGCGTTCGCGCATCCAGATCGAGAGCTTTTCACCCTCGGAAGACAGGGTCTATATCTTCGGCATGTTTCTTACGGCGCCGACCGTGGCACGCGACACCTTCGCTGTCGAGACAGGTCGGCGGGATGCGGACGAGACAGAGTTTTTCCGCAGCGTTCTGGAGGATCTGCCGGTCGCCACCTTCGTGCGTGATGCCGACCATCGATTGATTTACTCCAATGCCGCCCACGCCGCGATCATTGGGCTCGATCGTGAAGAAATGCTCGGAAGAACCGAGCATGAAACGTTCGACGTTGGCGCTGACGAATTCTTCGCGCAAAACGAAGCCGTGCTGCGGGAAGGACGCGCGTACGAATTCGAAAGCGAAATCGTCAATCGGAACCAGGCGAAGCGTCCCGTCAAGATTCGCCTCAACCGAGCGACGACCGTAGACGGCAAGCATTATGCGATCGGTTCCGTAACCGATACGTCGGCGCTGAAGCAGCGGGAAATGCAGCTGATCGATTCGCAAGTCCGCGCCGAAGCACTTCACGACGATCTCGACAACATCCTTCGCTCGATGCCGATCGGTGTCTTGATCCACAACAGCGACTACATCGTCGAATACCTGAATGACGCCTTCTACGATATCTGGGAATTCTCGAAGGACGATCGCTTCGAGGGGCGGCCCTATCGTGATCTCATAGCCAAGCACTTCGAACTGGCACGCTTCGGTTCCGACGGCCGCAGCATCGACGATATTTATCAGGCGCGTCTGGCAGCGCTGCGCAAGGCGGGCGAGCATCTGCAGACGGAAGTGAATTTTGCCGACGGCAAATCCGTCATCATCGATGCCCGCCGGATTTCCAACGGCCGGACATTGATGTCCTATACGGATATTTCTTCTGTCAGGCAGCAATCCCAGGAGATCACCGAGACCCGGCTCGCGCTGGAGCGTCTCGGCGAGCTCATGGCCGATGCCATGCAGGCCATGTCCCAAGGTCTGCTCATCGTCCAGGACGGCGCGATCATGCTGGCCAATGATCGGCTCAAGGAGATGTTGAAGCTGCCGGCGGAACTTCTTGAGACCGGCATGGGCTGGTCCGCGGCGTTCGACTATTGCGCTGAACGTGGCGATTTCGGCGAGGATTTCGAGGCCGTCCGGACGTCATGGCGGGAAAGCATCGCGGCAGGCAAGCCGATCTCCTGTGTGTTCCAGATCATCGGTGATCGCTGGATGCAGCTCGATGGCGCGATCGGCGAGCATCGCCGCTGGATGGTGGTGTTGAGCGACGTCACCGAGATGAAGGAGCGGGAGGCGGATCTGCAGCTGCTTCTGGCGCGCAGCAACGCAGCCGATCAGGCGAAATCCGAATTTCTCACCCATATGAGCCATGAAATCCGCACGCCGATGAATGGCGTGCTCGGCATGGCGGAACTACTTGGCAAGACGGATCTCGATGCCCGACAGAAGACTTTCGTCGATATCATCGTCAAGTCGGGCAATGCGTTGCTGACCATCATCAACGATATCCTCGATTTCTCCCGCATCGACAGCGGCGAAATGCATCTGCGCAAGATGGCGTTCGATCCGGCCGAGGCCGTCGAAGATATCGTGACCTTGCTGGCCGCCGCCGCATCGGAAAAGAATGTCGAGTTGATGATGCGCATCGCGCCTGGCGTGCCGGCAGGGGTTCTCGGCGATGCGGGCCGCTTCAGGCAGATCGTGACCAATCTGGTCGGCAATGCGATCAAGTTCACCGAGCGGGGTCATGTGCTGGTAGAGCTGGATAGCCAGTCGGCAGCGGATGACAGCATATTGCTCGTGCTGCGCGTCGAAGATACCGGTATCGGCATTCCCGACGAGAAGCTCGATACGATCTTCGACAAATTCTCGCTGGCGGATTCTTCCTTCGCGCGGCGCCTCGAAGGCTCCGGCCTTGGCCTCGCGATCACGGATGGTCTCGTCGATCTTTTCGGCGGTTCGCTGTCGGTGGAGAGCGAATGGGGCCAGGGGTCGGTCTTCACGGTCCATTTAAGAAACGCCCGTGTCCTGATCGTCGAAGACGATGCGATCCATCGGCGCATCCTGACCGAACAATTGGCGCAATGGGGCTTCGACGGGCATGTGGCCGAGGACGGCGAGACCGCACTCGCCATTCTGGATGCTGCTTTCGACATGGGCGTATCGGTCGATGCGATCATCGTCGACTACAGCATGTCCGGCATGAATGGCTATCAGGTCGCGAGCGCCGTGCGTGCCGATCCGCGTTTCGCTGCATTGCCGATCGTGTTCCTGACGTCGATGGATGCTGCCGGTTGCGACAAGGAATTCGCTGTCGTCAGCGGTCAGGCGCATTTGATGAAGCCCATTCGTGCCAATGCCTTGCGCAGCACGATCATCGATGTCGTGCGAGCATCGCGGCGGAAGAAACCCGGCGGACAATCGGCCGCCGCCGAACGGCAGTTGCCGATCGAAGCGGAAGCCGCGGCTGCGATCGAAGCCACCGACCAGATAACCTCCGCCAAAACCGGTCACGCCATCGACGTCCTCGTCGCCGAGGACAATGACGTGAACCAGATCGTCTTCACGCAGATCCTGCAGGCGACCGGTCTGCGGTTCCTCGTCGTGGAAAACGGCCAGGCGGCCGTCGACGCATGGCGTCAGTTGCGGCCGTCGCTGATCCTCATGGATGTGTCGATGCCTGTCATGAACGGCCATCAGGCGACACGCATGATCCGGCAGCTTGAGGCGCAAGCCGGGCAAGGGCGGCATGTGCCCGTCGTCGGGGTCACGGCGCAGGCGCTGGATGTGGATCGCATCACGTGCATGCAGTCGGGCATGGACGACTGCATGTCGAAGCCGATCAGTCCAGAGCTTCTTGAGGCGAAGATCCAGCGCTATCTCGGCGATACCGGTTTCCGGGCCGATCGTTCCAAAAGCTTGGGATCAGCCGTCGGTCGAGACGGTAACGGATTTCCATGCTTCGATTTCCTGCTTCAGGTGCTCGATCCTGTCTGACACGAGTTCAAGAGCGTCGCTGCCAAGCAGAAGCTGCGGCGGAGGGGCGTCGGATTCGATGAGGCCCAGAACGGCGGCGGCGAGCTTGTCGGGATCGCCGAGTTGCTTGCCGCTTTTGGACTGCCTTGCCTGCCGGATCGGATCAAACAGGGTGTCGTAGTCTGCGATCGATCGCTCGGTCCGGATCATCGAACGTCCGGCCCAGTCGGTCCGGAAGGAGCCTGGGCAGAGGGCAGTGACCCGAACGCCGAATGGCGCCATCTCCGCCCGCATCACCTCCGAAATGCCCTGAAGGGCGAATTTGCTGCCGCAATAATAGGCGATGCCGGGCATGGTGATCATGCCGCCCATCGAGGTGACGTTGACGATGAATCCTCTGCGTCTTTCACGGAAGCGCGGCAGAAAGGCCTTGGCGACCGCCACGGCACCGAAGACGTTGACGTCGAACTGACGGCGCATCTCCTCGATAGACGATTCCTCGAGGATTCCCTCGTGGCCGTAACCGGCATTGTTGATCAGCACATCGACGGGGCCATGCTCCTCTTCGACCTGTCGAACGACGTCCGCGATCCTATCGAACTCGGTTACGTCGCATAGGACGGATCGCGCCGTCGGCAAGCGCTCTTCAAAAGCTGCCCGCGACTGTTCCGAGCGGACGGTGCCTATAACCCTGTGACCCTGATGGCTAGCGGCGGCTGCGATGGCGAAACCGAAGCCGGAATTCGCTCCGGTGATGAAGAAGGTCTTCTGTGACATGATTGGTGTTCTCTGCTTGATTGATCGTTGCCCATGACCGATAATCTTTGAAACTATCGTCGACGATTGCGAAAACTATGAATTCTTTGCCAAATCCTATGAAGCAGAGGAGCGAAGGGTCGAAACGCCGAGAGCTGGTGGAGCTGGCGGGACTTCTTGCGCCGGGTCAGGGATACAATCCCACCGCGCTCGCCGGGGTCCGCATTCTGAGGACCGAGGTGGTTCTTCATGATGTCCCCGTGCTCTACAAGCCGGGTGCGGTATTCGTCCTGCAAGGCCGAAAGCAGGGCATGCTTGAAGGCGAGATCTATCTTTATGACGAGAAGCACTATCTGGCCGTATCGTTCCCCGTTCCATTTCGTATGGAATCCTCACCCAGCGCAGAACGTCCTTTGCTTGCCGTCTATGTCGAGTTCGACATGTTGATGGCTGCCGAGATCGCCTCGGAAGTGGGAGCGAGGCAGTCCGAACCAGCGGTCGGCGAGGTGAGAAGCCTGATATCGAGCAGGATGGAGCAGATGATCGAGGATGTCGTACTCCGCCTGCTGCGGGCATTACGCGATCCCGTCGAGCTTGCGGTTCTGGGTGCAGGCATCCTGCGCGAGCTGCACTACCGGGTTCTCGTCGGCCCGCAAGGCGGTGCGATGATCTCAGCGCTTCAACAGCAGGGCGTTTCCGGGAAGATCGTGCAAAGCCTCGCCCGGTTGCGCGAAACCTACAGTTCCGAGGTTTCGGTTGCCGCGCTGGCGCGTGAGGCAGGGATGAGTGTTCCCTCCTACCACGTCCATTTCAAGGCCCTGACCGGCAGCAGTCCGATACAATATGTGAAGGCGATGCGGCTCCACGAGGCGCGGCTGATGATCGCCCGTCAGGACAGGACGATTGCCGAGGTGGCGGTATCGGTCGGTTATGCCAGTCCCGCCCAGTTCAGCAGGGATTTCAAACGACATTTCCGGCGAACGGCCTCGGAGGAGGCCAATTGGGTTCGCCAGCATCTTGGCGAGCTGATCTGAGCCTCGCAACAATTGTCTTCCGGCCTCGCAGGCAGGCTCCCACTTCAGGCCGACTTGATGCCGCAGAGCATTTCCCGCTTGCCGGCAAAGCCCTTGCGCCGCTCCACGGCAAATCCGGCTGCCTGCAGGTTTCGCCGCACGAAGCCGGCCGCTGCATAAGTCGCAAACGTGCCTCCCGGAACGGTCTTGCCGTATAGAGTCTGCATCAGCTCCGGCGACCACATGTCGGCATTGCGCGAGGGCGCGAAGCCATCGAGATACCAGGCATCGAAGCCCGGCGCGGCGCGGTTGACGCCTTCGAGAGCCGGGCCGCAGACGACGCTGAGGCGTGTGTTCGCGTCGAGTTGCAATGACACGACATCTTGCGGATTATCCGGCCAGGCAGCAGCAAGTGCGCGGCGCTCGCTATCGATTTCGGGCCAGTGCGAGAGCGCGCGGTCGATCTCTTCGGCGCGCATCGGATAGAGTTCGAAGGACATGAAATGCAGCTGCGAACCGGGGACGGCCAGCTGCCGCCATTGGCGCCATGTCTCGCAGAAGTTCAGGCCCGTGCCGAAGCCGAGTTCGCCGATGAGGAAATTCTGTCGCCCCCGCCAACGCTCGGGCAGGCCGTTGCCGGCCAGGAAGACGTGGCCGCATTCCAGCCGGCCGTCCGTCTGGCAATAAAAATGGTCGCCAAAGGCGGTCGAATAGGGCATATCGCCGTCGCGCCATTCGAGCTCCGGGCTTGCCGCACTGGTTTCGGACTGGTCGGTCCGATCGGAAACTGGATCTGTCATGGAAAGAGCCGATAATCCTCTGAGACCTGCCGGTCAATCGTCTGTCGATCTGCTGATCGTCGGTGGCGGGATCATGGGACTTTGGGCGGCTGTTCATGCCGAGCGCCTCGGTATCCAGGCATTGCTTGTCGAAGCCGGCCGTTTCGGGCAGGGGGCGAGCGGCGGTCTGCTGGGCGCGCTGATGCCGCACATGCCGGACAAGTGGTCCGACAAGAAGCAGTTTCAGTTCGATGCGCTCATTGCATTGGAAGAGGAAGTTGCGGCGCTTGAGGCGGAGACCGGTCTTTCCGCGGGCTACCGTCGCGCCGGTCGGCTCATTCCATTGCCAAAGCCGCATCTGAGGCAGATCGCGCTCGGTCATTCCGAGGATGCCGATGTGCACTGGCGGCATGGGGAGCGGCGGTTTCACTGGCATGTCCTCGATGCGGCACCCGTCGAAGGTTGGATCGAGCCTTCACTCGCCGAAAGCGGCTTTGTGTACGACACGCTGGCGGCGCGTGTCGCGCCCCGTGCTCTGCTGAAGGTGCTCTGCAAATTTCTAGCGGGGGCGCGACATGTTCGGATCGCCGAGGGCGTTGCCATCGACGGCGTAGATCCTGAGCGTGGCCTTGCACGGACAAAGGATGGTGACATTCGCTTCGGACGTTGCATCCTTGCCGCCGGTCATCGTTCGTTTCCAATCCTCGACGCGCTCACGGAAGGCCGCAAATCCTCGCTCGGCCAGTCGGTCAAGGGGCAGGCGGCCATGCTGAAGGCCGATGTGGACGGCGGCCTTCCGGTTATCTTCCGCGACGGTCTTTATATCGTTCCGCACGAGAACGGATTGGTCGCTGTGGGGAGCACCAGCGAGAACCGGTTTGAAGATCCGCTATCGACGGATGGTCAGCTTGACGATCTGCTCGCCGCCGCACGCGCCATGGCGCCGGCTCTGGCCGGTGCCGAGGTGGTGGAACGCTGGGCTGGCTTGCGCCCGAAGGCCGTGGACCGCGATCCGATGGTGGGCGCGCATCCCGATCATCCGTCGCTGATTGCATTGACCGGCGGTTTCAAGGTGAGTTTCGGCCTGGCGCATCGGCTGGCGGAGGCGGCCGTGCGAGAGGCAGCGGATGTGGCCGGTTGCTTCAAGTTGCCGCGGACTTTCACTTTAGCAAGTCATATTTCAGTCATATCACATAAATCGTGACTCTACGCCTCTTTCGGGTCGTCAATCTGTCACGCAAATCACCTATCTCCTTGGCCATCGGTGCCGGTTCGGGCCGCCTGATGTTGCGCCCTGGAGGAGATTTTATGCGCTACGCCATTTGCTTCACGCCGTCTGCGAGCGATCCGCTGACGCTTGTGGCGGCAAATTGGCTGGGCCGGAATGTCTATTCGGGCGAGATGGTCGAGCCGCCCGCAATCCGCGGGCTGGGCATCCACGAGATTGCCTTCTACACCGCTGTCCCGCGCCGCTATGGTTTCATGGGCCTGCTGAAGGCGCCGTTCCGGCTTGCCGAAGGCATGTCCGAGGCAGGGCTGCTGCGCGACCTGATGCGATTTTCAGGCACGATTGCCCCTTTCGAGATTCCAAGGCTTGAGGTTGCGCGGCTTGGCGGCGCCCTCGGCCTGGTTCCCTCCGCTCCGAGCCAACAGATGCATTTTCTTGCGGCATCGCTGGTGCAGACCTTCGATCAATACCGGGCTCCGCTGAGCGAGGCGGAAATCGAACGCATCGACCCGGATGGCCTCTCGGCAACGCAATTCGCCAATCTGCATCGTTGGGGCTATCCGCATGTGATGGACGAATATCGCTTCCAGATGATGCTGACGGGGACCGTGAGCCCCGGCGACATGCCACGCATGGAGCGCGCGTTGCGCGATTTCTTCGAGCCGGCTCTGGCCGCGCCTGTTCCCGTTTCCAACATCGCCCTGATGATGGAAGATGGGGCCGGCGGTCCCTTCCGGGTGCATTCGCTGCATCCGATGGGAAAGGTAAGCGCGCGAAAGATCGCCTAGATTAGCGGACGGCGTTCGCGCCAATACCCCGCTTTGAAGCGAAAGTGATTTTCCCAGTTTCCGTCTCGACTTTCTAGGCATGGGTGCTACCGTTCCCCGATCAGAGAAGGTGCTTCAATGTCGGAAATCTATCCCCGCAATCTCATCGGCTACGGCCGCAATACTCCGGACCCGAAATGGCCGGGCGACGCCCGCGTCGCGGTGCAATTCGTCATCAACTACGAAGAGGGCGGGGAAAGCTGCATTCTCGATGGCGATGCTGCCTCTGAGAACCTGCTGTCCGAGATCGTGGGTGCGGCTTCCTGGCCGAACCAGCGCAATCTCAACATGGAATCGATCTACGAATATGGTTCGCGCGCCGGCTTCTGGCGGCTGTGGCGCATGTTCACCGAACTCAAGGTGCAGGCGACGGTTTATGGCGTGACGCTCGCCATGGCCCGCAACCCGGAAGCGGTTGCCGCGATGAAGGAAGCCGGCTGGGAAATTGCCAGCCACGGCTATCGCTGGCTGGAATACAAGGATTTTTCCGAGGATCTGGAGCGCAAGCACATTCTCGAAGCAGTGCGGTTGCACACGGAACTGACGGGCGAGCGGCCCTACGGCATGTACCAGGGCAAGCCATCCGACAACACGTTGCGGCTGGTCATGGAGGAGGGCGGTTTCCTCTATTCTTCCGACTCTTATGCCGACGATCTGCCGTTCTGGGTCGACGGTCTGAACGGCAAGCCGTTCCTGATCATCCCCTATACGCTCGAAACCAACGACATGCGCTTTGCGACGCCGCAAGGCTTCAACTCCGGCGACCAGTTCTTCACCTATCTCAAGGATGCCTTCGACACGCTCTATGAAGAAGGCAAGCAGGGTAGCCCGAAGATGATGTCCGTAGGCCTGCATTGCCGTCTCGTCGGCCGTCCCGGCCGTGCTGCGGCTCTTCGGCGGTTCATCGAATATGTGCTGAAGCACGACAAGGTCTGGGTTCCCCGGCGCGTCGAGATCGCCAACCACTGGTATGAGAATCACCTTCCCGGAGGCGCGCGCTGACATGATCTCGCGGGACGATTTTGTCGGCCGCTTCGGCGGCGTCTTCGAACATTCGCCTTTCGTTGCCGAGCGGGCCTATGATGCGGCCGGTGCTGCCGAACCTTTGACTTCCGGTGGAGGCCATGCAGCCTTGGCGCGGGGCTTCCGCGCCGCCAGCGAGGCGCAGCGGCTCGGAGCGCTGGCGGCGCACCCTGACCTCCCCCGCGCCCCGCCGATGGCCGGCGCGCTGACCGAGGACAGCCCCAGAGGGCCGGCCGGCGCCGGGCTCGATCGATTGAGCCCGGAGGAGCATGCCCGGTTCACCGAACTCAATGCCGCCTATGTCACGAAATTCGGCTTTCCCTTCATTATCGCGGTCAAGGGACTCGGCAAGGACGATATTCTCGCCGCCTTCGAGACCCGGATAGACAACGGCCGGGATGCGGAGTTTGCGACGGCCGCCGCCCAGGTCGAGAAGATCGCCCTGTTGCGTCTCCAGTCCATGCTGCCCGAAGCCTGATGCGTGGCCCTTGGGCCACCATCTTCTCCATGCGGACCCCCGCATGGGTTTCCCCGTTGACGTGCGTGCTATTTTTCGATTCGTTCATGGCTTAGTATCCACTTGGTCGAACACCAAGCCATGAGGCTGTGAAAAGCATTGGACAGAGATAGAAGCGGTCGGGTGACCAGTGACGCCGAAGGATGCGTCGCAGCAAAGAGATCGGGTATTGCCGGTGAAAGGAAGCCGGCATGAGCCTGGACCGGCTGATCACCTACCTTGAGCGCATGCAGCGGGCTGCCTCCGAAACCGGTCACTTCCTTCGGGAAATCGATCAGGCCGCCTTTTCCAAAAATGTCGAGAAGCAGCGCGCCGTCGGCATGAATCTGATGCTGATCGGCGAGGTCGCTTCGCGCATTGCGGAAGAATATCCGGAGTTTGTCGTTGACCATCCGGAATTGCCTTGGCATGTGATGCGTGACTTCCGGAATCGGATTGCGCAAGGGTATGTCGACATCGAGTTGACGACCCTATGGGATATCGCCCACAAATCTCTTCCGGAGTTGCTCCTGCAACTGGACTCCATTCGCCATTGGCGAGCGGAAGGCGAATGATCATTCAATGACACAGCATTTAGACATCAATCCTTTGACAAAGGCCGCATTCGAGCCGTTCGGCGATATCATCGAGGCCGATCCCGCGACGATGCGATACATCAATGGCGGTACGACGGAGCGCTTTCATGCGCTGTCCAACGCCGAGGCTGCCGGTGACGGGGCGCGGGTTATCCTGAACCTGTTTCGCGGCCAGCCGCGTGCCTTTCCCTTCCCGATCGACATGATGGAGCGCCATCCGTTCGGCAGCCAGTGTTTCGTGCCGCTGAATGGCCGGCCGTTCCTCGTTGTGGTCGCGAAGGATGAGGGCGGCAAGCCGGGCCGGCCGCAGGTCTTTCTGGCGCGCGGGGACCAGGGCGTAAACTACCGGGTCAACGTCTGGCATTTTCCGCTGATGGCGCTGGACGAGCAGAGCGATTTCCTTATCGTCGATCGCGACGGGCCAGGAAACAATCTGGAAGAATATTTCTTCGATACGCCCTTCATCATCGGAGCACCGACGCCATGACCGGACTGACCACCCACGTGCTTGACACCGCTCTCGGCAAGCCGGCCGAGGGCCTGGTCATCGATCTCTTTAGGATCGAGGGCGATTCCCGCACGCATTTGAAGACGGTCACGACCAATTCCGACGGGCGTGTGGATGGCGGTCCCATCCTGATCGGCGACAGCTTCGTCGCCGGCACCTATGAGCTGCTGTTCCGCGCCGGAGACTATCTGCGTGCCAGCGGCGCCAAGTT
>Ga0066256_1004904_pt1 | contig 11490 bp, 9 predicted proteins | sample ThiBio_1000_biof_FD_87107 | JGI IMG/M metagenome (GOLD analysis project Ga0066256, IMG submission 87107) | Wastewater bioreactor microbial communities from Cape Town, South Africa - Thiocy_expt_1000_biof (version 2) | ecosystem: Engineered > Bioreactor > Thiocyanate-remediating >...
GCTCGCCGTTGTTGACGGCGTGGGGATTGAGCGCAAGCATGTCGACGAGTTCGTTTCCCGACAGCTCGAAGCCCTGTCCCGCGAGCGTGGTGGCACCGTCTCGATTCCGGATCGGCTGAAGCAGGACGTGGCGACGGCCTCGTTGGGTGACCTCGTATCGAGTGTGGCTTTCGCCCGCGCGGCGCGCCGCTCCGGCTACGCCGACGACCCGAGACTAAAGCAGAGCCTTGAGGAAGCCCGGAAGGGCAAGCTCGGTGCGATCGACGAGGATCTTCTTCTCGCGTTCCTCTGGAATGAGAAGCTCGGTCAAGACGCCATCCTGAAATCGACCGAGGCGGACCTGCGAGAGTTCTGGGGACGCCTAACCGAGGGCGCCGACTACAAGGTCAAGGTTCTGTCCTTCGCGACAGAAGAGGAGGCCAAGGCCGCCAAAGCCGAAGCAAAAGATTCTCAAAGCTTCGCAGCCATCGAGGACCGACCAGAAGGCGAGGGCAAGCCTTTCGTCCTCGATGCACGGATCGATTCCGGATTCCTCTGGAAATGGCGTCAGGGCATCGATCTCGGAACACCGACCATGGGCGACATCGGCGGCCCGGTCCGGGCCAAGAGCGGAACCTGGTCGATCTGGATCGTCGAAGGCGTCATCAATCGCCCGAGGCGAAAGTTCGAGAGCCTTGCCGAACCGGCACTGGAGGTCCTCCGGGCCGAGTACGCAGCGTGGAAACAGGAGAGCGTTCTGAACGAGGTGCTTCGCACCGCCGACATCCAGTGGAAGGTCGAGCGCCCGTCGCTGTTCGCCGCGATACGCTGAGAGCGTTACCGGTTACGGCACAGGTCCAGCCGGAGCTGCGCCGGTGATCGCGGAAAGATACGGTGCGGCGAAGTCCTCTGCTTCTCCGCGCAGATAGGCAAGGAAGTCCTCGGGCAGATCGCGCTCCGGAATCCGCGGGTATTCGTCCGCGCTGAAAACGCGACCGCTGGCATCCGCGGTAAAGAAATGCCCCCAATCCCGCTGAAGCGCCGCGGCAACGTCGTCGAAGCGGGTCTCGACCACCCACTTGTAAGGCTCACCAGGGACTGACGACCGCCCACCGATCGAACCGACGGCCGGGTTCGCACCGAGCCACCCGCTGGGATCGTCGCGCCATGACCTGCCTGCGAGATTGGCCTCGTAGACCCGACCATTCTCGGTCTCCCGAACGATCATCTGATCGCCCCAGCGCGCGACGAATTCCGCCTCGAGGCCATCATGGTCGAAGGCAACCCGCATTCCTCGCCTGCCGATGTCGTCAGCAGGAAGCCAGCGGAAGCCAGCGTGCTCGGTCCCCCACTTGGAGAACGACTCCAACGCCGTCAGAGGCGGAAGGACGCCGCGGTTCACCGCGAGGCACCCAAGGTCCCACGCACTCGCTTCGGTGAAGCCGAACGACCCACCGAATTCAGCAAGAAAGCGCTCCTGATCAGGCTTTCGCTCGATGTAGACCGTCAGGTCGAGAGAGTGTCCGTGGTTGGCCCATATTTCGCTCCAGAGCCAGGGACCGGTAGCGTTCTCGGAAAGCCACTTGTGGGCCGCGTCCAGGAGGTCGGGCTGTGCACTGAGATCGAACGAACGCCCGTAAGTCGAGAATTGCGGCATAAAGCCGGTCACAGGGCTGTTGAGGGCTTCGCTCAGCGCTTCGAGTTCTTCCGCGCGGATCTCGCGCTCGCCATGGACCGGCTCAGGTAGGCGGCTCTCCGACCACTCGGTCTGGTTCCCGTGGCTGAAATCGATGACGCGGGGCATTGAGGGCTCCAGAGAAGATCGTGTCCGAAGCGAAGGCTACGGCCCGCTTCTGAAACCCTCAAGCGCGCGTCAGAGGAACGAGTCAGCCCAGCGCGCCTGGGCGCCGCGGGAGTCCATGTGGACGAAGTTCATGTCCTCATAGTACCCGACGCCGCCAAGTTTCAGTGCCCAGGTCGCGCGAGCGACATTGCGCATGCTCACGCCGGGAAGCGTGAAATCGACCGCCTTGGCGCGCAGATGCAGGCTGTTGACCGCCGGCCCATAGCCCGCCTCGCGCAGCGCTTCCTGGGTCTTCTGGGTTCGGAATCCCGAATTGATAGAGATACGCCCGTTCTCCGAGAAGTAGCGCTGGAGGACATAGAGGGCTGCATAGAGCCGTCGATCGCATTCGACAGCGGTCTGCTGGCGCCAGTCGCGCATCAGCCAATGGCACCACTGAAGAGCAACCGGATTCCACTGGTCGCCGATGAACAGCTCCAGATCGTAGGCCTCACGCGTATTCGGGTTGAGCAGGCGAAGAGGGATCGACTTCTGTGCCGCTTCGACAGCCGGCTGAGCAAGGCACTTGGGCAAACCCGCAAATATCGCGGATGCGCCGAGGCCGAGTCCCATCAGGAATTGTCGCCGGGAGGTCGAAACGGACATGCAAAGGGAACCCAGAATCGATTCAACATAAAGGACCGCTATCGCAATCCTTCCAGATTCCCGGAAGTCGGTCTACCATTTCGTCATCACGCGAAGGACGGCATAGGGGATTGTCCCTTTCACGGCCACCTCCGAAGTTCACTCCAGGGCGTAATCCATGATCGATATCGCGTTCAACCAGGCAGGGGTCACCATCGTCCATGACGATCCGACCCTCGATGAGGCTACCGGCTTCTTTGTGAAGCGCGCCGGCGGCCAGTGCCTGTTTGCGCTCGCACGCGGAACCGTTCGGGAGATCGAGGAGATCATCCCGGAGGATTTGCGGGAGGAGGTCATCGATCAGTCGGAAGCCATGATCGTCCGGATGGATGGTCTGCGCCCCGTGAGAACGGGCACGATCGTCGTGCACCTGGTGAACTAAGGGCGCGTCATGAGCGACAGCGATATCATCGGCACGATTGCGCAGGTCAGATCCAACAGGAGCTTCTTCGTCGCTGAGCGCGACAGGGCCTACGAGGACTGGACCGCAAGCCTTCACCGCGAGTTGATCCAGAACGCCGTCGACGGGGGCGCCAAGAACATCGACATTTCGATCACGAGCGAGTTCGGCCGAGGCGTTCTTGGTCGCGAAGCGGAATGCCCGATCGTAACGCGGGTGGCCTACCAGGACGACGGTGTCGGGATGACTCCGGAGGTTCTGGAAGATGTCTATTTCTCGCTGCACGGATCCACGAAGAACTCCGGCGAGTCGGTCGGCGGCTTCGGCCGCGCCCGCCTCATGACGACATTTTCGCAGCCCCGCTATTCGATCAGGACTGGCGATCGCTGGGCCCAAGGCGTGGGGGCCGAGTATGTGCTCCGCTCGCGGGACCAAGCTCTGCGGGAAATCGATCACTGGCGCGATCAGGCTCGCGATCGCAAGGCTGCGGCTATCTCCGCTGGGGATACGGAGGCCGAGTGCCTCCACCAGCGCGAGATTGATTTGCTGGAGCAGGAGTACGAGACGCTCGCGCATGGGCCGCGGAAGGCCAAGGGCTGCCGTGTGGAGCTCGATCTCAACCCGCAGGATGCGAAGTCGCCAGAGCGCCGCCCAACGGTCGAGCGGATGAAGGAGACACTTCACGCCTATCTCAGCCGGAGCGCGATCAAGGCCAAGGTGACTCTCAACGGCGAGCTGATCGAGGCGAAGAAGGTCGCGGTCAAGCCCGCTGCCAAGATCCTGGCTCGGGTCGACAATCACCGCATCAACGACGGCTGGCGAGAAAACCCCAAGATCGAAATCCTGCCCGCAGGCGACGGCGCGTCCGACATCGCATTCGGCGAAATGAAGCTCGTCGACCCAAAATCGGATCACGGTCTTCCCGCTGGCAAGATCCTGGTGCGTTCGTCTGGCGCGCTGATGTTCGAGACGAGCTCCGGCAACACCGAGCACACCCTCATTCTGGAGCTCAACCCATCCCTCGCGCGAGAAGTCATGACCTCGAACCGCGATGCCCTCCGGGATGAGTACAAAACTGCGCTGGAGGAGTTTTCGCAGCGCATGGCGACCGACACGGACGCAGCGCTTCGCGGCAAACCGAAAACCGAGTTCACGGTCCTTCAAGGCGGCAAGGGCCTGCTCAGCTCACGACCCGAGAAGGTCGAGATCGATTTAGCCGCGCCGACGGCGGTCACTGGCTTCAGGACGAGCCGCAGCAAGCGTCTCGCCGAACGGGTTGAAGCCAGCCAGAGCATCTGGTTCAGCGACTGGCAGTTCGATGGATTCGTGAAAGACGGCCTGGAGAACGTGCCGGCGGCGGAGTTCCACAAGCTCTTCGAGGGACTAAAGGGACGCGGAACGGTCGACGGCACCATCCTTGAGCGTTTCCCTGGCCGGCAGCAGAGCGAGGCATTCCTCACCGCTCTCGACCGCTACGGCCCGCGGAAGGCGATGGAAGTCGCGTCCGGCCCGCTGCTTGGGCACCTCGTGAACTCCATCAAGCTTCATCAGGCGCTCGCCGACGAAGCCGAGTCGGCGCTCAACAGGGACAAGCTCTCGGACCTGCACGACGTACCCATCTACAAGGAGAACCTGCAGCCCGACGCAAAGCTCGATCCAGCGCTCGCGAAGAAGCTGACGCGCGCCTTCCACGCCCAAGGAAGACGCCTCGACCCGCGAAACTGGGATCTGCCGAACGGGGAGGGACTCCAGGCCCGCAAGCTGCTAGCGGTATGGCAAGTGGCGGTCCAGCAGTGCCTCGCGATCGCCGCCGAAAGGCTCCCGAAGACGCCTTCCTTTCCGTATTCCGTGGGTTGGGTTCTCGCCCTGCCGCGCCACCAGTGGCAGTCCCTATCGGGGGATTACGGCTACAGCATCCCCGAGGCGGTCTTCCATCGGCCGGATGCGAGGGAGGATCTGCGCTACTTCCTGCTCAACCCGCTCGATCAGGAGTGCCAGCTTCGCTATAGCGCCGGAAACGCCGAGGATCGCCATGCAATCATCGTGCTCGCAGCGCATGAATGCGCCCACACATATGCTCCTCAGGACCATAATTCTGCCTTTGCCCAGGCCCTGACAGAGCTGACCATTGGTCTTACGCCGAAGCGGCTGAGAGAAATTCACAAGGAAATGGACGCCTCCATTCAGCTGATCGACAGGCTGTATGGCCGCGGCCGCACCAGGGTTGTGGCGCTCGACAAGGGAAACGGCTCTCGCCCAGCCGAGCGGTTGCTCGACTCGCTCAGCGATGACGCTCGCCGCGAGGCAGTCGAAGTCCGCGCCGATGGCGTGTGTGAGGTGGACTGCGAGCGGATCGACGAGCTCGAAAGCACCTTCGGCGCTTGGCTGGACCAGGAAGGCGCCCGGCCTTCAATGGCTTGAGGGCAGCTCAACGTTGAGCTGCGGCCTTCAAGACATTCTCTCTTGCGACTGCCGCCCGTAGCATCGCGAAGATAACGAGGAAAACCGATGAGCCACGAGACCCATTTCACCAGCACTTCAAAGACGGTGCCGTTCGCTGAGACTGCCGGCCTCCTCGGCGTCGAGACCAACGGCGCCGCGCCGCAGCGCATCTTCGGGCTGTTCATCGAAGCCGACATCTATGGCGAAGCGGGCCGGGAGCCGACCGAGAGCTACTGGCTCAAGGCCACGCGGCAGGAGAACCAGGCGCCAAACCCGACTTCGGCGCCGTATCCCGAGTTCATCATGTTCAGCAGCGAGTTCGGGAAGATCGAGGCGGTTCTTGGCGCCATCGCCAGCGCTTCCTTCGTGCCGGGATACGATCAGCGTCCGGCAGGATCCTTCGATGGCTACCACAACACGGCGCAAACGGAATTCTCCGATGCGACGCCGGAAGATTGCGTCGAAGGGCTTTCCTGCCGCGTCAACGCTACAAGCGCCGGTTTCGAGTTCCGCCTTTTCAATAGGACGGCCACTGTAGCTTCGGTCGCCGCAACGCTCGCACCGACCGGCGTCGACGACGTCCTCGGCGTTGTTGGCGAGCTGCGCAAGTGGCGCGAGGACAAGCTTCGCATCATCGAGGACGTGCTGAAGGAAGAGGCGGCGCCTGCACTGGGCATGTAATCCGCACAGGGCCTCAGTCGAGCAAGCGAGCGGCCTTGTTGCGGAGGCCGCGCCCCGCCTGGTGATAGCGGGCGGCAACCCGAACATCGCGATGGGTCGACAGCTCCATCGCCTCCATCAAACTGATCCCCTGAAGGCCGGTCTCGGTCATGAAGCCTGACCGCAGCGAGTGAGCACCGAACGCGGCGGGATCGAAACCAGCCGCCTTCGCTCTCGCCTTCACAATGCGGTTGATCTGACGATCGCTGATCGCGCGATCGAGAACCACGCCGTCCTGACCAACCCCTCGGAAGATCGGTCCCTTATTGATCCCCGAAGCTTCGAGCCAAGCGCGAAGGGCAATCGCTGCCCGCCCCGCAACCGGAACGGACCCTGCGTCGCCGTCCTGGTGGGTTTTTGTGACACCGAGCTGGTAGACGTATTCCTCTCCGTGACCGGTAAGCCGCTCACAAACGGCTGAGGCAACCTCTGAACGCCGGCGGCCGCCACTTCCGAAAGCGAACAGCAAGATCGCCCGGTCCCGCAATCCGCGGAGGTCTCCGTGGCAGGTCGCGAGAAGTGGCTCCAACTGCTCCAGCACCAGAGCCGTCTTCCGATTGGTCGCGTAGCCAGTGCGCTTGAGAGCCACGCGTCCGGCCTTGCTCATCAGCATGCGAAACCGGGGATCCTCGAACGGGTTCGCGTAGCCCCGCGCGCGATGCACTGCTGACATCGCCGCGATCTTCCGGCGAAGCGATGAAAGCGCCGGCAGCCCTGAACCCCTTTTTACGCCGAGCTCGACCAGGCCCGCATCGATCTGCGCCGGCATCCCGTCGACATGGTGGACGATGAACATCATTGCGTGCTCGATTGAGCAGGGCAGTACAGAGATCGAGTTGAGGTCTCCCCACGCCAGCCAGTAGCGCAGGTCTGACGCGTAAGCGCGTCGGGTGCTGGCAGCACTGCCTTCTTCGAGAATGCGCCGAACGGCATCGCCCAGGTCCGCTGGCAGACCAGCGGCGGGGGCGGGGGCCAATGCGCTCCCAGGCGTATCCAAAGCAGCTTCACTCCAAGGATTAACCGAAAGGATCGGAGAAATCCTTGCGCGCGGCAAGAAGGATCTTGCGGGAAGCGTGACCAAAAGGCCTCGGGGCCCGTAGGCGCCTCTATCAGGGCATCCACGAACGATTTGGTCCAAAAATGCCTCAAATTTGAGGCTCACAAGCTAACCGGCCTTAGGTTGCTCTTGCTATCAACGAAAGCAGTAGTCTTTCGAGCCAAAAATGCACCTTGCAGCGGGCATTTCGAGGGGCTACGGAATGAGGACCGAGAAGAGGGGATTATCGGACATAGCAAGGACATGGGCCTGCTCAATCCATGGTGGATTCACCGAGTTTTGAGGATTGCTTTGTTACGAGGAAGAGCAAGTTAATGAGGGTTAACTTGCGTTAAGGATTGCCGGCGCGAATTTTCGCACCATTTCCAAGGTGCGAGCCGGTCGAGGAGCCTAGAATGCCGCGTGAGAATAACGCCGAGAGGCCAGCAGGCCAGGACCCGAGCTTCTGGAGAGGGAGCCATACCGAGCAGGATCGATTACCTGCTGTCACAGTCGACCACGAACTGAACCGCGCGGAAGCGGCCGTCGGGGATGGCCACGACATAGCGGCGCACGCCTCAGAGGTGGCCAAGCAGTACCGAGAGGCCGCAGAGCGGTTGCTCGCTGGGATCTCGAACTTCCTGCGCTTCTATTACGATCCGCAGGTAGGAGCCGAGGAAGGCCGCTCGCCGCGGCAGCTGACGATCTCCGGCTTCGAGCCAGAATTGTCGCAGGCACTCGCCGATCAGATCGGCTGGGAGCTCAGCCCCATGGACCTGATTGTCGGCATCGGCCCATCGATGGTCGCTTGGGATGGCTCGCCTGCGGAGTTTGACGAGGTGGTCGCCTCAGACTTGGCGTACTATGTCGCGAGCCTGTTCCCGATCCAATGCACAGGCAACCTTGCGGATATGATGCCGTGGCTGATGCAGCTCGCTGCGTCGGTAGCGATTCATCGAACAGGCGATCACGAATTTGTCGAGCGCTGTGCCGCCCGCAGCTTCGCTGGCCTGGCATCGATCCACGCTGGTAGCTGGAACGCGACCGGACAAACCGCGACGCAGTATCCGGCTTGGTTCCCGCTTGCTGAACTGGTCTCGAAGGAGACGCAGACGAGAGCGAAACTGGCGCCTGAAGCGCTAGATCTCGTCCAGTTGGCCAACCTCGTGCGTGACGCGATCGCTCACACGCTGGTCAATATCGGAATTCCGGTGGAGACTCGTTCCCAGGAAGCGACGGACTCGATTCCGCCGACGCTGAACTAGGAGCAATCCTTGACCGAGGCCCATGCATTGGCCGCGGCCTTCGCGGCCATGTCGTCGAGGTCGCCGACCCGGCCGAAGAGCTTTTCCCCTATGCCGGCCGCACCGAATTCACCGATCCCGAAAGCGGCATGAAGCTGACGGCCGGCCGCGCCGAGACGCTGAAGGACGATTACGCCCGCGCCTATGCCGCGCGCCGCGAGACCCTTGCCGACAACCTCCGCCATCTCGGCTGGAGCTTCATTTCCCACCGCACCGACCGTCTCGCCTCCGAGGCGCTGATCGCCGTGCATGCCTATCTCTCCGGCCTGCCGGCACTGAGGATGGAGGGCATCGGCCGATGAGCGCATTCGCCTTCGCCTTTCCCGCCGTCCTGACCGCGCTGGTCCTGTTGCCGGCCATCTGGTGGCTGCTGCGCCTGACGCCGCCGAAGCCGTCGAGCGAGGTCTTCCCGCCCTTCGCCATCCTCGCCTCGATCCTGAAGCGCGAGGAGACGCCGGCGCAGAGCCCCTGGTGGCTGACGCTGCTGCGCATGCTGATGGCCGCCGCCGTCATCCTCGCCATCGCCGATCCGGTCTTCAATCCGCGCACCAGCACGCTGGCGAGCAGCGGTCCGCTTGTCCTCGTGATGGACAACAGCTGGGCCGCCGCCACCGACTGGAAGCAGCGCGTCGACACCGCCGCGATGCTGATCGACGATGCCGAAGGCCGCGACGTGCCGGTCTCCCTGGTGCTGACCGCCGACCGCCAGCATGACGCCGTGCCCGTCGATGCCATGACGGCCCGCAACCGCCTCGCCGCCGCCGAACCGCGCCCGCTTCCGGCCGACAGGGCCGCCGCGATCGCCGCGCTGCGCACCGCGCTTAACGGCACGCCGCCCGGCACCATCGCCTTCATCACCGACGGCATGGCGAGCGGCGAGAACGACGAGACGACCGCCGCCCTGCAATCGCTCTCCCCGGCGGAATTCCGCCTGATCGCCAGCGACGGCGCCGCTGCCGTGGCCATGACCTCGGCCACCAACGGCGCGGATGCCCTCACGGTCACCCTCACCCGCCTCGACGGCGGCCCGGCGCGCAGCCTGCCGCTGACGGCGCACGACAGCCACGGCCGGCCGATTGCCGCCGGCACCGCCGATTTCGCCGCCGGCGCGACGACCGCGACCGGCAGGATCGCCGCCCCCTTCGAACTGCGCAACGACTTTTCCCGTCTCACCATCGACGGGCTCGCCAATGCCGGCGGCGCCTATCTGCTGGACGACGGCTTCCGCCGCCGCCGCGTCGCCTTCCTCTCCGGCGAGGTGCTCGATGCCAGCCAGCCGCTGCTCTCGCCGCTGCGCTACATCAACAGCGCGCTCTCGCCCTATGCGGACATGATCGAGCCTGGTGTCGCCGACCTTTCGGTGGCGATCCCGCAACTGCTGGAGCAGAACCTGTCCGTGCTGATCATGGCCGACATAGGCCGGCTGCCGGAGGGCGTTCAGGACGAGGTGAAGCGCTGGGTCGAGGCCGGGGGCATGCTGATCCGCTTCGCCGGGCCGCGCCTGGCCGCCGCCCCGGCGGACGACCCGCTGGTGCCCGTGATGCTGCGCAAGGGCGAACGCGCTCTTGGCGGCGCGCTCTCATGGTCCGAGCCGCAGCCGCTTTCCGCCTATCCCGCGAACAGCCCCTTCTTCGGCTTGCGCGCGCCGGAAGGCATCCTGATCAAGCGACAGGTGCTTGCCGAGCCGACGCCGGACCTTCCCGAACGCACCTGGGCGAGCCTTGCCGACGGCACCCCGCTGGTGACGACCGAAACGCTCGGCTCAGGGCGCATCGTGCTCTTCCATGTCAGCGCCGAAACCTCCTGGTCCAACCTGCCGCTGTCAGGCGATTTCGTGGAGATGCTCCGCCGCACCGTGCAGCTCTCGCGCGGCGGCATGGCCAATGGCGGCGGCCAGCAGGCCAAGGGCCTGCCGCCCTACCGCCTGATGACCGCGAGCGGCACGCTGGCCGCGGCCAGCGGCGAGGCCAAGCCGCTCACCGTCGCCGACGGGGCACAGAAGATCGCCACCTTCGACACCCCGCCCGGCCTCTACGGCACCGAGAACGGCTATGTCGCCCACACCCTCTTCCCGCCGGCCCACCAGATCCGCCCGCTGGCGATTGCCGAAGGCGCGTCCATCCGGCCCGAACCGCTGGCCGCCGCGCAGACCTTCTCGCTGAAGCCGCATCTCTTCACCCTCGCAGCGCTCCTGCTTCTCGCCGACTGCGCCATCGTGCTCCTGATGGGCGGGGCCTTCGCCGCCGCCGTCCGCCGCCTGCCGAAGCGCGGGGCGACGGCCGCCCTCGCCCTCGCCCTCGCCGCCGGGACGCTGGCGGGACTGCCGTCCGAAGGCCGCGCGGACGACGCCAAGCCGGGCGCCGAGGCGATCCTCTCACGGCTCGACACGACGCACCTTGCCTATGTCGTCACGGGTGAGAGCGAGGTGGACCGCGTTTCCGAACGCGGCCTTGCCGGCCTCACGGAATTCCTGACCTACCGCACGACGCTGGAGCCCGGCGAACCCGTCGGCGTCGACATCTCCAGGGACGAGCTTGCGCTCTACCCGATCATCTACTGGCCGGTGAGCGCCTCGGCCGACATGCCCTCCAGCGCCGCCGTCAGCCGGATCGACGCCTATATGCGCACCGGCGGCACCGTGCTGTTCGACACGCGCGACCAGTTCGTCTCCCTCGACGGCAATTCGACGAGCCCGAACACCGAGCGGCTGCAGGCGATCCTCGCCAATCTCGACATCCCGCCGCTGGAGCCCGTGCCGGCCGACCACGTCCTGACCAAGGCCTTCTACCTGCTGTCCGATTTTCCCGGCCGCTATGCCGGCGGCCCGTTGTGGATCGAGGCCACGCTCGACCGCAAGGAAGACCCCTCGCGTCCCGTCCGCACGGGCGACGGCGTGTCGCCGATCATGATCACCGGCAACGATTTTGCGGGCGCCTGGGCGATCGACACGAACGGCATGCCGCTGCTGCCGACCGTTCCGCCCGACGACGTGCAGCGCGACCACGCCTTCCGCGCCGGCGTCAACATCATGATGTACATGCTGACAGGCAACTACAAGGCGGACCAGGTGCACGTCCCCGCCCTTCTCGAACGGCTGGGGCAGTGACATGACGCTCCAGTT
>Ga0066256_1003213_pt1 | contig 11488 bp, 12 predicted proteins | sample ThiBio_1000_biof_FD_87107 | JGI IMG/M metagenome (GOLD analysis project Ga0066256, IMG submission 87107) | Wastewater bioreactor microbial communities from Cape Town, South Africa - Thiocy_expt_1000_biof (version 2) | ecosystem: Engineered > Bioreactor > Thiocyanate-remediating >...
CACGCGATAAAACTTGCTGCGATCCCCGCCGCACCTTTTCGATAGCACTCGCATCTCTCGCGCCCGCGCTGCATGCCGCATTGCTGTCCATCGAGCCCTTTCGGGCGGCGAACAGGCTGAGCCAATCGCCACTGTTCCAGATAGACTTCCTATCGGCCAGGAATGACCGGCGCCCGTCGATGGACATCGCCCTGCGCCCCACCGCCTCGCTCCATGACAGCAAGATCTATGATCTGATACTGCTGCACTCCTCCTATGAATTCAGCGACGACAGGAAGAGCGCGCTCTTCCGATGGCTGCGCCGGCAGGCGGCGTCCAGAGCGCATATCTGCGCGCTGGACGCGGCGCCCCTGCTGCTTGCGGGAGCCGGTCTCCTCAGGGGCTACCGGGCCACCAGCCACTGGAGCACGATCCCGTCCTTCAGAGAGCTTCATCCGGAAACGGAACCGCTCGACGTGTGCGGGGCAGCTGGCAAGCCTGGACTTGTCGTTGCATATGCTCGAGCGCTTTTGCGGAAGCGCCCTGGCGGAGCTTGTCGCCAACGAAATCGTCTATCCCGCCGCGAGGGCCGACCACTGCCCGCAGCGCCAGATCGTCAACCATACGGCATGGCAGACGAACCCCTTCCTGGCGCGGGCGCAGCAGCTGATGCAGGAGACCATAGAAGAGCCGCTGTCGATCGAGGCTCTGGCGGGGCGTTGCGGAATTTCCGTCCGGGAGCTGCAATACCTCTTCCGCAAATACCTCAAGGCCAGCCCGAAGAGCTACTATCTGACCTTCCGGCTGCAACGGGCCAAGGAGCTCCTTCTCTATAGCCCGATGAGCGTCGGCGAGACCGGACTGGCCTGCGGATTTTCTTCTCCGGGGACCTACTTCCGGGCCTTTCGCGCCCGCTACAAGTCAAGCCCGACCAGCTACCGGAAAGCCTTCCGGGAGAGTGGCGCGCGCCCGGACGGACGTCGACTTTACTAAAGGTCGTCAGGGAAAAGTCGGATCCGGTTTTCCGAAAAGACAAACAGGAACAAAAAGACTTTGAGTCTGCCTGGCTCAGAATGAAACTGGCGGGCTCCAAGCGTTCATACGAGAAAATCGATCAGCCGCCGGATTCAGTGCGGTTTACCGTGACTGGAAACACCTTGAGCTGGTTCATGAAGTGGTCGGGGATCCATTCGGCCGGCGCCTCGGCATTGCGAAGCTCGACGCCCTGCGCGGCGAACTCCTCCAGCAACACCCTCGTCAGCATCACACCCACATAGCGCCCAGGGCAAATATGGATCCCTGACCCGAAGGTCGTGAGGCCGGTCTGCGGGCGACCCATGTCGAAACGCTCGGGCTCGGGGAAAACGGATGGATCGTGATTGCCTGCCGCCCACATCATGACGACCTTGTTCCCGGCGGGCAGGACCAATCCGTCGAAGTGGAAGTCTCGCAGGATGTAGCGGTTGAGGGTGAGGACAGGGGGTTCGAGCCGAAGCGCTTCCGCGATTGCCCGTGGCAGGGTTTTCGGCGCCGCGAGCACACTCGCCAGCGCTTCCGGGTTCTGGAGCAAGGCGTGGAAGGTATTGGCCGCCGCCAGCGCCGCCGTGTGAAATCCATCGACGAGATTACCGGCGAGAACCGCTCCGACCGATTTCGGCACCAGACCCACCTCTTGGGGGTCGTCGGGAAAGTCGAGCTCCCTCAATCTCGCAGCGATTTCCAGCATGGCGGGATCGCCCTCTTCCATTCCCCGTATCGAAGCCTGGTCGAGAATCCTTGCGTATTCGGCGAAAGCCTGGTCGAGGACCTCCAGATCCTCACGACTGCGATGGGCATGGAAAAGCCTGGTCATGTCGTGGGCGCATCGGCCGATCGCCATCGTTTCCTCATCCGTCAGGCGAAGGAGCTTGCTCCAGAAGCCGACGACCACGGCATCCGCCACAGTATGGACCAAGTCGACGGTCTCGCCGTTCCTTATCCGGAAGATAATCTCGCGTGCGACCTCGCGCGCCGGTTCTTCCATCTGGCTGACCTGCTTGGGACCGAGCCAGTTCAGCAACAGGCGGCGCGCCGGGCCGTGCAGAGGCGGATTGAAGGTAAAGACCTGGCTTGCAATGACCTCGCCGATTTCCCAGCCCGGCAGTCGCTCCGGGCTGGCATTCTCCTTGAAGCGATTGGGATACATCCTGCCGATGGGTACATTGCCGACTTCGGGCGCGGTCCCGAATAGCGTCAGGTCGGCATGGCGGAAGACCACGAGCTGGTTTTCCGGCGTACGAAGAAACCGCGGCTCTTTCGTGCTGAAGACTCGCCGGCAGAAGGCGCGAAAATTGTCTCTGCCGCCGGAAAAGCCGAAGTCGGCTGTGGTGGGGAGTAACTGGATATCGAGATGCTTCGCCATTCGTTTGTCCCTGTTCTGGATCGCCTTGACTACTCTTCCGGGGCCACTTCGACCCTGAGGCAATCGATGCCGGCGGCGATAGTCACTTGGCAGGCAAGCCGGGAGAGCGGCGTCTGTTGCAGCAGCGTATCGAGCATTTCACTCTCGTCGATACAGGGCTCGGGCAGCAAACCTTCCGCCTCCACATAGACGTGACAGGTCGCACATGAACAGTTTCCACCGCACATCGCCGAAATCTCTTCGACGCCTGCATCCCGGAGTATTTCCAGGAGCGAACCGCCGATGCGACCATCACTTTCCCGGCTTTTTCCGTCGCGCCCGGTAACATGAAGCCTGAATGTGTTCGTCATCGGCGCTTTCCTGTCGTTTGTCGTCGGTTTCAAATCTTGGCCCGCTTTGTCGACATCAGTCGCCTCCATGCCAGGCAATCGACGTGTTGCCCGCAATAAAGCGGCGCCGATTTCGTCCTTCAGGAAGGCATTCGATAACAAGGGGCGCTGATGATTTGGCGCCGGCTCTGCGCCGAGCAGCCATGCCGCACCTCCAGAGCCACTCGATCTCTTGACGGCGTCGACGCTCGATCCGGCCTGGCCGGCGCCGATAATCGCAATTCTGTTCGCAAGCGAAGTCATCGATAGCTGATCTTGTTCAATGTCGGTGCGGAAATGATGTGACCCGATAACCATAACTGCCTCCCCCAAAGGCACGCTCGCAGAATCCGCTAAGCTCAGTGCATGACGCGACAAAAGCAGTGACCGCGCCACCAGACCAAGTTTGGACGGCCGGTTGGACACAACAGGCGAGCGCTGTGAGGCCTCATCGTTGGAAAGGAATACGCAACGCGATGGGCGCCCTTGGCCTGGAGGTCGCGGCGAGGTTGACGTCCATTCCCTTCTTGAACTCAAGAGCTGCTCGCTCTGCGATTTGATGTCTGTCCCCATGCATGCGGTGGGCGCCCAGCGGTCTCTACAGCGAGGGGGAAGCTTTTTAAACGCCTCCACCGCAGGGCATTGACATATAATTAGGTGCCATATTATATGCCGCCGCATGACATTTCTTGAACAAAAGCACCTTGCCCTGCTCGACGAGGCGCAACGCCGTGGACAGACGGGCATTGGCAACATGCGGCTCTGCTTCGAGGTCCTGGCGCTGGCCTCGGGCATCGACCGGGCCTGCGCCTTACGCCTTGCGCCGCATCACCTCTCGGAAGGGAAATTCGTTCTGCTGTTCCTGCTGCGCGACCGTCCGGAAGGGCTCGCGCCGCATGAGCTGGCGGAACGGGCCGGCGTCACGCGCGCCACGATTACCGGCCTGGTTGACGGGTTGGAGCGGGATGGCTTCCTTGCCCGCCATGACGTCAAGGGAGATCGGCGCAAGGTGTCGGTGCGCCTGACGGCCAAAGGACAGGCCATGGCGCTCGATCTGTTCAACGAACATAGCCGATGGATTGCGTCGCTGTTTGCGGGGCTCGACCGGCACGAATGCGAGACCCTTGGCGTCCTGCTGCGGCGCGTCTGGCGCAACGTCGACATGCCGGCGAAGGACAGCGCGACCATGGCTGCCGGTGATGCGCGGTGAGCGCCGGCCGCTCGGGAAAACGTGTCGCGGATATCGAGCCGGCCCGGCTCGGTCTGCTCAATGCCGGCGCCGTCGAGGCCGCCACGCTGGCCGAGTGCCTGGCCATGGATTTCGCCGCCCTGATGCGCGCCGTTCTGCCAACGATCGGGGACGACGCCATCGCGACGATGGAGCGCGCGGCGAAAGAGGGCATTTCGCGGCGCATGGCGCTGGCGGCCCGCCTGATCCATGGGCGGCGCGGTCTCGTCACCCTGGGCGAACTGCGCGGCCATGCATCCGATATCGTGCGCGGCTGGGCCTGTTTCATGATCGGCACGGCCGAGGACATGTCCCTTGCCGCCCGGCTTTCCGCGATCCGGCCCTTTGCCGACGATTCCCATTTCGGGGTGCGGGAATGGTCGTGGATGGCGGTGCGCCCGCATATCGCCGCCGATCTCGACAACGCGATCGCGCTGCTGGCTGCCTGGACGGCCGAACCGTCCCCGCGGCTGCGGCGCTTTGCCAGCGAGGCAACCCGGCCGCGTGGCGTGTGGTGCGCTCATCTTGGCCCCTTGCGGCAACAGCCGGACATGGCGCTGCCGATCCTCGAACCGCTCCGGGCCGACCCCGCTGCCTATGTGCAGGACTCCGTTGGCAACTGGCTGAACGACGCCGGCAAGGACCGCCCCGACTGGGTGCGGTCGCTGTGCGCAAAATGGTCTGCCGCATGCGCCACGCCCGCAACCGCCCGAATCTGCAAGCGCGCCCTGCGTTCCATCGACCGCAAGGGCTGACATAGGAAAGGACCGCGCGTATGGCGCACTATCTGGCCGAACTCTATTCTCCGAAACCCGCATGGCTGGCGCTCGACCAGGACGGCCGCCGCCGGTTTTTCGAGGCGGTCGGCTCCGGCATGGCCACACTGTCGGCCCTTGGCGTCGAAGCGATCGCCCTGGGCGAGACGGATGCCGCGATCCTCCATGCTCCGTCGCAAAAATTCTTCGCGATCTGGCGCGCGCCCGATGCGACGGCGATGGCCGCCCTTGTGTCGGGCATCGCCGCGTCCCGATGGCATGACTATTTCGACACGATCAACGCGACCGGCCCCGGCGTCGATCTGGGCGGCCATCTGACGCAACTCGCGGCGCTGTAACGCGCCGCGATCTTTTGCAAACGGAGGGAGAGCGGAGAAGGCTCCCGATGCGGTCGGCGCCTGTTTTCCCGCTCGGCGGCGAAACAGGCTATGGCCGCGGACCGGAACACGGCTTCGACAAGGATCGCCGGCCCCGTTCAACCGGAGCGAAAGACGACGCGGTTTCGTCCCTTCGCCTTCGCTTCATAAAGCGCCAGATCGGCGCGCCGGACGAAAGAATCGAGGCTTTCGCCGCCGCCCCGGGCGCCCACCAGGCCGATGCTCGCCGTCATGTTGATGACCGTGCCCGGCGCGACGGGAAAGCTCGCGGCGGCGATGCGCCCGCGCAACCGTTCCGCCACCAGAAGCGCTTCCTTTCGGCCGTTCATCGGCAGGAGCGCGACGAATTCCTCCCCGCCCCAGCGCGCGACCAGGTCGTTCGCGCGAAGGGCCTCGCGCATGACGGCGGCCAGGTTGCGGATCGCGGTATCGCCGGCATCGTGCCCATGCCGGTCGTTGACCTGCTTGAAGAAGTCGATGTCCAGCATCATGAGGAAGAAACGGCACCCTTCGCCAGGCCCCTCGCGGATCGCCCGTTCCGCCGCCTCCGTGAATCCCCGCCTGTTCTGCAGGCCGGAAAGCGGGTCGGTATTCGCCAGCCGCTCGAGCTCCCGGTTTTCCCGGACCCAATCCGAGAGGTCGCGGATCACCGCCATCATCATCGATCCGCTGCGCAAAATGGTGATGCCCAGGGAAACCTCGCTGCCGTCGTGCCGCCGGCCGAGGATGTGCGCCTGTCGGTTCCCCATGCGGCGCGACTGGGCCTCTCCTTGCGCGAAGGCGCGCACGCGAAACTGATGGCGGGCGCGATACTCCTCCGGCAGCAGGACCTCGATCGGCCGGCCGGCAAGCTGCCCGTCGGGCCAGCCGAACAGCCGCTCGACCGCGGGATTGCAATAGAGAATCGTCGAATGCTCGTCGATGACGACGATCCCGTCGGAGATGCTCTCGACGATCCTCCTGAAGAATTCGGGTTCCGGCGAACCATGAACCCTTTCCTGTTTCTGCAGCGCGCAACCCATGGATGGCCCCTTTATGCGCATCGCAGCCGGGTTACCCCGCCGGACGGTGCCAGCGGATCCCGGCGGGCGGCGCCGGCCTTTTCCGTCACGAAGGCCTGAAGCATCGTGGCGATGCGGCCGACGTCGAGCGTGAGCGTCTGGGTCGCGGCATTCGCCTCCTCCACCATGGCGGCATTGCGCTGCGTGGTCCGGTCGAGGACATGAAAGGATCCGTTGATCTCCTGCAATGCGATGGACTGCTCGCGCATGGCGGTCACGATCGCATCGACATGGTGCTCGATTTCCTGGACGCGCCCGGACATGTCGGAAAGCACGGTCGCGGTCTCGCCGACCAGTGCGACGCCCCTGTTCACCTGATCGGCCGAAGCGCCGATCAGCGCCTTGATCTCCTTGGCGGACCGCGCGGAGCGTTGCGCAAGCTCGCGAACCTCCTGCGCGACGACGGCAAAGCCCTTGCCGGCGTCGCCGGCCCGCGCCGCCTCCACGCCGGCGTTCAGCGCCAGCAGGTTGGTCTGGAAGGCGATCTCGTCCATCGTGGCGATGATGTCGCCCATCTGCCGCGACGCCGCCTCGATCCCGCCCATGGCCTCGGCCGTCTTCGTCATCACCGCGCCGGATCGTTGCGCATCCGCCCGCGTGCGCTCGACGAGGTCGCCCGCCTCGCAGGCGCGCCGGCCGGTATCGGACACGGTGGCGGAAATCTGCTCCACGGCAGCGACCGCTTCCTCCAGCGTGGAGGCCTGTTGCTGCGTGCGTTGGGCGAGGTCGTCAGCCGACATGCTCAGCTCCCGGATGCTGGCGTTCATCTCCGCCGTGCCCGTGCTGATCTGCTCGATGGTTCCCGCGAGTTGCTCGAAGGCGGCATTGAAGTCGTTGCGCAGCGCGTGGTAGGCCTCCGGCAGGTCGGCGTCGATGCGATAGCCGAGATTGCCGGCCGCGACCTGCGCCATCGCTGCGCCGAAAACCTTGGTCACCATCATGCGCTCTGCCGCGATGGCGGCCGCCTGCGCCTCCTGTTTCGCACGCTCGGCCTCGTCGATATAGACGGAGATGGCGAGATCCATGTCGAGAAAGACGGCCTTGGCGAGGCCGCCGAGCGCCCGTGCGAGGCTCTCGGCGTCGATGGCGGGCCGCGAGAGCAGCCTGCCCCTGGGAAAGAATTCACGAACTGCCGCCGCGATCAGGTGATCGAGTATGATCGAATAGCCGCCGATATACCAGCGCGGCTCCAGTCCGAGCCGTGCATGGGTCGCGCCGATGCGCCGCACGTTGGCGGCGTAGTCGTCGTTGAATTCGCCGTTGGCGATGTTCTTCCAGTGGCTCGTCTGTGCGCCCCTCGCGCGGCCGATATGGTCGTCGGTGGCAAACATGCGCGAAACCTCGTCGGTGAGGCGCACCTGTGCGTAGAGTTTGTCGAGGGCGACCGGAAGCTCTCTTTCCACCACCGTCTTCAAAGAGCGGACGGCGGCGCAGGTCTCGGGCGAGAGCTGCATGAAGGCCATGCGTTTCTCAAGTCCCCGGCTGTCCGACGCGCGGTGTGGGTTGGATAAGTTGCTCATAGGCTTCCTCTGCTTGGAAAACGATGGATGTGGAGAGCCGCTCCGGCGGGGACCGGCGGCGTCGGCGCCGGCCTCATGCGACGGATGCGCTGCCTCCGGGATTGCGCTCGCGCAACGCCCGCTCGGCGCGTATGATCGTGTGCCTGGGATCGGGATGGCCGTCATATTCCACCACCGCGAATGTCAGGCTGTTGTCGAAGAAGGGAGCGCCCTCCACCGTGAAATGCGTGGCGGCATAGCGTTCGGCGACGGAGGATGCGAAGGTCGAGGCCTTGCGCGCATCCGCTTCGACCCGGATGATGAGGAAAGTCCCCTGCCCCATCCGGAAGACGGAATCGCCGGTGCGGGCGACGTTGAAGAGCATGCTTGCCGTCTGCTGGATGACCGAATCGGCGCCCGCATGGCCGAGTTCGCGGGTGATCTGGTCGAGTTTGTTGATTTCGAACAGAACGAGCGAGAACGGCCGGCGCTGCGCCTTCTGGATCTCGATCTCGCGCAGCAGCACCGTCGTCAGGAAGCGCTTGTTGAGCAGACGGGTGAGCGGATCGCGTGTCCTGTCGGTCTCCGCGCTCTGGTCGAAGAGCATGGCCAGCAGACTGCCGATCCTGTCGACCATGACCTTGATCGACAGGATCGTCGAGACCCGCTCGGCCGGCGGCGGGTCCGCGCTCAGTCGCTCGATCAGGGAGTCCACCTTGTCGATGGCCGTCGCGATCGCCTCGTATTCGCCGGAATGGGAGAAGAAAAGGTTGGCGCGGTGAAGGAACCACAGGCCGAAATCCGACTGGCCGAGCGGAACGACGTTTGGCGCGCCGAACGAGGTCTGCATCTCGTAGAAGATCTGTTGCGCCCATTCGGCGAGTGCGGCGCGCTGGCGCTCCCGCTCGGCCGCCAGATCCTTGCCGAGCGCGAAGAGCCGGAAAACCTCGTCCGACCGCACGGAGCGCTCGGATGCCTGCATATAGGCAACCATCATCACCGCCAGGGCCAGGTCGATCAGGTTGGAGACAAAGCGGATGGCATCGGCGCCGTCGACCTGCTCGAGCCTGATCTGGCCGAGACGCTCGACGATGGCGGCCTTGATTTCCCGAAACCCCTTCATGATCAACAGCACGGGGATCTGGATTCGGGCATGAATCGCGCCGATGTCGAGAAGCGAGGCGAAAGTGCGCTCGATATCGAGAGGCTCGGCCGAAAAGATGCTGACGAGCCAGCTTGCGAGCGAGGCATGCAGCCGCCGGCTGACCGTTTCCTGGTCGAGATAGAACCGGGCGTTCGGCTGCTCCAGCATGACCGTGTAGAAACGGGCGGCGTGCGCGCGTGCGGACACGCGGACGACTTCGGAGACCGCCCTGCGCGACTGCGGCGCAACGCTGGCGTTCAGCGCTATCAGTTCCTGCTTCAATGCAGCAATATATTCTTCGTCTAATGAATTGTTTCTAAGCATTTACCTAGTCCGCCAAATAATTTTGACAAATTCACTTATCTCATGTCGCACTTAAAGCTGGCTTGTGGCAAATCTGAATTATAGTTCACAAGTCGTTAATCTTCATTGATTTATGTTAATAATACTCTTTGCCGGCCGTTTTTCCCGAGAACAAATTATCAATTGTGAAGTCCGGGATATGTGTACCCTGCGGCAAAACCGAACAGGAAAGGCAGATGCCGCCGTCTTGTGGGGCGAGCCGTCTTCGAAGGTCCCTAGACGGTCTCACCAGACAGGACCATGGACAGGAACCTTCGCAGGAGCGATGGGTCGAACTGGCCGTGCGATTGAAGCATCACGCCGATTGCCTCCGTCGATGACCAGGCCGGCTTGTCGGGGCGGATCGTCGTCATGGCTTCGTATACATCGCAGATCGCCGCCAGCCTGGCGGCAAACGGAATGCCGTTGCCTTTGAGACCGAACGGATATCCCCTGCCGTCATGGCGTTCGTGATGATGCAGGCAGATCTCCAGCACGAGAGGCGGAACGTCGTCGAACTGCCGCAGCATTTCATGACCGCGCGCAGGATGGCTCCTGACGATCGCCAGTTCCTCGCCGCTGAGCTTTTTCCGGCTGGACAGGATTTCGACGGGCACGGCCATTTTGCCGATGTCATGAAGCAGCCCGCCGACGGCGAGCGTTCGAACGGATGCTTCCGAAAGCCCGAGGGCGCGTCCGAAGGAAACCATGAGCGCGCTGACGGCAAGGGAGTGAAGATAGGTCGATTCGTCCCTCGATTTGAGCCGGGAAACGCCGATTATCGCCACGACGCTGTCCTGCGCCGTTTCGACGATGTGGTCGGCCACCAGGTGGGCGCTGTCGAGGTCCGGCAGGCCCGACAGCCGGGCTTCGCTGAAAAGGTGGCGGATGACCGGTTTCGTTTCCTTTATGATCGCCTTGGCCGCGTGAATCTCGTTGGAGGAAAAACGGCTCAGCAGCGCTGTTTCATGGCTTGCCGCGGTCTCGTCGGCGGCCAGATCGGCTCCGTTTTTCGTATTGATGACAAGGCTTATGATCTTGCTGTTGTGGATATCGGCCAGTTCTTCGGGCGAAGCGATGAGAAAGCCCTCCTTGTAAGTCTTGTCGTCTCTACGGCTTTCCACCTCTTCCACGTACATGCCCAATCGAGCCTGGTGCGTGCGGATGCGTTTTCTCATGTCGCCCCCCGGACGATGATCGTATTTGCTGGTCGCGGTTGATTGTTCGGTCCCGACTGCCCGTGACCCGGATCTGCGCCGGAACCGCCGCAGCGCGACAACCGAGCGCTGGCGTGACCCATCTTCACCGCTTCCCGTGGGCATTTCGATAAGTCGTCTCGAGAAATGCGGGCAGGATTTATTCACAAAGCCTAATATCGGTTAAGCCTTTTTCGGGAACCGATCTCCTGGACCGGAACTTGCAGATGCGACCCTGAGAACGGCCGCGCCATCCGCCGCCGCCCGGGTACGAACCGGTGCGCCATCGCCATTTGGCTTCGCGCGACTGCGTCCCGAATAAAACTAACCGCCCTTCAACTCCGCTTGCGGCGACAGAGGAACACAGCGGAAGAGCGCACGGGTCCGCGCCACCTGGAACGGCCGCAGCGGGGCATTGGCCGCCGCGCAGAGATAGAGCTTTTCCGACAGGCGCCGGTTTTCCAGCTTGGCGAAGCGGAAGCGCCCCTCGGAAACGCCCGCCGCCGCATCCAGCCATGTGAGGAAGCTGATGCCCTTGCCCGCCGCGACATATTCGCGGATGAGCGCGATGGAGTTGCTGCGCAGCGCGATATGTGGCTCGGCATGGATGCGGTAGACCTCGGCATCGAGGCGCGGCCAGACCGACAGGCTCGTGTCGGGCAGGCAGAGCGGACGGCCGAGGCAGTTCTCGATGCGAAATGGCGGTTCGCCCGAAGGCGCCAGCGCCGGCGCATAGACCACGCCGAGATCGTAGCTTCGCTCGTCATAGACCCGAAGCTCCGGCAGGCGCGGCACGTTGAAGGCCAGAAGCGCGTCGATCTCGTTGCGGCAGAGCTGGCCGACGAGCGTGCCGGTATCGCCGACCGAAATCTTCAGCGCGGCCGGTTCCTCCTCCGCCTCCAGCCCCGGCAGTTTTTTCGCACACTATGCGCAATTCATTCTAATTGGCGCAAGCCCCCTTCTCGCGCACTCTGAATGCGGGAGTTTCAAGCGTTCAGGAGGAGTGACGAATGCTCGACAGTCAGAACAGGGGACAGGCAACGGAGATCGATCTGCGCAATCTGCGCGAGAGGATGAAGATCGCGCAGGAAAGCCGGGCGGCGGGCAACCATCCTTT
>Ga0066256_1002507_pt1 | contig 11487 bp, 8 predicted proteins | sample ThiBio_1000_biof_FD_87107 | JGI IMG/M metagenome (GOLD analysis project Ga0066256, IMG submission 87107) | Wastewater bioreactor microbial communities from Cape Town, South Africa - Thiocy_expt_1000_biof (version 2) | ecosystem: Engineered > Bioreactor > Thiocyanate-remediating >...
AAGTACGGCCCCACGTTCCACTGCATCGTGGGCCGCAACTTTGGTAGCTACGTGACGCACGAGGCGAAGCATTTCATCTACTTCTACCTCGGCCAGGTTGCCATCCTGCTGTTCAAGTCGGGCTAGAGCGCGCGCGCCCACACGCGGCGGCGGGGTCGCTGGCCGCCCACTGCCAGCGGCCCCGCCGCCCCTCACGCGCGAGTGCGCGCATGGGTGTAAAGTGTGAGTATGTGTGTGTTTCCCGTCCTCGTTGCTGACCTCCCCTTGGCGTGAATCCCCTGGTGGGCCCTCGACGTGCGCGCGCGCGCGCACCACCGCCACCCCTGCAACCGTATTGGCCCCGGCTCCCACCCCGCCGCGGGGTGTGTCGGGTGTGCCGCCGCCGCTGCCGAGGGCTTGTTTTGTTGAAGTCGCGCCTGTGTGCCACCCTGTTTGATTACGTGGCGATGGCGGCAGGCGTGCTGTACTGGGCGGTTCTTAACACCGTTGCTCCGCGCCGCCGCACCACACGCGCGCCTGCCGCCTGACCGCGTGTTCGCATGCCCAAGCTGCCGCCGCAACCATGGCCATCACACGACGTCCAGGTGGTACTGGGTACTGGCCGCGCGAGCTGTAGGGCGTCACGTGGATACGCATGTCGCAGATACAGGCGACACAGCACACCATGTCAGCGGCAACAACACCCAGCAGCTGCACCCACCGCACCGTCGGCGGCGCCATGCAAAATACATGGAGGCAGGCATACTGTGTGTCTAGGGTGCTGCCCTGTTTGGTCATCCAAATCTGTAGCGATTTGTATTTTGCATCCACCCACCCCCTCCACTTCTCCACCTCCAACCTCCAACCAACCACTCCTCCCCAAACAAACACACACCCACGGCGCCATGGCGGACCCCACCACCCTGGCGTTCGTGTCGGATGCGCTGCACGCCGCCCTCGGCTTTGCGGATGCCTCGCTTGCCTCCTACCTGGCGCTGCGCGCCTCCCTCGCCGCCTCGCCCGATGACCTGCTGCGCGAGCTGGCAGACGCGGCGGTGCCCGTTAATGCCGCGTCCCGCAAGCTGGCGGCAGACCTGTTTGCGCGCGTCCCACGCCGGCAGGCGCCAGCGCGACCAGCTAAAGGTAGCGGCGGCGGTGGCGGCGGAGGTGGTGGTGGTGGCGGTAGCACGAGTGCAGACCTGTGGAAGCGCGGGTCGTCGTATGGAATACTAGCCGCGCCACCACCGGCGCCGCCACCACCGGTACCAGCTCGTGCGCCCGCGCCGCCGGTTGCAACATCTGGTGCTCGTGCTGCCCCGCCGGCGGCGGCGCCGGCCGCCCCACTGCCGCCATCCACGGCACCGGCACCCGCTGCTGCTGCTGCATCGGTGACGGCAGCGGCAATCAACGACCGGCGGGCGCACATTCGGCGGCGCACAGAGATTGAGGACCGCAGTGAGAGCGAGGATGACGGCGGCGGGGAGCCGGCAGTAGCCTCAAAACGGCGGCGTGATGATGACGCTCCAGCTGCCCCAGCTGCCGCAGCTGCGGACACCGCCTCAGCCGCCGCTGCCGCCACAAAGGCGGAGGACACGGCGCTGGGAGCAGAGGAGCTGGAGCGGCTGCGCGACGCGCGTGAGCGGGACGAGTTTGCACAGCGGCTGGTGGCGCGTGACGCCGCCAAGCGCGACAAGGAGCGGGAAAAGGGGGGTGGTGAGGGGGCGGCAGCAGCGGCGGGAGTGAGTGAAGCGGAGGCGGCGGCGCTGGTGCCGGAGCTGCGCAAGGCGTCGCGGCAGGACTACTTGATCCGGCGCAGCGCCAAGGAGCTGGCGCTGCTGGCGGATGCCATCGCTTTTGATGAGGCGCTGATGGCGCGCGCGGGCGGGCGCGTGACGGCGGCGGAGCGGGCGCGGTATGACGCCAACAAGCGGCTGTACGCGCTGGCGACCGCCAAGGCGGAGGACGACGCAGCGCCGGTGGAGCGGTACCGCATGCCGGATCTGGGGGAGGACGACGCGGGGCGGCCTGACTTGCGCAAGCGTGACGCAGTGCTGGCAGCGCGGTACACGGAGGAGGGCCGCGGCGGGCGGCCGCAGTCGGAGCACGAGGTGTGGGAGGCGGCCAAGCTGGCGGCGGCCACCACCAAGTACGGCGCACGGGACGCTGGCGCGGGGCCCGCGGTGGTGCGCCGGCTGGAGACACGACGGCAGCGCGGCGCAGACGGCGTGGTGCGGGAGGTGGAGGTGGTGGTGGAGGAGGAGAACCTGGCAGCGCGGCAGTACAGCCTGCTGATGGACACCTCCATCGACTTTGTGAGCAGTGAGGTTCTGCGCGGCAGCGACGCACCAGACGCCCTGCGCGCCGCTGCTGCAGCTGCCGCTGCCGCTGCTACCGGTCCAGCGCCGCCGGCGGCGGCGGCGGCAGCAAAGCCGTCGGCGCGGGAAGCACTGGCGGCAGTGCGGCGGTCGCTGCCCATCTATGCGTACCGGGAGGAGCTGCTGGAGGCGATCGCGGAGAACCAGGTGCTGATTGTGGTGGGCGAGACGGGCAGCGGCAAGACGACGCAGATCCCGCAGTACCTGCACGAGGTGGGGTACACCAAGCTGGGCCGCGTGGCATGCACGCAGCCGCGGCGCGTGGCGGCCATGAGCGTGGCGGCGCGCGTGGCGGAGGAGGTGGGCGTGAAGCTTGGCGCGGAGGTGGGCTACTCCATCCGGTTTGAGGACTGCACGTCGGACGACACGCTGGTGAAGTACATGACGGACGGCATGCTGCTGCGCGAGTTCCTGACGGAGCCCGACCTGCGCTCCTACTCCGCCATCATGATTGACGAGGCGCACGAGCGCACGCTGCACACTGACGTGCTGCTGGGCCTGATCAAGGACATTGCGCGGTTCCGGCCCGACATCAAGGTCATCATCGCATCCGCCACCATGAACGCGGAGAAGTTTGCCGCCTACTTTGACGACGCGCTGGTGTTCAACATCCCGGGCCGCCGCTTCGCGGTGACGACGTACCACACCAAGGCGCCGGAGGCGGACTTCATCCAGGCGGCGGTGGTGACGGTGCTGCAGATCCACGCCACGCAGCCGGTGCCGGGCGACATCCTGGTGTTCCTGACGGGGCAGGAGGAGATCGAGGCGGCGGCGGAGGCGCTGGCGGCGCGCAGCCGCGCGCTGGGCGGCACCATCCGGGAGCTCATCGTGGCGCCCATCTACGCCAGCCTGCCGGCGGAGCAGCAGGCGCGCATCTTTGAGCCCACGCCGGACGGCGCGCGCAAGGTCATCCTGGCCACCAACATTGCAGAGACGTCGCTGACCATCGAGGGCATCGTGTACGTGGTGGACTGCGGCCTGTGCAAGCAGAACTCGTACAACGCGCGCATGGGCATGGAGGCGCTGACCGTCGTGCCCATCTCGCAGGCGTCTGCGGAGCAGCGCGCGGGGCGCGCGGGGCGCACGCAGCCGGGCAAGTGCTTCCGGCTGTACACGGCGTGGGGGTACGAGCACGACCTGCCGCCGCACACCACGCCCGAGATCCTGCGCACCAACTTTGCGTCGGTGGCGCTCATGCTCAAGTCGCTGGGCGTGGACGACCTGGCGGGGTTTGACTTCCTGGACAAGCCGCCCACCGACGCCGTCATGAAGGCGCTGGAGCAGCTGTACGCGCTGGGCGCGCTGAACGACCGCGGCGAGCTGACCAAGGCGGGCCGCCGCATGGCGGAGTTCCCCACCGACCCCATGCTGTCCCGCATGATCCTGGCGGCGGAGCGGTACGGCGTGGTGGAGGAGGTGCTGTCCATCGCCGGCATGCTGGACGTGCAGGCGTCCGTGTTCTACCGCCCGCGCGACCGCGCCGTGCACGCCGACACGGCGCGCGCCGCCTTTGCGCGCGGCGGCATCGGCGACCACACCACCCTGCTGGCGGTGTACAACGGGTGGGCGGACGCCGGCTACTCCACCGCCTGGTGCGCTGAGAACTACGTGCAGGCCAAGTCCATGAAGCGCGCGCGCGACGTGCGCAGCCAGCTGGCGGCGCTGTGCGACCGCGTGGAGGTGGCCATGTCGTCCGCGCCGCACGCCACCGACGCCATCGGCCGCGCCGTGGCGGCGGGCTACTTCTACCACGCCGCCAAGCTGCAGAAGAACGGGTCGTACCACACCGCCAAGCGCGGCGCCACGGTGCACATCCACCCCTCCTCCTCCCTGTTCAAGACCGACCCGCCGCCGCGGTGGGTGGTGTACCACGAGCTGGTGGAGACGAGCAAGGAGTTCATGCGCCAGGTCATCACCATCTCGCCCGAGTGGCTGCTAGAGGTGGCGCCACACTACTACAAGCCCGCCGACGTGGCCGACGCCGACAGCGCCGGCGCCGGCGCCAAGCGCCTGCCGAACGCCAAGGCGCCCGCCCGGCGGTAACAATAACTTAATTATTTAACCTGCGTGGCGCGCTTCAAATGTCAATCATTTACGATATTAATATCCCTTACAAACGTTCATCATATGTGGGTTAGCTGCCGCCCATCTCCGCCTCCTGGAACGCGCGGTACGCCGACTCCAGGTAGTTGAACACCTGCGTGGCAATGAAGCGGTGGTCGCCGTCCATGGAGTTCTGCTTGTCGGGGTGCACGATGGTGAGCGCGCGCAGGTAGGCGATCTTGACGCGCTTGGGGTCAATGAGGCGCGCCATGGCGACCGGCTCCCACGACGCCTCCGGCCACAGCACGGCCTGCAGGGTGGACAGCAGCAGGCGCAGGTTCTTGCGCGTGCCCGACGCCTCCTCCGCCCACTCCTTCAGTCGCGGCCCGTGCTTTGCCAGCGCCGCGTCCCGGTCCTCCTGCTCCTTCTTGGCAGCAGCCTCCCGCTCCGCCACCTCCGCAACCCGCCGCGCGTGCTCCTCCGCCACCTTGTTCCGCCGCTCCATCACGCGCGCCTTCACGTAGTCGCTCTTGTCCGCCAGGTCGGCGTCCACCACGTCTGGTACCACCACCGGCGCCGTGTCCTCCACCACCTTCACCGGCCGCATGCCCGGCGCGCCGCCCAGCAGCGCCGCCGGCGACGGCGGGATGACGGACGACGCCCCGCTGCTGGCACGCGCGCCTGCCGTCGCCGCCCCACCTGCCGCCGCCGCCGTCGCCGCCGTGGCTGACGGGCTGCTCGCTGGGTAGCCACTACCACTTCCGCTGCCACCACCGCCAGCGGCTGCGCCAGCGGCAGCGGCAGCGGCAGTGCGGGTGCCAGGCGACCCCGCCGGCGCCGCGGGTGCAGGTGAGACCGCCGCAGGCGTGGAGCCAGCGGGGCGCAGCTTGAGGCGCAGGCCATACGAGTTGTTGGTAGCGCACCGCGCCGTGTCCAGCCGCAGCACCTTGGCAATGAGCGCGCCATTCACCTGCGGCACCACATCGTCCGGCGAGGTGAGGTCCAGGAACATGACCTGCTTGTCGGCCGCCACCTGGAACCGGAAGTGGAACGCGGAGGTGCCAGTGAGCGGGAAGGCCGCCACCACCTCTGCCAGCGTCACGCGCGCCGGGTCAGCGGGGTACAGGCGGCAGGCATTTGGGTGCACCGACGACTCCCCCTTCTCGCCCGCCAGGTGGTAAAACAGGTACATCGGCTTCACCCCGCCGCCACTGCTGCCGTCGGGGCTGGTTGCTCCAGCTGCCATCTTGCCAGGTGGGAGTTGGCTGTGCCGCCTGCTGCTGCTGCCTTAGACTACTGCTGCTGCTGCTGTCGACGTTGGAAGTGGTCTATTTGTGATACTTTTGCCTTCAGCCCGTGTGCGAGGAGGCGGCGGGTGCGCTTGCTTGCCGGCTTGTGTGCGGAGGAGGTTAGGGTTGCTGGGGTAGCATGTTTAAGCGCATATTTCTCCAACACGCGTGCGACTTCGTAAGGACCTCACATATTATCACATAGCCTGTAAACCATTAAGTACGCAACATGGTAGTATGTCGTTGTGTAACAATGAATAGCGTTGATAGGGGCGCCTGAAGTTTCCTCTTGCTGCCTACTGGGCGCCGCACCCCTGTCACCCCGCCTCACCGCACATTGCCAGCTGCACAACGCCGCGTGCTCCCGCCGCCATTCTTGTCGCCCCCACATTCCATTCCCACACCCTCTTGTCTCACGCCCCGCATTTGTGCCACACCGCCGCCGTTGTGTACCCCGCACCCCCCACCCTTGGATACCTAGGCGACTAGAGGCGGCAGCAGCGGGTGCGACAGAGCAGGCAACGGAGGAGCAGGTGTGCTGTGCAGTTGAGCTGTGGCAAGCAAAGGAGGAGGAACGCAGCAGAGGCAGGCGGAGGCCAAGTAGGCACCGGTGGGTATAAGGGAAGGCTACGGCTCGGCATTGCCGGTGGAGGCATTGGCGACAGCATCAAGAAGAGGAGCCAACGACTTTGTGCCACTAGTATCGTCATCCCCAAAGATGGAGTCCCGGTCATTTGCAATGCTGCTCATGGCGCTGGTGCTGGCGCTGCTGGTAGAGTGCGTTGCGCTGTGATTGGGGGCTTGCCTGCCGCCGCTGCCGCTGCTGCTGCTGCAGCTGGTGGCCATCATCACCCACCCCATATCCATACCACACTCCACCCCTCCCCCCCCCACACCTCTGTGCAGGCCTGCGGCGGCAGCCATGCCGGTGGACGGCGGCAATGCCCTGGCGGGCGTGATTGGGGCGCTCATGTTGCTGTTCGGCATCCTGGCATTCCTGTACGTTAACAGGCGGCGCCGGCTTAATAGTTGCAAGTTCGTGTGCTTTGTGTCACCTACTCCCTCCCACTCCACCATCGATCCGCTGCAGGGGCTGGTACAGCCGCCGGCTTTAGGCTTGGCTGGCAGGCGCAAGCGCGCGCGCGGACGACGGGGCCGTGTCGGCGCGCAGCAGCAGCACCGCGAGTGCGTGACTGCGTGTGAGTGTGCCCGCCCGACGCTGGCGCAGCCAATGTGCAACTGTGCACGGTGGGACGCGATGGGAGTTTATCAGAGTGCCGCGTGATTCAAATGACTTGCTTCCGTAACTGTACCGGTACCGGTATTGGTGCGTGCGTGTGCGCCACTGTGCGTGCTCAGGCAACAAGACAACTCGATTATTGATTGACTCGGACAGCCTCCACCACGCGCGGGCAGCGCTCAACGACAGGGAGCAACGCGCGCGTACACACAGCCACAATCAGTCGCAAAGTTGCAGTCGCACGGCGGCAGACGCAATAAACACACCATGGCCGATACGGATGCAGCGCCCGCCGATGACGTGCTGGCCGAGCTGCGGCTGGCCTTCTGGCAGATTCCGCTGGATGGCCCTCCCGACGAGTGGTACGACGCGGTGGCGCCATCTGCTGCCGCCCTGACGCGCATTGTGTTGCCCCACTTCCCTGACGTAGCAACGTACGCCCGCTCATCCAGCGACCAGGTGTTGGAGACGTTGAAGCGTCTGGGGCGCCACGACGCGGCGGACGCGGTCGCTGCCGCGGTTGAAACCATGCGTGGCAGCGAAGGCGGGCGCGCCGTCCTTGCCGTGTGTGACGCTGCCTACAGCATGGCGGTGCTGGGTAGCTCGTTCTGGGATGAGATGGCTACCTACAGCGTGTACAAGGGCAAGCCGTACTTGCCGGGGCTGCTGGCGGCATCGCGCTTCTACCATGAGCTTGCCAGCCGGGAGTCCGGCGGCGGGGCGGCGGCCGCGCCGCCGGCAGCGCGTCACGCTTGACGCTTGAGTCATCGCTTGACGCAGCAGCATGTCGCTGCGTCGCACAGCGTGAAACTTAATTAACGTAACGACACGTGGTCACTGCCATCCATAGTGCTGCCTTGGACGCTGCCCGCCTGCAAAGCCGCGGCGGCCCGCGGCCGCACGGCCCGCACTCCGAACGGGCGGCAACGGGCCGAACCAAACTTCAACTTCAACGTGCGCCATGATGATAAGTTAATCTGCATGGCCGCTCCAAAATGTGCAGCTGGCAGCAGAAAAGTCGAGGATCGAGGTGCGGCCCCCGACATATCGGGCCCATCCAGTGTGCTGGTACCATTGTTGCTACTACGCACCCACGTGCGCCGCGCATGTAAAAGTCATGCAGCACACACCCCAGTCATGGGATATGCGCGTGGTATAGCAACCAATCGATTTTCTTGACGCGCTGCTATTTTCAATCGCCTGCAGCACACCCTTCCACCCTTCCACCCTGCCCTCTGTACACCTCTGCACTCTTCTCCTCTCCCACTCCCTACCCTACTCAAGGCAACATGGCGGCACGCGGCACACGCGCACGCGGGGCAACGAGCGGGGCAACGAACGGGGGCGGGCGGGTGGCGGGCGGCAGCGGCGGCGGTGGTGGTGGTAGCAGCGGTGGTGGGAGCAGCGGTCGCGGCGGGCGGGGTGCGCCAGCAGCGGCGGCGGCTGCGGCGACGCTGGCAGACATGGGGCCGTACCATTTGGCGCCGACCGCGTCGGTGATGTCAGCGGGGCGGGGGGCGGCAGCAGCGGCGGCGACGGGTCTGGCGGCAGCAGGTCTGGCGGCAGCCAACCTGTTCACCATCCGGGGCGCCGCTGCCGTGTCTGACCTGGCGGACGAGCTGGGCGCGTACACGGAGAAGGAGGCGTCCGACGGCAAGCTGCACCGGGTGCTGTATGCATACCACGAGAAGGTGGTGTGGGAGCTGCCGGTGCACGTGCGGCTGGAGTGCGTGCGGGGGACGGCGGGCGTGGTGGGTGACGTGGAGCTGGTCCCCGAACTGCTGTACTGGGACGGCGACGAGAGCACTCCCATCGTGCCGCCCACCGGCGTCAAGTTTGACGACGGCGAGCGGCTGGGGGGCGGCGCGGAGGTAGAGCGGGCGCGTGCGGCAGGGGAGACGGAGGAGGCGGCGGCAGCGCGCGCGCCGCGCCACACCGTGGACTCGCACGGCCGCGCGGTGGACATCCTGGTACCCAACGCGCGCGTGGTGCTGTGCACACAGGGGCCGATTGTAACGGAGGCGGAGCTGGCTGCGTTGCAGCCGGGCGCGGTGTTCTACCACACCGTCTCCCTGCGCTTCCACGTCAAATCATGCTGGTTCCGTGACACCGCCTTCCGGGTGATGTTCAAGGCGAGCGTGCCGCGCTTGCGGGGTGTGGCAGCTGCCATTCTGCCGCCACGTTTTGTGCTGCCCGCCACCGCGGTGTACGTGAAGGCCAAGCCGGCGACGACGCCGCGGGAGTACACGGAGGCGGTAGAGGGGCTGGCCAAGGAGCTGCGGGACCGCGCCCGTGAGATGGCGACGGGCCTTGAGACTGCGGACATCCTGTACCCCGACAGCACCGACCGCGCGCCGTGGAGCGCGTGGGACGGCCACCACACCAGCCCGCCCGTGAGCACGCGCCGCGGCTCCACGTCGTCGACGTCGCGCTCTGGCTCGCGCGCGCCCTCCACGCGCTCCGCCAGCACCGGCGAGGGTGGCGGCGGCGGTGTGGAGGTAAGCGGCGCGATGACCGACCTGCTGGGAGGCGGGTGGGGTACGCTTTCTGGCCCCGGTGCTCATCCGCCGCCGCACACCGCCTCCGCCGCCGCTGCCACCTCAGGGTTTTTCAACACGGCAACGACGCACAATGTCTTGAGCTCGTTTCTTTACTCGGGCAGCCACTACCCAGCGCCGTCGCCGCCCTTGCCTGGTGGCGCGTTGCCCACTGCCAGCGGCACGCTGCTGCCGGCCCCCCACCCGGGGTACGGCGGCGACGATGGTGGCGACGGCGGCGGCCGCTCCACGACGCCGGAGACCGCACCCGCGACAGAGGCAGCGGGCTCATTGTCCCGTGCGGCCACCATTGGGCGGCTGCCAACTGTGGAGGTACCGGGCATGCTGCCGCTGCCCCGGACGTCTACCGGGCGCTCCGCTGCCAGCGCCGCCGGCCTCATGCCGCCCGGCATCCTGGGCGACGGCCCATCCGTGTCTGGCCGCAAGCGGTCGCGCCAACCGTCAGCAGATAGTATGCACTTATAATCAACTACTGGTGGGATATTTGGTTCATGATAATATTATTAAGATAATTATTTGAAAAAGCAATGCCGCTAATTTTGTTGTGGCGTGGCCAGGCCTACTCGTCATCAAACAGGTTTGCCAGCATGGCTGCCACACCGGCACGCCGCCGCTCACCCGCCGCTGGCGTCACACCTCGCAACCCGCCGCCGCCGCCTGCCCCTGTCGTTGGGGCTGTTGATGCGCCAGCTCTCCGTGCTGCTGCCGGCTGGTACACCAGGCGGCCGGGCGGTGCGCCGGGCGGCTGGAGTGCCTGTGCCGCCACGCTGCCCGGCAGCACGCCAGCATCCTCCGCACCGACACCACCACCGCTGCCGCCGCTGCCGCCGCTGCCGCCGCTGCCGCCGCTGCTGCCGCTGCTGCCCGGCGGCGGCAGGCGCACCTCAAAGTACGCCGGGGCGGCATCCAGCAGCCAGGTGGGTTGGATGGGGGTGACGTCGCGCAGGTACAGGTCCGTGGTGCGCAGTGCGTCAGTAAACAGGAGCCAGGCAGGTGGCGAGGTGCCCAGATGGCAAAACACAGATTGCGGGTGCAGCCGCGCCACCGCGCCGTCACGCAGGGTAAGATAGGTGCCGTCACGGGTGCGGCGCGCCACGCTGCCAAAGTACCCCGCCGCCATGCACCGGCGTGCTGCTTCCAGCGTGGCATCCGCCGCCACCTCTGGTGCCAGCGTCAAAGCATCACCACCAGCGTCTGCCACATCCGCGCCCCCTGCCGCCCGCCGCGCCACTAGTGCACGCAACGCGCGTGTCAACTGCGCGCGCACCTCCCCCATGCGCCGCAGTGCCGCATAGTTGGCAGCGTGGTCGGCGCACCACCCGCGCCCAGCACCTGCCGCCACCCACGCGCGGTACAGGCGCGCCGTGGTTACAACGTCGCCCTCGGGCGCCACAAACTCGCGCATGATGTCGTCTGCCGCTGCCATTGCTACTGCCGCGCCACCACCACCACGGCTTGCTGCGGCGCGCCATCCATGGAACACGTCACGCACGTGCATGGCGGCCACCAGCATGACGGCTTGCGGCGCACAGCGCGCCGCCAGCGCCGCCAGCAGCACGGCGCCCATGCGTGGGTCTACCGGCAGGTCTGCCAGCTCGCGGCCGGTGCGCGTCAGCACGCCGTTGCCGTCCACCGCGTGCAACGCGTGCAGCATGTCCAGCGCACGAATGAGCGCCGCCGGCAGCGGCGCATCCAGGAAGTCAAAGGCGTGCAGCGCAGTGACGCCCAGCGCCAGCATGGTGAGCGCTAGCGCCGTCAGGTCGGTGCGCAGGATCTCTGGCACGGTACGCCGGTGCAGGGCTGCCGCCGTCGCCTCCGTGTACAGCCGGTACACCACGCCCGGCCGCACACGCCCAGCGCGGCCAGCCCGCTGGCTGGCGGCGGCGGCGCTGACGGGCAGCGTGACCAGCGCGTCGCTGCCCGTCACCACGTCGTACAGCGGCAGCTTGGTAAGACCAGAGTCCACCACGTATACAATGCCCTCCAGCGTCAGCGACGTCTCA
>Ga0066256_1002711_pt1 | contig 11487 bp, 7 predicted proteins | sample ThiBio_1000_biof_FD_87107 | JGI IMG/M metagenome (GOLD analysis project Ga0066256, IMG submission 87107) | Wastewater bioreactor microbial communities from Cape Town, South Africa - Thiocy_expt_1000_biof (version 2) | ecosystem: Engineered > Bioreactor > Thiocyanate-remediating >...
TGGTCCGGCGCCTTGCCGAACAGGCCGCGCGAGAAGCGCAGCGCCGATCCGACGGTGGAGAACATGTCGACCGCGATCTCCTGCGGGACCAGCCCGATCCTCGAGCGGGCGGCGCGCGGCTCATGGACCGCGTCGTGCCCGTCGACCAGGATGGTGCCGGTGCTCGGCGTCACGATGCCGCAGATGATGGAGATGAGCGTGGTCTTGCCCGCTCCATTGGGCCCGAGCAGCGCGAAGATCTCGCCGCGCCTGATCTCGAGATCGACATGATCGAGCGCCCTGTGGCCCGAGCCATAGGTCTTGCTCACGCCATTTATGGAAAGAATGGAAGTCATCGTGCCCCCGGCCGGGAAAGGACCCGCTAAGTAGGCGCGGCAACGCGGCGCGGCAACCGGTCGGTACAAAAATCGGGAAACTTGAGTCCTCCCCCAGCTTGCCGGGGGAGGATCTGGATCGTCACTTCTTCCGCGCCTCGGCCACGGCGGCGGCGAGCCCGTCATAGTCGCGCATGCCGTAGAGCAGCTTGCCGCCGATCACCCAGCTCGGCGTGCCGGTCATCGCCAGCTTCCGGCCGAACTTGTGGTTGGCGATGATCTCGTCCTCCACTGCCTTCGAGGCTATCGCCTGCTTCGCCTGCGCCAGGTCGAGCCCGGCTTTCTGCGCCGCAGCTTCGATGTTGCCCGCGCTCGGCCCGTCGGTCGCGAACAGCGCATCGTGGAAGGCGCGGAACCTGTCCTGCTCGGCCGCCGCCAGCGCCCAGCGCGCCGCGACGAGGCTGTCCGGCCCCAGCACCGGATATTCGCGATAGACGACCCGCACGTTCGGATCGCGCTTCAGCAGCTCCGCGATCGCGGGCAGGCTCGCGCGGCAATAGCCGCAGGCATAGTCCATGAACGCGACCAGGGTGACGTCGCCCTTCGGATTGCCCGCCCAGGCGCCGGCATAGGGCGACTGCAATCTGGGCAGCTCGCCCGGCAGCGCCTTGCTGGCCACGGCCTCCGCTTCGGCCTGGACCTTCTCGGCCCTGGCGCTCTGCTTCTGGTTGTAGCGCTCGACCGATTCGAGCAGCACTTCGGGATGGGCGAGCAGATAGTCGTGCACCACCCGCTCCACCGCGCCGCGCTGGCCCATGCCGGGGACCAGCGCCTGGATGCCCGCGAAGATGCCCGCGCCGAGCAGCGCGCACAGCATGAATGCGCCGGCCAGCGCCAGCGGCGACCGCAGAAGCCGTTCGATCATTGCCCCTATCGGTCCTTCTTCTTTTTCCTGATTTCGTCCCAGGCGGTCTGCGAGACCATGTTGATGTCCTGTGCGCGCACCCAGTCGGGCGAGCCTTGCGGGAGCCCGGCCATGGCGGCGCGCGAACTCATCAGCGCGGTACCGACATCCCCCATCAGATGCGCCCGCTCGGCCGTGGCGAGCGCGGTGCGCGGCTCGTCGCCCTTGCGGTCGTAGACGGTGCCCAGGTTCATCCAGGCAAAGGGATTGTCGTTGTCGCGCGCGACCGCCTGCTTGAGCACGCGCTCGGCCTCGGCAAGGTTCGCCTTGTCCTCGGTCGCGAGCAGCGCATGGCCGAACGTGCTGGCGATCAGCGGCTGGTTGCCGGAGAGCGCAGTCGCCTCGCGCAGCGGCTCCAGCGCTTCGGTCGGCTTGCCCGATTCGAGCAGGATCTGCCCTTCGAGCTCCAGGAAATAGGGGTCCTTGGGCGCCACCTTCACCAACGCCGTCGTCTCCGCCGCCGCCTGCTCGGGATAGCCCGATTTGTGATAGGCATAGGCGCGCGCATAATGCGCATAGACCGACTGGTCCCTCGGCGGATATTTGGCGAGCGTGTCCTTGGCCTCGTTGACATAGCCGCGCAGCTTGGCCTGGACGCGCTTGAAGCGAGTCTCGAGATCCCGGTCGAGCGGCTTCTGCCAGCTCGGCGCGTTCATCAGGTCCGCCTTGAGCGTCTCGACGCGATCCTGCGACATCGGGTGGGTCTGGGCGAACGGATCGACTTCGGGATTGGTGGTGTAATAGCCGTAGCGGTGCATCTGGGCCGTGAGCTTGTCGAAGAAGCTCAGCATGCCGCGGCCACTGATCCCGGCGCTGTTGAGGAACTTGGCGCCGGCCGCATCGGCCGAGCTTTCCTGGATGCGGCTGAAGGAAAGATATTTGCCGATCGCCGCACGCTGGCCGGCGGCGAGGACGCCCATCCCCGCCTCGCCGCTGCCCGCCGCCATCGCCGCCACGCCGAGCAGCAGGCTGAGGATCGAGATGCTGGTATAGCCGCCATCGCGCTGGAACACCGCATGGCCGCCGACGATATGGCCGATCTCGTGCGCGATCACGCCCTGCACTTCATTGGCGGTGTCGGCGGCGTCGAGCAGGCCCGAATGGACATAGACGATCTGCCCCCCCGCGACGAAGGCGTTGATCGAACTGTCGTTGATCAGCACCACCTTGGCATTGGCGGGCGAGAGGCCGGCCGCGACGAACAGCGGCCTGGCCATGTCGTTGAGCAGCGCCTCGGTCGCGGCATCGCGCAGGATCGACTGGGCGGCGGCGGGCTGGATCCAGAGCAGCAAGGCAGCCGAGAACAGGGCGAGGATGCGCTTCATGGCCGTCCGTATCCTCCGATTTCCGACTGCGATCAATGGCATTGGCCGTGCGTGCGCACCGATGAACCGCGCGTGAAGCCACGAAAAAGGGGCGCCGGCCCATCGGACCGGCGCCCCCTTTCCCTCGCGTCCTGGAATCAGGCGCCGAAGGTGCGCTGCCACCAGCCGCGACGCGGGGTGCCGTCCTCGTTGTCGCCTTCTTCGCCTTCACCGGCTTCGACCGGGGCGGTGTCCTGCGCGACCGGAACTTCGATCGCGGGCGCGGTTTCGACCTCGACCGCTTCCGCCTTCTTCCGGCGGGTGCGCTTCGGCTTGGCCGGCGCCTCTTCCGCCACCGGCTCGGGCGTCGGCGCGACCGGAGCTTCGACTGCAGGCGCGGCTTCGGCCTCGACCGCTTCCGCCTTCTTCCGGCGGGTGTGCTTCGGCTTGGCCGGGGCTTCCTCCGCTACCGGCTCGGGCGTCGGCGCGACCGGAGCTTCGACTGCAGGCGCGCCTTCGGCCTCGACCGCTTCCGCCTTCTTCCGGCGGGTGCGCTTCGGCTTGGCCGGAGCTTCCTCCGCCGCCGGTTCCGGCTCCGCCTCCGCCCCCTCCGCGACGTCGCTCACCCGTGCCTCGGCCGCATCGTCACCGGCTTCCTCGCCATTCTCGACCCGATCGCCGCGGCGCCCGCCACGACGGCCGCGACGACGGCGCTTGCGGCCGTCGTGGCGCGCCACGCCCTCGGCGACGGGCGCTTCCTCGCCGTCTTCGCCTTCGCCGGCGTCGCCAGCCTCGGCTTCGCCCTCGCCTTCGGTTTCACCCTCGGCGCCCTCGCCTTGCTCCTCGCGACGGCCACGGCCACGGCCACGGCGCCGGCGCCGGCGCTTGCCGCGCCCTTCGCCTTCGTCGCGCTCGCCGCGACGGTCGCCCTCGGCCTCCGCTTCGAGCTCTTCCTCTTCCTCGTCGAGCTCCTCGACGTAATCCTCGTCCTCCGGCTCCTCGACCAGCTTCTCGAACCTCGGGGCATGCGCCGGCGGCGGGCCCGAGGCCTCGACCGACATGCGCGCACCCTCGAGCTCGCCGTCCGACAGGATCTCGACGGTCACGCCGTAGCGATCCTCGATCTCGGCGATGTCGGCGCGCTTCTTGTTGAGCACGTAGAAGGCGGCTTCCTGGCTCGCGCGCAGCGTGATCAGCGAGCCGCGGCCGCGCGCGGCCTCGTCCTCGATCAGGCGCAGCGCGGACAAGCCCGCCGACGAAGCGGTGCGGACCAGGCCGGTGCCCTCGCAATGCGGGCACTGCACGGTCGACGCCTCGAGCACGCCGGTGCGCAGGCGCTGGCGGCTCATCTCCATCAGGCCGAACGCCGAGATGCGGCCGACCTGGATGCGGGCGCGATCGTTCTTCAGCGCCTCCTTCATCGCCTTCTCGACCTTGCGGACGTTCGACGAGTGATCCATGTCGATGAAGTCGATCACGACCAGGCCGGCCATGTCGCGCAGGCGCAGCTGGCGAGCGATCTCGTGCGCGGCCTCGAGGTTGGTCGCGGTCGCGGTCTGCTCGATATTGTGCTCGCGGGTGGAGCGGCCCGAGTTGATGTCGATCGAGACCAGCGCCTCGGTCGGGTTGATCACCAGATAGCCGCCGCTCTTCAGCTGGACGACGGGATTGTACATCGCCGAAAGCTGGTCCTCGACGCCGGCGCGCTGGAACAGCGGCACCGCATCGGCATATTGCTTCACCTTCTTGGCGTGGCTCGGCATCAGGAGCTTCATGAAGTCCTTGGCCTGGCGATAGCCGTCCTCGCCCTCGACGATCACTTCGTCGATGTCGCGATTATAGATGTCGCGGATCGCGCGCTTGAGCAGATCCGAATCGCCATAGACCAGCGCCGGCGCGGTCGACTTGAGCGTATTCTCGCGGATCCCGTCCCACAGCCGGGCGAGATAGTCGAAGTCGCGCTTGATCTCGACCTTGGTGCGCTGGAGGCCCGCGGTGCGGACGATGCAGCCCATGGTCGGCGGCAGCTTGAGGTCCGCCATGATGCCCTTGAGGCGCTTGCGGTCCGCCGCCGACGAGATCTTGCGCGAGATGCCGCCGCCATGCGCGGTGTTCGGCATCAGCACGCAGTAGCGGCCGGCGAGCGACAGATAGGTGGTGAGGGCAGCGCCCTTGTTGCCGCGCTCTTCCTTGACGACCTGGACCAGCAGCACCTGGCGGCGGCGGATCACGTCCTGGATCTTGTAGCGGCGGCGCAGGTTCATGCGGCGCTGGCGCAGCGCCTCCGCCGGGCTGTCCTCGCCGCCGCCCTTGCCGCGGCGCTTGCGCGAACGGCCGCCCTCGCGGGCTTCCTCGCCCGCCTCGGCATCGGCCTCGTCCTCGCCTTCCTCGTCGTCGTGCGGACGCTCGAGCACTTCCACGCCACCTTCGTCATGGTCGTGGTCGTGATCCTCGTCGCCATCCTCCTCGGCGCGCAGCGCGGCTTCCTCGGCGGCGTGCTCGGCCTCTTCGCGGAGCAGCGCTTCGCGATCCTCCTTGGGGATCTGGTAATAGTCGGGATGGATTTCGCTGAAGGCCAGGAAGCCGTGGCGATTGCCGCCATAGTCGACGAACGCCGCCTGGAGCGACGGTTCGACGCGTGTCACCTTGGCCAGATAGATATTGCCCTTGAGCTGCTTGCGCTCGGCGGACTCGAAATCAAACTCCTCGATTCGGCTTCCCTTGACGACCGCCACGCGGGTTTCCTCCCGGTGGCGTGCGTCGATCAGCATACGCATGGTCATTTATTGTTCTCCGGGCGCGCCGGCCCCAGCCCTCTGGATTGGTGTTGCGGAGGGCTCGCGCAGGCGCGCGATATGCAAAGCGGCCCTGGCCGGCGGATTCGCCGGCTGCGGTCTCGCGGGTTTCGAAAACTGCTGCTGCTCGAAGGGCACGCGCGAACCGGTGGTCCGCCGACTCCGCCGCCAACCCGCGGCCGGCCATCGGGGCCGGTCGGTGCGAGCGTTGCGGAAATTGCCTCATGCGAGCGTCAACCTGAACTGTCGCGGCAAGATGTGGCCGCGGGAAAGGGCCGGCGCAAGGGCCGGCCTGGGGTTGCCTAGCATTACCGCGGCGGCGCGGCAACCTTGGCGCCAACCGGCAAGCCCTTGCCGCCTTGCCGGCAATAATATGCCGAATCGCAAATTAACCGCATCGTTTCACGGCGATTTGAGACGCGCCGCCTAGTCCGGACTCGTCAGGGCAGACGCGTAGTCAGAGTATCTAATCATGGTTTTGGGCTGGACCCCCGGAGCCCGGGCGCGGCATAGCGTCAGGGTGCTGTTCCTGCTCGCCTTGCTCTCCGGCTGGTTGACCGGAGTTCCAAGCTGGGCGGGCGTCGTGCAGGAAGTGCGAGTCAAAGGTGACCGGGTGATCGTCAGGTTCGACGAGCCCGTCTCGCAGGCGAGCGCCTTCATGCTGGCCGGACCGCAGCGGATCGTTCTCGACGCCAGGGGCGCCGAGCCGGGCAATCGCGCCTATGCCGACGGGCCGGTGGCGGGCATCCGCCAGGGCTCGCAAGGCGCCGAGGGCGCGCGGATCGTGCTCGACCTCGCGCGACCGGCGATCGTGACCGAAGGCAGCTTCGGGCGCGACGGGCGCACGCTCACGCTGCAGCTGCGCACCGTGGACGACGCGCAGTTCGCCCGCGCCGCGGCCGAGCGCCGGATGCGCTTCCTGCCGCCCTTCTCCTATGTGCAGCCCGCCGGGCACAGCCGCTATAGCGAGACGATCGCCCTGCCCCGGCGCGCGCCGCCGGCCGCGCTGCCGCACGTCTATGGCGCGTCCGACCGCCCGCTGGTGGTGATCGACGCCGGCCATGGCGGGCACGATCCCGGCGCGATCGGCGCGAATGGCCTGCGCGAGAAGGACCTTACGCTCAAGACCGCGCTGGCGATCCGGGACGCGCTGATCGCCTCGGGCCGGGTGCGCGTGGCGCTCACCCGCGAGGACGATCGCTTCCTGGTGCTCCAGGAGCGCTACGGCCTGGCACGCAAGCTGAACGCGGACCTGTTCATCTCGGTGCACTGCGACAGCGCGGGCAATGCCGAAGCCTCGGGCGCGACGGTCTACACGCTCTCCGAGGTCGCCTCCGACAAGGAAGCGGCACGGCTGGCGGCACGCGAGAACAAGGCCGACATCATCGCCGGCGTCGACCTCGGCACGCAGAATCCGGACATCTCCTCGATCCTCATCGACCTCACCCAGCGCGAGACGATGAACGCTTCGGCGAGCTTCGCCCGGCTGCTCGGCCGCGAGGCCCAGCCGCTGATCCCGATCAAGGCCAACTACCACCGCATGGCCTCGCTCATGGTGCTCAAGGCGCCGGACATGCCCTCGGTGCTGTTCGAGACGGGCTATATCTCGAACGAGGGCGATGCCGCCTTCCTCGCATCGGACGAAGGGCGCAGGAAAGTGGCGCAGAGCGTGCGCAAGGCCGTGGAGATCCATTTCGCGACCCGCATGGCGTCGCGGACACTGGCCTCCCGTTGAACGCATCCCCTTCTTCTTCCTCCCCTCGGGGTTCATTATAGAGGGTGCGCGGGGAAGTGGTTCCGAAGGCGGCATAAAAGGGTTTCGGCGCGATTCACCCTTGCCGCCATCCCCGCCTGCACGGAGAGACCGGAGGACGGTGCGAAGCCGGCCGCCAGACTCCCCGCTTCCTTCCGCTCCCAATCCTGCTAAACCGCGAGCCGCATGTCCGACGGTTCCACCACTTCCAGCGTTAAGATGCGCATCAAGCGCGAGATCGGGGGCTTCAAGGGGCTGTTCGGCCGCGTGCGCCATCGCTGGTGGTTCCGAATCCTGGCGGTGCTCGCGCTGCTGGCCGGCCTGTTCGTGTTCCTCGTCTGGCTGTTCATCGCGCGCAACCTGCCCTCGGTCGACACGGTCAGCAACTACGGGCCGCCGCTCCCGACGAATGTCCGCTCGGTCGAGGGGCTGCCGATCCACAGCTATGCGCGCGAGCGCCGCGTGCAGCTGAGCTTCGCCGAATATCCCAAGCTCCTCGTCGAGGCGTATATGTCCGCCGAGGACAAGACCTTCTTCGAGCATCACGGCGTCGATTTCCCCGGCCTCGCCCGCGCCGCCTTCCAGGGGCTGATCAGCGGCTCCACGCCGCGCGGCACCTCCACGATCACCCAGCAGGTCGCCAAGAACCTGCTGGTCGGCAACGAGACGAGCTATCTGCGCAAGGCCAAGGAGGGCATCCTCGCCTGGCGCATGGAGGACACGCTCACCAAGCAGCAGATCATGGAGCTGTACCTCAACTCGATCGAGCTGGGGCGCAACGCCGGCGGCGTCGAGGCGGCGAGCCAGGCCTATTTCGGCAAGGAACTCGACAAGCTCACCTTGCCGCAGATGGCCTATCTGGCGATCCTGCCCAAGGGCCCGTCCAACTATGATCCCGAACGCCACACGCAGCGCGCGCTCGATCGCCGCAACTGGGTGCTCGGGCAGATGCTCGACAACGGCTTCATCGATCAGGCCCAGCACGACGCGGCGGTCGCGGCGCCGCTCGGCACCGTGCCGCGCCAGACGCCCCGGTTCGAGCGCCTCGGCGGCTATTTCGTCGAGGAAGTGCGCCGCCAGCTGATCGACAAGTTCGGCGAGACCGACGAGAGCGGGCCCTACAGCGTCTATTCGGGCGGCCTGTGGGTGCGCACCTCGCTCGATCCCAAGCTCCAGCAATATGCGCAGAAGGCGCTGCGCGACGGCCTGCTGCGCTATGATCGCGGCCGTGGCTGGTCGGGCCCGATCGGCCGTGCCGATGTCGGCAAGAGCTGGCTCCAGTCGTTCCTCAACACCAATATCGGCGTCGACTATGAGGATTGGCGCGCCGGCGTGCTGATCGATCGCACGGGCGACGTCTGGCAGATCGGCTTCGACGACGGCACCACCGGCACCTTGCCCAGATGGGCGGCGACCATGCCGGTGCGCGGGCAGGGCGGCCAGGCGTTCGATGCGCTCAAGCCCGGCGACATCGTCGCGGTGGCGCCGGAATCGGGCAGCCAATGGTCGCTCCGCTCGATCCCCAAGGTCTCGGGCGGCATGGTGGTCGAGGATCCGCGCACCGGCCGCATCCTCGCCATGCAGGGCGGCTTCGATTCGCGGCTCCAGGCATTCAATCGCGCCACCCAGGCCCAGCGCCAGCCGGGCTCGACGATCAAGCCGATCGTCTATGCCGCCGCGCTCGAACAGGGCATGACCCCGACCTCGATCGTGGTCGACGGCCCGTTCTGCGTCTGGCAGGGCGCCAATCTCGGCCAGAAATGCTTCCGCAACTTCGGCAATGCCCGCGGCGCCGGCCCCAAGACGCTGCGCTGGGGCATCGAGCAGTCGCGCAACCTGATGACGGTGCAGATCGCCAACCAGACCGGCATGGACCATGTCGTCGACCTGATGCAGCGCATCGGCGTCTCGCGGCAGAAATTCCCGCCCTATCTCAGCTATGCGCTGGGCGCGGGCGAGACGACCGTGCTGCGCATGGTCAATGCCTATTCGATCCTGGTGAACCATGGCCGCGCGCTCAATCCGTCGCTGATCGACTTCGTCCAGAACCGCAAGGGCGCGGTGGTATGGCCCGAGAACTGGCGCCCGTGCGAGGGCTGCAACGCGCCCGACTGGAAGGGCGGGGCGATGCCGCGCCCGGTGAACCGCGCCAAGCAGGTGATCGACGCGCTCTCCGCCTATCAGATGGTCCATATCGCCGAGGGCGTGGTCCAGCGCGGCACCGCCACCGTGCTGCGCGACCTGAACCGGCCGATGATGGGCAAGACCGGCACCACCTCGGGCCCGACCGACGTGTGGTTCGTCGGCGGCACCCCGCAGATGATCGGCGGCCTCTATATCGGCTATGACACGCCGACCAATCTGGGCGGCTATGCCCAGGGCGGCTCGATCGCGGCGCCGATCTTCAAGGAATTCGCCATCCCCGCCTTCGAAGGCATGGAGAAGGTTCCCTTCACTGCGCCGCAGGGCATCCGCATGGTCCGCATCGACCGCGCCTCGGGCAAGCCGGTGACCGGCGCCTGGCCGTCGAGCGACCCGCTCTCGGGCGTGATCTGGGAAGCCTTCAAGCCCGATACCGAGCAGCGCCGCGGCCGGCGCGGGCAGGACGAGACGCAGGAAACCAAGGCCGTCGAGAAGAAGGTCGCGCCGAAGAAGCAGGAAGGCGACAGCGACTTCTTGCAACGCGAGGGCGGAATCTACTAGCGCGCATTCTCATATAGGTCGTCATCCCCGCAACGGCGGGGATCCAGAGCCAAAGGCGACGCCGCTTGTTACCCTGGATCCCCGCCGTTGCGGGGGTGACAAAGTAGTTAGTTCGAAAGGTAAAACCCATGCGCGCCGAAGCGCAGGCTCATGTCGACAACATCAAGGAGTCGCTCGCGCTGCTCCGCCGCTTCCTCGATTGGGATCGCGCGCTGCGCCGCCTCGACGAGCTGAACGCGCGCGTGGAGGATCCGACTCTCTGGAACGACGCGAAAAAGGCCCAGGACGTGATGCGCGAGCGCCGCCGCCTCGACGAGGCGATCAGCGCCACGCGCGCGATCGAGACCGAGCTCAACGACACCGCCGAGCTGATCGAGATGGCCGAGGCCGAGGGCGACGAGGAAATGGCGAGCGAAGGCACCACCAGCCTCGCCGCGCTGGCCGAGCGCGCAGAGAAGGACAAGGTGATGGCCCTGCTCTCGGGCGAGGCCGATGCCAACGATACCTATATCGAGATCAACGCGGGCGCCGGCGGCACCGAGAGCAACGACTGGGCCGGCATGCTCCAGCGCATGTACACGCGCTGGGCCGATCGCCACGGCCTCAAGGTCGAGCTGATCGACTTCCACGCCGGCGAGCAGGCCGGCATCAAGTCCGCCACGCTGCTGGTCAAGGGCGAGAACGCCTATGGCTATGCCAAGACCGAGAGCGGCGTGCACCGCCTCGTCCGCATCAGCCCCTATGACAGCGCGGCGCGGCGCCACACCAGCTTCTCGAGCGTGTGGGTCTATCCGGTGATCGACGACAATATCGAAGTCGAGATCAACGAGAGCGAGCTGCGCATCGACACCTATCGCGCATCGGGCGCCGGCGGCCAGCACATCAACACCACCGATTCGGCGGTGCGCATCACGCACCTGCCGACGGGCATCGTGGTGCAGTGCCAGAACCAGCGCTCGCAGCACAAGAACAAGGCCGAGGCCTATAACCAGCTGCGCGCCCGCCTCTACGAGCGCGAACTGGCCGAGCGCGAGGCGGCGGCCAACGCGACCAACGCCACCAAGACCGATATCGGCTGGGGCCACCAGATCCGCAGCTACGTCCTCCAGCCCTATCAGCTGGTGAAGGACCTGCGCACCGGCGTGACGTCCACCGCGCCGTCGGACGTGCTCGACGGAGACCTCGACGCCTTCATGGCGGCTGCGCTATCGCAGCGCGTGACCGGCGAGACGGTCGAAGTGGAGGATGTCGATTGAGATCGGGCCTTGCCCTGCTCCTGGGATCGGCGCTGGCCGCGTGCAGCGGCGGGCCGGCGCTCGACAATCGAGAAGAGGGCGCGCCCGCGATCAACAGCGGCTTCCCCGCCGCCGACCGTCCGGTCGCCACCATCCTATCCCCGCGCTGGTCGACCGAGGAAGCGCGCGACCGGCTGAACGAAGCGGCGCAGGTGATGGACCTGGCCGGGATCAAGCGCGACATGACCGTGGCCGATATCGGCGCGGGCGAGGGCTATTACACCGTCCGCCTGGGCACGCGCGTCGGCAAGAAGGGCCGGGTCGTCGCGGAGGACATCGTGCCCGACACGATCCAGAAGCTCGCCGGCCGCGTGATCCGCGAGCGGCTCGACAATGTCAGCGTGCGCCTCGGCCTGCCC
>Ga0066256_1004907_pt1 | contig 11484 bp, 10 predicted proteins | sample ThiBio_1000_biof_FD_87107 | JGI IMG/M metagenome (GOLD analysis project Ga0066256, IMG submission 87107) | Wastewater bioreactor microbial communities from Cape Town, South Africa - Thiocy_expt_1000_biof (version 2) | ecosystem: Engineered > Bioreactor > Thiocyanate-remediating >...
CTGGTCTTGAGGAAAGCGGTATGCGTCCAGAGCAGGCGCAGATCGAGCACCCCCTCCAGACCCCATCGCGGCGCCCAATCCTCCAGCGCCGCGCGATAACCGGCCTCGATATCCAGCCCTTCGGTCCATTGGCGCTGGAAATTCTGGGTCTGGGAATAAGGCAGCGTGGGGAGATTCAGCGCCGACCGGTCATTGTAGGAAATGGGCCGCTGGATCAGCCCGCAATAGGGCGAGCTTCCGTTCGAGGCCAGGCAGAGCGACTGGACCACGGCGTTTGCGCCGGAAACCGCCGCGATCTCGCGGTCGATGGCGATGTGGAAATAATCCATGCTGACATGCAGGCCGGGCAGCCAGCCCGGATCGTAGACCAGGCCGACCGTGGTGTTGCGCGCCACTTCCGGCTTCAGGTTCGGATTGCCCACGGTGCGCGTGTTGATCGAACCCGACGCGCCGGTGAGCGGATCCAGATTGCCCGAGGTGGTGGTCAGCGGCCCCTGGAACAGATCCCACAAAGTGGGCGCGCGGATGTCGCGCGACCGGCTGGCGCGCAGCCGCAAGCCATCGTCGATCAGCCATTCGGCGCCCAGCTTCCAGGTGCCGGCGGAAAAGCGCCGCTCCACCCTGCCGCCGCCCACCGGATCGGTGCCGCGCACATCATATTGGGTGTAGCGGGCGGCGGCGTTGACCGCCAGCAGCGCCATTCCCGGCAGCCCCTTCAGCAGCGGCGCGTTCATTTCCAGATTGACTTCGCGGACGCTTTCCGACCCCCGCGCCCCGGCCTGGACCTCCTTGAAATGCGCCAGATTGGTGGGGGGAAAATCACCCAGCGGCGAGGCCGTGGTGGGGGCGAAGGTACCGGGCGGCGCCAGGCGCAGCGACTGCGGATTGAAGCTGTTGTCGGGAGTGGATGTGGTCACAAGCAGGCTGGCCAGGCGGTATTCCACGCCCATCGCCGCCCGGATCGGACCGGCCCAGCCCGGCAGCACCGTGCCGGTGACATTGGCGCTGAAATCGTCCAGCCCGTTGCGCGCCGTCCACCAGGTGGTGGCGCCGACATAGTCCAGCGCCGCCAAACTGGCGTTCGAGCCGTTGACCACCGTGGCGCTCTGGCCGAACAGGTTCAGCGGCACGCAGCCGGGGAACGCGCCGGGCGCGGTCAGGCTGACATTGCAGACGGTGCGCCCCGTGGACGGATCGCGCACCGCGTCCAGCGCCGCATAGAAACGCGCCGAATCCACATTGTTGCGGCTGGTGAGCTGGGTGCGGGTCTCGCCATGGGTGTAGTTGAAGTCCCACAGCCGGTCGCCGCCCAGGCTGCCGTTCAACCCCGCCTGCAACGCCAGCGCGCCGGTATGCTGGTCCAGGCTCAACCGGCTCATCAGGTCGTTGTCCATGCGATTCATCTGAAAGCTGTCGGGCCCGCCGGGCACGAACAGGGCCGCCAGGGCCGCCGGCGTCAGGAAGGCGTTGCCGCTGTGGATGGTGATGGGATACTGCGCGCTGGACCCATTGGTCGAAATGCCCGAGCCATTGACGTTGGTGAAGATCTGGCCCGCCTCGAAGCTGCGGGCCTGGGCATAGCGCGCCTGCAGATGCGCCTCGACGGCGCCCCAGCTCCGGCTGTAGCGGGCGAAAGCCTGGCCGTTGGCGAAGACCGGCAGCAGATATTCATTGTGCAGGATGCCGCCGCCCCCGCCGGTGGAGAAATTGGTCGTCGGCGTGGGCGTGCCCGGATCGAAGGGCATCAGATTGCCGTCGCTGCCGAACTGCAGGCCCTTGCCCGGCCCCGAAACGATCAGCCCGCCCGGCGCGGTGTTGCTCTGGCGGATATCGTGCACCAGGTAATAGGGGCTGGCGGCGGTGCCCGACCCCACGATCGAGGTGCCCAGATCGCCCAGCGGGCGGGCCGCCGCATCGGGCAGCGCGGCGCGGTTGCGGTATTCCACGCTCCAGATGAAATGTCCGCCCAGCAGATCGCCGCCGCCCGCCAGGCCCAGATGCAGCGATTTGGCGTCGCCATACCCCGACAGGCCGCCCTGCGCCACCGCCTTGAAGCCGCGATAATCGTGATCGAGGATGAAATTGACCACCCCCGTCACCGCGTCCGAGCCATAGACCGCGCTGGCCCCGCCGGCGACGACCTCCACCCGCTGCATCAGCATCTGGGGCAGCATGTCCACATCCACCGTGGTGTCGTAGAAGGTGCCGGGCACGCGATGGCCGTCCAGCAGCACCAGCGTGCGGATCGCGCCCAGATTGCGCAGGTTGAGGAAATAGCCCGGCGCGTTGCCGCCGCGCCCATTGGCCCCGGTGGTGGGATTGTTGGGCGTCGCGCCCTGCGCGAAGACCGGCATCTTGTTGAGCGCTTCGGGGATGCCGCCGGGCGTCGTCGCCGCCAGCTGATCGGACACCAGCCGGACCACCGGGGTGGGGGATTCGTCGACCATGCGGATACGCGAGCCGGTGACCACCACGGTCTCGCCCACCGGTATGGCGCGTGCGGGCGCGGCGGCGCGGGCGATCACCACCGCGCCCGAGGGATCGCGGCTGGCGGCCAGGCCGGTGCCCTCCAGCAGGCGGGACAAGGCGGCCTCGGGCGGCAACCCATACACGGCGGTGCTGACGATGCCGCCGGTGTCGTCGGCGTCATAGATCAGCTGGATGCCGGACTGGCGGATATAATCGTCCAGCGCCTGCTTGAGCGGGCGGGCGGAAATGGTGACCGGATCGCCGGGGCGGGCCGACGCATCCGGCGCCAGCGCCAGAAGACCCGCCGCGCAGACCCAGGCGATTCCCCACTTCACGCTGCCCCGATCCTCTTCTTGCCGTTATCGGGCGGGCGGGCCGCCATACGCGCCTCAGCGCGAGACCAGTATCGTCTCGCCCTGGTCCTTCACCGTCAGACCGAATCCCCGGTTCAACAACAGCACGAAGACATCGATATTGTCCGCGCGGAAACTGCCGCCGATGCGGATCTTGCGCGCGCTGCCTTCCACCTGAATCTTGCGGCTGTTGTAGCGGTTGAACTGGTCGGCGACCTCCGCCAGCGTCTGCTGATTGAAGACCAGCAGGCCCTGGCGCCAGCTCAGATCGCGGGCGATGTCCTCGGCGGGCTTGTTCAGCAGCAGGGTCTCGCCGCCCTTGGTCACCACCATGTGCCCGGCTTCGGCCACCACCGGCGTGTCCAGCGCGGGCCGGCCCAGCATGTCCACCCGCACGCGCCCCTCATGCACCGTGACGCGCACATCGTCACCGGCGCGGTAGACCGCGAATTTGGTGCCCAGATCGGTGATGCGGCGGTTTCCGGCATAGACCGTGAAAGGCCGGGTGTCGTCATGCACCACATCGAAATAGACTTCGCCCGAATCCAGCGTGACGATCCGGCGCGCCGCGGTGACGTCGGCGCGCACCTTGGTATCGGTATTCAGTTCCATGCGGCTGCCACCGGCCAGGCGCACCGCCTCTGTCTTGCCGACCGAGGTGGCGAAGACCTGGGCGGGACGGCGCAACAGCAGCCAGGTGCCGCCCGCCATCGTCAGCAGCAGCGATGCCGCCACCGCCATCCAGACGGCGGGACGCAGGATGCCGCGGGGGAAACGTCCGGCCCGGCCCGGCGGCGCCTTCAGGGCGGACAGCCGGTCGGCGCGCTGCCATACCGCCTTCAGGCGCAGATAGCCGACGCGGTGCAGGGTGGATTCCTCCAGCCACTGGGCCAGGGCCAGCGCCTCTTGCGGCGACAGGCCGCGATCCTCGCGCGCCAGCCATTCGGCCGCGGTGCTTTCGATCCGGTCACTGGACATCGCGTGACTTCCGCAAGGCGTTGAAGCGGCGCGCTTCGGTGGCCACGGCGCCGCGGCGGCCGCTCATCGCCTGGGCCAGAAGCCGCATACCTTTGGCGACCTGATTTTCCACCGTATCCACCGCGATGCCCATATGGGTGGCGACTTCCTTCTGCGACAAGCCCTCGACCTTGCGCAGCACCACGATCTGGCGACAACGCGCCGGCAGCGCGTCCAGCGCCGCCTGCAACACGCGCAGTTCCTGGCGCGCGGCGACCGTGGCCTCCGAGGACGGCTGGTCATCCGAGATATTCAGCCAGTCGAAATCCGCCATGCTTTCCAAGGACACCACATTCTGACGCCGCAGCCGGTCGATCATCAGGTTGCGCGCGGTCTGGAACAGGAACGGCTTGACCTGAAGCGGGCGTTCCCGCCGCGCCGCCTCATAGACGCGCGCATAGGTTTCCTGGCGCAGGTCGCCGATTTCGGCCGCATTGCGCCAGTTGCGCTGAAGGAAACGGGTGAGCATAGGCTCCAGCGGCAGTACATCTTGCATGAACCAGTCGTCTACCGCTTTCTCGGCCATGCGCCCCGGCATTGCTCCCTGGGGCTTCGCGCGCCGGTTTCTCCGGTCTGTCCCCCGGGCGCAGTTTAGCCCATCGCGGCCCGGCTTGCCGAGGGACGAATGACGGCACAAAATCCCCCACGAAATTCTTTCCGGCCCACCCCGCAAGGGTGGCGGATCGGGGAAATGCGGGGCCCGCCGGATCGCGCGGCATGACGGCAAGCCGGCCAGATCCGTGAAGATACCGGATCAGTGAAGATAAAAGGCCACGGGCCGCTCCAGGCTGCCCGCCGACGCCTCGATCGGCTCGGGCAGATGGCGCCATCGCCGCGGCAGCCGGTAGCCTTGGCGCGCCAGTCCCTCGGCCAGCAACCGGGCGCACGGCAAGGCCAGCCGCGCCGCCGCGGGGGCCACCCATATCTGCAAGGTCTCCCGCGCCTCGTCCGCCGCCTTGTGCTGGAGCGCCGCGATCATCGACAGAAAGCGGTATTCATCAGGGGTCAGGACCGTCTGGTGCATACAGGCGATCGCCAGCCTGCGCCGGGGCGCGACGGCGATGATCTCGAACAGCCGCGTCAGGGCGTCGATGCTGGCCGGCGGCAGACCGGCGGCGCGCAGCCCATCCGACCAATCCATGGGCGTTTCCCGCCAGGCGCTTTGGGCGAACAGCCGCAAGGTCGCCAGCAGCAGCAGTTCGGGAGTCCGCAGGATGTTCAGCGGCAGTTCTTCAGACATGACGGGACCGGACATGCGCGCCTCCTGACCACCGCATCCGCGCCGACGCCGGGGGATGCAACGAACCCGCCTTCCATAATTCCCGCGCCCCATATTTGCAAGTGATTATCATACGCAATTATAACCATCGCCACCGCCGGGGATTTCGGCACTTTCACCCCTGCCCGATCCGGGCCATTTTGGCCCCTTCCCTTTTGAGACCGGTGCTATGACATCCCTGAACCGCGCGATCGGCCCCGGCCAGATGATGCTGTACGGCATCGGCTCCATGATGGGCGCTGGCATCTATGGCCTGGTGGGCAAGGCGGCGGGCATTCTGGGCAGCGCCATGTGGATGGCCTTCCTGGTCGCCATGGTGGCGGCCCTGCTGACCGGACTGAGCTATGCCTCCATCGCCTCACGCTATCCCAAGGCGGCGGGCGCGGCCTATGCCACGCACCGCGCCTATGGGCGGCCCTGGCTGAGTTATGTGGTGGGGCTGGCGGTGGTGGCCTCGGGCATCGCCTCCTCCGCCACCCAGTCCAAGGTGGTGGCGCTCCATCTCAACAGCCTGCTGGGCTGGCAGACCGGCCCGTCGGTGGCGGGCGGGCCGCCGGGGATCATCCTGCTGGCCCGCGCCTTCCTGATGCTGGTCGGCGCCGTCGTCTATCGCGGCATTCCGGAATCGCTCTGGGCCAACCCCGTCTGCACCCTGATCGAGGCCGGCGGCCTGGTCCTGGTGATCGCGGTGGGCTTCCGCTTCTGGGGCGATACCGCCCTGCCCCAGATTCCCGTCCCCCCCGCCAATCCGGACGGGGCGCTGACCGGGGCGCTGCTGCTACAGGGCGCGGTGCTGACCTTCTTCTCGTTCCTGGGCTTCGAGGACATGCTGAACGTGTCGGAGGAAGTGAAAAGGCCCGAGCGCAACATGCCCATCGCCATGATCGGGGCTATGCTGATCGTCTCGGTCCTCTATCTGGCCGTTTCCGTCACCGCCGTCTCCACCGTGCCCTGGCAGGAACTGGCCGAGGCGCCCGCGCCCCTGCGCGCCGTGGTCGCGCGGGCCGCGCCCTGGTTCCCCGCCGTCGGCTTCACTTTCATCACCATCGCCGCCGTCGCCAATACCGCGCTGGTCAACACCGTGATGGGATCGCGCATGTTGTACGGCCTGTCGCGGCAAGGACTGCTGCCCGCCGCGCTGGGCAAGGTGCATGGCCGCCGCCGCACCCCGCATGTCGCCATCCTGGTCCTGTTCGTCATCATCGCGCTGTTGCAGTTCGCGGGCGACATCACCCAGCTGGCGGGCGCGACCGTATTGCTGCTGCTGATCGTCTTCACCATCGTCAACGCCGCCCTGGTGGTGCTCAAGCGCCGCGACGGCGACATGCCGGGCCGCTTCAACGCGCCGGTGCTGGTGCCGATGCTGGGCGCCGCCGTCTGTCTGGTGATGATCGGCGGCCAGGTGATGCAGAGCGACTGGCGCGGCCCGGCCATCGCCATCGGCATGATCGCGGCGATCGGGATCGCCTATCTGCTCAGCCCGCAGCGCGGCAAGGCGATACCGGAGACCTAGTCCCCAAAAACCTAATCGAGCGTGCGGCGGAAACGCAGCAGGGCGATGCTGCCCATCGTGACGGTGAACAGCAGCAGGGGCCAGATGTCGGGCCAGCTTTCCGCGAACCCGTTATCCTTCAGCAGCACGCCCCGGATGATGCGCAGGAAATGGGTGGCGGGCAGCACCTCGCCGATCCATTGCGCCCAGACCGGCATTCCCATGAAGGGAAAGGCGAAGCCCGACAACAGGATGGCGGGCAACAGGAAAAAGGTCGTCATCTGCATCGCCTGAAGCTGGCTCTGGGCGATGGTGGAAAAGGTATAGCCCACCGCCAGGTTGGCGATGACATAGATGGCCAGCGCCCCGGCCAGGAGGCCCAGCGAGCCGATCATCGGCACATGGAAGGCGAACCGCGCCATCAGGAGGATGATGCCGCCCTGGACAGCGCCCACCACGATGTTGGGCGATATCTTGCCAATCATGATCTCCAGCGGCGTGGCCGGCATGGCGATCAGATTCTCATAGGTGCCGCGCTCGCGCTCGCGGGTCAGGGCCAGACAGGTCATCAGCACCATCGTCATGGTCAGGATGATGGCCAGCAGGCCCGGCACGATATTGTACTGGGTGTTGGATTCGGGATTGTAGAGCAGATGCGAGACGCTGTTGAAGGGCGGCGGGCCCTGCGCCCTGCCCGCCAGCGGTCCCACCAGATCGTCGCGCAGCGCCGTGGCGGCAAGCTGGTTGAAGGCCGCCAGCGCATAGGATCCCGCGGCCGGGTCGGTGGCGTCGGCTTCGATCAGCAGGTCGGGGCGCTGGCCGCGCACGATGTCGCGCGAGAAGTTGGGCGGAATCTCCACCACGAACACCACCTTGCCTTCCTGCAGCAGGCGGCGGGCATGGACGGGATCGTTGGTCTGCTCGACGATCTTGAAGTAGCTGGAATTGGACAGCGCCGCGACGATGGAGCGGGCGAACGGTCCCGGATCGCTGATCGCGACGGCGGCGGGCAGGTCTTTCGGATTGAGGTTGATGGCGAAGCCGAACAGGAAAAGCTGCATCAGCGGCACACCCACCACCATGCCCAGGGTCAGCCGGTCGCGGCGCATCTGCAGGAATTCCTTGACCAGGATGGCCCAGGCCCGGCGCAGCGAAAAATTCATCGCGCCTCCTCCTGCAGGTGGATGAAGACATCCTCCAGGCTAGGCGGGGATTCAAAGATGGTCAGGCCGGGCCGGTCCCGGTAGGGCGCGATGGCGGCTTCCAGCGCAGCGCGGTCGCGGCCGCTGGCATGCAGGGCGGCGCCGAAGAATCCGGCATAATCCACGCCGGGCTTACCCTGAATCTCCTGCACCAGATGGCGCACCGCATCGCCTTCCAGGGTGAAGGTGACCAGGCCGGATTCGGCGATCACCTCGGCCACCGAGCCGCGCGTCACCATTTTTCCGTTCAGGATATAGACGATGCGGTCGCAGCGTTCGGCTTCGTCCATGTAATGGGTGGAGACCAGAACCGTCAGCCCCTGTGCGGAGAGGGCATGGATTTCCTCCCAGAAATCGCGCCGCGCCTTGGGGTCCACCCCCGCCGTCGGCTCGTCCAGCAGCAGCAGCCTGGGATCGTGCAACATGCAGGCCGCCAGCGCCATGCGCTGCTTCCAGCCGCCGGAAAGCTGACCGGCAAGCTGGTCCTGCCGCTTGGTCAGGCCCAGCCGGTCCAGCGTCTGGTCCACCCGCCGCCTGGGATCGGCGACACCATAGAGGCGCGCGACGAATTCCAGATTTTCGCGGATCGACAGATCCTCCCAGAAGCTGAATTTCTGGGTCATGTAGCCGACCTGGCGCTTGATCGCCTCGGACTGGGTGCGCAAATCCAGCCCCAGGCAAGTGCCGCTGCCTTCATCGGCATGAAGCAGCCCGCACAACATGCGGATGGTGGTGGTCTTGCCCGAGCCGTTGGGCCCCAGAAAGCCCCAGACTTCGCCCTGCGGTACCGCGATGTCGATGTGATCCACCGCCACCTTTCTGCCGAAGCGTTTGGTCAGACCTTTCACATCAATGGCGAGCGGCGTGCTCAAAGCGGCTTCACCGTCAGGGGCTGGCCGGGATGGATGGGCAAACCGCCCGCGCTCCGCGCCTCCAGCTTGAACACCAGCTTCTCGCGGTTACCGATGGAGAAGATCACCGGCGGGGTATATTCCACCTGCGTGGCGATGAAGGTGATGGTGGCGGTCATCGGCTTGCAGCCGTCGCAAGCGATCTGAACCTTCTGGCCCAGCTTCACGCCCACAAGCTGCGACTGGGGCACGAAGAAGCGGGCATAGATGTTGGCCGGCGGCAGGATGGAGACGACCGGCGTGGCGGCGGCGACATATTCGCCGGGGCGGAAATAGATATCCTGCACCGGGCCTTCGGTCTGGGCGGTGACCTGACGCTGCGACAGGCCATAGGCGGCGCTTTCCAGCCCCGCTTCCATCTGGCGGATCTGGGCCTGCAACTGCGCCACCCGCGCCGCCGATTGCTGGGCGTTGGTGCGGGCCAGGTCGCGCTGGGTGGGCGTTCCGGCATTGGCGCGTGCCAGGCTGTCCTGCCGCGCCAGTTCGGTGCGGGCATAGGCCAGGTTCGCCTGCTCCTGGCGCAGCGCGGCGCGGGCCTGGGCCAGCGCGCCCTGCGCCTGATCGCGCCCGGCCTGCTGGCTGGTATTGTCGAGCACGAACAGCAGATCGCCGCGCTTCACCACCTGGCCGCGCTCGACCTTGAGATCGGTCAGCCATCCGGCCTGCGGCGCGGCGGCCATCGCGCTGTCGCCCTCGGCATAGCCCAGCCAGCCTTCTTCCGGCTTTTCGCCGCAAGCGCCCAGCGCCAGCAAAAGGACGAGAACAAGGCGCTTCATGGCGCGGCTCCTGATAAAGGGTCGTGGGGCACGGCCAGGCCGCGCAAGAGTGTCTGGATGTGGGTTTCCGACAAGCCCTCATAGTCATAGGGCGTATCGTCGAACTTGCCGAAGACGGTGCGCCACAACACCATGACCAGGAATGGCGCGGCGCACAGCCGTGCGGCATGGCCGGGATCCACGGGGCGGAATTCGCCCTGGGCGATACCGCGCCGGATGATGGTCTCGAACAGCGCCAGGCCGCGATCGATGATCTCGCGCCGCCAGAATTCGGCCAGTTCGGGGAAGGTGCCCGCCTCCGCCAGCAGCACGCGTGGCAACACGATGCGGTCGCTGGTGCGGGCGAAATCGCTCATCGCCCCGATCACCAGACGCAGCAGGTCGGCCGCCTTGCCGTCGCTGGCATTGACCTGTGCCAGGATCTCGGTCATCCGCTCGCCGATGGACTGGCGGGCCAGCGCCTTGAACACCGCTTCCTTGCTGTCGAAATACAGATAGATGGTGCCCTTGGTGATGCCGGCGCGGGCGGCGATGTCGTCCATGCGGGTGCGGGCAAAACCCTTTTGCGCGAAGCAGATCAGAGCCGCCTCCAGGATTTCGGGGGCGCGCGCCTCCTTGCGGCGGGTCCAGCGCTGGGTGGCCATGGCGCAATTAGTAACTGACCAGTCAGTAATTACAATAACAGATAATATCTTTTGAAATCAACACATTAATATCAGGGGCGTTCCGGCCGCATCGCCAGTTGGCGCAGAAGGCGCACATGGCTGGCAACCGCGCCGCGCCAGGTGGCGTACTGGTGATAGGGCAGCCCGAACTCATCCGCCGTGCGCCGCACCACCGGCCCGATCGCCGCATAGTGACCGTGGCTGATGGCGGGAAACAGATGATGCTCGATCTGGTGGTTCAGCCCGCCGCTGAACCAGGTCCAGGCGCGGCTGCCGGTGGCGAAATTGGCGGTGGGGTGCATCTGGTGCGCCGCCCACCCCCCCTCCCAGCGTGGCGGCGCGCCCCCCCGCGCGGGGAAAGCCACCGCCCCGCCCTCATGGGCCACGCCCGAACCAAAAGGCCGCGAAAGTCCCAGCGTCACCTGATAGGTCAGTAGGCAGAGAAGGGCATGAAGCGGCGGCAGCAGCAGGAAAGGCAGCGCCACGAAGATCGCCAGATAAACCAGCTTGGACAGGACGAATTCCAGCTTCTGGGCGCCGGTCATCGCCGGAATGCGCTGATAGGGATTGATGCGCAGGGTGAAGAACTGCACCCAGTCCTTCACGAACACCATCTCGATGGCGTTGATGGCATAGAGGACAAAGACGAAGACATGCTGGCCGCGATAGCGCGGCTTCCAGGCCTGCCGCGGCGACAGGCGCAGGAAACCGCGCGTCTCCAGATCGTCGTCCCAACCCTGGATGTTGGTGAAGCGGTGATGCAGGACCTGATGTTTGAAGTTCCACAGATAGCGGCTGGCGCCCAGCACCGTGGAAGCCAATATGCCGATCACCAGATTGCCGCGCGGACCCGGCAGCATCGCGCCGGGATTGGCCCCGCCGCCAGCATCAGCGCGAAGGAAGCCAGGAACCAGACGGCGATAAAGGCGGCCTTGCGCAGCTGGCGCGGATTGCCGCGCGGGGCGCATCCCTGCAGCGCCTCATGCACCCGGGCGCGCACGGTCTTGAGGAAATCGCCTTCGGCGTCGAAGGCGATGCGCTGCGGGCCGTTGGACCTGACCGGTATGTCCACGCGCGCGCCCCCTGCCTGCCGGGCCAGTAAGCCCCAAACCGGGGACGGAAGATAGCGAAATACCCGGACTGGACTTGCGCCAAACCATCGCGCACCGTTGCCGCCGGTCTTGAGGGGGGCTTCCATGATCCGCGCGGCATTCCTGTCCGTTCTTGTTGCACTGCAAGCAGCGCCCGTTTCGGCCCAGGCGTTGCGGCCCGACCAGGCGCAATTCCGCGAGATTTACAAGGAACTGGTGGAAACCAACA
>Ga0066256_1002340_pt1 | contig 11481 bp, 9 predicted proteins | sample ThiBio_1000_biof_FD_87107 | JGI IMG/M metagenome (GOLD analysis project Ga0066256, IMG submission 87107) | Wastewater bioreactor microbial communities from Cape Town, South Africa - Thiocy_expt_1000_biof (version 2) | ecosystem: Engineered > Bioreactor > Thiocyanate-remediating >...
TCTGCGACACGAAATCGACCAGCAGTTTTTCCACCAGCCCGGAACTGACGGTGCCGAGCGTGGACATGATCTGCGAGACTTCCTTGATCTCGTCCTCGTCCATCATCTTCCACAAGGGCGCGCTATGCTCCTCGCCGAGCGAGAGCATCATCACCGCCGCCCTCTCCGGTCCGGTAAGGGCGCGGATGTCTTCCTTGGCCTGAATTTTTACGGGTCTTGCCATGGTCTCTATGCCGGTTCATGCAGCCAGGTGCGCAGGATGGAGAGTGCTTCTTCAGGGTGTGCCTGAACCACTTCGCCAACCTTGCGGACGGAGGATTCGCGCACCTGTCCTTCGATGCGCTGGATATCGATCATGCTTTCTTTCGGCCCCGGCAGGCTTGCGTTGCCGCCCTGACTCTGTATCGCGGCCGGCACCGTTTCGTTGCCCGGTTGCGGCGGGGCGCGCGACCCCGCGGGAGTGGGCCCGGTGGCGCGCAGCGTGATCGCGCCCGTGGCGGGGGGGACCCGCACCGCCCCCCACCAGCGCCGGCCCGGCCGCGCGGCGGGGGGGCCCGCCCTTCGTGACCGCCTGGCGGGCGCCGCCCCCTTCCTTCCGCAGCGCCGCCAGAGACAGGATCGCGATTTTGATGATCCGGAACCAGTCGGTTCCATCGAGACCGAGCAGCGGCGTGGGCAGGGGGCTGATTTCGCCCACATCCAGCCGCGCGAACGGCATGTTGACCACTTGCACCTGATCGCCGCGTGCCTTGTCGAAGCCGATGGCGGATTTCACCAGGCTTTCGATCTTGGCCATTTCCTGCGCACTGCGCGGTTTGTACGTGACGGCGCCATCGGCACCGGTGGTGGTTGTGCCGTCGACGGCCACGGCAACCGAAAGCCTTTTCACATCGCCACCATTGGCCGTTTTGGTTCTGACGGTTTTGGAAATCTCGTAATTGGTGGTTTCTTCGTTGCGGGTCGAACTCGATTTATCGCCGCTGCCCGCACCACCCGGCTGGGTCTGGCCGTTGGGCAGCGCATTGGCCACGGAAACCGCGTTGGCGCCGCTGGCATCCTGGCTGTCGCTGGAGCTTTGTTCGACGGTTTGTGTCGAGCGCACGACCTTGGAATCCGGGTCGTAGGTTTCAGAGGTTTCGCTGGTCTTGTTATGGTCGATATCGGCGGAAACCTGCACCCGCACATGACCTGCGCCGACAATGCCGGCCAGCATGGTTTCGATGCGCTGGCGGAGCCGGTCTTCGAAATTCGAGGCCTGCTGTTCCTGCATGGCGCTGTCGGCATCGTCGCCGCTCTTGGCGTCGCCACCGGCCAGAAGATTGCCGCGGTCGTCGATCACCGCCACCCGGCCGGCGTCCATGTTGGCAACGGCGGCAGCCACCAGATGCTGAATGGCCTGCACCTGCCCGTGATCGAGATGGCCGCGCGTGCGCAGGACGACCGATGCGCTCGGCGGCTGGGCGTCGCGCGAAAAGATTTCGCGTTCGGGAATGACGAGGTGTACGCGCGCGGCTTCAATTCCGTTGATGGTCTGGATGGAGCGGGCAAGTTCGCCCTCCAGCGCGCGCAACCGGTTGATGTTCTGGACGAACGCGGTGGCGCCGAAGGAATCCGATTTGTCGAAGATCTCGTAACCCACCCCGGCAGACGGCAGGTTCTGCGATGCCAGCTCCATGCGCAGCTTGGTCACCTGATCGGCCGGGACCAGGATGGTGGAACCGTCGCCCTTCATTTCATAGGGCACGTTCATGGCGTCGAGCTTCGCGGTCACCTGGGCCGCATCGCGGCTTTCCAGCCCCGCGTAGAGGATGGATTTCGGCGGTTCGGCGATGACGCCCGCGACACAAAGAAAAAACGCGGTCAGCGCCCCGGCCCCCCCCGCCATGACGCCAAAACGCGCGGCGCCGATCGCTCTCAGAAATTCCGGCAAACTGCCCTCCGCCTCTCGCGTGGGCATTTGCGTGCGTGATCCGCAGTGCTTGCCCCTTCGCTAGGCAAACATTGCCGGGGGTTCGGTAAAAACCGCCTTAACGATCTTCCGGAATGAGGCGCAGAAAAATCAGACGTGGAGCGTTAACAAAACCTTTCCGTTTTGGACTGCTCTCTACCCGATCTTAATTCCGGTACTGCTGCACGCGCGTCGCGCGCAAACCGGCCAGGCCGAAACGTTCGATGGCGCGCTGCCAGGCGAGGAATTCCTCAACCGTCAGCGTGTAGCGTTTGCAGGCTTCGTCCAGACTCAGCAATCCGCCGCGCACGGCCGCGACAACTTCCGCTTTGCGCCGGATAACCCAGCGCTTGGTCTGGGGCGGCGGCAGGTCGGCCAGCGTCAGCGGGCTGCCGTCCGGCCCGATAACGTAGCTGACGCGCCCCCTGCGCTCTTCACCCATATTCGAACTCCCGACTTCACGACCCATCGCAAACATTACGCCTTCGCTTTTAATAAACGGCCAAAGAGCACGGTAAACGGAGTCGGAATCATGCGGCTCGACTTGTACCGTTTTGGGTAATGCGCACGTCATCCTGACGCCATCTCGATGCCATCGTGGTGCCGCCTTGATGATGTGCGCGCGTCATGGTTATTGAATTTGTTCCAGTTGCTGCAGCATTTGATCCGCTGTCGTTATGACACGTGCCGAAGCGGAATAAGCGCGCTGTGTCGTGATGAGATTCGTAAACTCGGTTGCGATGTCGACGGTGGAGTTTTCAAGCGACTTCGCCTGAACGGAACCGGCGGAACCCGTATTGGCCGAATTGACGATCGGATCACCCGACGCGCCCGTTACCGTGTAGGCATTGCCCGAAACCGCACCCAGCCCATCCGGGTTGGCGAATGTCGCCAATGGAACTTTGTAGATTTTCTTGGACAGGCCGTTCGAGAACTGTGCGGTGACGAAGCCGTCGGTATCGACGGAAACACCCGTCAGGCTGCCGAAAGAGGAGCCGTCAACATGCGTGCTGCCGAGTGAGGAGGCCGCGTTGTACTGCGTCAGTCCGCTTGACGTACCGACGGTTCCGAAATCGATCGCCAGCGCCTGCGGGTTAAGGCCGGATGTCGCTGGATTCCATGGAATGTTGACGTTGATCGAACCCGTGGCCGGCGTCGTCGGGGCATTTGCGTTGGCCAGTGTGCCATCCGCGTTGAATGTCATCGTGCCGGTTGCGATCGGGTTGGTGCCCGTCATATTGGCGGCATCGCCCTGATAGGCGACTTCGTAAGCCCATGTGTTGGCGCCGGTTTTCACAAACGAAACACCAAGCGGCTGCGAACCGCCCTGACTGTCATAGGCGTTGATGGTGCGGGTGAAATCCGGCGTCACCGCGCCGCTCGTCATGTCACCCGCTGTGTAGCCGGTGGTGACGGCTGTTCCGGCCGAAAGATTGGCCTGAATGCTCATGGTGGAAGACGCATCCGCCGCACCCGACAGCGCGTTGACATTCACCGGCGCGAGGGAGGTCGGATCGCTCGGCGTGTTGCCGCTCGAATCCACCGGCCATCCCATCAGATAAAGGCCGGAGGCATTCTTCAGATTGCCATTGGCATCGGGCGTGAAATTGCCGGCGCGGGTGTAGTAGGTGGCACCGGTACCGTCGGACCGCTGGTTGACCACGAAGAAACCGTTGCCGGAAATCGCCATGTCGGTGGGAACGGAGGTCGATTGCACCAACCCCTGCAGGGTGACGTTCTGCGTCGGCAACGCGACGACACCTTGCGAGGAAATATCGCCCGATCCGCCCGAACTGGCGAGCAGGCTGGAAAACGAATTCTGGCCGGCCTTGTAGCCGACGGTGTTGGCATTGGCGATGTTGGACGAGGAAACGGACAGCGCCGTGCTGTTCGCCTGCAGGCCCGGAACACCGATCATCATTGCACCATAAAGGCTCATGATACTTTCCCTTGCGGCCCGTTCGAGGCTTCGCGCTCTACCGGGTCTCAACGATAGGCGCCGCTTCTCGGCGCCGTGTGGATATGTGGTTGCGTTACATGCTCTGGACCGTTGCCACCTCGGAAAGTGGTATTTCCATCGGTCCGATCATCAGTTGCGGTTGATCCCCCGTCATGTCGATCTGGTCGACGGTCCCCTTGCTGGCGACGGCGGAGTTCACATTGGCTCCGTTCGAATCCTGGGCGGTCACGGTCAGCGTGTAGGTTCCGTCAGGCAGATCGCCGCCGGCGTTGGACTTGCCGTCCCAGGCAAAATTGTGAGCGCCCGCACCGGTTTCGCCTTGCGTGACATAGACGACCTTGCCGTTGGCATCGGTCACGGTCAGTGCGGTCATCGCGGCGGTGTTGTTCAGCGCGTAGGTCCAGTTCGCCGCCCCGCCGGAGAGCGCGGCCTTGCCATTGGTCAGCGTCACCGTTTTGCCCAGATAGCCGACCGCGTTGTTGACCCCTTGCGACTGCGTCAGTCCGATCAGGGTTTTCAGATTGTCATTGGTGTTGATCTGCTGTTCGACGCCCGAGAATTCCACCAGTTGCTGGGTGAACTGGTTGGAATCCATCGGCGACAGCGGATCCTGATTCTGCAATTGCGTCGTCAGCAAGGTCAGGAAGGTGTTGAAATTGCCCGAAAGCTGGCTCAGCGCATTGTTCTGCTGCGTGCCTGAAGCGGTTCCGGCTGTGGTGGGATCGATTGCGGTTGTCATGACGGGCGTCCTTCAAACGCGAATGTCGAGGCGGGCATCGCCCGCGCGATAGGAATTGTTGATGGCGGTGGCTGGTGCGCCGGCCTCGATCGCCTGGGTGGCTGCGATGTGAAGCGGCTTGCCATGCGGCCTTGCATTGGCGCCGCCGTCCTGCTGACGCTCCTGGCCCTTCAGCGAGAACTGCAGCCCGCTCTGCGCCAGGTCGATGCCGGCTTCTTTCAGCGCCCGTTGCAGACTGCCGCTGTCCTTCTGCATCAGGTCCAGTGTCTGCGGTTTTTCCACCGCCAGATGCGCCTGCGCTTTGCCTGCGTCGTCGATGGACAGTTTCACATCGATGCGGCCAAGTTCCGGCGGATCCAGCCGGATATCGAACTGTTTGATGCCGGCATTCAGCCGTGCCGCGATCTGAACCGCGAAGGCGGAAAGGTCGGGCGGCGGCAATGCCTGGGCAACGCCGGCGCTTTGCGGCGCAATGTGCAATGTCGCACCCGGCATCGTGGTTGTCTGCGTGGCCGCCGTGATCGGTGATGCCGTGTTCGCCGCCGCTGGCTTTTGGTTTTTGTCGTCCTTGTTGCCGGTGTCGCCTTGTGCGTCGTTCTTGGTGGCGGTGCCCGCATTTGGCGATATCGCCTGTGCCGCGGTCGCCTGCTGCGGCTGTGTCTGCGCCGCGGCCTGTTTCAGGGCCGATTGCAGCAGGGCCGCGTCCTTGGCGGAGGTTTCGTTCTGGGCCGCCGCCGCGGCTTTCGCCGCATCCGTGTTTTTGGCCTGAGCATCTTTGGCCTGAGCATCTTTGGCCTGGGCATCAGAGCCGGCCGGACCGGTGGCGCCATCCGCGCTGGCATCGGCCTTTGCCGTACCGCCCGCCGCTTGTGCGCTCAGCGCCTTGATCGCCGCGGCCATGTCCGCGCTCTTGGCGGAATCGTCCGCGGTCTTTGCGGTGCTGGCCGTATTTTCCAGCGCCATGCGCAGGAGAATGGCGGCGGCGTCCGGCGTCATGGCCTGATTGCCGTCTGCGGCATCTTTCTTTTCGTCCTTGCCGCCCGCATCTTCTTTTTCGTTGCTGGCGGCTTTGTCCGTATCGCTGGCGCTGGAGTTTGCTGCGGCCCCGTTTGCCGATGCGGAATTGTCCGCTTCCTGATCGTTCGCGGTCTTGTCCGCAGCGCTTTTGCCTGCGCCGCTTTTAGAGGTGTCGGCGCGGCCATGCTCCGGCTGCGCGGTGTCATGCGTCTTTTGTGCCTTTGCTGCGCGGTCGCTTGCGCCCGCATCTTCGGCCAGCATGGCCGCGAACAGGGGATCGCCCGCGGCCGCCGAAGCGCCGTTCTGTTTTCCGGCCGCATGCGCCGCTGCCGGTTTGGCGGCCGCAATATGCGATGCTGTGTTTTGTGCTGCTAGGGATGCCACGCGTTTTGATCCACTCGTATCTGCGACCGCAGTCGTCCGTGAACGCTGTAGCAAGGCTCGGACCAGTTTCAGGAAGGGCGTTTTTCCGCGCTTTCTTCCGGTTTTGGGCGCAGTTGCGGGCATGAATTTTCCGCTGCTGTGACGGCACGTTCTGCCGCGCCCGGCAAAGTTTGCCGCGCGCCGGCCCCGGAAAACGCCTGAAATGGCTGCACTTTCCATCGTGAAAACTGGCACGGCCCTTGCGATCACCCTGACGGGCGCAAAGCATTGCGAAAGAGGGCGTCGTGAGTTTGAACGGCATTTTGTCGAGCGCGTTGACCGCGTTGCACACCAACACCGCGGCCTTGCGCGTGGTGTCGAACAACGTCGCCAATATCAACACGCCGGATTACGCGCGCCGCGTCGTCAACCAGCAGACGCTGGTGACGGCGGGCCAGCTTTCCGGTGTCGATATCGCCGATATCCAGCGCGTGGTGGACAAATTCCTGAATCAGGAAACGCTGTCCGCCAACGGGCAGTCCTCGCGCTATGATACGCAGAGCACGATTTTCGATCAGTTGAACGGGCTTCTGGGCCAGCCGGGCGATGGCACCGCACTGACCTCCCAGCTCGACAATGTGTTTGCCGCGCTCAGCAATGCAGCACTTGCGCCAACCGCCAGCACCAGCCAGCAGGGCATTCTGAATGCCTTCCAGAATCTGGCCACCACGGTTTCCAGCCTGTCGAGCGCGGTCAGCGGGCTTCAGGCCCAGGTCGATCAGCAGGTCGGCACCGCGGTCGATAGCGTCAACAACCTGATCAAACAGATCTATGGCCTGAACCAGCAGATTCAAACCGCGACCGCCAACGGCGATACATCGACGGGCTTGCTGGATCAGCGCGATCTGGCGGTCAAAAGCCTTTCGGCGCTGGTCGACGTGCGCACGGTGCAGCAACCCAATGGCCAGCTTTCGGTGATGACCGAAGACGGCATGAATCTGGTCGGCGATTCCTACGCCCAGCTTTCCTATCAGTCCGGCGGCGTCAACGGCAGTTTCAGCGCCATCTCGATCGCGAACGTCAATCCCGCCACCGGTGCCGCAATCGGCCCGGCACAGCCGCTCGATCCGCATTTGCAGGGGGGCACGCTGAAGGGCCTGGTCGATATGCGCGATGGGGCGCTGGCCCAGTTGCAGCAGGAGATCGGCAGTTTCGCGCAGAAGACGGCGGCCGCGTTCAACGCGCAGCACAATGCCAATGCCGCCTATCCGCCGCCGACCAGCCTCGATGGCCGCGATACCGGCCTGCTCGCGGGCGATGGGCTTAACTTCACCGGCAAAACCACCATTGCGGTCACCGCGTCCGACGGCACACTGGTTTCCCGTATCGATGTGGATTTCGGCGCCGGAACCCTTTCTGTGGATGGCGGCGCCACCGCATCCATCGGCACCACGATCGGCAGCTTTGCAACGGCCCTGAATACCGCGCTTGGCACCAACGGCACGGCCAGCTTCGCCGATGGTCAATTGTCGCTGTCCGCCACGGGCGGTAACGGCCTTGTGGTTCAGGATGATGCCACCACGCCCTCCAGCCGCGCCGGCACCGGCTTTTCCCAGTTCTTCGGCCTGAACGATATTTTTTCGACCGGCGTTCCGTCCAATTTCGCCACCGGTCTTTCGGCGTCCGATGCGGGCGGTTTCGCGGCCGGCGGCACGATGTCGTTCGTGCTGCGCGACCAAAGCGGCAATGTCGGAAAACAGGCGAGCGTCACGCTGACGGCCGGCATGACCATCGGCGATATCGTCACCGCGCTCAACACGGGTTTTGGCGGCGCGGCCAGCTTCAGCCTTGGCAGTGACGGCACCCTCACAATGACACCGGCCGCGCAATTCGCCGGCTACAGCCTGAATGTCACAGACGACACGACGCAACGCGGCACCACAGGCGTCAGTGTCAGTGCGCTTTTCGGTCTCGGCTCCAGTGCGCTCGGCAATATCGCGGCCGGTTTCAGCCTCAATGCCGATCTGGCGCAGTCGCCACAGCGTCTGGCGCTCGGCCAGCCTTCGATCACCGCGGCCAGCGTGGCGGGCGACACCATCATCTCGTCTGGCGACAATCGCGGGCTGCTTGCGCTGCAGAATGTCGGTACCACCAATCAGAGCTTTGCCGCTGCCGGTGCGCTTGGCGCCCGCAGCGCAAGCCTGACCGACTATGCCGCGTCGCTCTATCAGGATATCGCCAGCCGCAGCCAGTCGGCCCAAACCGCGCAGACCGCGCAGAGCAACCGCCTTGCCGAGGCCCAGTCGCGCCAGTCACAGACATCGGGCGTCAACCTCGATGAGGAATTGTCCAATATGATGATGTATCAGCAGGCTTACAGCGCAGGCGCGCGCATGCTGCAGGTCGTGCAGCAGCTTTACGACACGCTGCTGCAAATCCAGTAAGGAGAAACCGCGATGACAATCGATCGCGTCGCAAGCAACAATCAGGCACAAATCTTCCTCGCCCAGTTGCTGAAGGCGGAACAGAATCTCAACACCGCGCAGGAACAGGTCGCAACCGGAAAGGTGGCGACCGATTATGCCGGTATGGGAAGCAAGACGGCCACGCTTGAAGCCGCGCGGTCTTCGGCCGCCCGCGCCGATGCGGTGAACTCCGCCACCCAGCTCGCCGTCAATCAGGCGGATTTGCAGGATACGCAGGTGACTTCGCTTGCCAATCTGGCGGATCAGTTGCGCCAGGCCGTGACCAAGGCGGCTGCCGATGGCGATGCCTCCACCCTGATGGGCCAGGCGCAGAGTATTTTCGATCAGGCTGTGCAGATCCTGAACGCGAAGGATGGCAGCGGGAACTATCTCTATGGCGGCGGCAAGGACAATACGGCGCCTGTCACCGTGAATTCGCTGGCCGATCTTCAGGCTTTGCCGTCAGCCAGTGATGCCTTCGCCAACGGCACGATCAAGAAGTCCGTTAACGTCGGCGACGGGCAAACCGTGCAGGTCGGGCTTCTGGCCTCCGATCTCGGCGCGCAATTGTTTCAGTCGCTGAAGGACGTGGCCGATTTCAATGCGGGCGCCAGCGGCCCGTTCGGCAATCCCGTCACCACGGCGCAGTCCACCTTCCTCAGCGGTGCCATCCAGACCGCCTCGGCCGCCAGTCAGGATCTGAACAATCAGGCTGCCGGCAATGGCTTTGTCTATAACCGGCTTCAGGATGTGATGAGCCAGCAGCAATCGCTCTCCACCCTCTACAAGGGCTTTGTCTCCAGCCTTGAGGATGTGGATATGGGACAGGCGGTCAGCCAGTTGAACCAGAACCAGGTGGCGCTTCAGGCGGCCCTGCATGTGACGGCCCAATTGGGGCAGATTTCGCTCCTGAACTACCTGGGCGTCAGCCAGACGGGCTGATTGCCGCCTTGCCCCGATTGCCGCCTTGCATGGGGGCGGCCACGGGGCCTATACGCTCGGCCCCATGACGGAAGCCTTGAACAGCCTTGGCCTTGCGAAGCCCGCCCGCGAAACCCGCGTGGTGGCGGCGATGTCCGGCGGGGTGGATTCCTCGGTCACGGCAGCACTTCTGAAGCGCGAAGGCTACGATGTCGTCGGCATCACGCTGCAGCTTTACGATCACGGTGCCGCCGTCCGCAAAAAGGGCGCCTGCTGCGCGGGGCAGGATATTCACGATGCCCGCCAGGTGGCCGGCGGGCTTGGTATTCCCCATTACGTGCTGGATTATGAAGCCCGCTTCAAAAAGGCGGTGATGGAGGATTTTGCCGCTGCCTATGCACGCGGTGAAACGCCCATCCCTTGCGTTCAGTGCAACAGCAAGGTGAAATTCGCCGATCTCTTGGAAACCGCGAAGGAACTGGGTGCCGATGCGCTTGCCACCGGCCATTATGTGCGCCGGATGGAAGGGGCTACGGGGCCGGAGCTTCATTGCGCCGCCGATCTTTCGCGCGATCAGAGCTATTTCCTGTTCAACACCACGAAGGAACAGCTTTCCTTCCTGCGCTTCCCGCTTGGCGCATTGGAAAAGCCCGCGGTGCGCGCCATCGCGGTCGAGCTCGGGCTTGCGGTGGCGGAAAAGCCGGACAGTCAGGACATCTGCTTCGTGCCGGAGGGCGGCTATGCCGCGGTGGTGGAGCGGTTGAAGCCCGGTGCCGCCACGCCGGGCGAAATCGTGGATATGGAAGGCCATGTGCTCGGCCGCCATGATGGCGTCATTCATTACACCGTCGGTCAGCGCAAAGGTCTTGGCCTGTCCGGCAATGCCGAGCCGCTGTTCCTGGTGGCGCTGGAGGCGGAACGGGCCCGTGTCCTGGTCGGCCCGCGCGCGGCACTCCGTATACAGACGATTACGTTGCGTGAGGTGAACTGGCTGGTTCCCCCCGCGGCGATGGATTGCGCGGTCAAGGTGCGTTCGATGCGCCCGCCGGTTGCGGCCCGCGTCGTGCCGGGGCCGGACGGCACGGCCAGCGTGGAATTCCATGGCGCGGAGGATTCGGTCGCGCCCGGCCAGGCTTGCGTCTTTTATGAAGCCGGTGGCACCCGTGTGCTCGGCGGTGGTTTCATCGCGCGGGCCCATAGCAAGCTGAAAGCCGTTGCCTGAAACGATTGCCTTAAGAAGGGGTGGCCGGACCCTTTTCCTTGACAGCGCCGGGGCCCGCCCGTACATCCCCCGCCTTGGCTGGCCCTGGCAGCGTAGCTCAGCGGTAGAGCAGGGGAATCATAATCCCTTGGTCGGGGGTTCAAATCCCTCCGCTGCTACCAGCCCGTTGTTTCGAACCGTCATTGCGCGACCGCGCCGGCGATAAGGTTGAAGCACCGTGAACACGTCTATTGTGCCTGCCCCTGTTACGCTTGACGATATCCGTGCCGCCGCTGCCGCGATTCTGGGCGCGGTGGAACGCACGCCGACCCATTATTCCCGCACTCTGTCTCAGATCGCGGGCTGCAACATCCACCTGAAATTCGAGAACCTGCAATTCACCGCCTCGTTCAAGGAACGCGGTGCGCTGAACAAACTTCTGTCGCTGACGGCGGAGCAGAAAAAGCGCGGCGTCGTCGCGATGAGTGCAGGCAATCATGCGCAAGGCGTTGCCTATCCCGCCGGCCGGCTTGGCATTCCGGCCACCATCGTGATGCCGGAAGGCACCCCCTTCACCAAGGTCAAGCACACCAAGGATTTCGGTGCCCGTGTGGTGCTGGACGGGCCGACCCTGTCGCAATCCTTCGCCCGTGCGCTGGCCATCGCGAAGGAAGAAGGGTTGACGCTGGTCCATCCCTTTGACGATCCGAAGATCATCGCAGGGCAGGGGACCATCGCGCTCGAACTTCTGGCGGATGTGCCGCAGGTCGATGTTCTGGTGGTGCCGATTGGCGGCGGCGGACTGATCTCCGGCATCGCGACTGCGGCCAAGGCCCTGAAGCCGGATATCGAGATCTATGGTGTTCA
>Ga0066256_1004910_pt1 | contig 11479 bp, 3 predicted proteins | sample ThiBio_1000_biof_FD_87107 | JGI IMG/M metagenome (GOLD analysis project Ga0066256, IMG submission 87107) | Wastewater bioreactor microbial communities from Cape Town, South Africa - Thiocy_expt_1000_biof (version 2) | ecosystem: Engineered > Bioreactor > Thiocyanate-remediating >...
CGCGACGCGCCGCCCCCCCCCGAGCACCCCCCCCCCCCCCCCCCCCCCCCCACCCCCCCCCCCACCGCCCCCCGGGGGGGGGGGGGGGGGGGGGGGGGGGGGGGGGGGGGGGCCCCCGCCCGGGGGGGGGGGCGCCCGCCAGAGAGGGGGGCGGCCCGCCGCCCGCCGGCACCGCCGCGCTGCACCTGATTGATGCGTACACGTACGCCACCAATGGCCTGGCACGGTACCTGCCGCCCGTCGCGGTGTTGGACGACGAGGACGGCAGCGTGGTGTTGCCAGCGGCGGTGGCGGTAGATGCCAACAACGGTGACTTTGCATGCGACGACCTGGACCTGAACCCCGGCGGCCTGCCGTTCTACGTGAATGCTAGTGCGGTTGCCCGCGCGACAGCGCGTGTCGACGCCGTGACGCGTCAACTTGTAGATGACGGCACCCGCGACATTAGTACACGGCGGTGGCCGCACATCTCGCCGCAGACTGTCCTGGCGGCCCTGCCGCGCGGGAAGCCGGCAGATGCGACCACGGCGGCGCGCGGGGAGGCGGTGCGCCGCGGCTTCCTGCACGCCTGGCGCGCGTACGAGGAATATGCGCACGGCGCGGACGTGCTGCTGCCGCACAGCCGGCGCGGGGAGGGCGAGCTGTGTAAGATGGCGCTGACGCTGGTGGACAGCCTGGACACGCTGCTGGTGGCGCGCGCGTGGCCGGCGTACGAGCGTGCGCGCGCATGGATGGAGCGCCACTTTACCATCGGTGGGCAGGCCGACATCAACCTGTTTGAGACCACCATCCGGGTGGTGGGCGGCCTGGCGGCGGCGGGCGCGGTGGCGGGCGACGAGGGCGCCACCGCCGCCGCCGCCGCCGTCATGGATGCCATGCTGGCAACCGGCGCGTACGACGTGCCGCACGGCGTGCCGTACGGAACACTGACGCTGGCAGCACCCGAGGCGGCCGCCGCGGCGGCTGCCACCACGCCGCTGCGTGGTGTGGGTGCGGAGCTGGAGGGCGCGGAGGGCCTGCCGGGACCCGGCGTGCGCGGCCGGGCGGGGCACGCGTACAACCCCAACTGGATCGGCGGCAGCTCCACCACGTCCGAGGTGGCGACGCTGCAGGTAGAGCTGCTGCACCTCGCTGCCGCGACCCGCAACGCCAGCTACGCGACGTACGCGCACGCCACGATGCGCAACCTGGCGCGCGTGGCGCCACGTGACGGCCTGTTCCCCATCTACATGGACCCCGCCACCGGCGGCTTTAAGAACGCGGTGGTGACGCTGGGCGCGCGCGGCGACTCGGCGTACGAGTACCTGCTGAAGTCGTGGGTGCTGATGGGCGGGTGGGAGGCGGAGGCGCGCCTCGCGAAGGTGCTGGCGGCCGCTGGCCTGCGCGTCACGATGCACCGGCTGGCGCTGGCGGGCGGGTGCGCGCCGGCGGGGCCGCGCAGCAACCCGGCCGCTGCCGCCGCGTGCGAGATGTGGTCTGACTACGCCGCCGCGTGGCGCCACGGTGGCGTGGCGGACGACCTAGCGGCGGCAGCGACCGACGCACCGCTGGACGCTAGTCGCCACCTCTTGGAGCTGTACAATCGCGCCGTGGGCGGCATCGTGGACCGCCTGCTGGGCGTCAGCAGCCCCGGCAGCCGGTGGTTCATTCACGAGCAGAGCGCGTCGACTGCCGCCGAGGCGTCGCCGTCCCTCATCCCCAAGATGGACCACCTGGTGTGCTTCCTGCCGGGCGTGTTGGCGGTAGGCCTGCTTCATGATGCGGGCCATGAGGTACTGGCGCGCCAGCGCGACACCGCGTACCTGATCGACGCGGCAGCTGACGCTGTGCTGGCGCTCACGCGCGAGGAGCGGGACGCCGTGCGCCCGCTGGCGGCCACCTACAATGACGCCGAGTGGATTTCCATCCTGGTCGCCAATGCTGCGGCAGCAGCGGTGGCGGTGCGCGCCGCGCCGGCAGAGATCCTGGCCGGCCGCTTTGACCGCCTGCCTCCCGTAGTGTCGTCCTCTTATGACGCCGCCGCCGATTTGACATCCGCCGTGTTTACCCCTGCGACGCCCGACACGCCCTGCGCCTGCTCGCCCGCCACCGTGCAGGCGCTGGGGCGGTGCTTCTGCGCGCTAGAGAGCCCCGACGCCGTGCGCGCCGCCCTCCGGCAACTGGCGGAGCAGCTCACCGCCACCTGCGTCGCCATGTACGACACCACCGCCACCGGTTTGGCGCCCGAGATTGTGACATTCACGCCCGGCGCTGACTTTGCGCCCAACCACGACGCCGCGCACAGCCTGCTGCGGCCCGAGACCGCCGAGTCGCTCTTCCTGTTGTACCGCCTCACCGGCAACGCCACCTATCGCGACGCTGGCTGGCGCATGTTTGGCGCCATGGAGCGCCACGCGCGCGTGCGCACGGGTGGGTACGCCAGCGTGCGCGACGTGCGGCTCGCAGAAGACGGCGGCAGCGCTGGCGGCGGAGTCAACTGGGGTAGCGGCTCGGCCAACCAGATGGACAAGATGGAGTCATTCGCGCTGGCAGAGACGTTCAAGTACCTGTCGCTACTGTTTGCCGACGGCGAGCCATCCGCCACCGCAGCTGCCGCTGCCGCTGCTGCTGCTGACACCATCGTGCCAGACAAGGCCACGCAGCTGGGTGGCGGGTCTGACGGCAGCATGCTGGACCTGCACTCCTGGGTGTACAACACCGAGGCGCACCCGGTGCGCGTCCTGCCCGCGCCTCTCAGCACGCTGGTGCGCAGCGTTGACTGAGGTCGCGGAGCTGCGCTGTGCCCCTGTGCCCCGACACACACACGCGAAATTCATGTCCAGCGCCCGCCCTACGCTATGGTTCTCGTTTTGTGATGCCGCCGCGCCCGTGTCCATTTGTAATAACTAATTAATCAACGGTCGTAACAAAGTCGTCACACTGGTTACAGCGGGTTGCGCGCCACCTTGCCCGTCACCTCCAGCGGCGCAGGCAGCGCGACGTAGCCAACGTCGCCGCTGGTGCCGGTGGCGGCAATGGAGGCGGCGCGGCGCGCCAGCAGCTCGTTGGAGTACACGGCGGGCGTGTCGTTCCGCAGCGCCAGCGTGATGTGCGGGTGCGCGTTCACGCTCTCGCCGCCCTCCACCACTGCGGCGCAGCACCGGTCATCCCATGCAATGCCCACCACGCGTAGGCCAACGGTGGCGCCCTCACGCGCAGACCACGCCACCTCCACCAGCGGGTTCGTGGCGTGGCCCACATACACCAGCGTGTAGTGCACGGCGGGCAGCAGGTTGAGCGCGTGCGGCGCTGCGCGCGCGATGAGGGCTCGGTCGGTGTCTGCCGTTGCCGCCGCCGCTGGGGACGCCGGCGCGGTGACTGCCGCGGCAGCTGCCGCGGCTGCGGGGGCGGCAGCAGGGGATGGCGGCGCTGTGGAGGCAGCTGCCGCTGCCGCGGCAGCCACAGGGGACGAGCCCGGCGAGGGTGCGTCACCGGTACGCGACACGATGGCGGCGGTGGCAGACCGGCCTGACGCGGCAGGCGACATGGTGTACGGCACTGGCGCGGCGGCCGGTGACGACGCTGCCGGGCTGCTGTCCAGGGCCAGACCGCCCAGCCCCACCGCAAGGCCCGCATCCTCCTCTGCCGCCGCATCAGTTGTGGCGGCGGCGGCGGCGGTAGCAGGAGCACGGCGGCCGGCCTTGGTGCCTGCGCGCGTCATGCGCAGGCGCGAACGCGCAGCCTCCACGTCCCAGTCGATGGCGGGCGGCGGCACGCCACAACCCGGCACGGCAGCGTGGGGGATGGCGGCGGCAATGGCGTCCCGCGTGGCGGTGGAGAGCGCGACGCCCCAGTACACCGTGTGCTTTGGCTTGCTGCCCAGCAGCCGCTCGAACGCCGTCGACACCGCCAGCGCCTCTGCCACCTCATCTGGGTGCGCCGACAGCGGCGTCAGCGCCTCGCTCACCAGGCCCGCGGACGCCAGCGTCGCCCACAGCGCGCGCAGCCCCTCCTCCGGGCTCGCCGTCATGGACTGCGAGATCACCATGCCCAGCTCCGTCTCCGCCTCATCAGCATCCAGGGCGCCGCCGCCCGCGCCACCCGCTGCCGCGCCGCCGCCCGTGCCGCTGCCGCCGCAGATTGCCACCGCGCCGTCGATGCCCGCAAAGTTGGCCAGGATGGCCTCAATGCCCTCCTTCGTCTCGCCCTCCCGCAGCGTGCGGTGGTTGGCGCCGCGCGACCGGAAGCGCTCCATGCACGTCTCCAGCAGGCGCGCCATGGAGCCCGCGGCGTCCTCCGGGTGCCGCATGCGCACCGTCACGCTGGGGCGCACGCCCAGGCTGACGTAGTCCTCCACGTTCTCCGCGTTGATGTTGGACTTGTCTAGCATGATGTGGGTGACGCCCGGCGCCGCCAGCGCCGATGACAGCGCTGCCAGGTACCCCATCCGCCTGGTGGCGCCCTTGCCGGGCGGCGGCGGGATCTCGTCCTGGTTCAGCCAAATCGGCGTGTGGCCCGCGCGCGTCAGCAGCACAAACAGGCCGCGCGCCAGCGTGGACTTGCCGGTGAGCGGCAGGCCCTGGAACATGATGACCACCTTGCCACCGTTGCGCAGCGCCGCAGTGTCATCGCCGCCGCCGCCGCCGGCGCCGCCGGGCGAGTACTCCGCCTCCAGTGAGGCAAACGTGGTGTTCAGCGTCACCCAGGAGCCCTGAAGCACGCGCTCCGCACCGGCGCCCTTCAGCGCGGCGGCGTACGCCTCGCCGCGCCGCAGCCAGTCCGCGAACTTGAGGAAGTAAGGCAGGCGGGCCTCAATGATGCTCGTCGGCACGCCCAGCGTCGACAGGTCGCGCACGCGGGACGCAATGGTGGCAGGCGGCAGACCGCCCAGGATGAGCTGCCGCGCGCGGCGCGCCACCACGTACTCGTGCGACTTCCACTTGCACATGAACACCACGCGGCGGCCGGTGGCGTCCAGGTAGTACATCACGGCGCCCTCGCTGTTCACACGCGTCTCGATGCCCATCGTCACGGCGCGGTACTCCTCGCTGCCCACGCCTGCCACGCCCAGCACGCGCGCCGCGCGCACGCCCAGCGCGCCGAACAGCGCGACGGCGTCCAGCGGCAGGACAGCCGTCAGGCCCTCCGTTGACGCCTTACCTGGCAGTGCCAGCGCAAACGCGCGCAGGCTGTCGCCCTCCGCGCTGTAGTCCACCAGGTGCTGCGAGTCGTTGAAGATGGCCTCGCACACCATGGTGGCGCCCGTGGTGGCCAGCAAGGCGTGCAGGCCCGCGCCGCCGTCTGCCGTCACCGGCACCAGCGCGCCCGGCGCCAGGTCAGACCCCAACGCCGCCAGCGCCTCTGCTACGCTGCCACCAGCCGCTGCGGCTGCAACAGCTGCAGGAACAACGACGGGCGCGGCGCCAGGCGCCAGGTAGGCGTCCCACAGTAGGCGCGCAATCTTCTTGGCAAACTGGTACCGGCTCTTGTCCTCGTACGCGGGCGACGCCAGGTCAGCCAGGAAGGCGTCGTGACGCACGACGAGCGGCACGTTCTTGGAGCCCACCACCCAGTACCGCACGCCGCCGCTGGCAACGAACGCCGCCACCTGCGCGTTCTCGCCGTTCTCCTTCTCCACCGCCACCACCGTCACCAGCTCTGACCGGTAGCCGTAGCACGCGTCCTCCCAGTACCCAAACTTGCGCAGTCCGCACATGCGGCCCAGCACGGCGCGCGTGACAGCGTCTCGCACCACCGCGCCGCCGCGCGTCACGGCCTCCCACACGTCCCGCCGCGACGCGTACACCGGGTCATCGTGCCGCGCCATCAGACTGGTGGCCTCCAGCCGCAGAGGCCCCGCGCCCGGCAGCCCCGCCGCCGCCGGCAGCGTCACCTCATCCACCACCACCTTCGTCACCTCGCCCGCCGCCGCCGCCTTCCGGTGCGACATCTTGCCAGGGGTGGGGGTGGGGGTGGATGGAGTGGGGCGGGGGCTAGGAGCGCCGCCGCCGCCGCCGCCGCCGCCGCCAGCTGCTGCTGCTGCGGGGCTCGTCTTGGCCTTGCCGGACCGCATGTTGGTGGTGCTGCTGCTGGGAGGTGGGGTGGGCGGACGAGTTGGTGTGGGTGGGACGACGGGGGTGGGGGTGGTGGGAAGGGGGCGACCAGAGCGGAGGATGTGGGGAACGGTGGGTACCGGCGGATACCGGCACCGCGAGAGTGCGATCGGGTGCGAATAGTGGAAGGAGCGTGTGATGGCGCGGTAGAATGTCGCCATGGTGGCGACCAGGGCACCACAGCCGTGTGTCAGCGTCTAAGTGGCGCGACGCTATGCACCACCTGCTGCCCTCTCCCTCGTATCCCAGTCCCTGCTGCCCGATCCACGCCCCGGCACGCCCCGTGTGCACGCGGAACGAGTGCGACAGTCCCCCAGGGAGTGTGAAGACCCCGTGCGGTGACGTGTGCGTTGCTGTGCGTCCCACACAGCACGTTCCCGTGTGGTTGCGTTTTCACCGCGTGCGCGCATCAGAGGGGGTGTGGACCGGTACCAATAAATCACACCCGCGCCTATTTTTGTTCGCAATAAAAAGTGACCCACTCACCTTGCCGCAATATTTCAAGGTAATTCCGCGCGCTGCCGCTACAAATGCGCTGCGGCGGGGGATTAGGTGACTCGGGACTCGGGGGCATCGCGGCGCGGGGGAGTTAGGGTTACAGCGCGGGGTTGTTAGGGTTGAGGACCCTGGTACTGTCACCGTACTCAGGTCCGTACTGTGGTACTGTCACCGTACTCGGCGTACTGTGTGGCCACGAAGAGAAGCTGGGCAGCCGCGCTGGGCGATGACCAGCGTGTGGGTGATGTGCGGTCACGGGGGCGGTGCGTGATCATTCAAAAGTCCCCCGGGCGGCCGGGCCAGGGGCCAGCGTCACTGCGTCAGCACTGCTGACGCAGACTCAGCACTCGCCGGGGCAGCGGCCGTGCGGCCCGTGCCAACAGCTGCAGCAGCGGCTGCAGCGCGGCACTTGCGGCAGCTTCGAGCTAGGAAGCCGTGCGGACAAGTGCCACAGCAATCCTTGCACTGGTCGCGCACGCGACCATGCTCACAGATGCTGGCCCCGCCGCAGTCCTTGCACCTACTGCGTACGCGGTCATGCTCGCAGATGCCGCCCCCACCGCACTCCTTACAATAGTAGCGCTTGCGGCCATGCTCGCAGATGCCAGCACCGCCGCACTCCTTGCAGCCATGGCGCCGGCAGCCATGCTCGCAGATGGCACCCCCGCCGCACTTCTTGCAACGGCTGCGTACGCGGTCATGCTCACAGATACCATACCCACCACACTCCCTGCAGTAGTACCGGTAGCGGCCGTGCTCACAGACGCCAGACCCGCCGCACTCCTTGCAGCTGCAGCGTTCGCGGCCGTGCGCACAGACTCCGACCCCACCACACTCCTTGCATTTGCTGCGCGCGCGGTCATGCTCACAGATGCTGCCCCCGCCGCACTCCTTGCAGTAGGTGCGCACACGACCGTGCTGACATATGTGGGCCCCGCCACACTCTTTGCAACGGCTGCGCTCACGGCCGTGCTTGCAAATCCCGGCCCCGCCGCAATCCTTGCAGTAGTAGCGCTGGCGACTATGCTCGCACATGCGTCTGCCACTCCTGCCCTGCGCTGACGCCGCCGCGCTGCTGGCGCCGTCGCCAAAACTTTCAGAAGCAGGACCGGCGCCTTCCTGCCCGTCCTTCACCGCAGGGCCACTTGCTCGCCCCTTGGTGGCGGCGCCGACAGTGTGCGAGGTGGAGGTAGTTGAGCGAGGGCGTTTCACGCCCGACACTGCGCCGTTGCTCGAAGCCACAGACGCAGCGGCTGTGGAGTCAGCAGCCGCAGCGGCGGTAAACCCAACCTTCTCAAGGCCCTTGCCAACCGACGCAGCCGCTGCTTCTGTGCAATGACCCGCTGCTGAGTGAACCACGTGTTGCGGTGGCGGCGGCGGCAGAGGCGGCGGCGGCGGAGGCGGCGGCGGCGCACCCACAGCCACTCCACCACCCAGTGTGCGTGTGCCAGTCGCTGGTGCCTCAGCCGCCCACCGCCGCAGCAACCCAAATGCTGCCGCCGCACTCGCCGCCCACCGCGCCTCGCCCGACACCGCTGCCGCTGCGCCTGCTGCTGCCGCTGCCGGCGCCGCCGCCACCGCCGACAGCCCCGAGGACGATGAAGGCGAAGAAGCGAGCGAGGAGGACGCCATGACGACAAGTCGCGTACAGCAGTTAGCGCACCAGCACACACGCGCACCGCATTAGTATTATACGCGTGCTTGTAGTGCGGCAATAATTGTGCCGTGCGCGCGCGCACCTGGCGAGCGTGGTGTGTTGATAGCAGCCGGGGTGGTGCGACACCCGCCGACTCGGACCTTGAACTGCCTGCACAGTCGCACGTGGCACACCGCCTCAACGGCCTGTCCAATAGATGGGATTTCAAGGCGCGTAGCGGGGGCGGTCGGCTGCAGACACAGCAGCACGTCGCCGCCGCCGCTGCGCTTGTTGAAGGTAGCAATGGAGGCCGCGGCGATGCGTGGCATCTTATGATTTTGACGCGCGCGGCGGGTAAACGCGTGAGGGAGGAAGGTGGGCACAGGCAACGCGGTACGCGTCAGCATTAGAAGCGGCTGGTCGTGCCGCCAAACAGCACGCTGCCGCGGCGGCCACTGCCGCCCGCCTTGGCGCCCGACGCCGTGGCAGCGGCGGCGGCGGCACCCGAGGCGGGCGCGGTAGGGCGCGGCGCCGTGGCAGGCGTCGTGCGACCCAGCGTCGGCTTAAACGGCTGCTTCGTCAACACGGCGGGCGGCGCCACCGGCTTGCCCGACAGCGTCGTCTTGGTGGCCCCCGCTCCCGCCGCCGCCGATGCCGCTGCGCCGCGGGTGGATGCCGCAGCAGTTGACGGGCGACCAGTCGCGTACCCCCCGCTGCGTGCCGCCGCCGCGGGTGCCGCTGCCGCAGTGGCCGGCCGCGCTGCCTTGCTTGCCGCCGCCGCCGTCTTTGCAGGTGCCGCCGCCTTCGCAGGTGCCGCCTTCGCCGGCGCCGGCGCTGGGGCAGGTGCCGGGGCGGGTGCCGGGGCGGGTGCGGCCTTTGCGCCCGTCGACTTGCGCGCCGACTTGGGTGCCGCTGCCTTGACTGCCGACGCGGGCGCAGAGGCGGACACAGCGGACGCGGTGGAGCTGCGGCGCGCAGCCGGCTTGGCAGCGCTGCTCTTGCGCGCACTGCGCTTGGCGCCAGCGCCTGCGCTGGCAGGCCGCGCACTCTTCGTCGACGCCGTGCTCTTCCGCCCCGCCGTCGCCGACGACTTGCGGCCGCGCCGTGGCGCCTCGCTGCCGCTGTCACTGCTGTCATCCATGGCCACCAGCATGATGGTGCCGTCGTCCGCCACATCCATCATGGTGGCCGACTGCACCGCGGCGGCAATGGCAGCCAGCACGGTGGCCGTCGTGGCAGCCGCTGCCGAGGCGCGGCGCATCTGTGCCGGCGTCATGCCACTTGCTGCAGGTGTCGCCGTCGCCTTGGCGGCGGGCGTCGCGGTCTTCTTCGCGGCGGGCGTAGCAGCCTTGGCAGCGGCAGGCGTGGCAGCAGCCTTGGCAGGCGTGGCAGTGGCCTTCGCAGCGGGCGTGGGTGCTGGGGTGGCAGCAGCGGGCGATGCCGCCGCGCCGCCCTTCTTGCCACCCTTCTTGCCGCCCTTCTTCCCACCCTTCAGCTTCGCGGCCGACGGCTTGGCCGCGGATGCCGGCGTGCGTGTCGCGCGCGCGGCAGTGGAGGTCTTTGCTGCAGACTTGGGTGTCGCCGCCGCAGGCGTAGCCGGCGCCGGTGCAGTTGCGGGGGCCTCAGCCTCTGCCGTCTTGGCGCGCTTGGCGCGACCACCGCGTGCCGCTGACAGCGGTGGTGCCGCCACCGCTGCCTCTTCAACTGCACGTAGTGTGAGTATAATGGGTGGAGTGTGGGAAACGACGGTGGCAGCGCAGCAATGGCACGTGGCATCGACACGTACCCTCAGCCGCCTTGCGCTTGCGACCCGACTGCGGTGCAGCCGCAGCCGCCGCCGCTGCAGGAGCAGGCGCAGGTGCGGGTGCCTCCGCCTCCACTGCAGCAACGGATGGGGGGTTGGGATGCCGCGGAGTGTGGTGCCAACCGTGTGTGTGATGGCTGGTGTGTGCGAACCACGTCACTTCACCCAACGTACCCGCGGCGGCCTTGCGCTTGCGGCCCAACAGCGGCGTGTTGGGCACGGACGGCGGCGCGGCGGCCATGATGGCAGCCGCCGCCGCTGACGCCTTCCCGCGTCGTCCCTTGGCCGCCGGCGCCGGTGCCGGTGCCGGCGCTGGTGTGGGTGCCGGCGTCGGCACGGGTGACGCAACAGGAGCAGCAGCAGGAGCGGGCGTGGCAGGCGTGGCAGCCGCCTTCCCCTTCCCCTTCCCGCCCGCCGCCTTCCCCTTGCCGCCCTTCGCCTTGGCCATCCTCAATGAGTCGCTGGCGGTAGCAGTGGCGGGTGTGTGATCGGTGATGATCGACTGCGTCGTCTGCAAAGGTGGTGACCTGTCAGTTCTGGAACCGGTACAGTCGGCGATCAGTTGCAGTAAGCTTTAGCAGTGAGCCGTCGACAGTAGCAGCAGCAGCACCAATCGCAGTCGTAGTAAGTAGCAAGAAGTAGCAGTCAAGCAGCAGTACCAGCAGCAATACCAGCAGCAGCAGCAGCAGCAGCAGCAGCAGTAGTAGGGAGAGAGGTCAGTTAGCCGTTGGCGACCAAGTACCGGTACCCCGTGAATCCAATCAGAAATTTCACGGACGCGTGGCGAGCCGGTAAGCAGCGCGTAACACCCAGGACAGACCTCACAACGCGGCGCGTTCCCTGTGTTTAAATGCACGGCCACCGTGCGGCTGTGGATATCGCTTTTACGGCGTCACCTGGGCCCCCTCCTCACCAACGGTCAAAAAACCGGGGTTGGCACCGTTCTAACGAAAATGGCGTCCCACGGGCGCAAAGGCATGATGGCGTGGTAGGTTTCCTTGCATTGGTAATGGCCGGTGGTGTCGGGTTGGTTGGTGGCGTCCACTGTCCAATAGTCCAGTGGTTACCATTTGGCTGTCGGCACTCGGCAGAACGCAGTACCAGGTCCATTGGTTCAAACGCCGGTTTCATTCTTTGCGTTCGTTGTCTGACCGTTGGCGCAGGTGACAGCCCGCCGACATTCTTGGCTGCTGGCCGTCCGAGTCACTTTGTGGTGTTTCCTACTGCCGCCGCCGGTGTAACTGGCACGGCACCCATTGGTGTGGCGGCGCGGCGGGCGGTGCGCAATTGTGCGCGCACCAGCAGTGGTGTGGCACGGGATACGAGTGCCGCCTGTTGGCACACTGGCGCGGCGCGGTTCACGCAGGTTTTTAGGAACTCAGTACCGGTACCCCTCTCTCCCTCTCCTCTCTCTTTCTCCCTCTCTCCCACTCTCTCTCTCTCTCTAAC
>Ga0066256_1004911_pt1 | contig 11478 bp, 10 predicted proteins | sample ThiBio_1000_biof_FD_87107 | JGI IMG/M metagenome (GOLD analysis project Ga0066256, IMG submission 87107) | Wastewater bioreactor microbial communities from Cape Town, South Africa - Thiocy_expt_1000_biof (version 2) | ecosystem: Engineered > Bioreactor > Thiocyanate-remediating >...
TCAACATGGCGCTCAACGAGTGGCTGCGCGGCCGGGGCCTTGCCCTGCCGGCGCTGAGGAAGGGCGACCGGGTGGCGCTCGTCGCCGAGCTCGACCGGCGCGGCCTGTTCCAGACCCGCAACGCCGTCGATCATCTCGCCGGCCTCATCGGCGCCTCGCGCGCCTCGATCTACAACTATCTCGCCGATGCCCGGCGCCAGACCCGGAAGGACAGAACCTCGTGACCACGCTACCGGATTTCCTTCTCGAAACCCATTTCTCGCGCTGGGAATTCGAGGCCCGCCATCACATGACGGCGAGCGACGCCGAGACCATGACCATGTCGGACCTGCTCGCGCTCGCCGGTCCCGAGGACCGCGAGGCGTGGGACCGGGTCTCGCTCGGCTATACGCAGACCTGGGGCGCGCCGTCGCTGCGCGAGACCATCGCCTCGACCTACGATACGCTGTCCGGCGCCGACATCCTCACCTTCGCGGGGGCGGAGGAGGGGCTCTATTGCGCCATGCTGGCGCTGCTCGGGCCGGGCGACCATGCCATCGTCACCGTGCCCAACTACCAGTCGATGGAGACGTTGCCGGTCACCATCACCGGCAATGTCACGGGCGTGGCGCTTCGGCCGGAGAACCGCTGGCAGCTCGATCTTAAGGAGGTGCGCGCCGCCCTGCGCCCGGAAACGAAGCTGATCGCCGTCAACTTCCCCAACAACCCGACCGGCGCCATCGCCGACCAGGACATTTTCCGCGGCCTCGTCGAACTCTGCGCCGAGCGCGGCACCCACCTGTTCTCCGACGAGGTCTATCGCGGGCTGGAGACCGATGCGGGCAAGCGCCTGCCGCAGGCGGCGGATCTGTTCGACGGGGGCCTATCGCTCAACGTCATGTCCAAGGCCTACGGGCTGCCGGGCCTTCGCATCGGCTGGATCGCCAGCCGCGACCATGCGCTCCTCGCCCGCATGGAGAAGATGAAACACTACCTTTCCATCTGCAACGCGCGCCCGTCGGAGGTGCTGGCGGGCATCGCGATCAGGGCGCGCGAGACGATCTTCGCCCGCAACCGCGCGCTCTGCGCGCAGAACATTGCCAGGCTCGACGCCTTCTTCGCCGAGCATCCGGGCCTTTACGAATGGACCGCGCCCGATGGCGGCTGCGTCGCCTTCCCGCGCTATCTGGGCGAGGACGGCGTGGAAGAGCATTGCCGCCGGCTGGTCGAGGAGAAGGGCGTGCTGCTATTGCCTTCCAGCCTCTACGTCTCGGATCTCCTGCCGGTGCCGATGGATCGTTTCCGCGTGGGGGTCGGCCGCCGCAACATCGATGCGGGGCTGGCGGCGTGGCGGGAATTCCTGAACGAGGGCTGAGCCCCAGGTCCATGAAAAAGCCGCCCGCGGCGTGGCCGGGGCGGCTGGGGATGTCCGTCGGCAGAGTAGTCTCAGCCCCGGCGGCGGCTGCGTTCGCGGGCAGGGGCGGAAGCGCCCGCATTGGCGGTCTTGTTGCGCAACGGGCCGATCTTCTCGACGATGGTTTCCAGCGTCGGGCGCTCGCGCGGCTCGTGGGTGGCGGGCGCGACGCGCATGGCGGCGGGGGGCTCGCAGGACGTGCCGCAGCAGCCGCCGATGATGCGCGCGCCCGCATCGCGGGCAAGGCGCGCATATTCGGCCATCAACGGCGGCGTGCCGGAATAGTGGATTTCCGCGCCGCGATATTCGGGAATGCCGCAATTGCCCTTGACGACGACGGTGGCCGAGGGATCGGCGTCCGTCATGTCGAGCAGCGAGGAGAGGATGTCGGACGCGCCGACGCCGCAGTTCGCGCCGACGGCAAGCGGGCCGTCGCCGATGTCGCCGGCAACGCCGTGGATGTCCTTGGGGTGCAGGCCCATCATCGTCTTGCCGGCCGTATCGAACGAGCCGGTATAGACGAAGGGCATGCCGGCCTTGCCGGCCGCTTCCGCCGCCGCGCGGATTTCCTCCGGCGAGGACATCGTCTCGATCCAGGCGACATCCGCGCCGCCGGCCTTCAGCCCCTCGATCTGCTCGGCGAAAGCGGCGACCGCGTCGTCATAGGTGAGCGCGCCGAGCGGGATGAGCAGTTCGCCGGTCGGGCCGACGGAGCCGGCGACGATGACCTTGCGCGGCGCCTTGTCGGCGACGGCGCGGGCGATCTCCGCGGCTTTACGGTTGAGCTCGAACACGCGGTCATCCGCGCGGTGCAGCTTCAGGCGATGGCGCGTTCCGCCGAAGGTGTTGGTGAGGATGATGTCCGCGCCGGCATCGACGAAGTCCTGGTGCAGCTTCGTGATGTTCTCGGGCTTTGCCTCGTTCCACAGTTCCGGCGCTTCGCCCGCCTCTAGCCCCATGGCGAAAAGCGAGGTGCCGGTCGCGCCGTCGGCAAGCAGGAAGGGCTTTTCGGCAAGAAGCTCGGCAAGCGGGTTCGTCGCGGTCATGGGGAAATCCTTCTGTTTGCCGCATCATATAAAGATTTCCTTATGTGATTGCAACGATGCGATGGCCATAAAGGCAAAGGGCGCCCCGAAAGGCGCCCTTCATGTCGGTTCCGGGAGAGGGCTTCAGGCCGCCTTCGCCTCGTGGCTCGTCTGCGTCACCATGGCGGCGATGATCGCGCTGAGGCTGACCGCGCCGATCGGCTTGCCGGCCTCGTCGACCACATGGGCGAGCGTCTGGTTGGCGGCGGTCATGGCGCGGGCGGCGGTTTCCAGCACGGTGCCCTTGGTGATCGGCATGCCTTCCGGGTTGCCGGAGAGCGGGGCCATGATCGTCTCGACATTGACCACGCGGCCGCGGTTCACTTCCTTGACGAAGGCCGTGATGTATTCGTCCGCCGGGTTCAGCACGATCTCCTGGCCGGTGCCCTGCTGCACGACCATGCCGTCGCGCAGGATGGCGATCTTGTCGCCGAGGCGCAGCGCCTCGTCGAGGTCGTGCGTGATGAAGACGACCGTCTTCTTGAGCTCTTTCTGGAGGTCGAGCAGCACGGTCTGCATGTCGACGCGGATCAGCGGGTCGAGCGCCGAATAGGCTTCGTCCATCAGAAGGATGTCGGCATCGTTGGTCAGCGCTCTGGCAAGGCCCACGCGCTGCTGCATGCCGCCCGAAAGCTGGTTCGGATAATGGTTCTCGAAGCCGGCGAGGCCGACGCGGGCGATCCATTCCTGGGCGCGCTTTTCGCGTTCGGCGGCGGCGACGCCCTGGATCTCCAGGCCGTAGACCGTGTTTTCCAGAACGGTGCGGTGCGGCAGCAGCGCGAACTTCTGGAAGACCATCGCCGTCTTGTGGCGGCGGAAGTCCCGAAGGTCGCTCTCGTTCATGCGACACACGTCGACGCCGTCGTAGAGCACTTCGCCGGCGGTCGGGTCGATCAGCCGGTTGATGTGGCGGATCAGCGTCGACTTGCCGGAGCCGGAAAGGCCCATGACCACCATGATGCCGCCGGCGGGCATGGAGATGTTGATGTCGCGAAGCCCCAGCACATGACCGTACTTCTGGTTCAACTCCGCCTTGCCCAAGCCGTTCTTCACGGCATCGACGTAATCCGCGCCGCGAGGTCCGAAGATCTTGTAGAGATTGCGGACCTCGATTGCATGACTAACCATGAATTACCTCCGAATGCTTCTGCAGCCGCCGGCCTGAGGCCCGGCTTGTGCGGTCGAAAATGATGGCGATGGCCACGAGCGCGAACCCGGTGAGGAACCCGACCGTGAGGAACTGGGTGTCGATGGCCTGGAGCACGTCGTTGCCGAGCCCCCCGACACCGGCCATCGAGGCGACGACCACCATGGCGAGCGACATCATGATGGCCTGGTCGATGCCGGCCACGATGGCCGGCAGCGCACGCGGTGTCTGCGCGTTGCCCGGCGTCTGCCAGACGGACGAGGCGGAGGCGCCGGGCGCCTCGCACTTTTCCTCGCCGACGGGGCGGATGCCGGGATCGGCGAGACGGATCATCGGCGGCGAGCCGAAGCCGGCGTCACCGAAGGCCGGAAGTCTGCAAAGAAAGCCTGGCAACATTCGCATAGGCCTGCCATCTTTTTCCCCTTTTTCTACCGGAAGCGAGTGCCCGCACTGCAATGAAACGATAGCATGCAGGACGGCGCATTCAGGTATATTCTTGTTTTGGTTCCCAGCTCGCCCCTCGTCATTGCACGAAGCGCTGCCCGATATTGTACTGTTTGCGACTTCTTCAGTTTCCTGGCGCGCGTCGAAGCATTGATCCGCGCCGCGGAAGGCCGGCAGCCGGGGCGCCGGCATCACGCGCGTCAGAGAGCGGCCTTGACCTTCCCGGCGACTTCGGGGCTCACCCATTTGGTCCACATGTCCTCGTAGTTCTCCAGGAAGTACTTTGCCGCGTCCTCGTTCGTGCCCCGGTTCTCACCCATCCAGGCGAGAACCTTGCCGACCGTGTGGTTGTCCCATTGGCGCGTCTTCATGTAGTCCATGGCGATGCCCGCCTTTTCGGAGAAGGCCCTGGTCACGACCGTGAAGACGTCGGAGGTCGGATAGGAATTGACCTTCGGATGCGGGCAATCCGGCACGGCCGTGCAGGTGTCCCATTCGGCCTTGTCGTGTTCCACGCCGAAGGAGAGCTTGGTCATCTCGTACTTGCCGAGGATGGCGGTCGGCGCCCAGTAGTAGCCGAGCCAGCCGGTCTTCGTCTCGAAGGCATTGGCGATCGAGCCGTCGAGGCCGGCAGCCGAGCCCGTCTCGACGAGATCGAAGCCGAGCTTGTCGGCCGCGAGCGCACGGTAGAGGTTGTCGGTCGAGACCTGGCAGTTCCAGCCGGAGGGGCAGTTGTGGACCGCGCCCCTCGACGGATTTCCCGGCGCGGGGAAGAGGTCCGGGTGCTTCAGCGCGTCCTGCACCGTCTTGATGTCGGAATGCGCATCGGCGAGGAATTTCGGGATCCACCAGCCCTCGACGCCGCCTTCCGAAAGGAGCGGGGCGAGCTGGATGAGGCGGCCTTCGGCGATGGCCGCGTCGAGCGGCTTGCGCACCGCGTTCACCCACATTTCGGGCGCCACGTCCGGCGCGCCCTTCTCGTTCATGGAGGTGAAGGTCGGCATGGTGTCGCCCGCCACCAGCGTCACCGTGCAACCATAGCCCTTTTCCAGGATGAACTTGTCGAGATGCGCGGCGACGCCGGCCGACCCCCAGCTCATTTCGGCGATCGAGACCTCGCCGCAATCCGCCGCCCAGGCGGAGCCCAAGAGAGCGGAGGCAAGGAGCTTCTTCATAAGGTTAAGACCTCCCAGTCTTGTGATGCAGCCTTCCCCGGAAGAAACGCAGGCCGCTGCGCTGTCCCGGCTACCCGAAAGTTTTGCGACAGCCACGGAGGCGCGATGCCAGGTGAGGCGAGCCAATCCCCTGCTGCAACGGACGCCGATCGTTCTTGTGGTTCGCCGGTGGATGCTCTCGCCGGCGACGTTTCTTCGTGCGTCACCGGTCAAGCCTACGGGTTCCGATAGAGAAATCAACCTGCTGGACGGCACAAGCACCCGGCGGGATGCGGGGCGGCGGCCGAAATGCCCGGAATTCGACAGGCGCGCCATGGGAAAACGAGCATGCGCCTCCGGTGCGCACGCATGCCCGCGGCCCCGGATATGCGGGAGCCGTGCACGGTTGCGGAACGCGGGCACAGGCGCTTGCGAATGCGCCGCTTTCACATCTTCGAAATTTTTCGCGATCTTTCAAAAAAGAGCGCGATTCACCTTTGATTAAGCTTCCGATAACGGTCCGGTAAGGATGTACCGCTATTGCTTTGTCACGGCGGGGGACACCGCCGCCTGCTCCGGAAAGGTATTGCGTACCGGGGTGCCTGGGCTTCGATGCGTTCTTGTCGAAAGCCGCCATGCGTATTTTGGCAAGCCGTGCATTCCCGAAAGGGATGCACGGCTTTCGCCGTTTCAGGGACGGCGGACGAAAAACGCCGCCTCCCGGAGAGAGGCGGCGCTGGATGCGAGCGGACCTGACGTCGCGCCCGAAAGATCAGCCGATGCTGCGCGTGCGGATGAAGCCGAGCGGGCCGAGCGGGGCGTCCATGACGACGTTGCGCACGCGGGATTCGCTCTTGGGGGCTTCGCCGTTCCAGGCGATCTGAACGAAGTTCGGCTTGCTGAAGATGTACAGCATGTCTTTGGTCCTTGAAACCCGAAGCCACGAGCCTCGGCTGGGTGATGGATTGGATATAGGCCTGCCAGCACCGAAAGTCATGGTCGTTCACGGCGCGACATGTCGCAAAAAGGACATCACGACAGCCATGCTCGAAATGCATGGCGCACTGTGGCGAAACTGCATCTCACGGGTGGTCTGGATTGCGGCAAGATTGTGGTAAATCAGGGCTTTTCGGCGATATGCCGGAATGTTAGGAAGGGCGCATGACCAGAACGATCATGCTCCAGGGCACCGGCTCGGATGTCGGAAAAACGGTATTGGTGGCAGGCCTCTGCCGCATCGCCGCGAACCGCGGGTTGAAGGTGCGTCCCTTCAAGCCGCAGAACATGTCAAACAACGCCGCCGTTTCCGCCGACGGCGGGGAGATCGGCCGCGCCCAGTGGCTGCAGGCGCTCGCCGCGCGCGTTGCCTCTTCCGTGCACATGAACCCCGTGCTCCTGAAGCCGCAATCGGACACCGGCAGCCAGATCGTCGTGCAGGGCAAGGTGTTCGGCCAGGTGAAGGGGAGAGACTACCAGGCGCTGAAGCCTAGGCTCATGGGCGCGGTGCTGGAAAGCTTCGAGACGGTCTCGGCCGGCGCCGACCTCGTCGTCGTCGAGGGGGCCGGTTCGCCGGCGGAAATCAACCTCCGGGCGGGTGACATCGCCAATATGGGCTTTGCCACGCGGGCGAACGTGCCCGTCGTGCTCGTCGGCGACATCGACCGCGGCGGCGTCATCGCCTCGCTGGTCGGCACCCATACCATCCTGCCGGAGGAGGACCCCGAGATCGGCCGCTTCACCGGCTGGCCCTGCTTCGGCGTCGTGCCGTGGCTCAGGCAGGCGGCGCGGTTGCCGGCGGAGGATTCCGTGGTGCTCGAGCGGCTTGCCGGGGGAGGTGGGGGCGCGCTCAAGGTCGCCGTGCCGGTCCTGCCGCGCATCGCCAATTTCGATGATCTCGATCCGCTGGGGGCCGAGCCGCAGGTCGATCTCGTCTTCATCCGGCCGGGCGAGAGGCTTCCGGCCGATGCCGGCCTCGTCGTCCTGCCCGGCTCGAAGTCCACCATCGCCGATCTCCACGATTTTCGGGCCGCCGGCTGGGAGCAGGATCTTGCCATGCACATGCGGCGCGGGGGCCGCGTCATCGGCATCTGCGGCGGATACCAGATGCCCGGCCGGCAGGTCACCGATCCGCTCGGCCTCGAAGGCAGCACCCGCGCGGTGGCGGGCCTGGGGCTTCTCGACGTCGAGACGGAGATGGCGCCGGAAAAGACCGTGCGCAACAGCACGGCCCGCTCCCTGCAATACGACGTGCCGCTCGACGGCTACGAGATCCATCTCGGCCGCACCGCCGGGCCGGATGCCCTGCGCCCCGCCGTCAGCATAGACGGGCGGCCGGACGGCGCTCTTTCGCCCGACGGCCGGGTGATGGGCACCTATCTGCACGGCCTTCTTTCGAGCGATGCCTATCGGGCAAGGCTGCTTGCCGATTTCGGCATCGAGGGGGGCGGTTTCGACTACCGCGCGGGCGTCGACGAGGCGCTTGACGGCGTCGCGGCCGAACTGGAGGCGGTTCTGGACCGCCGGTGGCTCGACGGCCTTCTGAGGACCGCTGATTAAACCGCCGTCCTGAAACGTACAGCCATTGGGTTTCTCCTTCGCCGGCCTGCCGCACCAAAGTTGCGCCAGAATTCGGTGCAAGGAGTGGGGAAGTCTGCCCGGCCTGCGGGCGCTGATGCCTTCGCGCGATCCGAAAGGGTGACATATATGGGTTCTGGATCTCTCGCACGTTCCGTTCTGGCCGGCCTTGTGGGGCTGTCGCTGGCCGGCCCTCCGGCCGTCGCCTTCGCCCAGGGCGCCAAGGAGGCCACGAGCGCCGGCAAGCGCTGGGAGGAGGAGTTCTCCTTCTGGCAGAGGGCATCCTCCGGCAACGACGTCGCGCAGTACGAGGCCTATCTGAAGCAATATCCGAACGGCACCTTCGCCTCGATGGCGCGCCTGCGCGTCGCCGAATTGCAGGCGGCCGCCCGCACCAAGGAGGCCCAGGCCGCCACCGATGACGGGGCCGCCAAGGTGAAGGCCGCGGATGCGCAAAAGGCCGAGGAGGCGAAGAAGGCTGCCGAAGCCGACAAGGCGAAGGCCGGCGAGGAGGACCGCAAGGCCGCCGAGGCCCGCAAGGCGGAAGAAGAGGCCGCGCGCCTGAAGGCGCAGGCCGAGGCGAAGAAGGCCGGGGAAGCCGCCGCCGCCCGCAAGCTCGCCGAGGACAAGGCCGCGGCGGACGCAAAGGCGAAGGCCGAGGCTGCCGCTGCGGAAAAGGCCCGCGCGGATGAGGCGGCCCGTCTCAAGGCTGAAGCTGCGAAGACGGAGGCCGACGCCCGCAAACGCGCCGAGGAGCAGGCTGCCGAGGCCGAGCGGCTGAAAAAGGAAGCACAGGCCGCCGCCGACAAGGCCAGGGCGGAGGAAGTCGCGCGCGTGAAGGCCGAGGCGGACCGGAAGAAGGCCGAGGAGGCCGCCGCAGCGGAAAAGGCGCGTGCCGAACAGGAAGCGGCCGCCCGCCGCGAGGCCGAGGCAAAGCGCGCCGAAGCGGAAAAGGCCGCGGCCGCCGAGAAGGCGCGCATCGAGCAGGAAGCCGCTGCCGCCCGCAAGCTTGCGGACGAGAAGGCCACCGAGGTGGAGCGCCTGAAGGCGGAGGCCGCAAGGGCCGCGGCCGATGCCGAAGCCAAGGCCGCCGAGGCCGCCCGGCTTGCGAAGGAAGCGGAAAAGCGCGCCGAGGAGGCTGCTGCCGCCCGCCGGAAGGCGGAGGGTGCCGCCGCCGGCGGCACGTCGCAGGACGTGCGCAGGACAGACGGCGCCGCTGCCGCCGGGAAGGCGGATGCGGCCAAGCGCGAGGAAGAGACCTTTCAGAAGGCCGTGGTCGACGGGTCCGAGAAGGCCTTCCGCGGCTATATCGCCGCCTATCCGAACGGCCGCTTCGTCGCCGATGCCCGCGAGCGCCTCGCCGCGCTTTCGAAGGCGGGGACGGAAACCACGGAGACCCGGCGCAAGATGGAAGAGCCGGTCGTCGATCCGCGCGAAGCCTATATGGACCGCTCGGTCCGCATCCAGGCGCAGCGCTGGCTGAGCGCCCTCGGCTACAACACCTATGGTGCCGACGGCGTCTTCGGCCCGCGCACCCGCTCGGCGATCGCCGCCTGGCAGGGCTCGTCCGGCTATCGTGCCAACGGCTATCTCACCCGCCAGCAGTACCGGATGCTGCGCGAGGCGGCGCAATATGCCGAGACCCGGCAGAATCGCCAGCGGCGCTACCAGCGCGGCTACGATGTGCTGGAGGGCCCTGTCGACGACTACTATGACGGCCCGTACTATCGCGACGACGGCTATTACCGCCGCCGTGGCGGGGTGGTGATCATCCCCGGCTATTGAGATTGCGACGGGCGGGCCGCGGTTTCAGCACAGGCGATGGCGCTGCCTGTCGATTGACTTCCCGGGGGCGGACGCATAATCATCCGCACTATTGGATGGTTCCCGGGTCCGGAAACGGATCGGGGAGTAAATGGGAATGTGACGTGGTGGACCCAACCAGGGCGCTGCAATCACGGCCGACCCCGCGACTGTAGAGTGGCGAGGGACGCTCATCCGGGTGGAGGGGATGGCTGCGGTAAAGGGCAATGGTGCCCCGGACGCGGTTTGTCGACCAGCCGGAAAAGCCACTGGGGTGGCATCGCGATAAGCAGGGGTTGGACGCCTCCATTTCTACGAATCGTCCACCTTTCGCGATGCCTTTCCCGGGAAGGCGAGGGCAACCCGCAGGCGTGCGAGCGCCGGACGCCGCGAGCCAGGAAACCTGCCGGCCAATGCGAAGGGCATGTTGCCCGACCCGGGGAGGGGCTTCCCCAACGCCTGCACGGAGGTTGTCATGGCTGTTTCCAACACGTCTTCTATTTCCCTTTCGGCAAACGACCGCCTCGTCGCCGGCGTTTTCGCGCTGCTGCTCGGCGCCTTCCTCGTGTTCGGTGCCGGCCTTGCGAATTCGGCCGTGCTGCACGACACGGCGCACGACACGCGTCACTCCTACGGCTTTCCCTGCCACTAAGGAGTTTTCGACATGATCGTTCGTTATCTCCTGGCCGCCCTGGTGGCCGGGCTGTTCTCCGGCGCCCTCATGACGGCCGCCCAGGAGGCGCGTGTCGTGCCGCTCATCCTGCACGCCGAGGAATTCGAGGGTGAGGCGGCGGCTCCTGCCGGTGAGGGCACGACGCCGTCGGCCGACGGTGCCGTCCAGACGCAGGAGCATTCCTCGCTCGGCGCGGCCATCCTCGACGTCGCCGCCTATCTGTCGCCCGTTTCCGTCGCCCAGGCCCATGACGGCGAGGGCCACGAGGAGGGCGGCATCATGTTCGGCATGAGCCGCTTTTCCGGCACGCTGCTTGCAAATCTCGTGACGGGCACCGGCTTTGCGCTCCTGCTCGCCGGCTTCAGCCTGGTTTCCGGCCATCCGATCACCGTTGCCAACGGTGCGCTGTGGGGTGCCGCCGGCTGGCTTGCCGTGCACATGCTGCCGGCCATCGGCCTGCCGCCGGAACTGCCGGGCTTCCCGGCTGCCGATCTCGGCGACCGTCAGGTCTGGTGGATCGCGACCGTCGTCCTATCGGCGGCGGGGCTCTACCTGCTCTTCCTGAAGGACGGGATCGTCGCCAAGGTCGCCGGCATCGTGCTGGTCGCCGCCCCGCAGGTCTACGGCGCGCCCCAGCCGGGCCGCATCTCCAGCAACGTGCCGGCGGTTCTCGGCGCGGAGTTCGCCGTCGCGGCCCTCGCCACGACGCTGTTCTTCTGGATCGTGCTCGGCCTGTCGCTGGGCTTTGCCAACGAGAAGATCGCCAGGGCTGACTGACATGAAGACGACATCGCCCGGAGCCGTCCTGGTTCTGGGCGGTGCACGTTCCGGAAAATCCGCCTTTGCCGAAAGACTGGTCGCCGAAACCGGTCTTTCGCGCCATTATATCGCCACCGGTCGCGCTTTCGATGACGAGATGCGCCAGCGCATCGCCAGGCACCGGGAAGATCGCGGAAGCGGGTGGCAGACGCATGAGGAGCCGCTGGCGCTCGCCGATCGCATCGCCGCGGTGGCGCGCGCGGACCGCGCGGTGCTGGTCGACTGCCTGACGCTGTGGGTCACGAACCTGATGCTGGAGGAGCGCGACATCGCCGCCGAATTTACCGGCCTTCTCGCCGCGATCGCGGCGGCGCCGGGCCGGCTGGTCTTCGTGTCGAACGAGGTCGGCCTCGGCATCGTGCCTGACAACCGCATGGCGCGCGAAT
>Ga0066256_1001457_pt3 | contig 11476 bp, 11 predicted proteins | sample ThiBio_1000_biof_FD_87107 | JGI IMG/M metagenome (GOLD analysis project Ga0066256, IMG submission 87107) | Wastewater bioreactor microbial communities from Cape Town, South Africa - Thiocy_expt_1000_biof (version 2) | ecosystem: Engineered > Bioreactor > Thiocyanate-remediating >...
CGCCCATGAAGTTCACGAACGCGCCGAAATCGACGAGGTTGACCACCTTGCCGGTGTAGATCTTGCCGACCTCCGCTTCCTCGACGATGCCGAGGATCCAGTTGTTGGCGGCCTCGAGCTGCGTCAGGTCCGACGACGAGATCTTGATCACGCCTTCGTCGTCGATGTCGACCTTGGCGCCGGTGGTGGCGACGATCTCGCGGATCACCTTGCCGCCCGTGCCGATGACGTCGCGGATCTTGGTCTTGTCGATCGTGATCGTCTCGATGCGCGGCGCGTGCGCCGACAGCTCCGAGCGAGTCTCGCCCAGCGCCTTGTTCATCTCGCCCAGGATATGGGCGCGGCCTTCCTTGGCCTGGTTGAGCGCAGCCTCGAAGATCTCCTTGGGGATGCCGTCGATCTTGATGTCCATCTGCAGCGTGGTGATGCGCACGCCGGCGTCCATCATCGCGAGGCTGCCGCCGCACACCGACGCCATCGACGACGAGCCGTTCGACTCGGTGATGTCGCTGGTCAGGCGGATCGTGTAGGGGAACTCGTCCTTCGACGGCAGCACCGGGTGCAGCGCGCGCCACGCCAGCTTGCCATGGCCGACTTCGCGGCGGCCCGGCGCGCCGAAGCGGCCCACTTCGCCGACCGAATAGGGCGGGAAGTTATAGTGCAGCATGAAATGCTGGTACGACAGGCCGTTGAGGCCGTCGATCATCTGCTCCGCATCCTTGGTGCCCAGGGTGGCGGTGGCGATGGTCTGGGTCTCGCCGCGGGTGAACAGCGCCGAGCCGTGCGCGCGCGGCAGGAAGTGCGTCTCCGCCACGATCGGGCGGATCTGCGTGGTGGTGCGGCCGTCGATGCGCTTGCCGTCCTTCAGGATGGCGGTGCGGACGATCTCCGCTTCCAGCTTCTTGGTCAGCTTGATGCCGGCCATGACTTCCTGGGGCGAAAGGCCGTCCTCGGTGAACTGCGCCTTGGCCTTGGCACGCGCCTCGTTCAGCGCGTTCGAGCGGGCCGACTTGTCGGTCAGCTTGTAGGCGGCGGCGATGTCCTTGCCGATCAGCTTCTTGATCTTGTCCTTGAGCTTGGCGTTGTCGTCCTGCGACGCCATTTCCCAGGGATCCTTGGCCGACTGCTCGGCGAGCTTGACGATCGCCTTGATCACTTCGCGGCAGGCGTCGTGCGCGAACAGCACGGCGCCGAGCATGATCTCTTCGGAAAGCTCCTTGGCTTCCGATTCGACCATCATCACCGCGTCATACGTGGCGGCGACGACCAGATCGAGCTCGCCGGCGGCAACCTGCTCGTCGGTCGGGTTCAGGATGTACGCGCCATCGACATAGCCGACGCGGGCGGCGCCGATCGGGCCCATGAACGGCACGCCCGAGATGGTGAGCGCGGCGGACGCGGCGACCATCGACAGGATGTCCGGCTCGTTCTCGCCGTCATAGCTCAGCACCTGAGCGATGGCGTTGATCTCGTTGTAGAAGCCTTCCGGGAACAGCGGGCGGATCGGGCGGTCGATGAGACGCGAGACCAGGGTCTCCTTCTCGGTGGCGCCGCGCTCGCGCTTGAAGAAGCCGCCCGGAATGCGCCCGGCGGCCGAGAATTTTTCCTGATAATGGACGGTGAGCGGGAAGAAGTCCTGGCCTTCCTTCACGCTCTTCGCGGCCGTGACGGCGCAGAGCACCACCGTCTCGCCGAGAGTCGCCATCACGGCGCCGTCGGCCTGGCGGGCAACCTTGCCCGTTTCGAGGGTCAGCGTCTTGCCGCCCCACTCGATCGATACAGTCTTCTTGTCGAACATTGGATTTCCTTCACTCCCGCTACCCGATGCAGCGGGGGCCTATGAGGTGAGCCATACGTGGCTCCAGGATCGGCCGGATTGCCGATCCCCGTCGTGCCTCCGATACGGAGGCGGTTCGGCACGGTAGCGTGCCCGAATGACAAAAAGGCGACCCGGGGGCCGCCTTTTCGGTTACTTGCGAAGCCCGAGCTTCGCGATGAGGTCGGTGTAGCGGCTCTCGTCCTTCTTCTTCAGATAGTCGAGCAGGCTACGGCGCTTGTTGACCAGCATGAGCAGGCCGCGGCGCGAGTGGTTGTCCTTGGCGTGCGTCTTGAAGTGCTCGGTCAGGTTCGAGATGCGCTCCGAGAGGATCGCGATCTGCACTTCGGGGCTGCCGGTGTCGGTGCCGCCGCGGGCGTGTTCCTTGCTGAGCGCTTCCTTGCGCTCGGCAGTGATCGACATGGTGTTTCCTTCGACATCGCTTACAGATTGAAACCGCGGACCACCCGGACCTGGCCGGATAGAGCCTCCACCAGCGCGATCGGAATATCCTCCAGACACGCGAAATATTGGCCGTCTTCCTTGGCGATCCCGATCAGAACCTGCCCCTGTCGGAGCAGCCCTGCCTGATCGGGGGTGAGGGATAGAGCCGGGATGTCGTCCAGCCCCGCCCTCAGCGGCAGGAGGATTTGTTCAAGGGTGCGGCCCTTAGCGGCTTCGTCCAGTTTGTCCAGCGAAATCGCTTGATCCAGGGTGAAGGGCCCGGCCTTCACCCGGCGCAGCATCGTGACATGGCCGACGGTGCCGAGCGCATGCGCGATGTCGCGGGCGAGGCTGCGGATATAGGTGCCCTTCGAGACATGGGCGCGCAGGGTGATTTGATCCTCCCCGGAACGGGGAGGGGAACCAGCCGCAGGCTGGTGGAGGGGGAGCTCCACGAACGGGGTCCTTGATGGAACGCCCCCTCCCCCACCGGCTTCGCCGGCGGTCTTCCTCCCCGTTCCGGGGAGGATCTGAAGGGCATGGATCGTCACGTCCCGGCTCGCCAGCTTCACTTCCTCCCCCGCCCGGGCGAGATCATAGGCACGCTCGCCATCGACCTTAAGCGCCGAATAGGCGGGCGGCACCTGCTCGATCGGGCCGGTGAAGCGCGCCAGCACCGCTTCGACCTGCCCGCGCGTGGGGCGCACCTCCGACGTGGCGACGGGCTTGCCTTCGCGATCGAGCGTGTCGGTCTCGACGCCGAAGGTGACTTCGAAGTCGTACACCTTGTCGCTGTCGAGCATCCGCCCCGCCAGCTTGGTCGCCTCGCCCAGCGCGATCGGCAGCACGCCGGTCGCCAGCGGGTCGAGGGTGCCGCCATGGCCGACCTTGAACTTGCCGTACTTGCCGTCGCGCAGCGCGCGCTTGACCGCGCTCACGCCCTGGGTCGAGCCGAGGCCAAGCGGTTTGTCGAGGATGATCCAGCCATGCATCGGCAGCCCCTAGCCGAGGCAGGCCGCCGGAGCCAGCGTCAGGCGCCCTTGGCCTTCTTCGCCTTCGCGGGCGGCGGACCGCTATGGACGATGTCGGCGATCCTGCACCGCTCGCGCCCGGCGATGATCGTGTCGCCGCGATCGATCTGAAAGCCGCCGGCAAAGGTCTTGAAGCCCACGCCGATCGCCCAGGGCAGCTCGTTGCAGCGGCCGAAGAAGGTCACGTAATACCAGTTGCGCCGGACATCCTGGATATAGACGCCGTCGCCATCATCGGTGGAGTCGAACGTGCGGATGTCGTTGCGGGTCATGAACGGGATCGTCGCCGGCTCGCCCGACTTCGGCCCCGGCGTGGGGCCGGCCTGCTGCGCCGCTGCAGCCGAGGTGACGAACAGCGCCGGCAGCGCCAGCGCGAGGACGGTCTTGCGGAACATGGCGCGTCTCCTTTCGAAGGCCATGTGAAACACTCCTGCCCCCGCCATTAGCACAGTCAGGCTGTACGCTGCATGAAGTGGCGGCGGCACAGCGCGACATAGCGCTCGTTGCCGCCTACTTCGCGCTGCTCGCCCTGTCGCACGGCATTGCCTGCGCCATCGACGCGCAGATTCATCGTCGCCTTGCGCCCGCATTCGCACACCGACTTGATCTCGACGAGCGAGTCCGCGAGCGCGAGCAGCTCGGCCGAGCCGGGAAAGAGCCGGCCCTGGAAATCGGTGCGCAAGCCGTAGCAGAGCACCGGGATGCCCACTTCGTCGGCGAGATGGGCGAGCTGGCGGACCTGGGCGGGCGAGAGGAACTGCGCCTCGTCGACCAGGATGCAAGCGAGCGGCGATTCGTAATGCGCGTCCTCGGCGATGCGGCGCAGGTCGGTCGCTTCCTCGAACGGCGTGGCGACGGCGCGGATGCCGAGCCGCGAATCGATCACGCCCTTGCCGCCGCGATCATGGATGCCGGCCGTGAACAGCAAGGTGCGCATGCCGCGCTCGCGATAGTTGAAATCGGCCTGGAGCAGCGTGGTCGATTTTCCCGCATTCATCGAGGCATAGTAGAAATAGAGCTTGGCCATCCGGCTTCTTCGGAGCCTCAGGGCCGCGAGTAAAGCCCCCCACGCGGCTCGCGAAGCCCGCGCGCGTCGCGGTTCGGCTGGATCGACCGCGCTTCCACCCGCCCGGTCCGGGCATCGCCGATCATCCAGAGCGGCTGCCAGCTGCCCGGCCTGCTGGTATAGTCGGCGCTACAGGCATCGGGACGGCTGATCGTCACCAGCACGATGCTGTGGCCGCCGCGCGCCCAGCGCAAGCCATTGGGCAGGATCATGTCGCGCCTCAGGCAGGGATAGCGCAACGACGCGATCTTCGCCGCCGCGCGCCCCAGCGCCGGGCGCTCGATCACCTTGCCGCCCGCGATCTCGAAGACCCGCAGCACGTCCATGAACGAGCCGACATGGTGGTTGACGAAGAACCAGCGCGAATTGGGCGCCCAATGGACGCTGAACGGCATGTCGTCACTGATGCTGGAGAGCCGGGCGACCACGCGCCCCCGGGCATCCTGCACCTCGATCGGCGGCTGCTTGTCCCGATAGGCGCGCTGGACCACCGCGAAATGCCCGTCGGGCGACCTCGCCCGCCCGGCGCAGGTTGCGACAAACTGGTATCCGCTCGGGCCGCCGCCGCCCAGCTTGCAGTCGGTCTGGAGCGCGCCGACCTGCGCGCGGGCGGGCACCGTCCAGGCCGAGCAGAAGAGGAAGAAGAGCAGCAGCGCGCGCATCGCACGATACTGCACCGCGCGCGGGCGGAATCAATCCCCGCCGGGATGCGGCGCCGTGCGCCCGGCTCAGCCCTTGGCGGGGTCGTCGCCCAGGTCGCGCGCCACTTCGGGCGAGCGGAGCAGCTGGTCGATATGGCTGCCCTCGTCGAAGCTCTCGTCCGCCAGGAACTTGAGCCTGGCCGCGTATTTCATCTTCACCCGGTGCGCGACTTCGCGCTGGAGATAGGCGGTGTTGGTGCGGAGCGCCTTGATCACCACTTCCTCGTCCTTGCCGAGCAGCGGCTTCACGAACACCGTGGCATGGCGCAGATCGGGGGACATGCGGACTTCGGTGATCGAAACCATGTGGCTGGCCAGCGTGTCGTCATGCACGTCGCCGCGCTGCAGGATCTCGCTCAGCACGTGGCGCACCTGCTCGCCGACGCGCAGCAGGCGGACGGAACGTTCCTCGGTGGTGGTCTGCGTCTTCATTTCTCACCCCGGCGCGCCATCGCGCCTTCCATCGCACGGCCCGTGAAGGTGCCGCGGGCGACCATGTTGCCGCCTTCGTCGAACAACTCGGCCTCGGTGACCGCGATCGTCTTGCCCAGGCTCACCACCCTGCCCCTGCCGGTGAAGCGCCCGGGCCGCGCGGGCTTCAGGCACACCACATGGAAATCGATCGTCGGCGCATAGACCCGCCCGTCGCTCGCCGCGAACAGGCAGGGGCCCTGCGTGTCGTCGAGCATCGCCGCCAGGAATCCGCCCTGCACCGTTCCCGCCGGATTGAGGAACCGGTCGTCGATCGTGAAGCCGATCTCGATCGTCCTGGCTTCCGCGTCGAAGGCCCGCATCTCCCAGCCGAGCAGCCGTGCCGAGGAAGGCGACGGGAAATCGTCGAAGATCGAAGCCATATCTCCCTCTCCCCTTCAGCGGAGAGGGCGGGGAGAGGGGCAAGTGCGACGCACCCTCGACAACCCCCTCTCCCGGCCCTCTCCCCGCAAGCGGAGAGAGGGAGAGACTTACAGCGTGCGCTCGCGCATCTCGACTTCGAAGGTCTCGAGATAGTCGCCGGCCTTGATGTCGGTGAAGTTCTGGCTGAACGTCACGCCGCACTCCAGGCCCGCGCGCACTTCGGCGACATCGTCCTTGAAGCGACGCAGCGACGCGATCTCGCCCTGGTAGATGATGACGTCGTCCCGGGTGATACGCGCCTTGAGCGCCTTGCGGATCGCGCCCTCGGTAACCAGCAGACCGGCGGCCTTGCCGTGCTTGCCGGCCGAGAAGACTTCCTTGATCTCCGCGCGGCCGACGACGGTCTCGAACGCTTCCGGACCGAGCTGCCCGGCCATGCCCGCGCGGACTTCGTCGGTCAGGTCATAGATCACGTCATAATATTTGAACGCCACCTTGTTCCGCTCGGCGATCTCGCGCGCCTTGGCATTCGGGCGGACGTTGAAGCCGATGATCGGCGCCCCGGCAGCGGCCGCGAGCGTCACGTCGCTCTCGGTGATGCCGCCCACGCCCGAATGGAGCACGCGCGCCTTGATGTCGTCGGTGCTGATCTTGTTGATCGCCGCGACGATCGCCTCGACCGTGCCCTGGGTATCCGCCTTGACGACCAGCGGATATTCCATCGCCTGCTTTTCCTTGAGCGCCGAGAACATGCTCTCGAGGCTGGCCGGCGCCTGGGTGGTGCGCTTCTGCAGCGCGACGCCCGAGCGATATTCGGCGACTTCGCGGGCACGCGCCTCGTTCTCGACGACCTGGAGCGGATCGCCCGCCATCGGGACGCCGGAGAGGCCGAGCACTTCGACCGGAACGGCCGGACCGGCTTCCTTGACCTGCTGGCCCTTGTCGTTGATCAGCGCGCGGACCTTGCCGCTCTCGGCGCCGACGACGAACACGTCGCCCACCTTGAGCGTGCCACGGTTGACGAGGATCGTCGCGACCGGGCCGCGGCCCTTGTCGAGCTTCGCCTCGATCACCGTGCCTTCGGCCTCGCGGTCCGGGTTGGCCTTGAGGTCGAGCAGTTCGGCCTGGAGCTGGATCTTCTCGATCAGCGCGTCGAGGCCGATCTTCTTGAGCGCGGAGACTTCGACGTCCTGCGTCTCGCCGCCCATCTCTTCCACGATGACCTCATGCTCGAGCAGACGCTCGCGCACGCGCTGCGGGTTGGCGCTGTCGAGGTCGACCTTGTTGATCGCCACGATCATCGGCACCCCGGCCGCCTTGGTGTGGTTGATCGCCTCGATCGTCTGCGGCATCAGGCCGTCATTCGCCGCCACCACCAGCACGACGATGTCGGTGATGTCCGCACCGCGGGCACGCATCTGGGTGAACGCCTCGTGGCCCGGCGTGTCGAGGAAGGTGATCTTCGACTTGTCCTTCAGCGTGACCTGATAGGCGCCGATATGCTGGGTGATGCCGCCGGCCTCGCCCTTCACCACGTCGGTGCCGCGCAGGGCATCGAGTAGCGAGGTCTTGCCGTGATCGACGTGACCCATGATCGTCACCACCGGCGCGCGCGGCTGCAGCGTGTCCTCGGCATCGGCCTCGGCCACGTCCAGATCGACGTCGCTCTCGCTGACGCGCTGCAGGTTGTGGCCGAATTCGGTGACGAGCAGTTCGGCGGTATCCTGGTCGATCGTCTGGTTGACGGTGACCGGCATGCCCATCTTGAACAGCGCCTTCACCAGGTCGGCGCCCTTCTCGGCCATGCGGTTGGCGAGCTCCTGCACGGTGATCGCCTCGGGGACGACCACGTCGCGGACCTGCTTCTCGCGCGGCGCCGACGAACCCCCGTACGAGCGGCGATGCTCCTTCTCGCGGGCGCGCTTCAGCGCGGCGAGCGAGCGGGCACGCGCGCCATCCTCGCCGCCCAGGGCGCGATTGACGGTGAGCTTGCCCGACTGGCGGCGATCGTCGCCCTTGCGGTCACGCTGCTGCGGACGCGCAGGCTCGGGGCCGCGCCGCACCGGCGCGCCGCCCGTGGGCGCGGGACGCGATGCAGGCGCACCGCCACCGGCCGGACGCGCGGCCTGGGCCGGCGCCGGAGCGGCAGCCTCGGGCTTCGGCTCGGGCTTGGGCTGCGGCTTGGGGATCTCGGGGCGCTGCACCGGCGTGAACAGGCGCGGGGCCGGGCGGCTCGGATCGAGCTGCAGCGCGACCGGGGCCGGGGGCGGCGCGGGCGTCGGTGCGGGCTTGGGAGCCGGGGCCGGCGTCGGCGCAGCGACGGGCGCCGGAGCGGCCTCGGCGGCCTTCTCGACCGCGGGCTCGGGCTCGGCCGCCGGCGGCGCCTTGGCGGCTTCCGCCTCGACACGGGCCTTCTCTTCGATACGGCGGGGTTCCCCCTCCGCCCCCTCCGCGCGCTCGCGCCCCTCGCCGCGACGCGCCTTCCCCTTCGCCCGCCTGCGCTCGGCTTCCCCCCCGCGCCGCAAGCGGGCCCGTCGCCCCCGCGCCCGCTCGCTCGCCGGGCGCGGCGCGCGCGCGGCGGGGCGCGGCGGCGCGGGCGGCGCCGGCGGCTGGGCAGGCGCGGCGACGGGCTCGGGCGCGGCCTGCGCCTCGTCCTGCGGAGTGCCATGCGGCCCCAGGACCCGGCGGCGCTTCACTTCCACGACCACGGTGTTCGAGCGGCCATGGCTGAAGCTCTGCTTCACCTTGCCCGTCTCGACCGTGCGCTTCAGCCCCAGCGGTGCGCGCATGCCCAGTTTCGGCTTATCGTTATCGGTGTCGCTCATGCGCCTGCCTAAAGTCCTTCAGTCTGTCGTTCGTCTTCGGACGCTTCCGACGGAAGCGCCGATGCGCCTTGCGAAGCGGTTTCGCAAGGGCGAGGGGTGGAATCGAATCCGATAAAGCGCAGCCACCGATCGAGCGCTTCGCTCGTCCGCGCAGCCGCTTTGGCGTCGGTCAGGCCGGCATGTACCACATTTTCGCGGCCAAGCGCCAAGGACAATATGGTGCGCGGGATCGGCAATGTTAAGCCCTTGAGCCCGCTGCCTTCGCGATCGCTGCCCACGCGCCAGGCCTGGGCGAGCTTGCGCGCGCCGTCCTCGCCCGCGTCGCTCGCATGGAGCAGCAGGTGGAGCCGGCCGCCGCGCGCGGCTTCCTGGATGCGGTCGCCGCCGATCGCGACATGCCCGGCCTTGAACTCGAGGCCGAGGCGATCGAGCGCGTTGCGCTGCAGCTGCTCCTCGATCCGCGCGCCGATATCCTCGGGAATGCGCAGCTCGGCGCCCTTGAAGGCACGGGCGAGCGCGCCCTTGAGCTTCTTGCCCGAAGCGTCGAGCTCGGCGCGGGTCACGCCGATCCAGGCGCCGCGGCCCGGCGCCTTGGCGCGGACATCGGGCAGCACCTCGCCATCCGGCGAGAGCGCGAGTCGGATCAGCCCGTCGCGCGGAGCCTCCTCGCGGCTCAGCACGCAGGTGCGCATGGGATCATGCCCCTCCCGCGCGGCGGAAGGGGGGGTCGCCTTGGGCTTTAGCCGTGCCGTGTCATTGTGAGGGTTCCGCATGCGCGTCTCCCTTCACCGGCGCGTCGCGGTCCGCGATCAGCTGACCGCCCGCGCCGTAATTCTCCAAGCTGAGCTCGGTGATGTTGACCTGCACGGCACCCGCCGGCTTGCCCAGGCGCGCGACCATGGAGGCCGTGACATCGGCGACGATGCCGGCCTTTTGCGCGCGGGTGGCCGGGCCGGCCAGACGGATGTCGATGAATGGCATCAGGCCTCGCCCTCCGCCGGCGCGACTTCGGCCGCGTCCTCGTCGGCGAACCAGTGCGCACGCGCCGCCATGATGATCTCGTTGCCCTGCTCGTCGCTGAGCCCGTACTCGGCCAGGATCCCGCCCTTGTCCTGCTCGCGCTTCGGCGCGTCCTCGTTGCGGCGGCGCGGCTCGGCGCGCTTCTTCTGCACCAGCTCGTCGGTGGCGAGGTCCGCCAGGTCGTCGAGCGTCTTGATGCCCGCCTTGCCGAGCGTGACCAGCATCGCCTCGGTCATATAGGGCATGGTGGCGAGATCGTCCTCGACGCCCAGCGCTCGGCGCTCGGCGCGATTGGCTTCCTCGCGGCGCTCCAGCGCTTCCTGGGCGCGGCTCTGCAGCTCCTGGCCGAGCTCCTCGTCAAAGCCCTCGATCGACGCGATCTCGTCGAGCTCGACATAGGCGACTTCCTCGAGGCTCGAGAAACCTTCGGCGACCAGCAGCTGGGCCAGCGTCTCGTCGACGTCGAGCTCGTTCTGGAACATCTCGCTGTTCGCGACGAACTCGGCCTGGCGCTTCTCGCTGGCGTCGGTCTCGGTGAGGATGTCGATCGCCTTGGCGGTCAGCTGCGAGGCAAGGCGCACATTCTGGCCGCGGCGGCCGATGGCGAGGCTGAGCTGATCGTCGGGAACGACGACTTCGATACGGTCCTCTTCCTCGTCGATCACGACGCGGCTGACATTGGCCGGCTGCAGCGCGTTGACGACGAAGGTCGCGGTGTCGGGCGACCAGGGGATGATGTCGATCTTCTCGCCCTGCATCTCCTGCACGACGGCCTGGACGCGCGAGCCCTTCATACCGACGCAGGCGCCGACCGGGTCGATGCTCGAATCATGCGAGATCACGCCGATCTTGGCGCGCGAGCCCGGATCGCGGGCGGCGGCCTTGATCTCGATGATGCCGTCGTAGATCTCGGGCACTTCCTGCGCGAACAGCTTCTTCATGAACTCGGGGTGGGCCCGGCTCAGGAAGATCTGCGGGCCGCGGTTCTCGCGGCGGACGTTGAGGATGATCGAGCGGACGCGGTCGCCGACGCGGACCACTTCGCGCGGGATCTGCTGGTCGCGGCGGATCACGCCCTCGGCCCGGCCCAGGTCGACCACGACATGGCCGAACTCGACGCGCTTCACCACGCCGGTGATGATCTCGTTCTGGCGGTCCTTGAACTCTTCATACTGGCGCTCGCGCTCGGCGTCGCGGACCTTCTGGAAGATGATCTGCTTCGAGGCCTGGGCCTGGATGCGGCCGAACTCGATCGGGGGCAGCGGATCGACGATATAGTCGCCCACGGCCGCGCCCTTCTGGAGCTTCTGCGCCTGGTTGACGTCGACCTGCTTGAAATAGTCGTCGACCGCCTCGACCACTTCGACGACGCGCCACAGGCGCAGGTCGCCGGTGTTCGGGTCGAGCTTGGCGCGAATGTCGTTCTCCACGCCGTAGCGGTTCTTCGCGGCGCGCTGGATCGCGTCCTCCATCGCCTCGATGACGATGGCCTTGTCGATCAGCTTCTCCTTCGCGACCGAATCGGCAATGGCGAGCAGCTCGGCCTTGTTGGCGGAAATGGCGGTGGCCATCAGTCGTTTTCCTCTGCTTCGTATTCGTCTGCGCCTTCGGTGGAGAGCGGCGCGGGTGCGCTGATCAGTCGGGCGGTCAACAGCAGCTTGGCGGCGGCGGTGCTGCCGAACGGGACGCCGACCCACTTGTACTTGCGGACGCCGATC
>Ga0066256_1004913_pt1 | contig 11473 bp, 19 predicted proteins | sample ThiBio_1000_biof_FD_87107 | JGI IMG/M metagenome (GOLD analysis project Ga0066256, IMG submission 87107) | Wastewater bioreactor microbial communities from Cape Town, South Africa - Thiocy_expt_1000_biof (version 2) | ecosystem: Engineered > Bioreactor > Thiocyanate-remediating >...
GCTAGACGAATGAACGATAGGGGATGGTCGTGGGGAACTGCACTCTGTCGCCTTCCTGCAAAGGCCCCGCGACCCAAGGCTTATTGTCGATCTGGATTTTCACGCCATTGGACACGAGCCGCGCCCCCTTGGCGAAGTGCCGGATGATCCGATCAGCGACATCCAGCGGCTTGACGTAACCAACGCCAGCCTTCCAGTATACCGAGACCTGCAGCAGGCCCTGATGCATCTGGCTGCCCTGCCCGACCGAGAGCGTGTCCGTGCGGTTCGGTAGGAAGGAGACCTGCAGATAGTTGTCCGGCTTCTGCTGACCGGCAAGCGGGAATAGAACGCCGGGATAAGCGATGGGCATCGCCGGCGAGAACGTCAGCGTGCCGAGATGATCGAGCAGAGCAGCAAGGATTACAGCTTCAGTGCCGATTGCCATTATGACCAATCCGCTTCGCCAAGGCTGATGATGCCAACAGTCTCACCCTCACTGGTATTGAGGAGCACGATCAATCCGCCCTCAGCCCCCTGAGGGCTTGTGGAAAATACTCTGCCGTCGATATCGAGCTTATGTGCGCCTTTCGGCATGTGAAGGATGTACTCGACCCCAACCTGCAAATGGATATGCTCGACCGTTGCCTTGGTTTTCAGGGCCATGTATCAATCCTCAATGGCAAAGAAAAAAACGCTCACCGACGAAGACGTCTATGACCGACTGCACGACGCCTACCTGGCGTTGGGCAAGGAACCCGGCGCGACAGTGCCAGGCAACACGACGATTGTGACCGCCCGGATTGCCCTTCAATCCCTGCAGAAGGGACTGCTCATGGCCATCGAGAGCGGCAGCCAAGTCAACTCTTCGATCCTCGACCCTTCGAAGCAACGCGAGCCTTAGCCTCAGCCGTGGCCTCTTCTACGAAGCGCTTCCACTGCTGAGCCGCCAGCCTCGTCCAGCCTCTTGGAGGCTGATTGTATGTTCTTCCTAGGGCATCCGTGCCGACGAAGCCGAACTCCAGTCTGCGCGCATACTCCATGGTGTAGGCCGCGGTAATGCGGTCACCTGCGACAGCGCCCGCGATCTGCAACTGCATGTATGCATCGGTGTATTGCCCCATTCCGTCTTTCTGGGATTTGTCCGGCGCCGGCGCATTCTGGTTGACTAGAACCACGAGCGACGCTCGAAGGAATCCATCTTGGACGGGGGCATTCTCCTGCATGTAAGTGATCGTCTTCTGCGTCGAGAGACGGAAGACGGCATTAATGCGCTTCTCGGTTTGCTGCACCCATTCGTCGACCTGGGACGCAAACCGGCCCTTCCCGCGAGAGACGCGACCGCTTCGTGTGAAGACGCCAACTGTCGGTCCCCGCGCCATCAGTCTAGGTCCGCCAAGAAATCAATCTTCGTTTCCATCCAGCACCGGCAGCACACGATTTCGGATGGGCCGCCAGCCGGGTCTCCTGGGTGCTGGAGGTGCGCGCCGCGTGCCGTCACGAATGCATCGTAAAATCCGACCTCCGCCTTGTTCAGCGCGCTGTGCGTGAACCGGGTGCGCTCATCGAGAAACGCGTGCCAAACCTTCACAACGACCGACGCGGACACGCGGCCTTCGCTAATCGCCTGTTGCATTGATGCCATCTGGCCTTTGTTGAAGGCAGTCATCGTTTCTGTGCGAGCGATGGTCTCACCGCGCAGTTGAAGCAGACGATCCGAGTAGCGCATCGTCAACCTGTTGACCGTCGCCTGGTCCAATTTCGTGCCGGCTTCGATCGCCTTGCGAATGGTGGCATCGAAGCGCTTATCCCTGCGCTCCATACCAAAAACCTTTTCCATCTCTTTCGGGTTTCCAGAGAGAAGGCGCCGGCGCATATTTTCGACGTAGCGAGCCTGGGGCGCGGTTAGCCCTATCACTCCACCTTCACGGCGGCCGGTCACAGGGTTTATTCGGCCGACGAGATCGAGAGCAGTTCGCCGCGGCGCCCGCCCCTGCTCAATTCCATCAGCAAGGATATCGCGGATCACCTGGCGTTGGTCATCCACGATACCTGTGATCAGATTCGAGCTATGGTTCCTCAGCTCATGAGCCGCTGAAGGGTTGCCGATGTCGAAGCGGAAAACAGCGGTCGAACCGTTGTTCTTCGTGACTTTCGGCACCTTTGTAGCGGCTTCCTCCCCGCCAGCCTCGAACACATTCTCGATGGCTTTGGAGAGTGGCCTGAACGAAGAAAAGTCGACGTTGAGCGTTCGTGCCGCCTCCTCCACGTCACCCTTCTGGATGGCCTGTTCAAGTCGGACTTCAACGGCGCGCTGCTCACTACGACTGAGACCGCTGAGACGCATGTTCGCCACGCCCTCATTGAAGGCTGTTTTGACCGTCGGCTCAAGATCATCGAGCAGTTGGCGAACGCGGGTTCTAGACGATGGGCGCTTTGCCATTACTTCCTCGCAAGCAGCTCCCAGAACACGACCAGCCCGCCAGGCTGGAGAGGCTTCACCTCGACGATGGTATGCGGTTCGCCACCGATCAGGACGCGGTCAGTGCGCAGCGGTTCGATGGTCATGCCCTCGGTCGACAGGTAAACCCTGCGGTCGCCGCGAAGAACCAGAGTGCCGTCGATGCTGCTTTCTTCCACATCGAGATCGACCAGCCGGCAAGGAAAGTCCTCGTCCGTCGTCACCGGGTCATAATCCGGACCGCTGACTGTCGTGCGTCGGATCGCGCCGGCCTGCCCGAACTTGGCGATCAACTTGATTGCTGTGCCGCGGCTGCGGGTATAATCGAAGCCGGCCATCAGCGGTCAATCTCCCGCTTGAGCAGCAGGGCGTCATGAGTGAGAACGAACTTGCCCTGAGTTTCCGCTACCAGCCCGCATTGCTGCAGGATTTCCAAAACGCCTCGGTGGCTCAAATCGTCCGCATCGTCGGCGATGTACGGGAAAGTCATGTCCTGCGACATTTCCGCGATGAGTTGAAACAGCGCGCATAGGGCGCCGGCTTTGATCGTGGCCAGCGGGTCAATGGCGTCTTTGGCAGGGACAATCTTCAATCCCGCCTGATCCAGCAGTTCGAGGAAGCGCGCGACGGCATAGTCGTGCCCTGCCCGCTTATAGCTCGACGCCACCTGCCCGATAATCAGGTGCAATTCGTTACGGTCGCGATCCTTCATCGTCACACCACCATGATGCCGGGCATACGGGGCATCAGAAACGGCCAGAGCATCGTCTCGATTGCCGTCACCACCGGCGTTGCCAGCGCGACCAGATCGGCGACAGAGGCGCTCGCGGCGTATTCAATCTCCAGCGGCCCAACCTTCTCACGTTTGACCTGCTCGGACCCGACAATGACGGGCGACAGGCTGCCGGGGTTTGTCAGTTCCAGCCACGACGCTTCATAGGAAGCGCTCACAATAGCAGCCGGAATTTCATTGTCGCCGATTGGCTCTCCCCACTGTGTCACCGCTCCGGTGCGTGGCCAAGCACGCTCTTGTGCGAAACCACCTGTGCGATGGCCGCTTAGCCTCGGCTCAAATCGGTCGATTGCCAATGCGCCTCGATTTCGCGCAGCGGTGATCTTCTCTTCCGTCGTGTCGTCGGAGACCACATGGCCAGCTAGAAGCGCGTAATCGCGGAAACCTTGATTGGTGCCATAACCGGCCATGTTATTCTCCAAGAATCACTCGTCGGCCTTGTGACATAGAGCCACTTACTCAACGCAAGGGGGATTACCGCATGCCCAAACATCTCGTTGTAGCGGTCGATTGGTTTGGACCCTACAAAAGCATCGAAGACGCTCGTGCCGTTATGCGCCAAGACAATTTTGCGCCTGGCTTATATTTCGCCATCGGCAGAACAGACCCTGACGAGGAAATTCAGCCCCAGTACGTCGGCATATCGACTGCCTTGGCATCTAAGGTCGGCAACAGGCATCACAAGCTGGGCAAAATTGACAATCTCAGCTTATGGGTTGGAGAGGTTGGCACTGCCGCCCCCGGAGGAAGAAAGCTGAAGAAGACCCCGCCGACGCTAGACATGGCAGAATGGCTGCTAGCGTTTTTTCTTGCGCCTGCACTCAACCAAAAGAAGACTATCGACATCCCAAACGTTGCGGTCAGTTTGCTTAATCGATGGTGGAAGACTGACTATGAAACCCCTTATGTCCGTCGACCTCATGCGGATTGGCCTGATTTGATTGACTATTTGGGACACTATTATCCAACCAAGATTGTATGGTTCGGAGGGAAGCTAAAGCGCGTCCCTCCGATAATCCCATCGGCCTAAACATCCGGAACTAGTTCACAGCGCCAGCTTGGCGTCGATCAGCTCTTTGAGCTTTTCGGTGGAGATGTTCTTGGCATAGTCGATGCCAAGCTCGGTTGCGTGCTTCTTCAGTTCCTCGCGGTCGTCGCTCGCGTCGTCAACGGTATCGCCGCCCTCGACGGTCAGATGTCCGGCATCGATCCAAGCCGCCACGACTGGATGGTCTTTGACCTCGTTCCAGTCCTTGGCGTCTGCGGTCAGCGACTTTCCGCCGTCAATGACGGGGCCGCCCGGGATGCCGAAGCCGCCCGGACGATTGTTGGTAATGGTAACCTTGCTCATGTCGCTTCTCCTTAAATACCGTCGAGGTAGCGAGCGGCGCCCGGTCGACGCCATTCGACGCCACCGAAGCGGAAGATGCCCGGCACTTCGTATTTCAGAAGGCGCTGTTCAGCCTGAAGCCAGCGGAGGGGCATCGGGATATGAACCTTCACGACATCCGGCGTGCGGCGATAGGCGACCATGCGCTGCGTGCTGCCTGCGCCAGCCGTTTCCAGGCCGAAGACGGCGCGGATTTTGAGCGGCTGACCGGTGCGGATGGTATAGATATTCACGCGCTGGATATGCTCCAGAATCGTGGTCGTCTGCGTGTTGTCGAGGCGGCGGGTCGCGATGTAGGCATAGCGATCCTGGCTCAGCAGAAGCGTGTCAGCCTGTTCGATGCCGTTCGAGGCGGTAAAGACCACGCTCAGCACATCGTTGATGTCCTTCACGATCTCGTCGACAGTCTTCGTGGGCCACGTCGCCGTGCCGCCCGCGCCGTTAGGCGCCGTCAGCGCGGTAACGGAGGTCGAGTTCAGCAGGCCGGTGAGGCCGAGCTTGGACCGACCGAGGAAGCAGAGATTATCGACGAACTGCTCGTACTTGCGGCGGGCAGCATCAGCGCGGGTATTGTCCAGGCGAATGCCGTATGCCTGAGCATGGGCAAGCTCCTGAAGATTGTACCGGTAACCGATACCAGCCATGTAGACACGGCTGTCGCCCTTATCGAGCTTGAAATCGACGAACGGAATGTCGTCGCCGTCCGCAGCGAATTCTCGTGCCTGGCCGACGTCATCGCCCATGGAGAAGAAGTCGATGTTGGTTGTCCATTCCGGCGCGGAGTTGTCTACCGGCACCAGTTCCCGATACTGAAAATCGGGGTACTGACGAGCGTAGATGCCCGGCTCGATATAGTTCTGCGCGGTGCGAAGAAAGTTAAGCGCCAGGGCCGGCGCATCCATGGTGAACATGCTTGTTCTCCTTACTTGGTTACGCCAAGGCGGAGACGTGCGAGCTGGTTATTACCGCTCGTGACGCTGGCCCACTCGGCATTTTCGATAAGCTGGTTTGCCGACGAATTCGACACGTTGGTGAATGTGCCGGTCGGGGTCATGTAAACGGGGTCGCCCTGTGCGACCGCGACAAGCGCGGTGACCCAGATAGAGCCCGTCTTCATCAGGCTGATCTGGTCAAGCGGCTTGTAAACCTCGCCGTTGGCAAACGGCAGGGTGCGGTCGACCACGGCAACGCCGGCAAACTTGCCGATTGCCGCCGGGAGTTTCACGGTATCTTCCGCAGTGTCAAAAATTACGCCGCGACCGAAGGGGATATCACCGGAGCCGGATGCGACCACCATGGAGATGACCCAATGCGGCTCAGTCGTTGCGATCATGCCCGGATAACCGGCCGGCGTGTCGCGGCTGTAGGATACGGTCGGGAAAGCCATTATGCGGTCTCCTTATTGCCCATCCAGGCGTGGCGATCATGCTGCTTCATGGCTTCGTAGGCCTTCGCAGAGTCGGTGAGGTTAGCCGGGCTGGTGACACCGTCGGCGATGACGCGGGCGAACGGATCGGCGCCGGCATTCTTCTTGGCATCCTCGACCAGGATGTCGAAGCGGGCGTCGATATAGGCTTCGGCCTTCCCGGCAATGGAGGCATCGCCAAGCTTGGCCGCGACTACAGCCTTGCGGATGGCGCCGTCGGTCAGGCCTTCGGTCTTGACGTCCTTGGCAATGAATTTGGCGACGGCGACGAGATCGGCCCGCTCCTGAACACGCTTGTCGAGATCGGCGTCGGACAGGACTTTGGCCTTCAGGGCGTCGATCTCGGCATCCTTCTTGGCGAGGTCTGTGTCCTTGGCGGCGAGTGCCGTCTGGTGCGCCTTCTCGGCGTCGGTGAGTTTGGTATTGGCATCGGCGAGCCGCGACTGCAGCGTGGCGATGACCGTGGCGCCCTGGTCGGTCACCTCGACCGGGATACCATCGACGGTTACCGTCTTCAGGGTCATTTCCTTCTCCTTTGAAGGGTTGTGGTCATTGACAGGGCTTGCGCCCCACGGAACCGCACCGTCACCGATGCGAGCTTTTGAACCGGCCCTGGCACGGTCGACGATGGCCAGGTGGTTGATCTTGATGTTCGTCTGCGTGGCATTGAACGGCTGGCCATCCGGCGTGACGCCGTCGCCCCAGACCAGCTCACATACGTAGCCGGCCGACAGTTCTCGCTTGCCGCTCTCGACAGCTTGAATGGCCGATGCGTCCTTGAGGATCAGCGGAAGATGCACCCACTCCCCATCCTTCTTGGCGGCGGTGCTGACCTCGCCGACGGCGAGCGTCTTCCAATTGTCAGCCGTAACGGCCTCGGCAGGGTGATCCATGGTCACCGGGGCATGCGTGAAGCTCTGGAGGCTGGCATCGGCGAAGACCTGATCGGCCGGGCGATAGACCCGCACCACGTCCAACTCTGGCTTGCCGACCTCATCGCCCGAATAAAGCTGAATGCCAGTTCGCACCGACCGGGCTTCGGCAATGAGGTATCCATCGGCCGTCCGGCGCGTGCCGGACACCGCTACAGCGTCGGTGAAATTCATTGAATGCCCTCACATGGCTATGGACGCAGCATCGGCAAATACGCAATAATCTTCCCCAATTTCGGAGAAAACGATGGCTTTAATTCCCTTCACCCAGCACGATGGTTCAGAAATATTCATCAGCACTGAGCATGTTATCTATGTGAAGCAATACACTGAAACCGTGTGGGTCGGCCTGAGCGTCCCGTCTAGCAACGGTCACCCGTACGTAATCTATCTTCAGGGTAGCGCCGATGAGATTCGTAAGAAGATAAACTCTCACAGCTCTTAGTATCAAACCTGCAATTCTTCAGAAGGCTTAGCGGCTTCCTGCGCGGCTGCTGCGGCGGCAAGCTCTTCCTCAGACGGCTCCTGCTCGCTCAGCTTGCCGTAGTCCTCGATCGCCGCGTCCAGCCCAGGCAACACACCGTCCTCGACAAGACGATTGACGAGTGCGTCCGAGACAGCCTCGCGTGGGATGATCTCCTGCCCCGTCCCCGTACCTACCAACTGGCGAGCAGCGTCGGCCGTGGTCTTAAAGATATCGGCCCGCTCCTTCTCGCTCATCTGCTCCAGAGGCGACCAGCGATAATGGGCGTCGGGATCGCGGACGTCAGCAGAACGCTTCAGACACTCGTCGAGCCGAACCATCGCCGGCTGAAGCTCAAGCTCCTGCATCGACTGGATCCGGTCATGGTAATTCTTCATGTCCGACGTGCCAGTCGAATTCATGCCGGCCGGCGATTGGCCCAAAAGGCGCGTAACCGGAATGTCAGCAGCGCCGGCGACGATCTGCAGGAACGACATGAGCACGTCGGGGAGACCTGACAGGTTCGCCGTCTTGCTCTCGTATTCCTCTTCCTTGTCAAGGATGAGTGTGCCGTTGATGCCCTTGGCAGTGTTCGCCAAGGTGTAGCGCTCCAGAAGCTTGGCGCGATACTGCGGGTTGTCGAGCGATGCCATGAATTCAGGCACGCGGATGATATCGATCTTCGCCTCGAAAATGAGCGAGGCGATGTTTGCTGCCGTGCTGTCAGCGTTCTTGATTGCATCAAGCGTCGACTGAAGGATGCTGTCACCCCAGCCCTGCCACGGGTTCCCAGTTATCTCGTCATCGGCCGGCATGGCACCTGTGAAGATAACCAGTCGCGACGGGTGAATATCGAGCCGCAAGCCATTCTCGCCGGCCAGGGTGTAGACCTTCGGCTTGCCGTAGAATTCGGATTCCGGGTTGCGATCGATCTCGCCGGCCGAAAGCTGACGGCGGGTGATCACATTGAGGTATCGGACCCCGCCTTTTTTTACCCGCTCCATATCAAGCGGCTGTGAGACATCCGGGTCGCCGGCTCCGATGTAAAGCGCAGCGCCACCGAAAAGCCGGGCCTTCTTCGAAGCCTCCAGCACCTTACCCTTGATGTTCAGACGCTTCTCTTCGTTCTCAATTGCCTCGATCTGCGGCTTCTTTGCCTGCCAATCGCGCCATTTTCGGCAACTGTCGAGCGCGGGGATATCAACGATCTTCCGTGGCAGCCACGCCGTGCTGTAAGCGGAAATCAGCTGCTCATCGGAAAGGACCGCGTTCGTATAGAAGACGGTCGCGGCCTTGTCTCGTTCGGTGCCCATACGGGAAACGAGGCTGGTCAAGCTGTCGCGGACCAGCGAAATGACGTTTGCCATATGAACCTCAGATATTTGCGAGTGTGAATGTCGAGCCGGTGATGTTGACATTGTCCGCGGCGATCACCGCATCAGCGAGGTTATGCGACTTTACGCCCAGGTCTTTCTTGAGCTTCGCCTTCGGCACGACGCGCTTCTTGCCGTCGCTCTCGACCCACCAAGGGACGCACAGCTCAGTGAAGAGAGCGTCGAGCTTTTCCTTGCCCATCGCAGCCGAGAACGACAGAACATCCTCAGGCTTGATCGCATGGCCTCGGGTGATCGCGTTGAACGTCAGCATGGCGCGGCGCGCGGTATTGGCCCATGCCTGTGCCTTGAGGTTTCGGTACTCGTCCTTGTTGAGCGGGCTGTTCTTGTTCAGCACGTCGCTTGGCTTGTCAGGATCCATGACCGCGCCGCCGGCATGAAAGGCGTAGTGCTTGACCTTCACGTCGTTCGCTTTGTTCTGCTCGTCGATGTAACCGCCAACGAAAGCGCCGACGCCGATCGTGTCGTACGACACCGTCGCGCCGGCGAGTTTGGCCTTGGCCCACACCTTCTTCGCGTTCTGGACTAGCTCATCCTTTCCGGACGACCAGTCGGAAGCATCGGTGAAAACGCCGCCGATCTTGTCCGCCGTCGCGCTCTTGTCCTCGCCGTCGTCGGCAGGGTCGAAGCCGATGATGTTCCGGCCGGTCAGTTCGATCTTGAGCGTCTTGTCCGCATCGACACAGGCGTCCAGCCAACGGCGCTTGAAGATCGAAAGCTCGCTGTCGCCAAGAGGGACGCCGCCGTAGATGTGCTCGAAAAGCTCGGGGTCGCGCTCCGCCATGCTGGCGATGTCGCGCTTGGCTTTCTCGGAAAGAAACGGGTTCTCCGTATAGTCGATCTTGTGAACAACGCAGTGCGGCGGCGTGTTGACGACGAAGTTCTTCCACACATAATCGGTGACGAACTTCGGGTTGAACAGCAGGATCGCGAGACTGTCCTCTTTACGGATCGTCGGCGCGATGACTGACCACTGCTCCTCGGTTAGCTTCTCCGCCTCTTCCACCCAGAGAATGTCGATGTCGGACGTACCCTTGATGTCCTCAAGGTTTCGCTCGATGCCGTAGAAGATAAATTCCGCGCCGGTACGGCGATGGATGATCGTCGTCTTCTGGACGTCGAATGCATGCTGCAGGCCGAGGTGGGTGATGGCCCACTTCAATTCGGTATAGACCGATTCCTGAATTCTGTTCTGGAAGCGGCGGATGCACAGAAGGCGCATTCGAACGCCGACGTGATCGACCAACCGCACCAACTGGCAAGCCGTGTCGCGTGTCTTCGAGCTGGACCGGCCGCCATGAAGAACCGCGATGTCAGCCGCGCCGCAAAAGACCTTCTCCCAGAAATCGAATAGCGCCGGGTTTGTAAGCGTCGCGGCTGCGATCAGTCCTTCGTCTCTTGCCGCAGCACCTCGCGCCATGTCCTCGTCTCTGTCTGGATTGGTCCGCCGTCGGGGCCGGAGTGCTCGTGCTTCTCGACGAACATGCCAAGGTGCTTGCCGATATCGACCAGCGCACCCTTCTTGTCGTGAAGCTTCAGCTTGATGCCGCCGGTCGAATTCTGGCTGACCTCTGCAATGGCGCCGGCCGTGTCGTCGTCGATCTCGTCGCTCGAAATGAGCTGCACGTTGTTGGTGACGACATTCTTGATCACCAGGACATCGCCGCCATCAGGGTTATCCTCTTCCGTCACCATCGTCCCGGTCCACTTGATGGCCTTGCGGATGTCGGAGAAGCCGATCTTGGCAAGCTCTGCCAGAACGCGTTCCTTGGTGATGGCAAGCTTCTCTATGGCCTTTTCGGTGGCCTTGCGTTCCACCGTTTGCTCCCATTCCAGAAGCTCAGCAACACGCTGTACGATGTTGTCTTTGTGCTGTAAGCGCGACGCATTCCCACGGTCAGGTTTGAACCCTGCGGCGGCATATGCGTCATCTGCTGTTTTTCCTTGTGCCAGCGCTTGAGCAAAGCGCTCATGGCGTGCATTCTTGAGTGCTGGCATCAATCAGACCTTGGAGGGAAAATGGAAGAGATACGGAAGCGCTATGAGCGAATTGAACAGATCAACTCAGAGATCGTTGCTCTTAAGCCTGAATTCTTGGCCTCCACTCGCGCCGATATTGCGATCTGGGCTGACAAATTGGCCCCGCTTTTCGAAGAACACCATAGGCTAAAGACCGAGATTGACGCGCTGTTGGCTTCCAACGGCTGAGTGGCTAATAGCTCTCTCCGCTGGAATGGGGCGCTAGGCGGCGATCAGACCACCACGACGAACAAGGTCGATATTGCGGGCGGCCTTACGGGCACGCTTGGCCCTTGCTGCCTCGATGCGGGCGTTTGCTGCGGATCGTTCAGCAACGGTCGGCTTGCGCTTCGCCGGCGGGATAAACGGCACCGAGAGATCGACCTGCCCACGGCGCACCGGCTGCGGGGCAGCACGAGACAGACCGAACGATGCAAAGGTGCTCAACGCGGCTGCGGCAGCAGCAACGGCAATGTTTCTCATTTCTCTGTATCCATCCGGCGAAGGCCGCGGGGTTTATGATTTCGGCTCGTCTGCCATGATGCGTTCGATCCTTGTGGGATCGCATTGCTCGTCCACAAGGAACTGTCGGACACCGCCATCCCAGGTGCGGATA
>Ga0066256_1004915_pt1 | contig 11471 bp, 11 predicted proteins | sample ThiBio_1000_biof_FD_87107 | JGI IMG/M metagenome (GOLD analysis project Ga0066256, IMG submission 87107) | Wastewater bioreactor microbial communities from Cape Town, South Africa - Thiocy_expt_1000_biof (version 2) | ecosystem: Engineered > Bioreactor > Thiocyanate-remediating >...
CAGCAGGGTGATGTTCTCTTCGTGCTTGAGCACGTCCCAACCCGTCAGGACCAGCACCAGAATGCCGAAGGGCGCCAGCTTTTCGCGGGCATCCTGCCAGGCGCCATTGCGCGGGATGATGACCAGATCGGGAGCCTGGACGACGATCTTCTCGTAGTCGATGTCGCCCTGATTGGCAGCGACGACGGCCTCTTCGCCGATCTCGGGCCAATAGTCCCGATCGACCCAGGCATCACGGTCGAGCCCGGCGATCGCGTCGGAACCGGCCACGGCGCGGACGAACTCGGTGTTGTAGCGGTTGAGGGCCACGATCCGGTCGACGGGACCGTCGAAGGTCGCCTCGTAGCCGCCCTCATCGACCACGGTGATGGATTGGGCCAGCGCGGGTGAAGCGAGCATGAGCACGAGTGTGGCTGGCGCCGCGAGGCGCCGCAGGACATGCAGCATCAATGTTCTCCAAAAGATGACTTTTGAGTTCATATTTTAGCGCGCCGAGATTGGCAATCGTGCCCATCACATCGGCGCGACTGACAGAATGTCGCAGGGTGCAGGGACGACCGGATCAGCCGCCGGTCGCGGGCTGCCAATGGTAGACGTGGATCAGCTTCGGATCGTCGGCGTGCTCCAGAAGCATGCGGCGGACGCGATCCTGCCAGAGCTCGGCAAAGCGCCGGCGCTCCTCGAGCGAGGCAGGTCCCGAAAGAACACGCGGCATCAGGGTCTTCATTTCGGGTGCATGCGGAACGCAGTCGGTATCGATGTCGACGACGACGCCGCGGCCGTTGTCGCGGCGACACAGTCCGATGCAGCCATCGATATCGGCATCGAACACCAGCAGATCCCGGCGAGCGAACTGGTGACGGGGGCCGATGCCGCCAAAGCCGGTTTCCGCCGCGGCACCGGTCAGCAGGCCGGCAATGGCGGCGATCACGCCGGTCGTGCCCTGATCACGGCTGTCGCGCAGGTACACCTCGATGCCGCCCCGGGCCGGCAGGTCCTCGTCGTAGAGGTAGTCGAGGCCAGCCCGGACCATGAGCCAGGCGCCCGCCACGGCGGCGCAGGAATGCCCGGCGAGGCGCACGGCATCCTCGTAGCCATAGTCGAGGATGCCGCCGTCGCTGGAGCCCAGCAGCTCCGCCAGCGGATCGTGAAGGCGCAGCCGGGGCGCCTGCGCAAAGAATGCCGGAAAGGTCATGGCAGGGTCCCTAGCGGCGGCGCTAGGCGGCCGGGAGGCGGACACCGAAGCGGGCGGGATCCACGACGAGGTCGGCGAGGGTGTAACGGTCCATCTCGTCGAGGAAGGCTCCAAGCGCGCCGTGCAGGATGCCCTTCAGCCGGCAGCTCGGTGTCAACATGCAGCTCTCGTCGCTGCTGAAACACTCGACGATGGCAAAGTCCGGCTCGGTCGCCCTGACCACCTCACCAAGGACGATGCGCTCCGGTGGCCGCGCCAGGCGAAGCCCGCCCGATCGCCCCCGGACGGAGGCGAGGAAGGACTTCTGCCCGAGGCCATTGGCCACCTTGGTCAGGTGCGTCCTCGATATGCCGTAGGCCGTGGCGACCTCCTCCACGGTTACGAGCCGGTCCGGGTGTGCCGCCGCGTAGATGAGCAGGCGCAGCGAGAAATCGGTGAACTGGGTGAGGCGCATCAGGACCTGCTCGAGCGGGAACCGCGGATGCCGGATAATATGAACGAGGCGCCCATATTTTTCCAGCTTGTGGCTTCTAGCTGCCGTCACATGGGCTCCTACACGCTGCGGCTGCCTGTCGCACCAAAAGATGAGTTTCAAATTCATCTTTATTGGCTATATGACTGCGGACGGAGTGTCGCCGCATGGCCCAGCCCACCATCCCCACCGAACTGCGCCCGTACAAGCGGACGGCGACATTCGACCAGGTCACGATGCCGGCGGGCCTGCGTCGCATGCACGAGACCAAGGGCGGCGTGTGGGGCAAGATCTGCGTCGTCGAGGGGAAACTCCGGCTGCGCTTTGTTGACGATGGCCGGGTGGAGATGCTCGATCGCGAGCGCTTCGGCGTCGTCTGCCCGCGGCAGGCGCATGAGGTCGAGCCCGTTGGCGACGTCCGCTTCTATGTCGAGTTCTATTCCGAGGCGCCCGTCGGGCAGGTGCACGAGGCACCGGCCGGTGAGCCGATGGAAACGGTGGCACCTGCCGAGCTGCGAAAGCCCATGCATCCTGCGGTTCCGGGCAAGGTGGCACCGCCCGGGCTCGACGAAGCCGGCATCGTGCGGGTGGTGGACAGCTTCTACGACAAGGTTCGCGCCGACACGGTGATCGGCCCGGTCTTTTCGGCCCATATCGCGTCAAACCAGTGGCCGCACCATCTCGCCAGCATGTACGATTTCTGGTCGTCGCTGCTGCTCGGCAGCGGCCGCTACAATGGCCGGCCGATGCCCAAGCACATGGCAATGAGCGAGCTTGAGGACGGCCATTTCATGCGCTGGCTGGCGCTGTTCAAGGCGACGGTCGAAGAGCTCTGCCTACCGCCCACCGCCGCCGTCTTCGTCGATCGCGCCGAGCGCATCGCTCAGAGCTTCCGGCTCGGGCTCGCCTTTCACCGGGGCGAGGACACCACCGGCATCGTGCCGCTGAAAGCAGGCGCCGCCCCCTTCCCCGACAGCCGCGCATCGACAGGGCGCCCGGCTGCCGACAACCAAGGAGACCACCCATGACCACCCGCCGTTCCTTCCTCGCGGGCTCATCTGCCATCGCGGCGACCGCACTCTTTGCGCCGGCCATCGTCCGCGCCCAGGAACCACTCGCGTTCTGGGGCCCTGGCGCCACGCCCTCAGTCATCGTCGCTCAGGCGCTGGCCAGCGGTGACCTCGCCGACATCCTGCCCGGCGCCACCTTCCGCGCCTGGAAGCCACCGGATGAGGTGCGCGCCGGCCTCAGTTCCGGTGCCATTCCCGCCAGTGTCGTGCCGAGCTACGTCGCCGCCAACTTCTACAATCGCGGCCTCGGCGTGCGGCTGCTCAACATCAACACCAACGGCCTGCTCAACGTGCTCTCCGCCGACGAGTCGCTGACCGACATCGCCGGGCTGAAGGGCAAGACCGTCGGCGTGCCGTTCCGCAACGACATGCCCGACTATGTGCTGGGGCGCCTGCTTGAAAAGGCCGGTCTGGTCGTCGGCACCGATATCACGCTCGAATATACGGCGACCCCCGCGGAGGCCGTGCAGACCCTGCTGGCCGGCCGTGTCGATGCCGCCCTCATCACCGAGCCGGCGTCAACCGCCGCCATCGCCCGTTCCGCCGAGGCCGGAAAGCCGCTGCGCCGCGCAATCAACGTCTCCGAGGCGTGGACGGCAGTCTCGGGCAAGCCCGGCATTCCGCAGGCCGGTCTCGCCCTTACCGATGGCCTCGTCGAGCGCATTGGCGCCGATGGCGTCAACGCCATCCAGGCGGCAATGGAAAAGGCGTTGACTGCGGTGCTCGCCGACCCTGCTGCGGCCGCCGCGCTGGTGACGGAGCAGTTCGGCTTGCCCGCGCCGGTCATCGCCAAGTCCATCCCGTCCAGCAACCTCGTGGTCAATCGCGCTTCGGCCATCAAGGACGATCTGGTGGCCTTCTTCGAAGTGCTTGCCGCGGTGAACCCAGCGATCGTCGGCGAGAAGCTGCCCGACGACGCCTTCTATGCTCTCTGAGCAAACGGCGCCGCCCTCCCTGCGGCGTGACGACCTGCGCCCGCTCCTCACCGGAGCGGGCGTTGTGCATCGACTCAGCCGTGTCACGGGCTGGCTCGGTCGCTACATCTGGGCGGGGTGGGCCGGGCTCGCGGGTCTGTTCTGCATTGCCGCCATCTGGCAACTCGGCCACGAGCTCTACGGCTCCTTCATCCTGCCGTCCCCGCTCGAGACGCTGGCGACCGCATGGAAACTGGTGAGCGCGCCACAATTCCCCACCATCGCCGCAACCACGGCCGAGCGGGCACTGACCGGATTCGTCCTCGCTGCCGCCGTCGGCACCATGGCCGGCGTGGTCGCCGGCTACTCTTTCGCCGCCATGCGGCTGCTCAAGCCGATCGTCACGGTCACGCTCGGTGTGCCGCCGATCGCCTGGATCGTCCTCGCCCTCATCTGGTTCGGCTCGGGCAATGGCTCGGCCGTGATGACTGTCGTGCTCGCCTCGATGCCGGTCTCCTTTGCGGGAGCCCTCGAAGGGGTCGCGACGCGCGACCGACAACTCGATGCCATGGCGCGGGCCTTCGGCGCCTCGCCGCTTCGGCGCTTCGGCACGGTCACCCTCCCGCATCTCCTGTCCTATCTGTTCCCCGCCTGGACGACGACGATCGGCTCGGCCTGGAAAGTCACGGTGATGGCGGAGCTGCTTTCCAACACCGGCGGGGGCGGGGGCGAACTGGCGACCGCGCGGGCGCTGTTCGACATTCCCGCCGGCACCGCGTGGATCCTCATCACGGTCGGCTTCGCGCTGATCTCGGACTACGGCATCCTGCACCCGCTGCGCGAGGCGGTGGAGCGCTGGCGGAGCGCCGGCCTGCCGTGGGGCGTCAAGCGATGAAGCTGGCCCTCCACGCCGTCGGGCACTCCTATCTCGGCCGCGCCGTGTTCGAGGATTTCGACCTGACCCTGAACCCGGGCGAGGTGGTGGCCCTGCTCGGTCCGTCGGGTTGTGGCAAGACCACCATCCTGCAGATCGCCGCCGGGCTGATCGATCCGCTGCGCGGCCGTGTGGCGCGCGCCTATCGTCGCCATGCCGTCGTGTTTCAGGAGCCGCGCCTGCTACCCTGGGAGACGACGCTCGCCAACATCGGCTATGGGCTCGCGGCCAGCGGCGTGGCTCGCGCCGAGCGCGACCAGCGCGCCGCTGCGAGGGCCCGGGGTGTGGGGCTGCCGCCGGAGGATATGGGGAAGTATCCGATCGAGCTGTCGGGCGGCATGCGCCAGCGTGCCGCCGTGGCGCGGGCCCTCGCCGTCGAGCCCGATGTCCTGTTCTTCGACGAGCCATTCACCGCCGTCGATGTCGGCCTCAAGCGCTCCCTGCAGGACCTCGTCATCGCCGCTGCCGAGGCGCAGAGCTTTTCGGCCATCTTCGTCACCCACGACCTGGCCGAAGCGGTGCGGGTTGCCGACCGGCTGGTCCTGCTGTCCGGCGAGGATGGTCGTGTCCTCGATCGCCGCGCGGTGGCGGGCCGGCGCGGTGCGCGCAGCAATCGCGACATCTTCGAGATGGTCGAATCGTGGTCGCATGAGCCGATCTTCGCCGAGCTGTTCGACCCGCGGAGGCAGGATTGACCGACCGGCGGCCACTGCTGCCGCCCATCCTGCTCGACGAGGGACTGCGGCTGCTGTTTCCTGCCGCCGCGATCCACGGCGCCCTGTGGCCGTTGGTGTGGACGCTGATCTATGGACTCGATCTGCCGCTGGCTCGCGACATCCCGGTCAGCCAGTGGCACGCGCACGAAATGATCTTCGGCACCTATGGCATGGCGCTGGCGGGCTTCCTCACCACTGCCGTTCCCGAGTGGACGGATACGGCACGGCGGCGTGACCGCGATCTGCTGGTGCTGCTCTGGCTGTGGCTGCCGGGGCGCGTCGTCGGGCTGGTCGGTGCCGATGCCCTTGCGGGCCTCGCCGGCGTCACCGATGCTGCTTTCCTGCTGCTCCTCAGCTGGTACATCGGCAAGCCGATGCTTGAACGGCGGACGACCCGCCACCTGTCCTTCCCGATCTGGTGCCTGATCTTTGCCAGTGTGGAGATCGCCATCCGCATTGCGTGGCTGATGGGCGAGCACGAGCTTTCCGGCCGGCTGCTCGGCGCCGCTCTGGGCATCTTCCTCGTCTTCTTCTCGCTCTCGGTAGCGCGCATCAATGTGGTGGTGGTCAACCTGGCGCTGGACCCCAGCGGCGAAACCACACCCTATCGGCCCCATCCTGGCCGGCAGAACCTCGCCGCCGGGCTCGTCGCGCTCTACCTCGCCGCCTTGCTGCTGCCCCAGACGCTGGCGCATGCGTTTCTTGCGCTGGCAGCGGGCGCGGCGTTCTTTGACCGGCTGGCGGAATGGTTCATCGGGCGTGCCGCGCTGCGTACCGAAGTGCTGGGCCTGATGCTCGCAAATGCGCTGGCCGGGCTCGGATTCATCGTCATCGGGCTGGCTGGGCTCGGGGCATCGGTGTCGGCGACAACCGGCCAGCACCTGCTCTCGATGGGATCACTGGGTCTCGCAGTGATCTCGGTGTTCGTCATCGCCGGGCTCCGCCATACCGGGCGCGACCTGACGCTGCCCTGGCAGGCCCACGCGGCGATGGGGCTGATGCTGCTCGCCGCGCTGATCAGAACGCTGCCCGAACTGGGCTTCGGTGAGGTGCTGCTGGGGCCGCACTACGCCATCGGCGCCATCCTGTGGGCCGCTGCCTTCGCCACCTGGCTGCACGGATTCCTGCCGTATTTCCTGGCGCCGTCTGTTGGCCCGCATGCTCACAGCGAAGCGGTCGTCGCCGACGCCGACTGAACGCCGCGCGGTCAGTTCGCGGCAAGGAACATGGCATAGGCGGCGTTGTCGGTCTCGTCCCAATGGGCATAGCCCAACTCGTCGAGGAAGGCCTCGAATGCCGCCCCCTCGCCGACGGGCACCTGCAGCCCGGCGAGCACCCGGCCGTAGTCGGAGCCGTGGTTGCGGTAGTGGAACAGGGAGATGTTCCAGTCCGAGCGCAGCCCCTCGAGGAACTGCAACAGGGCGCCCGGGCGTTCGGGGAACTCGAAGCGATACAGCTTTTCGCCGGCGAGGCCACCGACACGACCACCGACCATGTAGCGGACATGGAGCTTGGCCAGCTCGTTGTCGGTCATATCGACCACGGCGTGGCCGCTGGCGCGCAGCAGCCCGATGATCTCCTGCTTTTCGGCCTCGCCCTGCTTGAGGCCGACGCCGACGAAGATCTGGGCGTTGGCACCCGGTGCGATGCGGTAGTTGAACTCGGTGATGGCGCGGCCGCCGAGCAGCCGAATGAAGGCGCGGTAGGCGCCCGGCTGTTCCGGGATGGTGACGCCCAGCAGCGCCTCGGTCCGCTCGCCGATCTCGGCGCGCTCGGCGACATGGCGCAGCCGGTCGAAGTTCATGTTGGCGCCGGAGAGGATCGCCACTGCGGCGCCCGGCCGATCGAGGCTTCGTGCATGCCGCGTGAGCCCGGCCAGCGACACCGCGCCCGCCGGCTCGGCGATGGCGCGGGTATGATCGAAGATGTCCTTGATCGCAGCACAGATCTCGTCGGTCGTGACAGTCACGACTTCATCAAGCAGTTCGCTGCAGAGCCGGAAGGTCTCGTCGCCCGCCTGACGCACCGCAACACCATCTGCGAAAATGCCGACCTGTCGGAGCGGCACCGGCAGGCCGGCCGCGATGGCCGCCTGCATCGATGCGGCATCCTCGGGCTCGACGCCGATCAGCCGGATATCGGGACGCAGGAAACGGACATAGGAGGCGATGCCGGCGGCAAGCCCGCCTCCGCCGATGGGCAGGTAGATCGCGGCGAGCGGACCCGGCTGCTGGCGGAGGATTTCGACACCGATCGTTCCCTGTCCGGCGATCACATCCGGATCGTCGTAGGGATGAACGAAGACCAGATCCTGTTGCCGGCCGAGTTCGATCGCATGCAGCCGGGCGTCGTCGAAGGCGTCGCCATGGATGACGGCTTCACCACCCAGCCGTTTCACCGCCTCGACCTTGATCGATGGCGTCGTGGTCGGCATCACGATCACCGAGCGCACGCCCATGCGGGTGGCGGAGTAGGCGACCCCCTGTGCGTGGTTGCCCGCCGATGCGCAGATGACGCCGCGCCGCCGCTCCTCTGCCGTCAGCTTCGCCAGTTTGTTGTAGGCACCGCGCAGCTTGAACGAGAAGACCGGCTGCAGGTCCTCTCGCTTCAGCAACACATCACGCCCGAGCCGCTCGGACAGCGGCCCCATGCGATCGAGCGGCGTTTCGACGGCAGCCTCATAGACAGACGAGTTGAGGATGCGGCGAACATAGTCCTGCATGGTTGGGTCCTGCGAAGCAAAGGCGGTGACGACACCGCAAACCTGCGGGCTGACTATGCTCTCACCAGCGTTCGCGCAACTGCACTCCGCCATAATATGACTTATTATGTCAGATTATTTTCGGATTGCTGGACGAGCTTCGATGCCAGTCGCCGTGGGGGCATGAACGCCCAATTCAGGGCAGGTCCAGCGGATCGGTCGCATCATCGGGACAGTCAGCAATGATGCTGGCCCAATCCGAGGTTGCCGTCATGTTGAGAACATCCCTCCTCTCCTCCCTCGTACTGCTTGCCGTCGGGATTTCTGCGGTGAATGCCGCGCCCATGAAGCCGAAGGTCAGCGATCACGTCACCGTCGACCGCTGGGTCGAGATCCGCGATCCCGGCCAGTTGGTGGGTCCTCAGATCGATCCCACCGGGCCCCTGAAGAAGATCGACCCGTCGGTGTTCGAGCCGGTTCCGGACCCGTGGCGGAACATCCCCCAGGTTGAGGTTCGCATCCCTGGACATTGACAGCGTCGCCGCCGCTGGCTCAGGCCGGCGGCGGCGCACACCGCCTGCTACAGGCAGGCGAGGGCAAGACGGGTCAGCAGCGACACCAGTTCGGCCTGGCGCCGCGTCCCGGTCTTGCGCATGACCCCGACCAGCTGATTGCGCAGGGTCTGCTTGGACACCTCGCGCTCCTTGGCAAAGTCCGCCAGCGTCGCGCCACCGAGCAGGGCCTCGGCCAGCCGCGCCTCCGATTCCGTAAGCGCGAACGAGCGCCACAGCAGGTCCATCGGCAATGCGGCCAGTTCGAGACTGCCATGGACCACGAGCATGGCGAGCGGACCGGCATCGAGCACCGCATCGTGCAACTGGTTCTGATGACCGTCGCGCAGCGCAGGGCGGCCGATAGCGAAGTAGCGCGCTTCGCCCTCCGCCGATTTCAACTGCAGCACCGTGCTTCGGGAACGCCGGGTGCCGAGCGTGCGGTCCACCAGCCGGCGCAATTCGCCATCGGCTTCGACATCGGTTGCGCGCAGCACGCTGTCGACGCTGCTGAACGGCCCTCCCTGGCGCTGCCGCAACGCCTCCGCCGCCTGGTTGGCATAGTGGATGCGTAGTTCGCGATCGACGAAGAAGATGCCGAACGGCAGGTCCTCGACCACATGATCGAGGTAGCCATGTCCGGCGGAGAAACGTGAACGGGCCGCGATCTCGAAGGCGCGGCCGAAATGCTGCGCCGCCTCACCCAGGGTCTGTGCCGCCCGTTCGCGGGTTTCGACATCGTCCGCCCGATAGCGGATCTCCAGTACCAGATGCCGGGTGCCCTGGCGCAGCAGCACGACGCCCGTCCCGGCAGCGAAATCTCCCGCCGGTGCCAGCCAGCGCGTCCAGTACGGCGAGCGCAGCGCCGACTCGCGGGGAAGCAACTGATCATCGTGGTAGACTTGAGCAGGGGCCAGCGCGGCCTGCCCCTCGAGCCAGGGATTGAGTGGCGCGAAAGTGCTGCGATAGGCCGCGGCGGCGTCCGGCTTCAGGCCTCGATGCGCGAACACGATGTTGCTTCTGGTCGCGAGGTCGTCGCCGGAGACAAGCACCAGCGCACCGGGAAAGCTCGCGCTCAGGATGTCGAGGATGGCCTCCCAGCCGGATCGGCCGAGCGCCATCTCATAGATGCAACTTGTCAGGCTGTTCTGCGAATAACCCATGGCACGCGCTCACCCGTCGAAAGCCGCAACTTTCTTGGCTCGAACCGGAAATCGCCTGAGTGTCCCTGCGCCGGACCAGGGAAGGCTGCTGTCACCACGCCTCGGCGGGGACTGGCCGGACTTGCCCGGCATTCGCTGCCTGCGGGATAGCGCGGGCAAGGCCGCAACTGCAATCTTCGGACGGGTTCACGGTTAATCCGAGCAGCGAGCCCGAATGGTGTCTTGGCCTCAAACCTTGCCACGGCAATTGAAATCTGCACCGTAGGGTGCTGATACTCGCCCGCCTCAGCACGTGGGGAACGCGGGTGGATACGGGGAGAGCCAGGTGAAGGTCGGCGCGCTGCTTTGCGGATTGCTCGCGAGCGCCTTTGCGTGGGCCGCCCCCTATGTGCTGTCAGACCTCACTCCGGCATTCCTTGCACTCTGGCCCATCGACGACCCGCCCTTTTCCGGCTTGCTGGCGTGGCATGCCCTGATCGCGACCGGTGTGCTGGGCGGGTTGCTCTGCGTGCTGACGCCCGCGACCGGCACGCTTGTCCTGCTGGCCGGCGCAGTGGGCTGGGCCGTGCTCGGCACGCAGCTGGCAGGCGGCTTCACCATCCAGGTACTGGTGCCGCTCGGCCTCTGTGCGCTGGCCGCGCTGTTCGCTCTGGCCGCCGCCATCCGGGCCGGCCTGCGTCGGCGGCGCGACCGCTACCAGATGAGCGAGGAGGAACTCGACCGCGAAGACGCGCTGCAGATGGAGCCCGAAGTGGAGCTTCGCCGCGCAGCCGCGCTCAAGGGCGTACGCGCCATGCGCGAGGCCGAGCCGGAAGATGACGAGCTGACCATCGAGGGCGTGGACGAGCGCGAACCCCGCTCGCGGCAGCTCCCGGTCTATGATGCCACCGTCGATCGCGACGACGACGATCATCCGGTGACGCACGTCATCGAACGGCGCGGCAATCCCGTCCTCGGATTGCTCAACCTCATCGTGCTACTGCTGCTCTGCGCGGCCGTCGCCGTGCTGCTCTACAGCGAGTATGTCAGCGGCGGGCTCCGTGCCGCCCTCACCCCGCCCCCCCCCCCCCCCCCCCCGCCGGCCCCCCCCCCCGAGGTGAAGGTGTCGACGACACCGCTCAATCTCGCCGATCTGTCGACCTCGACATGGGACGATCCCTTCGCCTATTGCGCGGCCATCGGCACGGTCGATGGTCCCGACAGGCGCTATGCCGGCCCGGCGAGCACGCCGGCCATCGGCGCCGCCTTTGCGTCTCCCACGCGCGCGCCGCGCTGGCGCTGCCTCAACGGCGCGTTGCTGGCCTGCACCGCCGCTACCGACGCGGCCTGCGATCCGACGCCGTCGGTGGCGCAGATGATTGCCCATTGCACCGCCAATCCGGACGCCAAGAACATGGTCGCGCCGAGCGGCACCTGGTCATGCCGGGGCACGCGCCCGGAGATCCCGCTGGGGCAGGCCTGGCCGGTCGACGCCCGCGGCTTCCTGCCGGGTGCGTGGAAGGTGGTGCCCGCCCCGACCGGTTAGGACACCAGCAGAAGAGCTTTGCGACAACGTCGAGGGAGGAGTGACGTGAAGTACGCGATTGTGGGGACCGGTGGCCGCCACCAGATGTTCCGGCGGGCGGTGACCGAGACCTACGCCGCCGAAAGCGAACTCGTGGGTCTGTGTGACGTCAACGAGGCACGGCTGGCGCTTTCGGCCAACTCGGTGCCTAACCCCAAGGGCAATGGCGTTGCCACCTATCGGGCCGAAGA
>Ga0066256_1000754_pt2 | contig 11465 bp, 10 predicted proteins | sample ThiBio_1000_biof_FD_87107 | JGI IMG/M metagenome (GOLD analysis project Ga0066256, IMG submission 87107) | Wastewater bioreactor microbial communities from Cape Town, South Africa - Thiocy_expt_1000_biof (version 2) | ecosystem: Engineered > Bioreactor > Thiocyanate-remediating >...
GAGCCCATGATCGACATAGCCGAGCATTTTGGTTGCCCGGCATTCCTGCCTGGCCCCGCCGCTGTGGCAGGCATAATGGGCCACGGGAAGGCCGGGCAGAGCTTGCCGGACTGTTTTGGCAACACGATGGGTAAAATCGGGGCTGTCGATAAGGATCAGCACGTCGGGCTTTGCTTCGACGATGGCCTCCGCCGTCTCGCCGATGCGACGGATCAGGCTCGGCAAACGTGCCAGCACCTGGGTCAGCCCCATGATCGACAATTCGGAGAAATCAAAGAGCGACTCAAGCCCCTGCGCTTCCATGGCATCGCCGCCGACGCCAACGATCTCGATCTCTTCCGGTGTCAGCTTTTTCAGCGCGGCCAGCAGATCGCCGCCGAGGAGATCACCGGACACTTCCCCTGCAATTACGGCCACCTTCAAGACCATCTCACATCATCCGTCGGTTAGAGCATTTGCCGACTGAAGCTCAACCGCTTCGGCGTCGGACAATGCGGCGAAAACAAAAGGATAGGGCATTTCCTGTGAACCCCTTTTCACAGGAAATGCTCTATCCCGCGGTCAATGCCGCAGACGAAAAGGCCGGAGGCATCGGCTGTCGCGATCATCGCCTGGCGATCGAGCACCAGCGCCCGCCCCGCCTCCACCGCGATACCGGCGAGACCGGCCTTGCGGGCATTGTCCACTGTGGACACGCCGATCGACGGCAGGTCGGCGCGGACATCCTGCTGCGGTTTGCAAAGCTTGACCAGCACGCCCTTGCGCCGGGCGGAAATCCGCCCCTCCGCCCGCAAGGCCGCCACTCTTTCCAGCATGCGATCCGTGCCCTCGACGCCTTCGAGCGCCACCACCCGGCCGCCGACGCAGACAGCGCCCTGGCCGACATCCAGCGCTCCGAGCGCCATGGCGGCGCTGGCGGCCTTTTCGATATCCCTCATGTCGTCTTCACCGGGCGCATGCTGGCCGAAAGGCCCGATCTGCGCCAGGAGGTCGGGGGCGATTTCATGCGCGCCGATCACATGGCGCCCATCGGTCTCGATCAGCCCGATGACCATCTGCAGCACCGTATCGTCTCCCCCGGACAGCAGCGTCCGGATGACCCTGGGCACCTTGAGCAGATGTTTCCAGGTCGGCGTGATTTCCCGCCATTCCGGCCGGCGTGAAATGGCGCCGGAGAGCACGACACGATCGACGCCGCGGCTGCGCATCGCCGCGTCGAGGCCCTTCATGTCGCCGACGCCGATGACGGCGCGCTCGAAACCTTCAAAATCGATGTCGGATTCATTCCTGATGGAAATGATCAGCGGATCTTCACCGGCAAGGCGGGCCGCACCGGCCACATGCAGCGGCAGCATGCCGCTGCCGGCGATGATGGCCAGGCGCCCCTTCGGCTTTTGGCTGTCGCTTGCCACCGATCAGCCCTTGCTTCCCCTGTTGGGCGAAGACAGGGCACGGTCGCTTTCGACCGCGATGAAATCGAGAATTTCCATCGCTTCGGCGCAATCGACATATTCGTCGCGGATAGCCGCCGCATTCGCCCGGACCGAACCCGCGCCCTCGAAGATCTGCTTGTAGGCGCGCCGCACGACGTGGATGACCGACCGTTCTATACCGGCCCGCGACATGCCCACGACGTTCAGGCCGCCGAGAATGCCGGGATTGCCGTTCAGCATGCCGTAGGGAATGACATCGTAGCTGACGGCGGAGAGGCCACCGATGAAGGCCTGGCGGCCGATGCGGGTGAACTGGTGGACGGCGCAGCCGCCGCCGAGAATGGCGCGGTCGGCAACATGCACATGGCCGGCCAGCATGACATTGTTGGACAGGATGATGTTGTTGCCGAGCTGGCAATCATGCGCCACGTGCGAATTGGCCAGGAACAGGTTGTCGTTGCCGACCACCGTCTTGCCGCCGCCGCCGGAGGTCCCGGTGTTCATCGTCACGCCTTCGCGGATGGTGCAGCGTTCGCCGACCGACAGCGTCGTCTCTTCGCCGCCGTGGTGCACGCTCTGCGGATCGCCGCCGATGGCGGCGAACGGAAAGATGCGCGTTGCCTTGCCGATCGTGGTGCGGCCGGCGACGACGACATTGTTGAGCAGTTCGACGCCCTCACCCAGCGTGACATGCGGGCCGACATGGCAGAACGGACCGATGACGACGTTCTCGCCGACGATGGCCCCGTCCTCCACCACGGCAAGCGGATGAACGCGTGCGCTTGCGGCAATCTTGCTCATTCGGCGTCCCTACGCATCATCGCGCCGATATCCGCTTCGGCAACGAGGGTTCCATCCACCTTGGCGTCGCAATGGAACTTCCAGATGTTGCCGCGCTGCTTCTGCTTGGTCACATGGAATTCGACCCGGTCGCCGGGCACGACCGGCTTGCGGAAGCGGGCATTGTCGATGGTCATGAAATAGACGAGGTTGCCGGCCTGGCCCTGCTTGCGGGCGCAGATGGCGCCGGCCGTCTGGGCCATGCCCTCGATCAGCAGCACGCCAGGCATGATCGGCTGGCCGGGGAAATGGCCGGTGAAGTGCGGCTCGTTGACCGATACGTTCTTGATGCCGATCGCCGAATTGTCACCGTCGATCTCGACGATCCTGTCCACCAGCAAGAATGGATAGCGGTGCGGCAAAAGGGCCATGATTTCAAGAATATCGGCGCTGGAAAGGGACGCCTTGCTCTCCTCGGTCACTGTGTGTCTCCAGTCTTTTTCGAACGGCTGTTGGCACGCGCGGTCATTTCGGCGATATCGCGCAGGAAGTCTTTCATCGGCCGCGCCGGAACGCCGCCGTAACGTTCGCCGGCCGGAACATCGCCGACGACACCGCTCATCGCCGCGATCTGCGCGCCGCTACCGATGGTGATGTGACCGTTGATGCCCGAGGCACCACCGATCATCACACCGTCGCCGATGCGAGTGCTGCCGGCAATGCCGACCTGGCTGACGATGGCGCAATGACGGCCGATGCGGACGTTGTGTCCGCTCTGGACAAGGTTGTCGATCTTTGTGCCCTCGCCGATGACCGTATCGTCCATGGTGCCGCGATCGACCGTGGTGTTGGCGCCGATCTCGACGTGATCCTGGATGATGACGCGGCCGATCTGCACGATCTTCAGCATGCCGCGTGGTCCGGGCGCATATCCGAAACCGTCCTGGCCGATGCGCGCACCGTTGTGAATGATCACCTCGTTGCCGAGATAGGCGCAGAGAATGCTGGCGCCGGCGGCAATCGAACAGTTCCGACCGATCTTGACCCCGGCACCGATGATCGCACCGGCACCGATGCGCGTGCCCGTACCGATCGAGGCATCGGCACCGATGACCGCCATCGGCTCGACGATCACGCCAGGCTCGAGATGGGCGGAGGGATCAACAAAAGCGGCCGGAGAAATCTCGGGCTGCGAGGCCACGGTCGCCAGCGGCCGCATCGCGGATGGATACAGCAAGGCGCCCGCCATCGCGAATGCCGTATGCGACCGCGAGGACAGGAGAACGGGAATGTGAGGGGGGATGATCGATTGTAACGCCCTGTCGCACAAAATGGCAGACGCGTTGCACGTCTCCAGTTCGGCGCGGTTCTTGCGGGACAATATGTAACACAACTCGCCCTCGCGGGCCCGCGAGACCGGGGCCACGGCATGGATCAACCGTTTCCCCGTGCTTTCGTCAGCAAGCTCCGCCCCAAGATATTCGGCCAACGCAGCAAGCGTAACGCCTTCCCGGGGCGGGAAAAATTCATTCGATTCCATCAGCCGAGGCTCCAGAACGTTTCTGTTCGCAGTTCTGGACTGCTGATATCAGAACTGGTTGGAGATGCCAAACCGGAAGCGCTGTTCCTCGTCGTAGTCTTCCTTGAGCACCGGAACGGCGTAATCGAAGCGCAGCGGACCGAAGGGCGAAGCCCAGACGATGCTGGCACCGACCGACGCACGCAGCGACGAGTCCGTACCGGCGACACCTTCGCCAAGCGTGCTGACCTTGTTGCCGTAGAGCGTGCCGGCGTCTGCGAAGAAGGCGCCGCGAACGCCGATATCCTGCGGGATACCCGGCATCGGGAAGCTTGCTTCGGCCGAAGCGGTGAAATAGGTCGTGCCACCGAGCGGGTCACCATTGGCCATGCGCGGGCCGATGCCGCTGCTGTCGAAGCCGCGAACATCACGACCGCCCAGCATGAACTGGTCGAAGATGTTCAGGTTGTCGCCAGTCGCCACAACGTGACCGCCACCGACCGACAACGAACCGATGACATCGGCTTCGTCGGAGAGCGTCGTGTAATAACGGACCTTGCCGTAGATCTTGTAGAACTCGGAGTCGCCGCCGAGACCTGCAAATTCATGCGTCAACGTTGCATAGAAACCTTCGCGCGGAAGGGTCATGTCGTCGAGCGTGTTGTAGGTCAGCGTCTGAGAGATCGACGAGCGGGTCCACGGGCTGCCGTTGATCAGCGCTTCGTACGGAGCGGACAGGTTGTCGCCGACGTTCCAGTCGCCTTCGCCATCATATTCGAAGCGCTTGTAGTTGTAGCGCAGCGTCGTCGACAGGTCTTCGGTGATCGGTGCCGTCACGCGCAGCGTGAAGCCCGTTTCGGCGTAGTCGTAATACTTTTCGCTCGACGAGGAGTTGCGGAAGATGTCGAAACCGGCAGCGAGGCGGTAACCGAGGAAATAGGGCTCGGTGAAGGCAACGCTGTAGTTGCGCGCATCGTCCTGACCGCCACCGGCAGCCACGCGGATGTACTGGCCACGGCCAAGGAAGTTCTTTTCTTCCACCGACGCTTCGAGAACGAAACCACCGTCGTTACCCGTCGCGTAACCGGCACCGATACCGAATGCGCCCGTCGGCTGATCCTGTACATCGACGATGATCACGACGCGGTCAGAAGAACTGCCCGGCGCAGTCGAGATGTTGACGGCGGAGAAATAACCCAGCGCGTCCAAGCGACGCTTGGCGCGTGTCACCATTTCCTGGTTGAAGGCGTCGCCTTCGCTCATGTCGAATTCGCGACGGATAACGTAGTCGCGCGTGCGGGTGTTGCCGCGGATCTCGATACGCTCGACATAGGCGCGCTCGCCCTGGTCGACGAGATAATCGACGCCGATCGTGTTGTTTTCGAAGTTGCGGTTGCCGCGCGGCGTGACGCGGGCAAACGGATAACCGGCATTGGCAACACGCTTGGAAATTGCTTCCATCGTCTTCTGGACGTCGCGTGCATTGTAGGTATCGCCGCTGCGGGATTCGATCAGGCCCTGCAGGTCTTCGCCGTTGACGCCGTCAACGGTCGATTCGACATTGACCGAACCGAAGTCGTAGCGGGCGCCTTCTTCGACCGTGAAGGTCAGTACGTATTCATTGGTCTGCTCATCCAGCGTCGCATCGGAAGAAATGACACGGAAATCGGCATAACCATGATTGAAGTAGAACTGGCGCAGCGCCTCTTCGTCGGCGCGCAGCTTGTCTTCGTTGTAAACGTCCTTGCGCGTCAGGAACGACAGGAAGTTCGAGCGCTTGGTGTTGATGACAGCTGACAGGCGACCGTTGCTGTAGGCCTGGTTGCCGACGAAATTGATGGCGGAAATCTTCGTCCGCTCACCTTCGTTGATCACGAAAGCCAGGTTGACGCGACCTTCGCCGACCGGAACCACCTGCGTGGTGACGTCGATATCGCTGCGGCCGATCCCGGCATAGGCGCTCTTGATCTGCTGGATGTCAGCCTCGATCAGGCCTTCGCTGTAAGGGCCCTGCGACCGGGTCTGGACGATCGTCGCGAGCTTGTCGTCCTTGATCTTGCGGTTGCCGTTGAAAACCACCTGGTTGATGAGCTGGTTTTCGGAAACGTTGACGACCAGGGTGCCTCCGGAAACGCTGATGCGGACGTCGGAGAAATAACCCGTGCCGTAAAGCTGTTTCACCGAAGCGTCGATATCCGCATTCGAGAAACTTTGGCCCGGCTGGATCGTCAGGTTGGAACGAACGGCGTCGGCACCGACACGGCTCGCCCCACGAACATCGATACGCTGAACGACAGCGGCGTGGGCAGACGTTGCAGAAGCCAGCGTGAGAACGCCCGTACCCGTCGCAACCATACCAGCAGACAGCGCAACCGCCGATACTGCGTTCAAAAATCTTGAACCAGCCTTCATTTCACTTATTACCCTTTTTCCGTTGTCCCTCACCGGTTTAACCCGACTCCGGCCACGTGTGTCGTTTTACCCGCTTTTCCCATACAAGCAAGGGAGGGCGTTAATTTCTGTTTACTTCATTTGGAAGCGTGGCCCAATCGCCACTGTTGCCTGCAAACAGCGTAAACAGTCAGTAAATTCCCATAGTTGTCCAGAACGACATTAACCAATCAAATTGCTAATATCATTCCAGGTGGCGAAGACCATCAGCGTCAGAACCATGGCCAGGCCGATACGGAAGGCAATCTCCTGCGCCATCGCACCGACCGGTTTTCCCCTCACCGCTTCTACCGCATAAAACATCAGATGGCCGCCATCAAGTACCGGAACTGGCATCAAATTCAACAGTCCAATAGAAACCGACAGCACCGCCGCCAGCTGAAGGACCGCGGAAAAACCTATCGTCGCCATCTGGCCGGAAGCTTGCGCCACGCGGATCGGGCCGCCAAGCTGGTCGGCATTCATGCGCCCGGTCAGGAGATTGCCGAGATAATCGACCGTACCGGTGACGATATGCCAGCTCTGCACCGCACCCTCGCCCACCGCCTGCAGCGGCGTGAAGGTCTGGGTGCGAAAATTACCCGTCTCCTGGTTGGTGACGATGCCGATGATACCAAGCTCGATCTTGTTGCCGAACTGATCGGTGATCTCGGTGCGCTTCGGCGTCATCGGCAGGTCGAGACGCGTGCCGGCACGCTCCACGGTGACGACGATCGGGGTTTCCGGCCGAACGCCGACATAACGGCGCACGTCGTCGAAGGTGGTGACATGCGAACCGTCGATGGCCACGAGGAGATCGCCGGGCTGTACGCCGGCTTCCGCCGCGGCGCTGTTTTCCTTGACCTCGGCGACGACAGGATCGGCGACCTGCTTACCGTAAACACTGAAGAGAACGGCAAAGATTGCGATGGCGAGCAGGAAATTGGCGATCGGGCCGGCAGCAACCGTCGCCGCCCGCTTCCAGAGTTTTGCGGCCGGGAACGCGCGCGCGCGGTCCAAGTCGCTCATCATCGCCAGCCGTTGCAGGTCCGGCTTGCTTGATGCGTCCTCGTCGCCGAAAAACTTGACGTAACCACCGAGAGGAATCGCCGAAATCTTCCAGCGGGTGCCGTGGGAATCGGTAAAGCCGACGAGTTCCGGGCCAAAACCGACGGAAAAGGCAACCACGCCGATGCCGGACCAGCGTCCGACGAGATAGTGCCCCATCTCATGCACGAAGACGAGAAGCGACAGAACGAGGATGAACGGCACGATATAGCCGATCAGGAACGCAAAAAATCCCGTCATCAATTTTCCTTCCGATCCGGCCGGCGTATCATAGTCCCAATCCCAGGAGAAAGGCGCCCACCGAGGTCAGGATGCCATTGTTGAGCATCGAATGCCATACGGCCAGCAGAAACGCGGCAAAACAAGCGAAAACAAGTCCGTCCACCCGATCCATCACGCCGCCATGGCCGGGGATGATCTTGCCTGAGTCCTTCACGCCGAAACGCCGCTTGATGAAGGATTCGAACAGATCGCCGATCTGGCTCGATACCGAAAGCAGGAAGGCTACGAACACGATCCAGAGGCCGGTGCCCGGAAAATGCGCGAAGGCGACCGCGGTGCCCGCGGCGACGCCCGACACCGTGCCGCCGATGGCGCCGGACCAGGTCTTGCCGGGCGAGATTCGCGGCGCCAGCTTCGGCCCCTTGAGGGCGCGTCCGACAAAATAGGCGAGGATATCCGTCGCCCAGACGACGGCGAAGACGAACAGCATCGCCACCAGGCCGACAGCATCGTCAGCGCGGATGGCGGCAAGGGAAATGCCTGACAGCCCGGCATAAAACACGCCACCCGGCAGCCACCAGGTGCCGGACTTGCGCAGTCCGGCAAACAGCATGGCAGTGATGGTGAAGCCGCCAAGCAGCGGAATGGCGTAGTCTTCGGAACCGAACAGGATATTGGCGGCAATCGAGCCGACAGCAAGCCAGCCCAGCGCGTTGCCGCGGAAATCCTGCGACGGCAGGCGGGTGATCGTCGACCATTCCGAATAGATCAGCAGCGCGATCAGCGCCGAAAGCGCCCGAAACGCCACGCCGCCATACCAGGTGGCGGCCAGGACGACGATGGCAAGCACGATGCCCGAAACGATTCGCAGTCGCAGTTCCCGGCTCATCAGGAACCTGCCACGAGCGTCTTCGACAGTCCGCCGAATCGCCGGTCCCGTGCGGCGTATTTTTCCAGCGCCTTGAAAAACAGGTCGCGGTTGAAGTCCGGCCAGTATTCCGGAACGAACATCAGCTCCGAATAGGCTGCCTGCCAGAGAAGGAAATTCGACAGCCGCTCCTCGCCGCTGGTGCGGATGATCAGGTCGGGATCGGGAATGCCGGCGGTATCCAGGCGCGCATTGATCGCCTCCGCGTCGATATCTTCCGGCCGCATCCGGCCCGCCGCCACGTCAGCAGCCAGCCTGGCGGCAACGCGGGCGATCTCGTCGCGTGAGCCGTAGTTGAAGGCGATGACCAGCGTCAGCGCCGTGTTGGCGCGCGTCGTCTCTTCAGCCTCGAGCAGCAGCGGCAAAAGGTCGCCGCGCAGGTTCTCGCGGTCGCCGATGATACGGATGCGGACGTTTTCGCGGTGGAGATCGGCAAGATCACGACGGATGAAGGTGCGGAGCAACCCCATCAGGTCGGTGATCTCGCTTTCAGGACGGCGCCAGTTCTCGGATGAGAAGGCGAACAACGTCAGATATTTGACATGCACATCGCCGGCCGCCCGCACGATGTCGCGAACCGATTCGACCCCCTTGCGGTGACCCATGGTTCGCGGCAATCCGCGTTTTTTCGCCCAGCGGCCGTTCCCGTCCATAATGATAGCAACATGTTCGGGCACGGCCGAAAGGTGATGATCTGACATCGATGGTCCGGTTTCTCGCAACGGTAGGTGCATGCAGGCAGACTTAGACCTGCATGATTTCCTTTTCCTTGTCGGCGAGCAAGCGGTCGACTTCGGAAATCGTCTCGTCGGTCATTTTCTGCACCTTTTCCGAAAGCGACCTGCTTTCGTCCTGGCCGATCACGCCGTCCTTTTCCGACTTTTTCAAGGTGTCCATGCCGTCGCGGCGCACGTTGCGAATCGCCACCTTGCCCTTTTCGGCATAGTCATGCGCAACCTTCACCAGCGAGCGACGACGCTCCTCGTTGAGTTCCGGCAGGGGAATGCGCAGGTTCTGGCCGTCGATGATCGGGTTGAGGCCGAGGTTTGCTTCGCGAATCGCCCGATCGACAGCGCCGACCATCGACTTGTCCCAGATGGAAACGCCGAGCATGCGCGGCTCCGGAACGGTGATATTGGCGACCTGGTTCAGCGGCACACGCGAACCGTAGGCTTCCACCGTGACCGGATCGAGAACGTTGGCCGACGCCCGGCCGGTGCGGAGCGAGGCGATATCGCTCTTGAACGCGGTGATTGCGCCATCCATGCGGCGCTTCAATTCCTTGAGATCAACACCCTGGCTCATAATTTAACTCCCGTCTTCAGTGCGGCCGCCGACAGAAATGCCGGCTCCGCCTCTCTCAATTGTCCTTGACGATGGTCTTGCGGCCGCCGCCCGTCAAGATTTCCGCGAATCCACCCTTCTCATGGATGGAGAACACGATGATCGGAATGGAATTTTCGCGCGCCAGTGCCACCGCCGCCACGTCCATGACCGCAAGACCGCGCGAAAGCACTTCGCTGTGGGTCAGGTGGTCGAATCGGGTCGCAGTCGGGTCCTTCTTCGGGTCGGCGGAATAGATGCCATCCACCTGCGTTCCCTTGAAGATGGCTTCGGCGCCCATCTCGGCGGCGCGCAGTGCTGCGGCGGAATCGGTGGTGAAGAACGGATTGCCGGTGCCGCCGGCAAAGATCACCACACGACCGAGGCCGAGGTGATACAGCGTCGCACGCTGCGAGAAACTTTCGCAGATTTCCGGCATGGCGATGGCCGACAGCACCACGGTGTCGATGTTCAGCTTGCGCAGCGAGGTTGCGAGCGCCAGGGCGTTGATGACGGTCGCCAGCATGCCCATGTGGTCGCCGGTGACACGGTCGCCGCCCTTGGACGCCACCGCGACGCCGCGGAAGATGTTGCCACCGCCGACGACGACGCCGACCTCGACGCCCATCTCGCGGGCTGCGGCGATATCGCCGGCGATGCGATCGGCCACGGCAACGTCGATGCCAAAACCCTGGCTTCCCATGAGGGCCTCACCCGACGCTTTGAGAAGAACGCGCTTGTACAACGGCTGGGGGGTCATTCGGGGCTCCTCGAAAGGCATGTCGTCTATTTCTGATGCCGGATACACGAAGGGCACCGCGTTGTCACGCGATGCCCAAAGCTTTTCATCGAATAAGGAAGCGATATCAGCCCTTGGCTGCAGCAGCCACTTCGGCGGCGAAGTCGGTCTCTTCCTTCTCGACGCCTTCGCCGAGCAGCAGGCGAGCCATGCCGGTCACTTCGATCGGCGCGCCGACAGCCTTTTCGGCTTCCTTCACGGCAGCGGCAACCGTCAGGTCCGGGTTGATGACAAAGGACTGCGACAGAAGGGCGACTTCTTCGAAGAACTTGCGCATGCGGCCGTCGACCATCTTCTCGATGATGTTGTCCGGCTTGCCCGAAGCGCGGGACTGCTCGATGAACACGTTGCGCTCGCGCTCGGCAACAGCGGCATCGACGTCTTCCGGACGCAGGGCCAGCGGGTTGGTCGCAGCGATGTGCATGGCGACCTGACGGCCGATGGCGTTCAGGGCTTCCTTGTCGCCGGTCGACTTCAGCGCGACGAGGACGCCGAGCTTGCCGAGGCCGTCGGCAACCGAGTTGTGGATGTAGGTCGCGACGACGCCGTCTTCGACCGACAGCGCGACCGAGCGGCGGAGAGCCATGTTTTCACCGATGGTGGCAACGGCATCCTTGATCGTGTCGGAAACCGACTTGCCGCTGGCCGGATAGGTAGCGGCGGAAACGGCGTCAACCGTGCCGTCGGTGGTCAGCGCAACCTGCGCGACGCCACGAACGAGGTCCTGGAACGCATCGTTGCGGGCAACGAAGTCGGTTTCGGAGTTGACTTCGACGACGACGGCCTTGGTGCCGTTGCCGGCAATGCTGATCAGGCCTTCGGCGGCGGTGCGGCCGGACTTCTTGTCGGCCTTGGCGATGCCCTTGGCGCGCAGCCAGTCGCTGGCGGCTTCGATGTCACCGTTGGTTTCAGCCAGCGCCTTCTTGCAGTCCATCATGCCTGCGCCGGTCTTTTCGCGCAGGT
>Ga0066256_1004919_pt1 | contig 11460 bp, 4 predicted proteins | sample ThiBio_1000_biof_FD_87107 | JGI IMG/M metagenome (GOLD analysis project Ga0066256, IMG submission 87107) | Wastewater bioreactor microbial communities from Cape Town, South Africa - Thiocy_expt_1000_biof (version 2) | ecosystem: Engineered > Bioreactor > Thiocyanate-remediating >...
CCCCGTGGCCCCCCCCCCCCCCCCCCCCCCCCCCCCCCCCCCCCCCCCCCCCGCGGGGGGGGGGGGCCCCCCCCCCCCCCCCCCCCCCCCCCCCCCCGGGGGGGGGGGGCGGGGGGGGGGCCGGCCCCGCCGCCGGGGCCGCGGGGCGGGCGGGCGCCCCGCGCGCGGCCCGGGCGGGCGCGCCGGGGGCGGCGCCGCGGGGCGGGGGGGGGGGGGGGGGGGCGTCTCAGCACCCACCCCCGCCTCCGGCGGGGCGGGCGCGGTTGCCACTGCCACCGGGGGGGCCGCCGGCAGCGCCGTCGAGTCCCACCGCCATGAACATGGGCGCGGGCGCGCAGCAACAGCGGCAACCGCGATGGCGGCAATGGCGGCAGGAGTTGTTGCAGCAGCTGCTGCAGCAGCAGCAGTGGCTGTTGCCGCCACGCCGCGCCGTGCCACTACGCAATGCATGGTGCGTCTGTGTTCGCGTCACTGCCACCACGATGACTGCTGATCGCAGCCGCTGCCACGCCGCCTACAGTCCACCACCACCACCAGCACCGGAACCAGCAGCCGCAGCAACACCACCGCAACTAGCGGTGTTGGAAGCAGCAGGAGGAGGAGCAGCAGGAAACTGCAGCAGCACTGTCACTAGCAGCGCGCGAACGGAAGCAATCAAGTACCAAGCAGCAGCAGCAGCAGCAGCAGCAGCAGCAGCAGCGATGGAAGCGGCCAGATTCGCCGTGACCTGTGGCGGCGGGGACAGCGGCTCAGACAGGGATACCAATCAAATAGAAGGAAAACAGGTGAAGTCCGGCACTCAATTCGTGCGTGCCTGCACCGGGCAGCAAGAATTGCGTGCATGTGTGTGCCCGTACGCGTGCCCGCCGGCCTGCGATCGAACCAGGCAGTATGCAGCGAGAGAGCGGCAGTAGGGAGAGAGAGCAGTAGGGAGCGAGAGCCACGAAACCGCTGGCAACTTCCACACATATTTTCGTTTTAGAGATCAACACCACAGAGGGAGATAGGTGGATAGTTGCAATCTAATAGGCGATGCAAACCGCGGTGCGGTGTTAGATTACACGATTTTGTGGGGTAGTTGTGTGAATTTGCGTGGTATAGTCCCAGTGCAGGTGAAGAGAGCGGCACGCCACCAACGGCTACCTGACGCGCGTCAAACCAAATCAACAACGCACCGTGCAACGGACACAATTTATGGCGGAGTAGCACATGTGTGTTGGTTAGTGTGTGGGCGTGGCGTGTTTCTCCTCGCCGACGTGTCAGTTAGCAACTTCATTTTCACCGCATCCGACGCTCTGCTGCTACAGAGAGAGGAGGAGTGAGCGGGCGTGCTGCTGTCAATCGCAGACGCCCATCGCCGATCAGGGCCACGGTCGCAAGCGCACTCGCACTTGAGTGCTCGCTTGCAGTTGTGTGAGTGTGCCGTTGTTAGCTCCCGCTGTCACGGCCGCAGGCGCAGCAGTAGCAACGGAAGCAGCAGCCGTTGACGTCACTCACTAACGCACACCTATTTCCACCGACCCGCCGACGGAAATGGCGCTGTCCAAGGCCAACACGGATGCGCTGCGCAAGCTGCAGGAGCGCAGTGCGGTGCGGGTGATGAAGGATGCAGCGGACGACGGCGGCGTGCCGGTCATGACGCCTGACCGCATCAAGCGTACGTCGTACTGTAACGACGGTGGTGAACCAACTGCCGCCTCTGTCGTCATCCCCACCTCCACTACCCACACCCCAACCCTCTGCAGTGGCGTGCATTGAGGCGGACGGGTTTGAGACGCCGGAGCTGAACGACAAGCTGTACCTGCACTTTGGCGGCTTCCGGCGCATTGAGAACCTGGAGCCGTACACGGGCGTGACGGCGCTGTGGCTGGGCGGCAACGGGCTGACCCGGATTGAGGGCCTGGACCACATGACGCAGCTGCGCTCCCTGTTCATGCAGCAAAACTCCATCCGGTCCATGGAGGGCTTGGCAGCGCTCACGACGCTGGTGACGCTGGACTTGAGTGGCAACTGCATTGCGGAGGTGACGGGTCTGGCGGGCTTGCCCGCGCTCACCACGCTGGTGCTGGCCAAGAACGCGCTGGCGTCACCCGCTGCCATCAGCCACCTGGCCACCTGCCCCGCGCTCACCAACGTGGACTTGAGCGAGAACACGCTGCCGGCGGACGCCGACGGCGGCGTGCTGGCCGTGCTCGCCGCCATGCCGCGCCTTGCCACGCTGTACCTGAAGGGCAACCCGCTGGTGGCGGACACGCGGCACTACCGCAAGGCGGTGCTCACCGCCATGCCCGCGCTGCAGTACCTGGACGACCGCCCCGTGTTTGACGTGGAGCGCGTGGCGGTGGCAGCATGGAAGGCGGGCGGGCGGGAGGCGGAGGCGGCGGCGCGGCTGGCGTACGAGGAGGAGCAGCGCGCGGCCGCCAAGGCGTCGTCCGACCGCTTCCGCAGCTGGGCAGACGACACGCGCACGCGGCGGGTGGCGGAGCTGGCGGCACACAACGCGGCGCTGCGGGAGCGCGGCGAGGCGGAGGTTGCAGAGCTGCCGCGCAAGTCGTACGTGTCGTACACGCGTGTGAGTGACCGGTACGTGGGCGAGGAGCTGCGCATGAAGCGCCTCATTGAGCGCGCCGAGGCGGCTGCCAAGGGCACCGGCTACCACGGCACCACCATGATGGACCTGGATGCTGGCGCCGCGGGTGGCGGCGGTGGTGGTGGCGGCGGCGGCGGTGGTGCGGCTGGCGGCGGCGGCGCTGAGGAGAGCAAGGCGGGGCCGCCTGCCAGCATGCCCGAGTTGGGTGACGACGAGGGGCTGGCACCGGGCACCTTTGTTGGCGGCGCCGATGTGCGCGCGCCTGCCTCGTTCCGCGCCGACCTGCGGTCGAACTACGGTGGCAGCGGTGCCGGCGCCGCTGCCGCGCGCGCGGCTGCTTCTGCCGCCACGGGCGCCAGCGACGACGACGACGACGACGACGGTGACGGCGGCATTACACGCATGGTCCCTCGTGTGGACCCCACAACCGGCGCCGTCACGTACGTGGATGTGAAGGGTCACGCCGTCAAGGAGCCGGTGGAGCGCACCATTGTGATTGACGACGAGGGGGCAGAAGCAGCGCCACCTGCTACCGCAGCAGTACCCGCGCCGACAGCGGTGGAAGCACTGCCGCCGCCCCCGCCGACGGCGGCGGTACCAACTCCAGCGCCAGCTCCAGCGACAACACCCGCGCCAGCACCGGCGCCATCAGCAGCAGCCCCCGCACCGGCGCCGGCGCCGGCGCCAGCGGCAGCCGCAGCGGAGGATGTGGTCAGCGCGTCGCTGCGCATGTACGCGGCACAGATGGCACGCGCCGCTGCGGGCGAGGGCGCCGCGGCAGGTGCCGGCGATGCAGCGGTGTCATCAACTGCCGCGGGGCGGGAGGCATGGTGGTCGCCGGCCATGGATGCCGCGCTGCGCAAGTTTGTGCGGCAGGCGGCATTTGACTTTGAGAAGGTGGCGCGGGGCTTGCGCACGGCGCTGGCAAAGGGCGCCATCAGTGCAAGCGGCGCCACGGCGGACGACGTGGCGGGTGCGCTGACGGGGGACCTGTGCCGCCAGCGTTACGCCGTGTTGGAGGCGGCTGCTGGTGCAGCGGCGCCACCTGTTGCTGCCGCCGCGCCAGCGGTCGTGCCGCCGCCGGCACTGCCAACTGCTGCCGTCCCAGCCGCCGCATCCGTCCCCGCCGCGAGTGGCGCACCCACCGCCACCACCGCTGCTGACCTCGCTGCAACGGCCGCCCCGCCGCTGCCGTCTACCGTGTTCCAGCGCGCATGGGCGGCGCGACTGGCTGCCACGCCGCCGGTGGACCTACCAGAGGAGCTGTTTGGTGGCGGTGCGGCGGCAGGCCTCGTGCCGCCGCGCGCAGTCAAGCCACCCACGCAGCTGGTGCAGGGCGAGTTCCGCCTGACCTCCTACCGCCAGTACGTGACGCCGCCAGCCGCCCTGCCGTCCATGTCCGCCGCCGGCGCGGGGCACGGCGACAGCAGTGACGACGAGGATGACGCAGGGGCGGGCATGCGCGCGCGCCTGCATGCTGCCGGTGCCGCTGCTGCGGCGGCTGCTGCGCCTGCCGAACCGTCAGCCACTGCCACGCGCACGCTGGATGGCGGCCCGCGCCGCGGCGGTGACGCCGACGGCGATGCGGGTGGTGACGGCGGCGTCGTCATGCCGCTGTCGCGCCGTGACATCCTGCTGGAGATGCGCGCCGCTGTTGCAGCTACCTCCACCCTGGCTGCCGTGCTGCCTGACATGCTGGGCGACGGCCGACTGGTTGCATTTGACGACGACGGCGATGACGACGGCGAGTTTGAGGCGGCGGTGCGCGCTGCTGCCCCGCCGCCTGCCGCCAGCAGCGCCTCGCGCACGGTTGGAGCCAGCGGTCGTCGCCTGGGGTCGTCCCTCCCCATGGCGCCGGCCGTAGCAGCCGCCGCCCCACCCGTTGTGGCAGCAGCGCCAGTCGCAGCCGCTGCAGCCGCCGCCGCCGCCGCTGCTGTGGTGCCCACCGACGTGGATGAGCTGGACTAGCGTCTGTATTACCTTGTGTGTGTGACGAACGCCTGTGTGACCGAAATCGCCAGTTGAATAGAGAGACAAACCATTACAATAGTTACTATGCCCGTGGCAGCGGCGCACCCGTGGGTGGCGCCACCAGCATTCGCAAACCGCCACCCCCTCCACCACCACCACCGCCGCCGCTGCCGTACCGCGCGCCACCCACAGCGGCGACAGCGGCAGCAGCGGCCGCCGTCGTCCCGCTCATGTCCGACGGCAGCGCAAAGTCGAAGCCGGCAGTGGTGCCCAGCATCGTACCGAAGGTGCCAAAGGTGCGTTCCTTGCTGTTTACGTGTGTCGCGCCCGACTCAGCCGTCATCTGTGACAGCGACGGCGCCAGTGGCATGGTGCCACCCGGTGGCGCACCTGCTACAGGTACAGCAGCCGCTGTGGCGGCGGCAGCGCTCCAGTGCGCAGCGCCGCTGACTGTGGGCGGCGTGCTGCCGTCGCTGGATGGGAAGGCAATGAGCGGGCGAGGGGTCGGAGTGCCGGTGGCTGTGGTGCCGCCCACCATGCCGGCAGCCGGTACCAACGTGGCGGCAGCGGAAGCTGGTGCGCGAGTGGTTGCTGCCGCCAGCAGCGGGTCGGACGCGCGCATGACCAGGAAAGGGTCATCGTACTCCAGCGGGCTGCTTGTCACCGACCCCGTTGCCACGCCTGGCACCCGCGTGATGGGCGGCGTGCTGGCTGGCGTGGCAGGCGCTACAGCCGCGGCAGCGCCAGTGAACGTACGCGCTGCAGCGTGCGCTGCCGGTGCGGCAGCCGCGCTGGGTGTGCGCAGGAAGGGCGCATAGGGGAGAGGCGCGTCGCCACCGGTGGTAGCAGCGGTAGCGGAAGCGGCGGCACTGGTGGCGGCGGCAGCATCCGCGGCATCCAGCTCCGCCAGCGCGTGCTCCACTTTGGCACGTGCCGCGCCGCCGCCACCGCCGCCACCGCCACCGCCACCGCCGCTGTAGGTGAGGTAGTTGGTGACGCGACCACGAGGTGCCTCAACGGCACTGCGCGGCGGTGCAGGCAGCCCAGCCGCAACAGCATGCGCAGCGGTGACGGTGCCGCCGCTGACAGCGGCCAGTCCAGTGGACAGCAGCTCGCCAATGCGGGCGTTGACGTCATCATCGGCCGCGGCAGCCACAGCACGCACGCCGCCCGTGGCAGCCAGCGGCGCCCGCCGCGTGGTCGTCGCCGTCGTCGACGCCCGCAGTGTCCCGCCTCCGCCGCCTGCCAACGGCGGCCGGCCGGTACCACCGCCCCACGCCGCCGTCGCCGTCGCCGCCGCTGCCGACATCGGCAGCCGCACCCAGGATGAGGCGGCGGCATCGCCCCCACCACCGCCGTCTGTACCGACCGTGGCGCCCAGGTCCACACCTGCCGTGTGCTCCAGCACGCGCACAAACTGCGTCATGGCGTCTTGCACCATGGCCAGCTTGGTCATGGCGGCTGCCTTGGCGGTGTTGCGTCGGCGCACCAACTCGTTGCGCGCCGCCCCCACCGCCAGCATACCACGCCACGCGTGCTGGATGCGGCGTGCCGCGACGGCGCGGCGCATGGCGGCAATGCTGCCAGGCAGCGCACCCAGCGCCTCCACGTCCGGGTGCGCCCGCCGCAGCGTCTCATACGCAACCAGCACGCGCGCTGCAATGGGCTCGGCGGGCGGTGCCAGGGCGGGCGTCTCCACGCCCACACCCACCGCACGGCGTGTGGATGCATGCAGCACACCCACGTCGCCGCCGCCGCCCGTGCCGGGCGCGCCGTCCACTGGCGGGAAGAAGTCAAATGGCGTGGCGCGTGCAAGCTGGGCAGACAGGGCATCCAGGTCGGTGAGAGCGCCAGCGGGAGGCGGCGGCGCTGGTGCGCCGGAAGCAGCAGCAGCAACGATGCCCTCCACGTCAATCGCCTCAGCTGCCGGCGCGTCCGCGGCACGCGCGGCGCGTGCAGCCGCGGTGGCAGTGGCAGGGTCAATGGCGGCGGCAGCGGTGGACCAAGGGTCCACCACGCCGTAGTGCGTCATGGCAGCGCGCAAGGAGAGCGGCTGCAACGCACCTGCCGCCTGGATCGGCTGCGGCCGCGTGGGTGCAGGTGCAGTGGCGGCGGCGGCGGCGGCAGCGTCCATGTTGTCGGTGCCCCACCCGGCGCCGTCCAGGAAGCGGGGCGGCGGCATGCAGGCAAACGCTATCCAGAAGTCAGACGCCGTGGTGTCTGCCACAATCCCCACGCGATTGCCGCCCGCGGCGGCTGGATGACCGGGCGGCGGGATGGTGGCGGGCGGCACGCTGCCGCGCCCGCGCGCCTGCGCCTCGTCAAACGCCGCGCGCGGCAGCGGGACGGTGCCAATCGTGCTGCGCATGGCAGGCGAGTCGGCCAGCAGCGCGGTTGCGGCGGCAGCGCCGGGGCCGGTACCCACCAGGTGCAGCGGGTCGGTGGGAAGGCGTGCAGGCGGGATGGGGAGGGCAGCATCTGGCGGGATGGCGCGGCGCTGCACCACGGAGCGCCAGCCGGGTTGTGTGGGTGCCAGCGGCGGCACGGGCGCCTCGTCCGTCCATGGCCACTCCACATGCGCGCGGCGGATGTCCACCACCGCCGGCGCGCCCGGCGCATACACGCGCCACCACTCTCGGTCACCCCGCAGCGCCGCCACCGTGGCGTCCGTGGTCGCAACCGCCGCAGCGCGGCCGGCAGGCGGCAGCGTGTCCGGATACTGGCACAACGGGTGTGCCGCCAGCGCGTCTGCCACCGCGCCCTGCAGGGCGGCAGCAGCTGCAGGCTCCACCCCTTCGATCGTGGCGGCAGCCACCAAGCCGGGCGGCGCAGCAGCTGCCAGTGGTGCGGGGCGCGCCAACGCCTCCAACGCGGTACCCACCGCGTCAGTCAGGCCTGCCACGCTGCCGCCGAACGGCGCACGCAGCGCCGCCACCGCGCGCGCCGCCTCCCGTTCATATTTTGCTTTCAGCAGCCGCTCAGCAGCCGCGCGGTGCGATGCCACGCGCGCTGCAATGGCGGCGGGCAGGCCGGCACCCACCGTCGCGTCTGCTTTGGCTGCCACGCCTGACAGCGCCGACGCGGCGTCCGGCGCCAGCATGCGGTGTGACTGCAGCAGCTGCATCAGCGTGCCGTCCGGCGGCGACGCAAGGCGCGCGCGCTCCCGCATGCGCGCCTCCAACTCCGCCAGCCGCGCCATCTCCTCCGCCACCGTGCGTAGCGGCGTGTGCGGCGGGATGGCAGGTGGCAGGCCGGGTGAAACGACAGCCACTACCGCAGCAGGTCGTGGTGGTGCAGGCGCTGGGGCAGCGACTGCAGTGGGAGGCGGAAGCGGGACAACCACGCGGCGCCGCGCAGTCACGCGGCTCCGATACCACACCTGCACCCGCCTTGCCGCCACCGATTGTTTGAGTCTACAGCGGGTTGGATTGGGGGTGAGGTGGGGTGAGGAGTGGGAGCGGCACCTAACCCGCACACCCGCACAACAACGCAGCCACGCACCGGTCGTAGCGCGGGAGACCCGCCGGCGGCAGCGCAGACATGACGACAACGTCATTTTGAGCGGACTGCAGGCGCATGCGCCGGCGCGAGTCTGACAGCGGCAGCCCAGCGGCAGCTGCGGCACGCCGAGCTGCCGTCGCGGCGGCAGCACTGACTGCAGTGGCAGCAGCAGCGGGACGCGTCGGTTGCGTATACCGCGGCCCTGCTGCTGCTGCCCCCGTGTCTGCGGCGGGCAGTGCTGGTGAGGCGGCACGAGGCAGCACGGTTGGCGCTGCGTCGACAGCTGCAGCAGCAGCGGCGGCGGCAGGCTCCACAACGGGTGCTGCTGCTGGGGTTGCCGCCGCCGCATCGGCAGCGCCAGCATCAGCAGCAGGCGCAGCAGTAGCAGCCATGCTGGCAACGAGTCGCTGCAGATGCTGCAGCAAGCAGGAGGATAGGGAGAGAGCGAGAGAGCGATCAGGGAGTATCGAGTGTCAGGTGGCAGGTGTCAGCACTGAGTGGGGTCAAAACAGCAGCGATGGGTTGCAACAAATACGCAACGGATGAGCGATATACCAGCCTCACAACACAGCCCACGTTACATCAAACCAATTACGCATAATTGGCGGCTTGGGTACTGCACCCATCTATTTGTTGTTGTATGCCATTAACGCGGCAACCTAGCTACCTGCGGCCACCAACGGATAAATCGCCCCCTCTCCCTCTCTCCCTCTCCAACCATTGTGAGGACACGTGCAATGGGAATGGCGGATGTCGTAAAATACACGCGTGTGAAAGTACTTAACGCGTCAGTTGATGAAATTGTGATACTTTGTTGTGTTTCTATTGCTTGATACTGCGTTGGCATTGCCGTTGTTTTGATTATTTGACCATCTCGCCCACCTCCACGTAGCAGCCACGATGGCAGCAGCAGTAGTTGCGGCACGGCGGGGAGCGGGCGGGACGGGGCGGGCCGCAACCACAACCGCGGCAGCCAAAACACCCACGCCGCCGGCCGGGCCGGCGGCGCCCACCGCGCCGCCGACGGCGGCCACCCGGCCAGACCAAGAGGAGGGGCGGCGTGGGCGCAGGCGCCCCCCCCCCTTGCTTCTCACAATGCACACCCACCTAGTCACCCGCCCCCTCCCTCCCCGCCCGCAGGACGGCGGCCGCAGCACGCTGTCCCGCAGCTACACCTTTGCCGACTTTTCGGCGGCGTGGGGCTTCATGTCGCGCGTGGCGCTGCACGCCGAGAAGCGCGACCACCACCCCGAGTGGTTCAACGTGTACAACCGCGTGCAGGTGGTGCTGTCCACCCACGACGCGGGCGGCGTGACGGAGAAGGTAGTTTAAACGCGTGGCGTGGCGGCTGTTGCTGGAGCACTGAGGTGGGCACACGTACGCAAGCACACACGCCCGCCCGCGCGCCCGTCCACTCACACCTTGCAGGACATTGAGATGGCGGCCACGATGGAGACGATGGCAACCGCCGCGGGCGCCGCGCGCAGCTGATAAGCGGGAGCGCCCAATCCTCAGGTCCTGCTGATTTAGATTACCGTGCTGGCTGCATGCCGTGTACAAGGGCCAGCTTGCCGGCGCGGTGTGGCGCGAGTGTATTGCGGCGCGCCGCTACAACTGCCAACATGCATCTGCACGGCTTGCCCAGCCACCGTGTTGTCGGGCACTTTGCCCTTGCTTCGTTGCGCCTGTATGCATCATAGGTTACGGTGTCGGTGAAGTGCTCAGACTGTGCTTTTGTTGAGGGAGCGCTGCCGTGCTCGGTGACAAGTTGGTGTTGTGGCCGCGTGTGCAACGTTGAAGCGCTGCTGTGTGTTGGCGCCTGGTCACTGGCCACAATGAGTCCATAGTCCGACGTGCCAGGGCCCCCGACTCCCCGGTGCCTTCACCGCCACTCGTCTCCCACTGCAAGTGACTGCAACGAGGTGTTAGTCGGACGAACGCGGCACCACCGCCGCGGAACCTGCGCGGCAACCGACACGGTGGGAGAGAGGGAGAGAGGGAGACACCACAAAAAAAAGGGAGGGGGAGGGGAGAGAGGGGGGTGAAAACGGCATAATCAAGTTGTGAACGGCACCGTGGCGCCAAATTTAAGAGGCGGAATTAGCGACAGTGGTGCAGGTTGAGGTTACCCTGTTGCTGCGGTGTACCACCTGCACCGCCATTGATTTTTGTATTTCACCCATTTCACACCACTCTGTGACCCCTCTCTCCTCTCCTCGCCTCCTCTCTCCTCGCCTCTCCTCCCACCTCTCACCTCTCACCTCATCTCACTCACAACTACTCTACTGACTAGCTCCTACACGTCGCTCCTCACTTGCACTCTCCCTCTAGCTCTTGACCCTTCTCACTCTCGCTCCTCTCTCTCTCTCTTCTCCCCCTATCTATCTCCTCTCTCTCCCCACTCACCTCTCTCCACCTCCCCTCTCCACCTCTCCTCTCCACCGCACCTCAGCCACCATGGGGCGCAAGGGGAAGCGCGGGGACGACAGCAGCGACGACGACGCGCCGGCCGCCGCGCCGGCGCCGGCGGCGGGCGCGGGCGGGAAGGGGAAGGGTGGTGGTGGCGGCGGCGACAAGGACAAGGAGAAGGACAAGGGGAAGGGGAAGGATAAGGACAAGGAGGTGGCAGAGGTGGCGGGCAAGATGAAGGGGCTAAAGGTGGAGGAGGAGGGGAAGAAGGGCGGGAAGGGGAAGAAGGGGCGGCGTGTGGACGACAGTGACGATGATGCGGCACCGGCGGCAGCACCTGCGGCGGCAGCACCTGCACCTGGCAAGGGGAAGGGCGGCGGCGGGAAGAAGGGGGCGGCGGCGCGGCGGGGTGGCGAGGATAGCTCGCCCGAGAGCAGCGACGCCAGCGACTCGGATGCCGACGCCAAGAAGCGCGGCAAGGGTGGCGGCAAGGGTGGCGCCGCACCGCTGCCGGCGGCGCGTGCAGCAGCACCGGCCGCCGACGACGACGATGATGGCGGCGGCGACGACAGCGAGGCGGAGCGCGAGGCAGCCATTGCCGCGGCGCGCGCTGCGCGTGGGGGCGGTGGTGCCAAGGCGGGCGGTGGCAAGGCAGTGGCACCCGCACCTGCGCCTGCTCCCGCGCCAAAGGGCGGCAAGAAGGGCGGCAAGAAGGGCCGTGATGATGATGACGACTTCCTGCCTGGCCTGGCGGCAGCCAACCCCGGCCTGGTGCCCGCGCCTGCAATGGAGGCGGAGGCACCTGCTGCACCGAGCGCGCCTGGCGGCGGCGGTAAGAAGGGCAAGAAGGGGCGGCGTGATGACGACGACGACTTCCTGCCTGGCCTGGCGGCAGCCAACCCCGGTCTGGCGCCTGCACCCGTGGCGGCTGAGGTGGAGGCACCCGCTGCACCGAGCGCACTTGGCGGCAAGAAGGGCAAGAAGGGGCG
>Ga0066256_1004920_pt1 | contig 11459 bp, 8 predicted proteins | sample ThiBio_1000_biof_FD_87107 | JGI IMG/M metagenome (GOLD analysis project Ga0066256, IMG submission 87107) | Wastewater bioreactor microbial communities from Cape Town, South Africa - Thiocy_expt_1000_biof (version 2) | ecosystem: Engineered > Bioreactor > Thiocyanate-remediating >...
AAATTGCGCAATTCACGATTGCAATAAAATATTCCTGCGGGGAATGACGATTTGTGTGGGTTTGCCGCGAATGGTGCTTTATTTGGTTGCGTAATAAATAGTTACGTATTTTATTTTTTTGGTAACATTAGCACCCACTACTGCATCCTGCCACTCTCAGAATCAGAATCAGAATTTCAATTGGTATGCACCCTTGAATCCACGCACGGAGACGCGTGGGGGTCACGCCCGCTAACGCGAGCATACACCGAGGGCAGAGTTGACTAGCAAGCATTGCCCGGCAGGAGGGGGGGAGGGGGGAGGGTCATGTCAGGTGAACTGTGAACATCAGCAGCCAACAAGACACATCATCATCAGCATCGGCAGTATGTCATGGCATCAGGGTAGGGCCCAGAATCCAGTCTATAAATAGAGGGCGGCGCGCTCCCCGTGCATAAACCGCACGCGAACGCGGGGTAACTACGGAGGTAAGTTGAATGGCGTTGTTGCTTTTGTGATTCATGGGCGCGATGCGGTATGTATTACCCGGCAAAGCCACCCTCCTCCCGCCTGCATTCAGCTGCTGCTGTTGCTTGGTCGCTGCTTGGTTGCTGCTTGGTCGCTGTCTCTGTCGCTGCTGTTGTGGCTGCTGCTGTCGCTGCGCTTGTTAGTGCTGTCGCCGCAGTATCCACGCCAAACAAGCCGCAGTGCAACACTCACCACACCCACCAACCCAACCCGCAGCCAGTGAAGTACAACTCCACCATGGCAGCGGCAGCAGCGGCGGAGCGGCCGGCGGGGCTGGCGGACCTGGCGACGTGGGCGTCGCCGGCAGAGGCGGCGGCGGGGGGGATGCTGCTGCGCGAGGGGCAGGCGCACCTGTTTGCCGCCTGGGTGGCGGGCGAGGCGACGGAGAAGAAGCACGCATTCTGCACGCAGGTGGCGGCGCTGGAGCGCGGGTACCCAGGCGGCGTAGCGGCATACCTGGCTAATGCGCGTGCGCTGCTACGCGACAGCGCGGCGGGCGCGAACCCGTTTGAGGGCATGCGGCCGGAGGTGCCGGCGGGCGTGAAGCTGGAGTACGGCACGCCGGAGTTTGTGGCGGCGGAGGAGGCGGGTGTGCGCATCTTCCGTGACTGCGCCTTTGTGCTGGTGGCGGGCGGGCTGGGCGAGCGGCTGGGGTACACGGACATCAAGGTGTCGCTGCCGGTGGAGACGACGACCGGCACGCCGTACCTGGCGCTGTACATCCGCCACATCCTGGCGCTGCAGGCATTCTCTAACCGCATGGCGGGCGGGCCGCCGCGCACCGTGCCGCTCGTCATCATGACGTCGGACGACACGCACGCCAAGACGGTGGCGCTGCTGGAGGGTGCCGGCAACTTTGGCGCGGCGGAGGGGCAGGTCACCATCCTGAAGCAGGAGAAGGTGGCGGCGCTGGTGGACAATGATGCGCACATTGCGACAGAGGAGGGTGACGCCATGGTGATTGACACCAAGCCGCACGGGCACGGCGACGTGCACACGCTGCTGGCATCCAGCGGCATGGCGGCGGCGTGGGCGGCGGAGGGCCGGCGGTACGTCGTGTTCTTCCAGGACACCAACTCGCTGTGCTTCTCTGTCACGCAGGCGACGCTGGGCGTGTCAGAGGCGCACGGCTTTGAGGTGAACTCTGTGACGGTGGCGCGCAAGGCGAAGGACGCGGTGGGCGCCATTACGAAGCTGGTGAAGGCGGACGGCAGCGCCATTACCATCAACGTGGAGTACAACCAGCTGGAGCCGCTGCTGAAGGCGTCCGGCTTTGCAGACGGCGACGTCAACGACGCCTCCGGCTACTCGCCGTACCCCGGCAACATCAACCAGCTGGTGCTTGCCATCCCGCCGTACGCCGCCGTGCTGGCGCGCACCGGCGGCCTGGTGCCCGAGTTTGTGAACCCCAAGTACGCGGACGCCACCAAGACGCGGTTCAAGAAGCCGACGCGCCTGGAGTGCATGATGCAGGACCACCCCAAGCTGCTGGGCGCCACCGCCAAGGTGGGGTTCACCAACTTCCCCGAGTGGACCTACTCGCCGGTCAAGAACTCGGTGGACGAGGCGCGCGCCAAGATCGCGGTGGGCGTGCCCGGCCGCTGCGCCGCGGAGGGCGAGCTGGAGTACTACGACGGCGCCTGCCGCCAGCTGGCGGCCGCCGGCGTGACCATCCCTGCGCCAGGTACGTGGGTTGGTGGGGCACACACGCGCTTCCGATTGCGCTCATCACACACACTCACACACCCTCACAATCACGCGCAGGCTCGCTGGAGGTGTTTGGCTTCAAGCTGCGCAACCCGCCGCACGTGGTGCTGCACCCCACCTTTGCCATCAGCTGCGCCGGCCTGCGCGGCCACCTGCCGTCGCCGGCGGACGTGCACTTCACGGCGCGCTCCACGCTGGTGGTGGAGGGCGAGGGCGTGCGCATCCACGCGCTGGACCTGGACGGCGCGCTGGTCATCAAGGCGGCGCCGGGCGCCATTGTGGGTGTGTACACGCTGCGCACACGCTTGTCATCCTACCCCACTCACGCTATACCACCACACAACGCCACGCCGCGCTGCAGACATCAAGAACGTACGCGAGGTGAATGCCGGGTGGGAGCTGGTGCCGCTGGCGACGGACGAGGTGGTGCCGGCAGCCATCAAGATCCGCGGCTTCAAGCTGGTGAAGCACGCCGCGCGCGTACTGGAGTTCCCCACGCCCGGCCGCTACGTGGTGGACGACAGCGCTGCTGCAGCCGCGCACTAGGGTGGCGGCAGCGGCTCGCGCGCCCGCCAACCCGCGCGCCGTGTTTGATCGTCCTATCATGATGCCCGTGCCGGGCCGGCGCAGTTTGTCCCGAATGTTGAATGGCAATCTGACCCGAAGCTGTCGTCCACAATGTACAATCCCTGCCACCTTGTCGGCGCTACTGGTATGTCGGACTATCCACAAACGCCGCCAGTGCTGGCGCTGGCAGCAGTATCGGTGTCGTGGCGGCGTGGCCGTTGCCACATCGCACACCCCCGCACCGACAGCCTGAGAACGCGGCTGGCAACAGACGGTTCAGAAACACACAATGGAATTACACGTATGCGCGCAGCTGCATGCAATATTAGAGCGTCTTATGCACGAAAACACAATACTGTGTGTGGGGCGCGCCGTCTTTTGTGTATTGCGCTCTTGTTGCAGAGTATTACAACCTGCAACGCACGTCGCCTACCGTCATCGCCAGACAGGCAAGCGGCACGGTCAACGGCCACGACCGACACACGGACACACGACGTCAACTGGGCAACCCAAACGGTGTGGCGTGAGAGGTGAGAGCACTAGTATTCCCGGCGCGTAGTCTATAGGGCGGCTGCGCCGTTCTACCCCACAGTAGTATCCGGGCGGCGGGATGGCGATGCGACATCGAAGCGGCGGCGGGGGCGGCAGCGGCAGCAGGGCTGGCGCTGGGAGTGACGGCGGCAGGGATGACGGTGGGGAGTGGTGCCAGCGGCAGTCCGCAGCGCGTGGCAGCGGGCGGCGGGCGGTGGGGCTGGGTAGTGGTGGTGGTGGCGGCGGCGGGAACGGCTGCCTGTGTTGTGACGCTGCCAGTAACTGCCGTGCTGGCGCAATGTACTGTACCTCGGCAGCCTGCCTTGCCCTGTTTTGTGTCGCCGTGTGGCTTACCCACGCGGCGCTCATGTTGACGGCGTCCGTGGTGTACGTGGGCGACGGCCCAGCCGGCCGGCCGTTGACGGCGCTGCCGCCGCCCACGCACTCCAACTTCATGCCGCCGCAGGTGGCGTTTTGTGTGTCAGGCCGGCCCGCCGCCGCCATCTCTGCCACCTGGTACGCCGCCATGGACACCTCCGCCACCAGCACCGTGCCCACGCCGTGCACCTGGGTGACGCAGTCGGGGCAGGACCGCCTGGCGCCCGTGTCAGTGTGCATTGGCGACGCGCGCATCCAGATGCTGGAGGCGGACCGGCGCACAGCAGAGATGGAGAGCGAGCTGGTGCAGCGCCGCTTCCTGCTGGACGACGCGCAGGTCACCTTCCTGCTTGCCGGCGGGCCTTGCGATGCCGAGTCGCCCGTCGTGTTAGACATTGGCGCCGGCTACGGCGCTTTCTCTCTCCTTGCCGCCGCATCTGGCTGCTCCGTCATTGCCGTGGAGCCGTCGGCGCACCACCTGCGCGCACTCGCCAAGTCCATTGCCAAGAACGGCCTGCAAAGCAACGTGTTCCTGTGCGTACCACCACGCTGCCCCTTGTTGTATGTTGTTGCACCCCGTCCCACCCCCACACCCCACGCGCACCCGCCCGCCGCCGCAGGTTCAACAACGCGCCCGCCACCACGCCGCACATGTTCATTAATGAGCGGCCGCGGCCGGGCGTGGAGCCAGAAGACATTGTGGCGCCGCACGTGTTTGGCTTCCAGCTGGACAACTTCTTCCTGTGGCCGGACCGGCCTATGGTGGTGGGCAAGAACCGGCGCGTGGAGCCGCGCGACATCAGCGCGGTGCGCATCGACCTGGAGGGCTACGACATGTACGCGCTGGCGGGCATGATGGACTTCATTGCCGTGCAGCGGCCGCCGCTCATCGTCCTGCGCTCCACCCCCGCGCGCCACTGCGACCGCGTGCGCTTCATGCGGTGGGCGTACGGCCTCTCCTACGTGTTCTCCACGCCGGAGTACGAGTTTAGTCTGGACCACCTGGTGGCCGCGCTGTCGCACCGGCCCGCCGCCGTGTTTGACGGCTGGCTGGTGTACAAGCCCACCGCGCAAACCGCGGACGCCGACGGCGTCATCCTGCCCAGCGGCGCCGCGCAGCCAGTAGACGCGCCAGCAGACCGGCGAGGCATGAAGCTATGATATATCGATAATTGAAGCACGGTGTGTGTGGGCAGTGGGAACAGGTATACAGCGGGGGAATGGCGTGCTGCTATCATCAGGAGGTAAGGTACGATACCATGGTAGTGAAGAAGGGCGCTCGCAGCCAAGTAATAAACGACGCCGACGCCTTGCTACATACAACAACCGCATGGGCAGGGGAAAGGTTATACAAGCAAGAAGGTCTCAATGCACCGCGCTGTTGCGCGCGATGGCGCGGTCAATGCGCGCCCACACGTCGTCGGCGGGCACGGCAGGCGGGGCGGCAACGAGGGCAGGCGCGCGGCCGCCCCCCACCGCCGCTGTCACGGTGGCAGCCATGTGCGCCACCGCGGCCGTCAGCGCCGCGGTGTCAGCCAGGTGATCGTGCCGACCGGCCGCATGCGCCGCTCGCGCCGCCGGCTCCACACTGCGCGACCGTGGCGCTGGCGCGGTGTACATGCCGGAGGTGGTGCGCAGCCACTGGGGCACCGCCGCCACGCTACCAGTATCAGTCACGCTACCGCCGCCGTCGCCGCCGGCTGCACCGCTGCTGGCGCGGCTACCAGGCGTGCCAGTCGTCATGCTTAAGCCGGCAGCAGCACCGGTAGCGCCCACTCGCGGCGCTGCTGACGCTGCACGCGCGTGTGTGCGTGCCAGCACGGTAGGCGCGGTGGAGTCACCACCCGCGCTGCCACCCAACGTGCGCCCGCGCACATGTTGCATCAGCCAACTGAATGTGGGCGCGTCCAGCCGCTCCGACAGGGCAGGCGGCGGCACGACGCGCACCGGCAGCGCGGTGCCGACGGCGCGGGATGCACCCCGCGGCGGCGGCGCCGCAACCAGCGCTGGCACGGCAGCCAGCAAGTCGTCGTGGCCTGGCGTCGCCGCCAGGGCGTGCGCAGCCGTTGCACTGCTGCGTGTGGCAGGCGGCGAGGCGCCCAACACAGCGGTTGCGCGGTCAAAGCGCGTCTGCACCTGGATGGCCGCTGCCGGCCGGGCGCGCGGCGACGCAGCGGCAGACGTGCTGTCGTGCCCGCCACCGCTCACCACCCGCCCCGCAGCCAACAACGTGGCCCGCGTGCTAGCCGGCGGCGTTGGCACAGCCACGGGCGGCGCCGGCGCGTCTGCTGCTGTAAAGCTGGCGCGTGCGGACGGCGCCGCGCCGCGAGCAGCACGCGCAGGCGGCACACCCAGCACGTCGCCACCCAGCTCGTGCACGCTGTTCAGCGGCGACCGGTCCGGCAGCTCGGTGCGCACAGCTGCCGCGGTGAGCAGCGCCTGCAACGAGAAGGGCAGGGCGTCGGCAGTTACCGCGTCGCCCGCTGCCGCCAGCGTGTCTGCCACCAGCGTCGCCACCGCGCCGCTCGTAATGCCTGGCGGCGGCGTGGCGGGCACGTCCGCTGTCACGGCGCGTGGCGACATGGCCAACGCAAATGGTGCAGGCGGCGCCGCCCGCCCGGTAGCGCTGCCACCCCGGCCGCCGCCGCCACCGCCGCCAGCTGGCGCCGGCAGGAGGCTCGTTGCGGTGGAGCCGCTCAGGCTGCGCCGGCGTGACGGCCCTATCGCAGGGCTGCCGGGCGCCGGCGTGGGTGGCGCCGGCGGTGCGGCCGGTGACGTGGAAAAAGTAAACACAGCCGCGGGGCTCTTGCCGCCAGCAGCTGCTGCTGGCGTGCCGGCCTTGGCGCGCGCCGACGCGGCGCCGGTGGGCGACAGCAGCACGCTGGCGGTGGCGCCGGCGTTGGTAACGCGCAGGGCGCGCACATTCAGCGCCGCCTGCGCGCGGTCCTGAATACCCACCGCCACCGCCACCGCGCGCCAAATATCAGCCATGTGGCGGGAGAAGCGCAGCCGCTTCTCCAGCAGCGTCAACCACGCCACACGTGACGTGGGCGGCACGCCACCTGCCGTCCACGCGGCAGTCAATGCCGCAAACCAGCTCTCGTCGTCCAGCTCGTTCAGTCGCGCCGCGGTGCCCTGCAGCGGCACGCCCGCTGCCATCGCTGTAGCGGATGCCACAGCGTGACGCACCGTGGTGGTTGACGCGCGACCGCCGCTGCGCAGTGACATGATCCAGCGGTCCAGCTGCATGGGGTCCACGCCGCCGCACCGGTCTGCAGCGGACAGGCCATCGCCGCCGCCCTCGCGGGCGCTGCTGCCACCAGATCCGCCGCTGCCACCACCACCGCCACTGCCGCCACCACTGCTGCCGCTGCTGCCGGCAGCGGGCGGGGATGCCACCAAGGCAGCGTACGGTGCGGGCGGGGACGCCAGCGCGGCGCGGGTGGAGGCAGCGCGGCGCGCCAGTGCCTCCCGCCGGCGCGCCTCCGTCACCAGGAACGCAAGAGTAGCAATGTCGCGCTGCAGGTCAACGGACGCCTGCCGCGCCGCTGCCACCTCCACCGCCTTGCCCACCACGATGTCGCGCACCTCCCCTGCTGACCGCAGCACCACTGCCTGCAACCAAGCGCCCAGCTGCTGCCGCCGTGCGGCGTCCTCTGCCGTGGTGGCGGCAGCGGCGTCAGCGCGCCGCGTCACTGCCGCCGCCGCCGTGCCCGCCTCCAGCTCGTCGCGCAGGCGGCCGAGCTCGACCCGCACCCGCGCTTCTGCCGCCGCTACCGGCGCCAGCAGGCCACCGCGCCCCGCTACCGACGCGGCAGACGCCAGCTGCGTCCGCAGCGCACGCACCTCCTCCACCAGCGCCGCCTTGGCCACCACGGTGGGGCCGTCTGCGCGTGACACCGACTTGCGCACGCGGTGGAACTCTGCCATCATGGCCTGCCACCGCTCCTCCGCGGACGCCTCGTGCTCGTCCGCTGCCACCACCGCCGCGCGCAGCTCCTTTTCGTGCGCAGCCACCGTCGCCGCACGACCACGCGCCGCCGCCACCGCATCCTGCAGCACCGTGACGTCCTCAATGGTGGGCGCGCCGCCACGGCTGGCCGCCCCGCTGCTTGCCTTGCTGCCGCCGCTGCCGCGGCTGCCGGCGCCCGGTGAGCTGCCGGTGGTAGTACCCAGCGCCGCCAGCTTCGAGACGGCAGCGGCGCGGCGGGCTGCCGTGTCCGCCGCCTGCGCCTCCTCCAGCCGCGTGCACTCCACGCGTGCCAGCACATCTGCGGCGGACTGCTCCAGCCCTGCCATCATGGTGGCGTGCACCTCCGGCTCGTCCACGCGCGGGCGCACCGACATGACGCCGTCCGCCAGCGCCAGCCGCACGCCGGCGCGCGCTGCCTGCGCCATAGCGGCAGACAGCACACCGCGCGCCGCGTCCACTTCCGCAATGCGCGCATTGCGCTCCGCGTACGCGGCACGCGCCTGCGCGGCGGCGACGCGCTCTGCCGCAGCCGCGTGCGCACGCGCACCTGCTGCCTGCACGCTGGCAATGGCGGCCGCCAGGTCCGCTTCCTCCTTTGCAATGCGCTCCTGTGCCGCGCGCGCCGCTGCCGCAGCCGCTGCAGTCGCGGAAGCCGTCTCTGCCGCCGCCGCCGCCTTCTTGGCAGCGGCGGCGCGGGCGGAAGGCGACGCAGCGGCGTTGACAATGGCTGCCGCCTCCGCAGACGACAGCGTCGGCGGCAGCTGCAGCGCTTCTGCCTTAACGCGGCCATCCGCCGGTGGCGGCGGTGGCGGTGGCGGCGGCAGCGGTGATGACGGCATGCTCGCTGCCGCTGCAGCAGGCGCTGGCGCCGCTGCCGGCGGCGGCGTGGACGGCGGTGGTGGCAGCGCATCCGACTCCGCCAGCGCGGCGGCGAAGTGGCTGCCTGACGGCGCCTTGGTGGGGGAGGACGGTTTCAGGGTGACGGTCATGACGGCGATGGGGGTGGGTTCCGGCTGCACCGGCTCGGGGATGGTGGGCAAGCTAAGCCGTGGCGTGCGTACGGCTGGGCGCGCCGTGGACGGCGGCACAGCGGACAGCGGCGATGGAGATGGGCACACTGACGGGGATGGGGCGGTCTGTGCGGATGCGGGTGCGGGTGTCGGGGCCGCTGGTGCTGCTGCCGGTGCCGGTGCCGGTGCCGGCGCGGCGGCGGCAGGCGGCGCTGCCGACGTGGGCGACGCTGCCCGCGACTGTGGCGGCGAGCCACTGGATGCACTGCTGCTTGTACGCGCGCGCATGGCCTCGGTAGGTGGCGGGGGCGCGGGCATGGCCGGAGGTGCGGGTTTAGGGAGCGGGGCCGGGGTCGATGGGGGTGCCGGCTTCCCAGGAGCCGCCGGCGTTGGCGGCGGTTGCGGCATCGACGACAGAGCTGCAGCAGAGGTAGGCAGGGGCGGGGAAGGCGCCCGAGAGGTCGTCAATGCGCTGGCAGGGCGCAGCTGCGCAATGACAGCGTCGGAGAGCGCCGCTGCAGCTGCTGCGGCATCTTGAGTTGGCGGGCGTAGCGGCGTAGCGGCGGCGGGTGTGGCGGGAACCGGCACAAGCGCCACACTGGGGGCAGCTGCGGCGGGTGCGGGTGCAATCGCGGGTGCAGCCACCACCACTGACGCCGACGCCGCCGACGACATCGTAGTCATCGGCGCTGAGGTTGTGCTGGTCGATGCACCAGACGCAGACAACGGCGTGGGCGTGGGCGCCGACACTAGCAAGGGCGAGGGCGCCGCCAGCAGACCAGGTGTGGATGTTCGCGTCATCGGTGTGGTTGGTACAGGCGCAGGTGCGGGCGCCGGAGCTGGCGCGGGTGCCGGCGCAGGTGCCGGCGCGGGTGCCGGCGCTGGTGCGGGTGCGGGTGCAGGTGCGGGCGCGGGTGCCGGCGCAGGTGCGGGCGCTGGAGCAGGTGCGGGTGCCGATGCAGGCGCGGGCGCGGGTGCCGGCGCTGGTGCGGGTGCGGGTGCAGGTGCGGGCGCGGGTGCCGGCGCTGGTGCCGGCGCGGGCGCCGGTGCAGGCGCAGGTGCCACTCGCGTAGGAGCCGGCGCAGGCGCAGGGGTCGCCACTCGCGATGCTGCTGGTGCTGGCGCCGGTGATCCCGGGGCTCGCGCTGCTGGTACCGCCGCTGCTGGTGCCGCCGCTGGTGCTGGCGTCGGTGCAGCTGATGCAGCCGCACCCGGCGCTGTCGTTGGCGGGAGCGGTGGCGCTGGCGTGGGCGCAGCGGGGGTGGGCGCCGGCGCCCCAGGTGCAGCGGCGGCAGGTGCGGCCGCGACCGCGGGGGCAGGCGCCGGCCGCCGCGGCTGGCTGCGGCTCGGAGGGGGCGGCCGGGCCCGCGGGGTGCGCCGCACGCGTGCGGGCACCGTGGAGGCGCCGCTGACGACGGGCTTTGTTGCTGCCGCTGCGGGTGCAGGCGCGGGCGCCGACGCTGGGATGGGTGCAGACGCGGGCGTGGGTGCAGGGGATGCAGGTGCCGGCGCAGGTGAGGGCGCAGGGGATGCAGGCGCAGGCGCAGGAGTGGGAGCGGCGGGTGCGGTCGACGCACGTGCCGCGGGCAGTGACGGTACAGCTCCAGACGCGGCAGGGCTGCGCAGCGCCGCAGGTGACGGCACTGTGCCAGGCGCACGCATCGGTGGCGCCGCAGCAGGGACGCGCGGAGGCGGCAGGAACCGGCCAGGTGTGCCTGCAGTTGTTGCTGCCGGCGTCGGCGCGGGTGGTGCCGGCGCGGGCGCAGGTGCGGGAGCCGGCGCAGGAGCGGCAGGCGGCGCTGGTGGCGCAGGGGCAGGAGGCGCCGGCGACGTTGAGGCTGGCATCTGCACCTTCGCTGGCGTCGACCCCGACGGCAGTGATACCCGCGCCGCCGGCTGCGACGGCTTTGGCGGTGGCACGGCGCCGGGGACGCTGCCCACGGTCGGGCGCAGTCCAGTGGCACTCAGGCGAGCCGAAGTCGCCGTCGGTGACGCCGGCGGCGCCGGCGCTGGCACATTGACAGCAGCAGCTGGAGCAGGTGACGGAGCCGGTGCCGGAGCCGGCGCGGGAGCCGGCGTGGGGGTAGGCAACGCAGCAGCAGCGGCGGCAGCGGGGGCTGGCGGTGCCGCAGCCACGGCGGGAGAGGCCGGGCCACGTGACACCGGCTTTGGCCCAGCTGGCTTTGGGATGCTGGTCAGCGGTCGTGCCGCAGTTGCCGGCGCCGGTGAGGCAGGGGGTGCGGGTGCATTCGTAGGTGCCGCCGCAGGCGCTGGCGCTACAGGTGCTGGTGCAGGTGCAGCTGGCGCCGGCACAGGCGCAGCAGGCACAGGTGCAGGCGCAGGCACCGTTGTGGGTGGGACAACACGGCCCGGCGGTGGGCGCGGCCCAGTGGGCTTGGGCACTGGCGGCGCCAGCGGGCGGCTAGCTGGCGCTGGCGACACCGCGGGCGCAGGGGCAGGGACAACAGGGGCAATCACCGCCACAGCAGCCGGACCTGGAGCCGGCGCCGGTGCAGCCGGGGCAGAGTCCGCAGGTGGGTGAGGGCGGGGGGCTGCTGGTGGTGGCGGCTTGACGGCGCCGGCACCGGGGCTAGGGGCCGCACGCGGCGGCGGCATCGGCCGCGACGGCGTAGGCGGTGACACAACAGGTGCCGGCGGCGCCGTGACAGGTGCAGCGGGTGCTGGCGGTGGTGCATCTGCCGGCACCGGGCTGGCACGCAGCGGCGGTGGCTTGGCGCCGCCAGGGGAGGGCTTAGAGGCTGGAGGCGGAGGCTTGGGTGCGGCCG
>Ga0066256_1004921_pt1 | contig 11458 bp, 10 predicted proteins | sample ThiBio_1000_biof_FD_87107 | JGI IMG/M metagenome (GOLD analysis project Ga0066256, IMG submission 87107) | Wastewater bioreactor microbial communities from Cape Town, South Africa - Thiocy_expt_1000_biof (version 2) | ecosystem: Engineered > Bioreactor > Thiocyanate-remediating >...
GGTCGGCCAGCCGGCCCCGGGGGGCGCCCTCCCGGGCCGGCCCGTGCCGCTGAGGTTGGCCATACCGCGGATGGGAAAGGGCCGCCGCCGGCCGCGCGGGGGGGGCCTGGGCCGCGCCTTTCTGGCCGTCGAGCAGAAGCTGGTTGATGCCCCCGCCCGGCCCGCCGGTCAGGGCGATCAGCCCCTCGCTGTGGGACAGCAGCTTGTCGGCCTTCACATGCGCCCAGTCGCCCGCCTCGACATCCAGATAGGCCGACGAAAGGAGCCGGGTGAGATTGAGGTAGCCCGCCTCGTTCTGCACCAGCAGCGGCAGATGCGGCGGCTTGCGGCGCGAGCCGGTCTGGAGAGGGCTGCGCGGCGCGAACTCCACCGACAGCAGGGTGCCCACGATGGGCTGGATTCCCGCCTTGGTCAGGGTTTCGGAAATCTCGAAGACGCCGAACAGGTTGTTGGTGTCGGTAACGGCGGCGGCCGGGATGCCCGACTCCCGGGCCAGCGCCGCCAGTTCCTTGGGGCGCACCGCGCCTTCCAGAAGCGAATAGGCGCTCTTGACGCGCAGATGGACGAAGGACGCCATGAACCGTTCCCGCAATGCCGGGGATCAGTATCGCCCGGCGGGCGGCGCGATGGGGACATCACGGTCCCCTATCCACAACTGCGTAAGGTTCAAACCGCCGGGTTGAGCAGCACCGCATGGGCGCCGCTGGCCAGCACAAAGGCCGAAACCATGAACAGCATCAGACCCGCACCCGCCGCCGCATCCTTGATCCACATGACCACGATCTCCCTCTGTGTCGGCGTTTGTTCTACTTTAGTTCCAAACGATTCACAAGAACAAATCGTGATCAATCTGTCCCACCCAGTGCGGGCGGCGACCTGATGGCGGGAAGAACGCGGATAAAGCCATGTCCAGACAAGTGTCCGCACACGGAATGGTTTCCAGGTTTCGTGAAGAAAATCCGCCGGTTAGCGGGAACCGGCCTGGCTGGGAATCTGGGTACCTTCGACCAGCTTGCCCTGATGCAGCAAAAGCGCCCGGTCCATGCGGGCGGCCAGTTCGAAATTGTGGGTGGCGATCAGCGCCGCCAGCCCTTCGGCCCGGGTGATGGCGATCAGCGCGTCGAACACCCCGCCCGAAGTCCGGGGATCGAGATTGCCGGTGGGCTCGTCGGCCAGAAGGATGCGCGGGCGGTTGGCCAGGGCGCGGGCGATGGCGACGCGCTGCTGCTCGCCGCCCGAAAGCTGCGCCGGGCGATGGGTCAGGCGCTTGCCCAGTCCCAGCGTGGTCAGCAGGCGGGTGGCCATGCCCTCGGCCTGGGCGCGGCTCTTGCCCGCGATCATCTGCGGCAGGATCACATTCTCCAGCGCGTCGAATTCCGGCAGCAGGTGATGGGCCTGATAGACGAAGCCGATACGGTCGCGGCGGATCCGGGTGCGTTCCTGGTCCGGCAGCTTGGACACCGCCCGGCCTTCGATGAAGATTTCTCCGCCCGACGGCGCTTCCAGCAACCCGGCGATATGCAGCAGCGACGACTTGCCCGCGCCCGACGGGCCGACCAGCGCCACGATCTCGCCCGGCCGCAGCGACAGGTTCAGGTCGTTGAAGACTTCAAGCTGGCCCTCGCCTTCCTTGTAGCGGCGGGAGATGCCGTCCAGGCGCAGCACATCGCCGTCATGGGGCTCACTCATAGCGCAGCGCCTCGACCGGATCGAGCCGCGCCGCCCGCCAGGACGGATAGAGCGTGGCCAGGAAGGTCAGCACCAGCGCCATCGCCACCACGCTGATCACCTCGCCCGGGTCCATATGGGCGGGCATACGCGAGAGGAAATAGATGGTGGGATCGAACAGGGTGGTGCCGGTGATGTGCGACAGGAACTGGCGGATGGTCTCGATATTGGCGCAGAACAGCACACCCAGCACCAGTCCCAGCAGGGTGCCGACCACGCCGATGCTGGCGCCGGCGATGAAGAATATCCGCATCACCGCGCCGCGTGTGGCGCCCATCGTCCGCAGGATGGCGACGTCGCTGGACTTGTCCTTCACCAGCATGATCAGGCCCGACACGATGTTCAGCGCCGCCACCAGGATGATCAGCGACAGGATCAGGAACATGGTGTTGCGCTCCACCGCCAGCACTTCGATGATCGAGCCGTTCAGTTCCTGCCAGGTGATCAGCCGCATATTGGGGCCCGCCGCCTTGCTGATGGCGGGCAACAGGGCCAGGTTGGCCTCGGGGTCGGCCACCATCGCCTCCACCCCGCTGACGGCGTCGCCCAGGTTGAAATACATCTGCGCCTCGGCCAGCGGCATGAAGACAAAGCCGTTGTCATAAAGCGTGTTGCCCAGCCGGAAGATGCCCGCGATATTGTAGGTCTTGATGCGTGGGGTGACGCCGAAGGGCGTGACATTGCCGCGCGGCGCCAGCAGCGTGATCTCGCCGCCCAGCCGCAGCCCCAGCTTGTTGGCCAATCCCTGCCCGATGATGACCGAATCCTCGCCCCGGAAATTGTCCAGCGCGCCGGGGCTGAGCTTGTCGGCCAGCACCGGCAGGCGCGCCACATCCTCGCGCCGCATCCCGCGCACCAGCACGCCGGTATTGGCGTTGCCGCGCGAGGCCATCACCTGCCCGTCCACGATGGGGGCGGCATAGACCACGCCCTGTACCTGGCGGACCCGTTGCGCCACCGCGTCGTAATCGGCCAGATTGCCCGCCGCCGACTGGATGGTGACATGGCCGTTGATGCCCAGGATGGATTTCAGCATCTCGATGCGGAAACCGTTCATCACGCTCATCACGATGATCAGGGTGGCCACGCCCAGCGCGATGCCGATCAGCGAGAACAGCGAGATCACCGAGATGAAGCTTTCCTGGCGCTTGGCGCGCAGATAGCGGGCGGCGATCATCCATTCGAAAGGCGCGAACAGACCGGTGCTCCGGGCCGCAGGCAATGGGGGGGGTGATTCCGGCATGGCGGCCAAGGTAAGCGGCCAGGCACGACCCGTCCATGACAAAAACCCATCAAAATCAGTAGGCTTGCGCCGTTTTTCGTCCCGCCCCATACCCGATGTGGCCATGATTCACCCCGCAGCCCCCAGCGACAGCTTCAGCCACGCGCGGCGGATCGAACTGATCGTCCTGTTCGGGGTGCTGACGGTCTTCACCCCCATCGCCATCGACATGTACCTGCCGGCGATGCCCACCATGGCGCGGGAATTCGGCACATCGATCTCGTCGGTGGAACATTCGCTGGCGGCCTATTTCCTGGGCATCGCCATCGGCCAGGCGGCGGTCGGCCCCATTTCGGACCGTTTCGGGCGGCGCTGGCCGATCATGATCGGGCTGGGCCTCTATATCCTGGGCGCGGCGGCCTGCGCCCTCAGCGATGGCCCCCTGGCGCTGAACGCCGCGCGCTTCCTGCAGGCGCTGGGCGGCTGCGCCGGGTCGGTGCTGGCGCGGGCCTGTGTGCGCGACCTGTTCCCGCCGCAGCAGGCGGCCCGCATCTTCGCCCAGATGCTGCTGATCCTGTCGGTGTCGCCTTTGTTCGCGCCGTTCATCGGCGGGGCGCTGTTGCCGCTGACCGGGTGGCGCAGCCTGTTCTGGTTGCAGGCGGGGGTGGCGCTGACGACCCTGGCGGTGACCTGGAAGCTGCTGCCGGAAAGCCATCCCGGCTCGGACCGGCGGCTGCATCCGCTGCATGTGCTGAAGGACTATTGGGACATCCTGAAGGATGTGCGTTTTTCCCGCTACATCATCCCCACCACCCTGACCGGCGGCGGCCTCTACATGTTCCTCACCGGCTGGTCCCATGTGGTGATCGACATCTACCACGTGCCGCCGGAATATTTCGGCTTCACCTTCGTGCTGAACGGCGTCGGGCTGATCCTGTTCAGCCAGTTCGCGGTGCGCTGGTTGGCCCACCGCCCGGCCGAGCCGCTGCTGCTGGCGGGCATCGCCGGCAATGCCGTGATCGGCCTGCTGGCGCTGCTGTTCGGCTATACCGGCTGGGGCGGCCTGTTGGGTCTGATCCCCTGGATGTTCCTCTATTGCGCCATGATCGGCCTGATCAATCCCACCTCCGCCGGACTGGCCATGCACCATTTCGGCCATGCCGCCGGCATGGCCTCGGCCCTGATCGGCATCGTCTTCTATGGCGGCGCCACCATCGCCTCCTTCGCGATGGGCGCGGTTCATGCCGTCACCCCCCTGCCCATGACCGCCCTGATCGCGGCCTGCGGCATTCTGGGCCTGGGCAGCTATCTGCTGTTCAGGCTGGCCCGGCCGGGCTAAGACACCCGCCGGACTTTCCCTGCCTGGAGCCTTGAAGATGCAGCGCGCCCTGAATGTCGACCGCAGCCGGTTCGCCGACTGGTACCAGGCGGTGGTGCGCGACGCCGACATGGCCGAAACCAGCCCGGTGCGCGGCGCCATGGTGATCAAGCCCTGGGGCTATGGCGTGTGGGAACAGCTGCAACAGGAGCTGGACCGCCGCATCAAGGCGACGGGGCACGAGAACTGCTATTTCCCCATGTTCATCCCCCTCTCCTTCATCGCCAAGGAGGCTGAGCATGTCGAAGGCTTCGCCAAGGAGATGGCGGTGGTCACCCATCACCGCCTCAAGAATATCGACGGCAAGCTGGTGCCCGATCCCGCCGCCCAGCTGGAGGAGCCGCTGGTGGTGCGCCCCACCTCCGAGACCATCATCGGCGACGCCTTTTCCCGCTGGGTGCGCTCGCACCGCGACCTGCCGCTCTTGATCAACCAATGGGCCAATGTGGTGCGCTGGGAGATGCGCCCGCGCCTGTTCCTGCGGACCACCGAATTCCTCTGGCAGGAGGGCCACACCGCTCATGCCAGCCAGGAAGAAGCGGTGGAGGAAACCATGAAGATGCTGGAGGTCTATCGCAGCTTCGCCGAGGACTGGCTGGCCCTGCCGGTGATCGCGGGCGAGAAGCCCGAGAACGAGCGCTTCCCCGGCGCCGAGGCCACCTATTCCATCGAGGCGATGATGCAGGACGGCAAGGCGCTGCAGGCGGGCACCAGCCATTTCCCGGGCACCCCATTCGCCCAGGCCCCGAACATCAAGATCCAAGGCGAGGCCGGCCCCCTGACCTTCTGCAACCCCCCCAGCGGGGGCGTCTCCCCCCGCCTGATCGGCGGCGTCATCATGACCCATGGCGACGATGACGGCCTGCGCCTGCCGCCCGCCATCGCGCCCCGCCAGATCGTGGTGGTGCCGATGCTGCGCGACAAGCCGGAAGACGCCGAGGTGTTGGCCTATTGCGAAAGCCTGGTGGCGGCGCTGTCCGGCCTCAGCGTGTTCGGCCAGCCCCTGCGGGCGCTGCTGGACACCAAGAAGATCAAGTCGGCGGAAAAACGCTGGAACTGGGTGCGGCGAGGCGCGCCGCTGATCCTGGAGATCGGTCCGCGCGACGCGGCGGGCGGCAATGTCACCTTCATGCGCCGTGACAGTTTGCGCGACGGCGACAAGGTCAAGTCCATCGCCTGCAGCCGTGCCGAATTCCTGGAGGAAAAGGCGGTGCAGCTTCTGGCGGAAATCCAGCATGGCCTCTATGCCGAGGCCAAGGCGCGGCTGGATGCCAATATCATTTCCGGCGTCACCGACTGGGCGGGCGTGGAAGCGTATTTCAGCGGCGACGAAGACGCCTTCAAGGGCTGGCTGAAAGTCTCCTGGTCGCGGCCCAGCGGGGCGGAACTGGATGCGGTGGAGCAGAAGCTCAAGGGCTTGAAGCTGACCATCCGTAACGCGCCGCTGTCGCAGCCTGACAGCTTCGCGCCCTGCCTGTTCACCGGCAAGCCGGGGGTGGAGGAAATCCTGATCGGACGGGCTTACTAGCCGGGTTCAGTGCAGCGCCAGGAAGGCCAGCAGCAGTGCCAGGCTGGCGGCGGCGGCGGGCAGGACATAGCTGCGGCGGCGCGGATGGAAAATCCATTTGCGCGGACGGCGCATCTCGTAGAGTCCCCAGCTGTCCTGATACATGGCCGCCCCTTCGGTACTGACCGGACGATGCTAGGGAGCATCCGGTTACCGGGGCTTTAAGACCCGTGCCAAAATGCGTCGCATCGGACCGCCATCAAGGCAGGCGCGATTGCCGCTCGCCGGGATAGCGCTGCACAAAGGGCGGCCGGGCGGGCATGGCCAGGCTCAGTCCGCGTATGTCCACATCCCGCGGTCCCGCCAGCGCCCCGCTGTCGCGGTCCACCACATGCCGCTGGCGCTCCTGCATCGCATAGTAACGCCGCTTGCCCGCCTGATCGGGGCAGGCCCCGGAACCATCGTTCCTGTCGTCGCCCCAGCGCAACTCCACGCAATTGTAAGGATCGAAGGACAGGGCGAACAGCCGCCGCGTCACATCATCGAAGGTCAGAGACACCGGCCGCTTGTCGCTGGACAGATAGGTGGTGACGCAGCGCGCGCTCATCCCGTCATAAGCCATCAGCAGGTCGCCTTTCAGGTCGGTGCCGTCATAGACGATGCGCGGATCGCGGTTCAGCCATAGCTGGATCATACGCGCCAGTTCGTTGCGGAATCCCAGGAAGCCCGCCCGCAGCCGGGTGTCACGCGAGGGCGTGGCATAGCTTTCCCACACACTGTCGTCGCTGCTGTAGATATTGTCCGGCAGGCCGCTGGGATGCAGCCGGGCCGCGATGCCGTTGGCGATCGCCTGCTCCACCGCCTGACGGCGGTCCTCCAGGTCGTTGCACAGGCTGCGCATTGCCGCCTGCACTTCATAGATGGGATTGAAATCGGCGCGCCCGCCCGACATCGCCACCCGCGCATACTCATAGAAGCCCAGCCGCGCACCGTCATAGGCAAAACGCGCCTTGGCCGGATCGCCCGACGGATTGGGTTCGGTGCCGTCATACTGAACCAGCGAAAAATCGGCGATCTGGGCGTTCGCCGCCAGCACATAGCGCCCGCCGACCAGACCATGGCCGTTCCAGCGCGCGCCCACCAGCTTCAGCGGCCGCCAGTTCTTCAACCCCCAGCCCAGCGCGGCAGGGCCGCGCCCGAACTGCGGGCCATAGACGCTGCGGGTGATGGTGAAGTCGGGATGGGCGTCCATGTAATGGATGCGGCCCGCCGCATCCACCTCATAGACCACGCCGATATGGGCATTGGTGTCATAGATGACGGTGCCGGGACGGATGCTGCCCGGTTGCAGCGCGGGCGCATAGAAATCCGCCGGTATGGCGCTGTCTTTCGCCATGTCGGTGCGGAAGGTGGCGGAATAGACCGCGCCCAGCATGGCGCGGATCGCGGTGGGACCGTTGACGCCAGTGCCGCTGTCCACGATCCCCGCACGGCCCGCGATGCGGTTGGAAGTGCCGCCGAAACGGCTGCCCGCCACGCCGCTCACCCAGGAAAAGGGCAGCCCGTTCTTCCAGGCGTAATAGGCCCGCAACAGATAGGGCAGCTTGGCGCAGTCCACATCGATGTCGAGAAAAGCCTGGTCGCTGCCGCGATAGGGATTGGCGGGATCGCGCAGGCAGCTTTGCGAGGAAGAACACCCCGAACGCCCGATGGCGGTGACGAAGGCCGAATAGCCGCGCTCGTCATTTTCGTCCCAATGGTCCTTGGTGACACGCCAGGTGACCGACGGCGCCGCCTGGGCGGCAACACCGGGCAGTATCAACATCAGGGCAAGAACAAGCGCGCGCATCGCCCACAAGCTAGCAGCCGGACCGGGCGAGACGGTGGCAAGATGCCCGCTTGGTTAACCGCCTAGCGGCGGCAGGCGGGCTGGTTCAGCAGCGGCGCCAGGCGGCGGCCATCCATCTCCACGAAAGTTCCACCCATCCCTCCGCCGGTCATGGGATTGACGCCCGGTCGCGCTTCCTGCTGGCGGCCCAGGGGAATGGCGATGCCATCCGGCACCGGAACCGGCGGCGTACCGGCATCGGCGGGAATCACGGGGTTTCCGACGGCATCGGTTCCGGCCACGTAATCGGCCCCCGCCGCAAGGTCGGCACAGGGACCGGGCCGGGAATCCAGCAGATTGCCGCCGCCCAGCAGCGGATCAGGCGGCGTGGGGCGCGAAATCGGGCCGGCAGCGGATACGCTCGCCCCTGCCAGCAGAAGAAGCAGCAGTGTCGCGACATTTAATTGCGTACGTTGCATTGCGATACCTTGATTATGTCGTGACAGCGCGCGCCAAAAACAGTATCAAACGAACCATAAAAGAACGTTGACCGCTCAGAACGGCCAAGTTCGGGGAGAATTTATCCAAGGTTTGAAGGCCGGAAGCCCAGCTTCCGGCTTTTTTCTTTAGACCTCACTGGCCTTCGCACGCTCGAGAAGGCTGGGGCTGCGCGATGGGGGATATGGCAATGCTCGACCGCCTGTTCGGCCTGACGGCCAATGGCGTCACGCCCAGAAGCGAGATCGTGGCCGGGACCACCATCTTCTTCACCATGGCCTATATCCTGTTCGTCAATCCGCAGATCCTGTCGGCGGCGGGCATGGACCGGGGCGCGGTCTTCATGGCCACCGCTTTGTCGGCGGCGCTGGCGACCGCCGCGATGGGCCTTGTCGCCAACCTGCCCATCGCCCTGCCCCCCGGCATGGGCCCGAACGCCTTTTTCGCCTTCACCGTGGTGCCGCTGCTGGCGGGCGACTGGCGGCTGGCGCTGGGCTGCGTGTTCGTGTCCGGCCTGTTGTTCGTGGCCCTGTCCGCCAGCCCGGCGCGCGAATGGCTGGTCAACGCCATTCCCCAAAGCCAGAAGCGGGCAATCGGCGCAGGCATCGGCTTCTTCCTGGCCCTGATCGGCTTTCAGGGCGCGGGCTGGGTGGTGGACAGTCCCGCCACCCTGCTGCAGCCCGGCAGGCTGTCGGACCCCAAGGCGCTGATCGCGGCGCTGGGCCTGGTGGTGATGGCGGCGCTGTGGGTGCGCGGGGTCACCGGCGCGGTGCTGATCGGCATCCTGACCGCCACGGGGGCGGCGCTGGCGCTGGGTCTTGTGCCCCTGCCCGCGTTGACCGCGCCCATGCCCTCCATCCTGCCGACATTGGGCCAGCTTCATTTTTCCGGCGCGGCCGCAACTTCCATCTCTGGCAGCGTATTGGCCAGCGTGATCCTGGTCTTCCTGCTGCTGAACCTGCTGGACGCTTCGGGCACGCTGACCGCCGTGGGCCACCGCGCCGGGCTGATGACGGATGGCCGCTTGCGGAACGCCCGTAAGGCGCTGCTGACCGATGCGGGCGGCACCGTGCTGGGATCGGTGCTGGGAACATCGCCCGTCACCGCCTATATCGAAAGCGCGGCGGGCCAGGATAGTTCAGGCAGGGGCGCCCGCACCGGGCTGGCCGCCGTCACCGTGGCGCTGCTGTTCCTGGCCGCGCTGCTGTTCGCGCCACTGGCGGGGGCGGTGCCTGCCTATGCCACCGCGCCCGCCCTGATTTTCGTGGCGGCGCTGTTCATGGCCGACCTGAAAGACGTGGCGTGGGACGACATGACCGAGGCGCTGCCCGCGCTGGTCACGGCGCTGGCCATTCCCTTCACCTTTTCCATCGCCGAAGGCATCGGCATGGGCTTCATCGCCTATGCCGCGGTCAAGACCCTGGCGGGACGCTGGAAAGAGGTTGGCGCGGGCGTGGCGGTGATCGCGCTGGCCTTCGCCGCGAAAGTGACGCTGGGCGTCTAAAGCTCCAGCCAGCCGAAACCGATAACGGCATAGAACACCGCCCACAGCACCAGGGCGATGCCGGTGGCCCAGAGCATCTTCTTCTTCAGCATGGGATTGAGCGGCGCGCCGGTTTCCGGATCGCGCTCCGATCCCAGCCCCACCGGCAGCAGGCAGAACAGCACCAGGAACCAGATCACCGCATAGGCGCTGAAGATCACGACATAGTGAAGGCCCGCGGCCACCGATGCGTCGCTCATGTCAGACCTCCGTCACCAAGACCCGCGTCATCGGCTTTTTCCCCCAGGCATCATGCGCGGCGCGGCGCGCGGCGCGGCGCACCGTTTCGGCCAGTTCATCGGGATCGCTGCGCCTGAGGTTGGCGGTGGCCTGCTCCACCGCCTTCAGCACCGCTTCGGCCACCGGTTCGGGCATCCCCTCGCCCAGCACATTGGGCGCGCCGGCGAGGCGGCCCTTGGCGTCGAGCACCAGCGACACCACCAGCAGGCCCGCGAAACCCATGGCACGGCGATCCTTGGCCAGCCCCTCACCCTCGGCCACCAGCACCCGGCCGTCCAGATGCACGCGGCCCGACGGCACTTCGTCGATCAGTTCGGCCCGGCCCGGCGCCAGCCGGAACAGCTGGCCGTTCTCCGGCACCAGCGCCTGCGGCACCTGAAGCTCGCGCGCCAGCCGGGCATGGGCCACCTGGTGGCGCATCTCGCCATGTACCGGCACCGCGACCTTGGGCCGGATCCAGCGATACATCTGCGCCAGTTCCTCGCGGCAGGGATGGCCGCTGACATGAACGAAATGATCCTCCGCCGTCAGCAGGTTCACGCCCCGCGCCGCCAGCTGGTTGTGCATTGCGAAGATCGCCAGCTCGTTGCCGGGAATGACCCGGCTGGAAAAGATCACCGTATCGCCTTCGGCCAGATGCACATGGGGATGGCTGTCATTGGCGATGCGGGCCAGCGCGGCGCGCGGCTCGCCCTGGCTGCCGGTGCACAGATACAGCACCTTGCGGGGCGGCAGATCGGCCGCCTCGGTCTCGTCCAGGATGGGCGGGAAGTCCTTGAGATAGCCGCACTCGCGCGCCGCCGACACCATCTTCTGCATGGAGCGGCCGACCAGCGCGATATGGCGGCCATGCGCCCGGGCGGCGCGGGCGACCGTATCCAGCCGCGCCACGTTGGAGGCAAAGCCGGTGACCGCGACACGGCCGGTCAGGGTGCCGACCAGATCGGTCAGGCTTTCGCGCACCTGCGCCTCCGAGCCGGAACTGCCGGGCACCAGCGCGTTGGTGGAATCGCAGACCAGCGCCAGCACGCCTTCGTCGCCGAGTTTTTCCAGCCGCGCGACATCGGTTTCCTCGCCCAGCAGCGGGTCGGGGTCGATCTTCCAGTCGCCGGTATGGGCCACCGTGCCCAGCGGGGTGCGGATCGCCAGCAGGTTGGGCTCGAGGATGGAATGGGTGATGGAAATGAAGTCCAGCGTGAACGGCCCCAGCGCCAGGCTGCCGCCGACCGGCACCTGCTTGACCTGCAGCCGCGACGACAGGCCCGCCTCGTCCAGCTTGCCGGCGATCAGCCGCGCCGTGAAGGGCGTGGCATAGACGGGGCAACGCAGGATGGGCCACAGATGTGCGATGGCGCCGATGTGATCCTCATGGGCATGGGTGGCGATGATGCCCAGGATATTCTCACGCTGTTCGGCCAGATAGCGCACATCGGGCATCAGCACATCCACGCCGGGCAAGGCGCCCTCGCGCCCGAACAGCACGCCGCAATCCACGATGATCCACTGGCGGTCGC
>Ga0066256_1004659_pt2 | contig 11456 bp, 6 predicted proteins | sample ThiBio_1000_biof_FD_87107 | JGI IMG/M metagenome (GOLD analysis project Ga0066256, IMG submission 87107) | Wastewater bioreactor microbial communities from Cape Town, South Africa - Thiocy_expt_1000_biof (version 2) | ecosystem: Engineered > Bioreactor > Thiocyanate-remediating >...
GATTTTTTTGCACCACAACTTTCTCATCTTTTACAATGGGAAGATGAATAATTTCAGTTTGATGCTTAAATTTATTTTGCCGGCCGAGACGTTGATTGTTTAAAATTAAATTCTGAACTTTACGGTACAGGGCTTGCAGTTCACAGAATTCGCTGTCTGTAGAACACTCTCTATCTAACTGCGGGATTCGAACCATTATTGATAGCGCAGAGTAGCGTAAACTTGCCTTCATTTCTAATTTTTCAAGGAATTTCTTTAGATTAGTGCTATCTGCAGATGTAATATTGTGTAAACATATTTCACGGAGCTCTTCATCCTGATGTGCAGCATGGCTCGTATCTAGACTATCAAACAAAGCAATTAGAGAATCGTGAATGGGTGCTGTGTTATCTGGAAGAATTAAGCCCAGTGTATTGAAAATTGGTCTACATCCGTTAGAATTTCTGAGGGCATGCTGAATCTTTTCTTTTATTTTGGCAAGGATTTGGTTTGAGTTCTCAAACGAATTCCCTGTGATTGAAAATAGAAGATTTAGTTTTGGTTTTGGCTCTTGCAGAATGTTATCCCACCAGTTAAGGTAATGATTCTGTATGTGCTGAAATAGTTGCTCAATCCCCCAGGTTCCCATTTCGGTCAGTTGTGCCATCTCCCAAAAAGGGGAGCTGGGAGGCTGTGCTACATCAAAATGTATATTTTTCCATGCTTTGTAATGCGTTAAGTACTCAGCAACAAAATCGAGATTTAGAGAATCACCGTGGCGAATAAAATAGTTTGCAATAATTTCTCCGGTTTTTTCCTGCAAACTATGTCGTCCATCCACAGTATGAATGCCTTGCCACTCGTCGTTAGATAGTGTGTGTTTTAAAAGGCGGTTTCGTGCACATACGCGTAAGAAAACAGCGAGTGCAGAATCGTTAAGTATTAAATTGTTGCCTAGGTTTCTAGGAATCGTGACCATGCAATGAGTCAAATAGTGAATATAGTCCATATATTGAGCAGGGTGCTTATTGTCTGGGATAATCACTTTAGTCAGATTAGGGCAATGGTTTAACATGAAAATCGCGGCGCTTAGGGGTAATTTACCATCTCTTTTATTCTTCACGAAGTCCAATTGATAAGCAGTATTGGTATCCGGATCGTACTGCACGTTCAATTCGTTATTCTCAAGCGCTTTTATTATCTCTAGATCTACCCTATCAAAGGTAAGCTCTGCATTTTCCACGAGCGCTTTTTTAAGGTGAGATCGACTAAATATTTCGTTCAATTTTTTATCAGAAAGGGGGAAGCGGCAAACAAAACTTTCTTTCATTACTTTGGTTTCAAAGTCAGAGAGGCAGGACATAAAAGCATTATTTATGAGTGCATATAACGGAACATCCTTCCGGTAATCCTCAAGTGTGATGTCCGGGCTTTTAATGACCCAAGGTAGAATGCGCGCAAACAGAATCCCTTGCCAGGCACCAAGAGGAGAAAGCTTATCTAGATCATCGAGTGCATGGTTAATATTGCTGTTAACCTGGTGAAAAGTAATTTGCGCTTTGTTATTGGCGAATACTGTTTCAAGTGATTTTTTTTGTTGTGTGGTAATATAATCAGGTACATAAAGGGTCCATCTATTAGTATCTGCTTTACGAGAGGCGCAGATCCAATCAGGTTCCTCTTCAGTACCGATGTTAACTAAAATTGTGTTGAGATACTTCCATTGCTGTTTAGAGAGATTACTCACCTCATCAAGTAAATAAGGCGCAATACGCGTCATTGCGGGTTCGCCTTTAAACAAATTGGAACTATTCTCTTCGTTTGAATCTATCGAACATTCCAAATAACGTGAAAATTCTGTTTGAATTAGCCGGAATATATCTATTCTTCGTAATTTAAAGTTAACAAAATTCAGTGAGCCTTTGTGGTAAGCTAGACTGTATAGGTTCAGGCGCTTTTTGTAGATTGAGATATTAGAAAGTGGATAACCTTCAATATAAGCCTCCACTACTTGAGGCTTCAAAAGAATAGAGTCAGGCCTTTTGCCGAATTGCTCAACCTCACGCCAATCCCACTCAGCCGTTACTCGAAGCCGATCATAAGCAATATTCTTCAAGAAATGATAGCTGATGAGAGCGGTATAGTCTATGAATTCCCCTTGAAGCTCGGGTTCAATCCAAGGATGTCTATGGTATAGTTGTTCGAGTAGAGTTGGATAGATTAAACCTTCAAATGTTTTTTCAATGCGTCTTTTTAAATCACTTTCATAGAGTTCTTTAAATTTTTCTAAATATTTATTTCTTATGTTAATTCGAATTTCGTAGGTGTTAACTTTAGGATCGTCATATTCATCTTCACGAAAATCTGGCTTTCTCCGTTGTTTAATAAGCTCTGCCTTTCTCCGTTGTTTAATAAGCTCTTTTTGTACGTTTATTTCTTGATCAATCTCTTGCGCGATAATCTTTTCATGTTTATTCATCCAGGCTGTTTCAAACTTATTTTTTAAGAGGGAAGTAACCTCGTCTAATAAAATTTTGTAAAGCTTGCTCATTGAATAGGCCCACTGGATGGTTTATGTATATATAATGTACACAAATAATTCAGCTTGAGCAATTTGTTTTTTTGTAAAGATTATGTAAATGACAATAACCGTCCTTTATCCTAAAAGGATTTAAATAAGTGATATTACTTAAGAATTAAAATAAGGTGATGGGGTAAGGTGCGAGAGAGATTTAGCTATTCATCCACATAATCTTGCCCGGCCTCACTCTTTGCTTTATCCATAGCGTGTTCATCATCAACATAGAGAGAGCCATTATCTTGCTCGCCCCCGGAAATGAGGTAATTGCGATGTTGTAAATAAGCATCGCGCATGAATGCATATTTATCCAAAGCTTGATCCATTAAACGCTCCGCATCAAACATTTGTGAACGGAGATCGACTAAGCGAACAGCAAGAAGGCTATAAACGGCTGCATCATTATTGATGTAGACGTAGGGACTGTACAGTGCAAATTGAAATAACCATCCGGCACCATCACGGATCGTGCTCGGGCCTAATAAGGGAAGTACGAGATAGGGAGATTTTTTATCACCCCATTTAGCAAGAGTGATTCCTAAATCGTTGGAGTGGGGGGGAAGACCAAAAGTTTGTGCCACATCGAGTACCCCGCCAAAGCCTAAAGATGAGTTGATGATAAAACGCCAACTATCGCGAATCGCCCATTTACCTTGAGCCTGAAGTAAATCATTTCCCACGGTGGGAATTAAATCAAGATTGTTATAAAAATTATTAATGCCCTTACGCACTCGTGCTGGAATAATCTTGGTATACATAAGTGCTGGTGGCTTGAGAACGATTTTGTCGAATCGAGAATTAAACTGATAAACTTTACGGTTGAAGGACTCATAAGGGTCGGCCGGATTTGTTCCCTTGCAAGTACATCCTGAAAATAGTAGCACTCCTGCTAGACCAGCACTTATCCTGTTTAATCGCATGATTTATCTATCTAATTATCTATTCACATTGATGTTACACGAGTTTTTGCTCGTTGCAAATAATTAATAATCATTATCGCAATACCTGAGCGCGAAATCATCTCGTCATTATTTATACGCCATATTGAGGTTAAAAATTTCCGTGGCATTCGAGGCTTTGGATGGGTAAAAAATAGGGCTATTAATTTAAAGCGCCTGATTTCGTGCGCGAAAGTTAAAATTGCATTAAGAATGTAGCAGGGCCGTCATTGCATAAATGCACTTGCATATCCGCGCCGAAAACACCACAAGCGGTCAAAGGGTAGGTTGCTTTTGCACGCTGTACTAGCTCTTCAAAAAGATACCGCCCATGCTCAGGCGTTGCGCCTTTTGAAAATCCAGGGCGTAAGCCTTTTTGAGTATCGGCGACTAAGGTAAATTGAGGTACAAGTAATAAGCCCCCTTTAACGGATTCCAAGCCCAGATTCATCTTCCCCTGGGCATCATGAAATATTCGATAAGCAAGGCTTTTTGCCAGCATGCGATCCAGAGTATTTACATCATCTTTGGCTTCAAAGCCGCAGAGAATCAGGAGCCCCTGTTTAATTGCACCAACGGTTTTATCTTCAACAGTCACATGCGCCGCGGTTACTCGTTGCACAACCGTTAGCATGCATCCAGACCCTGCTTTGATACTTCACGACTGGCATAGATGAGCGCATCAATCATTCCCGCTTCACGATCAGAGTGTCCTCCATCACGAACAATACGCAAATTTGCTTCAGGAAGCATTTGATACAAGAGATAGGCTCCCTGGAGGGGCGCGACCAAATCAAAACGACCGTGAATAATGTAGGTCGGAATATGCTTTATATTCGCTATATCTTCCAAGACCTGATTCTCTCTAATAAAGAAATGATTCATTGCATAATGGGTTTCTAATGTAGCAAGTCCAAGTGCAAAATGCGGGTCGCTGTAAAGATCAATGAGGTATAAATGAGGGTGTAAACTACCACAGCGCGCTTCCCACAGCGCCCAGTTTTTAGCCGCACTCATACGGGCTAATTCATTTGATCCTCGTAAACATTCTGCATAATAAGCAGGGATGGCATTGAGTCGATCTTTGGGAACATTTTGAATGAATTCTTGCCAATAATCAGGATAAACCAGGTTCGCACCACGCTCATAAAACCAGGCAATATCCTCGCGTCGCCCTAAAAATACTTGATTAAGGATGAGCGCGCGTACATGTTGAGGAAATTTTTGTGCGTACAGCAGCGCCAACAAAGACCCCCAGCCGCCACCACTGAGCACAAAATGGTCCAATTGAAGAAATTTACGAATTGCTTCGATATCCTGAACTAACTCTGTAGTCGTATTTTCTTCAAGTTCAAGGGGGGGAGTAGAACGGCCACAACCGCGTTGATCAAAGATGATAATTCGGTAATATTGCGGGTCATAAAATCGTCGTAGATGTCCATCCAAGGTACACGCTCCAGGTCCCGAATGTAGAACCAGAACCGGAATCCCGCGCGGATTTCCGGTCTCCTCAATTGCTAATGTATGTAACTCACTGACCTTGAGCTCATGATGAGCATAAGGCTTAATTGCCGGAAAAAGTAGATGCATGATATTCCCCAAGAGGAGCGCGAACGCTCCATTTTGCGCTTCATTATCAATGAAAGCAAGAGCTTGCGAGATGCATCAGTCATTTTATATGCTCATCAAGGTGCTCAGGCGCTGCTGTTTTTTCATGTGTTCGTTAATTGTGCTAATATGATACGAATAATTCCTGCTTTATTCTTTGTATTTACCTTATAAATTGAAGATAATAGCTCCCTTTATGTTGGATAAATGGGTATGACTTTCACGACATTATTTAGGGACTTAAACGAACGTCAACGAGAAGCAGTAACTGCTCCTTTGGGAAACACGTTGGTTCTGGCTGGGGCAGGGAGTGGAAAAACCAAAGTTTTAGTGAGCCGTATCGCCTGGTTAGTTGAACACGAAAAATTGTCACCACACAGCATTCTTGCAGTAACCTTCACCAATAAGGCAGCAGGGGAGATGCGGGCACGTTTACACGGCCTACTCGGAATGCCTGTTCTTGGACTGTGGGTAGGCACTTTTCACGGCCTATGCCATCGTATTTTGCGGCGTCATTATCGTGAAGCAAATTTACCAGAGCATTTTCATATACTGGACTCCGAGGATCAGGGACGGGTCATTAAACGCGTTATTGCTGCTTTAAATTTGGATAGTGAACAATGGCCAGTAAAACAGGCGCAGGCGTTTATTAATGGTCGTAAGGATGAAGGGATTAGACCGCAGCACGTACATACACTTTCCTACGGGCCGGGTAAAACGTTATTAAACATTTACACCGCTTATGAGCAAGCGTGTCAAACCGCAGGCGTCATTGATTTTGCGGAATTGCTTTTACGTACTCATGAGTTGTTAAGAGATAACGCCGAGCTGTTAGCGCACTATCGACAACGTTTTCAGGCGATTTTGGTGGATGAGTTTCAAGATACCAATACCATTCAATATGCCTGGATACGACTTTTGGCGGGTGAGCAAACTTCTGTGCTCGCAGTGGGCGATGATGATCAGTCGATATACGGTTGGCGCGGTGCTCGGGTAGAAAATATCCATCAATTCACCCAAGATTTTAAAAACACCAACATCATCCGTTTGGAGCAAAATTATCGTTCCACTGCAAATATATTAAACGCCGCCAATGCATTAATTACCCATAATCAATCCCGTATGGGCAAGGACTTATGGACCGCAGGAAGTACGGGTGACAAAATTTTAGTATTTAGTGCTTTTAATGAGTTAGAAGAAGCACGCTTTGTGAGTGAGCGGATTAAAATGGAGCTACAAGAAGGACGCAGCGCTGATGAAATCGCCGTGCTTTACCGCTCAAATGCCCAATCGCGAGTCATCGAGGAGGCTTTATTACGAGCTCATATTGCTTACCGTATCTATGGGGGCTTGCGCTTTTTTGATCGCGCAGAAATTAAAGATGCCCTGGCTTATCTACGGCTCGTAGTGAATCCTGCTGATGATACTGCTTTTGAGCGAGTCGTTAATTTCCCTACCCGCGGTATCGGTGAAAAAACCTTGGAAGAAGTGCGTTTGTATGCGCGCAACGAGCAATGCTCGTTATGGCAGGCAGCAAAATTTTTATTAGAATCAAACCAAATACCACAGCGGGCTGGTACGGCTTTAAGCAAATTTATTCAGCTCATTGAGGAACTGCAACAGGCAACGCAAACACAAGAGCTCGACGAGCAAATTTCGGCAATAATCCTGAACAGTGGTCTCTATGCTCACTTTAGTAAAGTTAAGGCGGATAAAGCGGAGTCGCGATTGGAAAACTTACAAGAGCTTGTAAACGCAGCCAAGCAATTCCGCTATGAGCAAGATAGTGAGGAAGAATTACCCTTAGTCCAGGCTTTTTTGGCGCATGCCTCTTTAGAAGCAGGGGAGATGCAGGCAGAAGAATACGAGCGCTCCGTCCATTTAATGACCTTACATGCGGCGAAAGGATTAGAATTTCCGGTTGTATTTTTGGTAGGGCTTGAAGAAGGGGTATTTCCTGGGAAACAATCGATGGAAGAACCTGGCCGCATGGAGGAAGAGCGTCGTTTATGTTACGTGGGCATGACCCGTGCCATGCATAAACTCGTTTTAACTTATGCTGAAGTCCGTCGACAATATGGTCGTGAAGAATATCATCGCCCCTCACGTTTTCTGCGAGAATTACCAGAAGACTTGCTTGAGACAATTCGCGTACAGGCTCGTTATCAAACGATGACTCCTGCCGCTACGCCTAAAACACGTGTCCTGCAGGAGGAAGCTCAGGATGCCGGTCTGCGTTTAGGACAAAATGTCAGTCATGCCAAATTTGGCGTAGGTACCGGTTTAGCTGGTGAGGGTAGTGGCCATACCCGGGTGCAGGTGAAGTTTCGGGAGCATGGGGCTAAATGGTTAGTACTTGCCTATGCGAATCTGGCATTAGATTTATAAACAGTAACTTGGATCTATTGACTTTTTTTTCTGTGAGTGCTAGGGTGCGATCGGAAGTTGACATCTAACTATTTTAAGAAGGGGAAGTGTGTGAAGCTAGCCAATTTATTTACAGTAGGAGCATTAACTGCATCTTTAGTGTCACCAGTAAGCATGGCAGCGCAAACCGCGCCTGCAATGCCTGAAGCCCAGAAAAAACAGGTTGAACAGGTTATTCACGATTATTTACTGAGTAATCCTGAGCTGCTCATTGAAGTGTCTCAAGCACTGCAGAAAAAGCAACAAGAAAATATGCAACAGCAAGCTCAATCAGCGATTAAAGACAATACCAAAGATTTGCTGGACGGGAAAATTGCCGTAGCCGGTAATCCCAACGGTAAAGTAACCATTATTGAGTTTTTCGACTACCAATGCATACATTGTAAAAAAATGTCGCCTATCATCAGCAAATTAATTAAAAATGACAGTAACATCCGTGTTGTTTATAAAGAATTCCCAATCTTTGGTAAAAGTTCTGAATTAGCATCTCGAGCAGCACTTGCTGCGGGTATGCAAGGCAAATACATGGCAATGCATGAAGCATTAATTGGCTCTGAGTCACGCCTTAATGATAAAATTATAATGAAAACAGCCGAATCTTTAGGACTGAATATGAAACAGTTCAAAGAAGATATGAACAGTAAAAAAGTAGACGAGATGCTCGCTGCTAACCGTGAATTAGCTGAAAAGCTCCATCTCATGGGGACTCCTGCATTTATCGTCGCTGCAACTCCTAATGGTCAATTTAAAGAAGGAACTGAACCTTCCTTTATTCCAGGTGCTGCAAGCGAAGAGTCTTTACAGGAAATGATTAAAAAAGCATCTCAAGCTTAATTGTTCCCCGTTCCCTGAGTGATGATCGGTCACCCAGGGAATAAGCAGTACACAATACGAACGAAAAACCTTATAATCGTTCTTCATTAAGCGGCAAGCCGCTTCAGTTTCTCCTGTTTTATCTTTGCATTTGAGTATTACATGACAAAACCGACAACTTTTCAGGATATTATTTTAACGCTCCAGCAATACTGGGCTGCTCAAGGTTGCGCTATTTTGCAACCCCTTGATATGGAGGTTGGGGCAGGAACCTTCCATCCAGCCACCTTCTTACGCGCAATTGGTCCTGAGCCCTGGTTTGCAGCTTACGTGCAGCCCTCAAGGCGACCTACAGATGGTCGCTATGGGGAAAACCCCAATCGGGTGCAACATTATTATCAATTTCAGGTGGTTCTTAAACCTTCGCCGCTGGATATTCAAGAAAAATATCTGGATTCACTACGTGCTTTGGGGGTTGATCCGCTCACCGATGATATTCGTTTTGTCGAAGATAATTGGGAATCACCCACACTAGGCGCCTGGGGTCTAGGTTGGGAAGTCTGGCAAAACGGTATGGAAGTGTCGCAATTCACTTATTTTCAACAAGCAGGTGGCCTAACCTGTAAACCCGTCACGGGTGAGCTGACTTATGGGCTTGAGCGCTTGGCCATGTTTATTTTAGGAGTGGATAATCTTTTTGACTTACCCTGGAGTAACACCCCTGCGGGCATGATTACTTATGGAAATGTCTTCCATCAAAATGAAGTGGAAATGTCTGCTTATAATTTCGAACAGGCAAATGTCCCCGAACTATTTCGTCAATTTGATTACTGTGAAGCAGAAGCACAGAGATTAATTGCACTAAAATTACCTTTACCTGCATATGAGATGGTAATCAAAGCATCGCATTCATTTAATTTACTGGATGCGCGTAAAGCGATTTCAGTAACCGAACGCCAACGTTTTATTTTACGGGTAAGGCAGTTGTCGCGAGCAGTCGCGCAAGCATATTATGATGCTCGTGAAGCATTAGGTTTTCCAATGGTAAAGGGTGGGTAATGGTAAACGATTTTTTATTTGAACTTGGGTGTGAAGAATTACCTTCCGGTGCGGTATTAACACTTGCCGAGGAATTAAAGCATTTATTAATAACGGCGCTGGATAAAGCCCAGCTACGTCATGGTGAAGTTAAGTTATTTGCGACCCCACGACGCTTGGCGTTATTGGTTACTGATCTAGAGTCAGAACAACAAAGTCAAGAAATCACACGTAAAGGTCCTGCGGTAATCGCCGCCTTCGACAAAGAAGGCAGGCCGACCCCTGCATTAATGGGGTTCGCAAAATCGTGTGGAGTGGATATTGCTGCATTAACACGAGTGAATACGGATAAAGGTGAGTGGTTCGTTTATCAGCACACGACTGAGGGTAAAAAAACCGCTGCAATTTTACCGCACCTTATAACGCAAGCCGTTGCCGATTTAACCATTGCAAAACGCATGCGTTGGGGTGCGGGTGATGAGGAGTTCGCGCGTCCGGTACATTGGGTGGTAATGCTCTATGGTAATGAGGTCATTCCTCATTCGCTTCTTGGAGTAGAAACGGGAAGGTTTACTTTCGGGCACCGGTTCCATCACCCCGAAGCGATCAGTATCGACTCACCACGAAGTTATGAAGCGCAACTACATCATGCGTACGTTATTGCTGATTTTCAGCAGCGGCAACAAGAGATTGTTCGACAAATCCAACAGCTCGGTGCAACTCAAGATGCGCAGGTGCTGATGCCTGGAACACTGGTGCAAGAAGTCACCTCGATTGTTGAATGGCCTAATGCCTTAATGGCAAGCTTTGCTGCAGAGTTTCTCGAAGTACCTGCTGAGGCGTTGATTGCTTCCATGCAATCGCATCAAAAATGTTTTGCCTTAAGAGATAAAAATGGGCGCTTGTTACCTCATTTTATTACAGTCACCAATATTGACAGTAAAAATCCAGCACAAGTGGTTGCGGGTAATGAGAAAGTAATGCGGGCACGCTTAAGTGATGCTGCATTTTTTTATCGTCAAGACAAAAAGACAGCCTTGGCAACGCGTATACCGCTTACGGAGCAGGTTGTGTTTCAGGCTAAACTCGGAAGCTTGGCGGATAAAACTCTGCGAGTTAAAGGCTTAATGACCTATGTAGCAGAGCCCCTACAGCTTGACTTACCACAAGCGCTGCGTGCAGTTGAGTTAAGTAAATGTGATTTACTTTCGGGGATGGTCGGTGAATTTCCTGAATTACAGGGGCTAATGGGATACTATTATGCCCGACATGATGGTGAAGATGATGCGGTGGCTGTGGCGTTAAATGAGCAATACATGCCACGTTTTGCAGCAGATGCTTTACCCGAAACTGTTCTGGGAAGGGCATTATCTTTAGTAGATAGATTAGATACTCTAGTCGGTATATTTGCTATTGGCCAAAAACCAACTGGGGTCAAAGATCCTTTTAAATTAAGGCGTCATGCGCTGGCGGTGTTACGCATATTGATCAGCATCCCCAATCAATTGCCTCTAAGTGTACTCATCAGCCAGGCCAAACTTCAGTATGCAGAACGTATAAAAATCGATGAGTCGATAGCCAATGATTTGCAAACGTTTATCCTTGAACGCTTGAATGCTTACTATACTGCACAAGGAATTGGGATTGATATGGTGCACGCGGCTAAAGCGTGTCAGCATGATTGGCTCTACGATCTTGATTTGCGTATTCATTCCTTACAAACATTTGTTAAACTTCCAGAAGCCTCATCACTAGCAGCAGCGTGCAAGCGCGTAAAAAATATACTTGCTCAGAACAGTTTGCACGCCGCGGATGTGAATCCGGAGTTATTAACTGAACCTGCAGAACAGGCTCTTTATAAGCATCTGGAGCAGACCAGGCAGCATGTAGAGCTCTTGATAAAACAGGCTGATTATGAAGGAATACTCAAATTACTTGCTGGGCTTAAAGAACCTATAGATGCGTTTTTTGAACAGGTGATGGTCATGGTTGATGAGCCTGAGTTGAAGAATAACCGCCTCGCGCTGCTTTTAGCAATGCAAACACTCTTGCAAAGCGTTGCCGATATCGGACTG
>Ga0066256_1004922_pt1 | contig 11456 bp, 14 predicted proteins | sample ThiBio_1000_biof_FD_87107 | JGI IMG/M metagenome (GOLD analysis project Ga0066256, IMG submission 87107) | Wastewater bioreactor microbial communities from Cape Town, South Africa - Thiocy_expt_1000_biof (version 2) | ecosystem: Engineered > Bioreactor > Thiocyanate-remediating >...
CCGCGGGGGGGGCGTGCGCGGTGTGGAGGGGGTGGCGGGTGAGGTGCGCGCTCGGGGGGGGGCGGGGGCGCGCGCCGCCGGGGGGGTCTGGGGGCGGGGGCGGGGCGCCCCTGTTGCCCCCCGCCGTGAAGTGCAGCAGCCCGTCGCTGTCCTGCGACACGAAGACCTGGATGCTGTCCACATCCTCGACCAGCGTCGTCGAGCCATATTTGACGTTCGCCACGTCGTTCTTGCCGAACTCGACGGAGACGTTGAGCCGCTTGGTGATCTCGGCCAGCGCCTGATCGCGCGAGTCCAGCAGGCTCACATGCGGGGCCGTGCCCTCCGGCGAGCGGCGCAGGCCTTCATTGGCGGCGGCAAGCTGCTTGAGCGCATCGTTGAGCGCGGCGACCTCATTGTTCGCGGCCTGGCCGATGCCATCCTTGACCGTGACGAGATCGGTATGCGTCTGTTTGAACGCGGTGTTGATCTGCTCGAAGGAGAAGAGCAGCCCGGTGCGCAGCGTCGTGTCGGTCGGGTTGGAGGCGAGCCGCTCGACGGAGGAGAACATCGCGGTCAGGCGCTGCCCCACGCCGAGGCTGCCGTCATTGAGCGCCGTCTGCAGGTCGTTCATCCAGCGCGCGCGCTGGTCGACATCGGCGAGCGCCGTGCCGGTGTTGCGCGCGGCGGCATCGAGATAATCGTCGCCCGAGCGCACCACCCGGCCGACCGTCGATCCGCCGAACAGCGCGCCGGCGCGATACCAGACCCCCGTGCCGGAGCCGGCGGGCGATTCCTGGAGTTCGATGGACCGGCGGCTGTAGCCCCCGGTCTCGGTATTGGCGATGTTGTTGGAGACCGCCTCCATCGCAGCCTGATAGGCGCGCGCGCCCGATGCGCCGATGCCGAAGAGATCGCTGCTGCTCATGGCGCCTTCTTGTCGAGCTGCTGGAGGATCATATTGGCGATGCCCAGGCCGCCCTGCGTGGCGAGGCCGTCGGCCATGCGCGCGTCGGAAAGCTCGCGGAACTGGTCGACCGCGCTGCTGCCGGCAATGTCCTCGCCAAGGCTCGCCTTGCGCATGCTACCGAGCAGCTGGCGCGTGAAGATCGCCTCGAACGCCTTGGCCGCCTCGGCGAGCGCGGCGCGCTGGTCCGTCTGGCCAGCAGGCCGGGCGTTCGCGCCACCCGTGGAGGCAGCGGCAAGCGCGGCGGTTGCGGAAGCCGGGCCGGGTATCTGCGTCATATCACTTCCAGCTCCGCTTTCATCGCCCCGGCCTGCTTGAGCGCTTCGAGTATCTCGACCAGATCGGACGGCGACGCGCCCACGGCATTCACCGCCTTCACAATATCGGCCAGCGAGGCTCCACCTTTAAACAGGAACATCGGATTCTTTTCCTCCTGCGCCGTGATGGCGCTGGAGGGTTCCACCGCCGTCTCCCCGCGCGAGAAGGGCGCGGGCTGCACGATGCGGGGGGCTTCCTTCACCGTGACGGTCAGTTTGCCGTGGCTGACGGCCGCCGGACTGATCCGCACGCCGCCGTTGATGACGACAGTGCCGGTGCGCGCATTGACGATCACCTTGGCCGGCGGATCGGCGGGCTTCACCTGGATATTCTCGATGAGGCCCATCATCATGATGCGGCTCTCGGCGCCGGGAGGCGCGGCGATGGTGATCGAGACGCCATCCTGCGCCTTGGCGCGCTGATCGTTGAAGGCGAGGTTGATGGCATCGGCAACGCGCAGCGCCGTGGTGAGGTCCGCATCGGCGAGGTTGAAGGTGAGCGCCGGACTGCTCTCGAACCCGGTGGCAACCGCGCGCTCGACCGATGCGCCGCTCGGGATGCGGCCCGCCGAGGGGACGTTGACCGAAAGCTGCGAGCCGTCCGCGCCCGAGACGCCAAGACCGCCCACGGCGAGGTTGCCCTGCGCCATCGCGTAAATCTCGTTGTCCGCGCCGCGCAGCGGAGTCAGCACCAGCGTGCCGCCGCGCAGCGACTTGGCCTTGCCCAGCGCCGAGACGGTAACGTCGAGCCGCTGGCCGGGCTTGGCGAAGGCCGGAAGCTCCGCCGTCACGAGCACGGCGGCGGCATTCTTGAGCGCGGGATTGACGCCCGGCGGCAGCGTGAGGCCGAAGCGCGAGATCACGCCCTTCACGCCCTGCGTCGCATAATCCAGGCTGTCGTCGCCCGTGCCGGCAAGACCAACGACGACGCCGTAGCCGATCAGCTGGTTGGAGCGCAGCCCTTCGAAGGAGCCCAGATCCTTGATGCGCTCGGCATGGGCGGCGGGCGCGGCGATCTGCAGCCCGGCGACGAGCGCCAGCGCGGCCAGCCAGCCCAGCGTGCGGGCGATCGGAGCGGAAAGGGACGAAATCATGAGGATGGTCGCTCCGTCAGAAGGGGCTGATCGCGGAGAAGAAGCGCTGCAACCAGCCCTGTCGGCTGGCGCGGGCGATCTCGCCCTTGCCGGTGTAGGTGATGCGTGCATCGCCCACGCGCGTGGAGAGCACGCGGTTGTCCGGGCCGATATCGGCTTGGCGCACGAGGCCGGAGACCTGCACGAACTCGTCGCCGCGGTTGAGCGTCAGTGCCTTCTGGCCGCGCACCAGCATGGTGCCGTTGCCATAGACCTTGGCGATCGTGACGGTGATCTCGCCGGAAAGCGCGTTGGACTGGGAAGCATCGCCCTTGCCCTTGAAGCCCTGATTGCCGCTCGCGCCGACGTCGCTGGCGCTGAACAGCTTGCTGAACGGCCCGGTGCTCGGCGGGGTGAGGCCGATATTGCCCGAGCGGTCCATGTTCGCGCTGGTGCTTTTGCTCGCCTGCGTGCGCTCCACAAGCAGGATGGTGATGATGTCGCCCACCTGCGCGGCGCGCGCGCCGTTGGTCAGCGAGGAATAGCCGGCGCTGGCCTGAAAGATCGCGCCGTTGGGCTGCGCGGGACGGGGCGCTTCCGGCTCGGCATAAGTGACCTGATAGGCGGGGTTCGCCAGCGGGTCCTTCTTCTTGCCGAAGAGGCCGGCCTGCGCCGGAGAGGCGGCCATGGCGGGGAGCGGGGGGGGGGCGGCGGGCGGCCTCATGGCTTAGATCTGTTGGGTCACGTACTGGGGCATCTCGGCGGGCGCCCTGGTCATCTTGGGGGCGATCCCCGAGGCGCGCCGGGGCCCCATCCGTGCCGCCCGCCCCTCGCCGGGGGTCCCGTTGGACCGCTCCAGCGCGCCCTGACGGATCGTGCCGCGCCCTTCCAGGCCCGCCGTGCCGACCTGCGGCGCGCCCGAAGCGGCCGTCTCGACGAGCAGATTGCTGCCCATCGCCTGCAGCCCGGCCGCATTGATGAAGCGCGCGGTCTCGATCTGGCCGAGCTGGGTCGGTTCGCTCTGGCCGGGCAGCGTGGCCGAGACGGTGCCGTCATTGCCGATGGTCAGCGCCGAGGCGCCCTCGGGCACCTGGATCTGCGGGATCAGCGGCAGGCCGTCCGGGGTCACCATGGTGCCCTCGGCATTGGTCTTGAAGTTGCCGGCGCGCGTATAGGCGATCGAGCCGTCGGGCCGCTGCACCTGGAAGAAGCCCGCCCCCTCGATCGCGAGATCGAGGGTGTTCTGGGTCATGTTGAGCGTGCCCTGCGTGTCGATCCGCTCGGTGCCGGTCAGCATCACGCCGGTGCCCAGATTGAGGCCGATGGCGAGCTTGTTCTGGCTGTCGGCCTGCGCGCCGGCCGCGATCACATTCTGATAGGCCAGCGTCTCGAAATTGGCGCGGTCGCGCTTGAAGCCGGTCGTGTTCACGTTCGCCAGATTGTTGGCGATGACGCGCATCTTGACGTCCTGGGCATCAAGCCCGGTCCGCGCGACATGAAGAGCACTGGTCGACATAATCTGGTCCTACTTTCTTAGGCTTAGGCGTCGAGGCGCATCAGGCTGGCGCCGCCATTGTCGATGTCCTTGGCGGTATCGATCATCTTGATCTGGGTTTCCCAGGCGCGGCTCGCCTCGATCATCTGCACGAGCGCGGTGGTCGCGTTGACGTTCGAACCCTCCAGCGCGCCGCTGGTGACGCTGGCGATCGGGTCCTGCGGCAGCGCGCCGCCATTCGCCTCGCGGAAGAGATTGTCCGTGCCCTTGGCGATGGTCGATCCCTTGGCATTGACCAGCTTGATCGTGTCGACCTGCTGGGGCTGGTCGATCTGGCCGCCCTGGGGCACGATCCAGATCGAGCCGTCCTTGCTGATCTTCACACTGTCTGCGGGGGGCAGGGTGATCGGGCCGCCCTCGCCCAGCACGGGATAGCCGTCCCCCGTGGTGAGCAGGCCGCTCTCGCTGAGCTTCAGGTCGCCGCGCCGGGTATATCCTTCCGAGCCGTCATTGGCCTGGACCGCGAGCAGCGCGTCGCCGTCCATGGCGATGTCAAGCGGATTGACGGTCTGGACCACGGTGCCGGTCTTCATGTCCGCCGCGACGACCTGATCGATCTGCTCGGCGCGGCTCTGGAAGCCCTGCCCGCCGACCCAGCGCGTCGAGGCGTTGAGGATCTCGGCGCGAAAGCCGGCGGTATTGACGTTGGCGAGATTGTTCGAAATCGCCGTCTGCCGGGCCATCGCGCCGCGCATCGCGGTACGGGCAACATCGATGAGACGATCCATGCGTGCGGTCCCTGTCTAGTGCGGATCAGCGATCAGGTGCGCATCTGGACGATGGTCTGCGTCATGTTGGACGCGGTCTCGATCGCCTTCGCGTTGGCCTGGAAGTTGCGCTGGGCAGAGATGAGCGCCACCAGCTCCTCGGTGATGTCGACGTTGGAGCGCTCCAGCGTGCCCGAGCGCACCGCGCCGTAACGGCCGTTATTGCCCTCGCCGTAGGACGGATCGCCGCTCTCACGCGATGCCGTCCAGTGCGCGTTGCCATTCTGGGTCAGCCCCTCGGTGTTGGTGAAGTTGGCGAGCGCCAGCATACCCAGGTCTTCCGTGTCGCCATTCGCATAAGTCGCCGAGACGACGCCTTCGATCGAGATGTTGATGCTGGCCAGCTGCGAGGCCGGCGTGCCGCCATCGTCGCCCGGAATGGTGACCTTGCCGACTTTCTCGGCAGGCTCTCCATCGGCGAAAGTGGCCATCACGTCGCCCGTGTCGTCCACATAGGCCCAGAGGAACGGGATAGGCGTCTGATGGGTCGTCGGAATAGCGACCTTCTCGGTCAGCTCAACGTCCGCGCCGCCGGCAAAGTGGGCCGTGACGACGCCGTCATTATCGACAGTCGCGCCGCTAAGCATATATCTCTTCGTGGGATCCGCCGAATCCACCTGATAGGGCGGCAGCTTGAGCGGCGGGGACAGCGCTACGACCGTACCGTCATCGTAGGTCGCGGAAACGACACCCGACGAAATATCGACCGATGCGCTCGTAAGGTTGTGGTCGTCACCCGGCTTGGACTTGGGCAGCGAGACCGAGGGGGTCAGATCCCGCGTCTTGCCATTCGCGAGGGGGCCGGTCACGATGCCGGTTTCGTCATCGATGCGCGCCCTGCCGGGCTGATAGGCCGACGGCATCACTGCCTTGCCGTTGTCCTGGGGGATGCGCAGGTCGACCATGTCGGCCGCCGGGGTGCTGGTCAGCTTCCCATAGGCGTCGCCCGGCAGCATCTGGACCTTGTTCCCGGGGCTGTCGACGACATAGCCATTATTATTGACGCCGAACGAGCCGTTCCGCGTATAGCTGAGCTGATTGGCGGGCGGCGCGCTCTTGACGGTGAAGAAGCCTTCGCCAGTCATGGCGAGGTCCAGCGTCTTGTCCGTGGTCTCCAGCGTGCCCTGCGTGAACTGCTGGGTCGTGGCGACCTGACGCACGCCCTGCGCGCCGGTGTTCGCATAGATGTCGCCGAAGCTGGCGCGGCTCTTCTTGAACGCGGTCGATCCGGCGTTGGCGACGTTGTTCGAGACGACGCCGAGGTCGGTCTGCGCGCCCTTGAGGCCGGAAAGCGAGATGTAGAAGGACATTTGGGCAAACTCCTTTGCGAAAGTGGTCGATCAGCCGAGACGCAGCGCGTCGTCGGGCGAAAAATTGCCAAGGGCGGTGATGAGCTTCGCGCTGCTACCGCCGGCGGGCGACTGGACCGCGGCGATGCTCGCCCAGGTTGCGATCTGGCTGGGCGCGGCGCCGCGCACCTGCACCTTGAGCGCGCTGCCGCCGATGAACTCGCCGGCCTCGTTGGTGCCATCCCAGAAGAAGGAGGCGGCGCCGGCCTTCTGGGCGCCAAGGTCGAGCGTCTTGACGACATTGCCCGAGCCATCGACCAGATCGACCGAGACGCCGGTGCTGTTCGAGGGGAGCGTCAACTCGCCGGCATAGGCGCCGGTGCGGTCGGGCGTGGCGATGTTGCTCTCGACCAGCATCGACTTGCCGATCCAGCCCGCCGCGTCCGAGAGGCGCGCGCCGGAGACGGCATCGGCAATGTTGGTGAGCAGCTTGTTCGATTCCGCCATCGAGGAGAGCGAATTGAACTGCGCCATCTGGGCAACCATCTGGTTGTTGTCCATCGGCGCGAATGGGTCCTGATGCTGAAGCTGCGTCGTCATCAGCTTCAGGAAGCCGTTCATGTCGATCTGGTCGTTCTTCTTGGTGCTCGTCTCGACCAGATTGCGGTTGGTGACGGCGGTGCCGCTGTCGACCGTCCAGGGGCTGGTCACGGTGGCGGCGGTGCTGCTGGTAGTCGTCATTTGCCGAGCCTTATCGTATCGAGGATGAGGGATTTGGCGGTCTGGAGGACCTGCACATTGTTCTGATACTGGCGCGCGCTCTCGATCATCTCGACCAGTTCCGCGCTGCTGTCGACGCCGGCTTCCCACACATCGCCATTGGCGTCCGCGAGCGGGTGGCCGGGATCGTGGCGCTTGGTGGCGGGCGTGTCGGACGATACGACGCGGTCCACCTTGACGGTGGCGACGCCGGGCTTCTCCACCACGGTCGAGAAGACCGGGCGGATGGCGCGATAGGCCTGGCCCTCGCTGCCGGAGACCGAGCCGGCATTGGCAAGGTTGGAAGCAGTCGCGTTGAGGCGCACGAGCTGCGCCGACATGGCCCGGCCAGAGATGTCGAAGATGTTGAGCGGCTTGTCCAAGCTCATTCTCCCTTCAGCGCGCGCGTGATCGTGTTGAGGCGCCCTTCGAGGAAGGAGAGCGTCGTGCGATACTTGACCGCGTTCTCGGCGAAGAGAGTCTGCTCGGTGGACATCTCGACGGTGTTGCCGTCGCTGCTCGGCTGGAGCGGGATGCGGTAGCCCATCGCCGTCTCCAGCGCGCCGGCCACGGTGCCCTGCCGCTCGGAAGCCTTGGAGAGCGCCTTCTCGAAATCGATGTCGCGCGCCTTGTAGCCGGGCGTGGAAGCGTTCGCGATATTCGAGGCGATGAGCTCCAGCCGCTGCGAGCGCAGCGCCAGTGCCTTGCCATGAATGCCGAACAAACTGTCTTCGACGGACATTTTTTCGTGCCTTCTCTAAAAGTCTCTCAAGCCGGGTCGTTCTGACCGGATGAACTGGCCCGGTTCAGGCATGACCCATGCCCGCAGGAACATTCTGCAAAGGCCGTGCCAATTTGCCCATGCGGCAGGCTGCCGGATGGTTAACATCAGGATTTCCGCGCCTTTCGGGCGTCGGAGCGGCAAGGCCGGCAAGATTTTGCCGGTCGGCGGCATTCTATTGCCGGTCGGACCAGACCGATGAGGTGGCGGGCGCAATGACGGACTTGATCGGCCATATTTTCGCCCCCCTGCCCCTCCTCGCGGTCACGCTCGGCGCCGGACTGATCGCTCTTGCCCAATCGGGCGCGAAGACGGCGGCGAATGCGTTCGCCGCGCTCATCCCACTCCTGCGCGCCGATCCGGAGGACGACCGCGATGCCGCGCGCGCCCTGCTGTTCAAGGTCGAGGCCGTGGCCGAATTGCGCGGCCTTGCCCGAACGGATCGGCTGCAGGCCAGCCATCCCTTCTGCGCGGACGCGCTCAACACCCTCGCAAATGCGAGCGATGCCGAGCATTTCGAGCTCTGGGCACGCCAGGCGCTGGATGATCGCCGCGCCCGTCACGCCCGCGTTGTCGCCTTCTGGAACGCGCTCGCTGATGCCGCGCCCGCCATGGGCATGGCTGGCACGATCCTCGGCCTCATCGGCATGTTCGCGGGGATGCGCGATCCCGCGACCATCGGCCCCTCCATGGCCCTTGCGCTCATGACCACGCTGCACGGCAGGGTCCTCGCCAATGCCGTCGCCGGACCAATTGCCAACCGTCTCGCCGGCCTCTCGGAGCGCGAACTCGCCTGGCAGGAAGCGCTGGTCGACAGGATGATCGTGCTCGCCCGCCGCGAACCCGGCATGCTGCGCAAACCCGTGCGCGAGGCGGCATGAGGGGCCGCATGAGGCTCTCCGCCGTCCGCACCGGCCGGTCCCGCTGGGCGCTAAGCCTTGCCGATCTCTGCCTGCTGCTGCTCGGCTTCTTCGTGCTCCTTCAGGCCAATGAGGCGCAACGAGACGCGGCGCTCACCGGCATCGGCACCTATTTCGGCGCCATCGCGGCGCCGGTGCAGGTCGATCTGCAGGCCGAAGCCCTGTTCGAGCCCGGCGAGGCGCTGCTTAGCGATGCGGGTGAAATCGCGCTGCTCAAGGCCGCCGAACCGCTCGCGCATTCGAGCCAAATCATCCAGATTCAATCTATTGGCCTCGACCGCGGGCTCTATCGCTTCGATGCGTGGGATCTTGCCGCGGCGCGCCTCGGCGCGGTCGCCCGCGCACTGTCTGCCGCCGGTGTTCCGCAATCGCGCCTGCGCATCGCCGGGCTCGCGGAGGAAGCTGACGGCAAGGCGCCGGGCAAGCAGATCATCCGGCTGGTGGAGAAGGCCAAGCCCGCCGACTGAAGCCCCTTCGCCGGTCAGGGGCTCCCAGACTGGCACACTCCTTGCTCAATGTTCCGCGTGCACAGTTCCGCGTGCACACAGCGGAGCCAGTCGTGATGACAACCCAAACCCTGTCCCCCACCCGCGCGATGTTCGCGGCTTTTCTCATGCTCACAGCCTGCATGGTTGCGGGTCTGGTGAGCCCCGCCCGCGCTCAGGCGCCGCAGAATTTCGAGAATCTCGACCGTCTCGACAGCCTTGTCGCGATGAGCGTCGGCGCCAATCGCGGCGAGCCGGGCGGCCCCATCGCCCCGATCGATCGCCGCCTGCGTCTGGCGCCCTGCCCGCAGACGCCGGTCGTCGAAGCCGGTCTCGCCAATGCCGCGACGGTCTCCTGCCCCGCCATCGGCTGGCGCATCCGCGTGCCGCTCAGTGCCAGTCAGATGCCGCAGAACCCGCAGTTTTCCCGCGCTTATGCCGCGTCTCCCGCGACCGCCTCGGCGGTCGTGAAGAAGGGCGATCCGGTTCAGCTCGTGGCGGGCAATGAGGAATTCAGCATCTCCCGCCTGATGATCGCGGACGAGGACGGCGCGGTCGGCGCCCTCATTCGCGTGCGTCAGGATCAGAAGGCGACGCCGGTCATGGCGCGCGTCGAAGCCATTGGTGTTGTTCGCGTTCCAGGAATTTAAGCTTTCCTGAACCGATCCGTATATAAGGGCGATCGGACAGAAAGGATGACGTTGATGATCAAGTCAGTTGGCCAGTCGCTGACCGCGGCCGTCGAGGCAGCAAAGCTGCGCGAGACCGCTCAGTCGCGGTCGACCGCCAGGGTCTCCGCAGAGCCGGCGCCCGAGTCGACGGCAACAACATCTGTTTCCACACCCGCCGCGCGCATGGCCGCGCAATGCTCGCCCATCTCGCTGCCATCGAACAGGCCATGGGCCGGTTCCGCGCGGCGATGGAGGCGGTGCAGGCGGTCGGCGCGTCGCGAACCGATCCGGCGCTCAAGGCCCGCATCCGGGATGTTGTCGGCGACCTCGAATCTTCCCGCACGCTCGCCTGCCTGCTCGGCGACATGGCCGGCCAGATGCACATGGCCAACGCCGCCCGTAATCCCGACGCACCGCAGAAGCTCTACGCCCCGCGCTGAAGCCCGATCATCGCGCGTTCCTCCGCGCAGGCTGGCGCGCGCCTTCCTGAGCCGAGCGCAAAGTCGCTCCTCTAGCCGGCCCGGGCTCATTCCATAACGAGAGCACTTCGCTGCCGGATCAGGCACGCGCTGAGGCCGAGCGAAACCAGCCCGTAAAAGCGCCCCAGGAAACGCCCCAATCTGGCACGCTTCTTGCTGTTTTACCCGTGATTACCAACGACGGGCCTGACGCAAGCCAATGTCCAACTACGGACTGACGACCAACTCCCTTTCCGGCGCTCCCAGCCGGATAACGCAGGCGATCGCCACGGCCAGCCGCCGGACGGGCGTCGACTTCGGCTATCTGATGGGTCAGGCGCAGATCGAGAGCGCGATGGACCCGCAGGCTCGCGCGCGCACCTCCAGCGCATCCGGCCTTTACCAGTTCATCGACCAGAGCTGGCTCGCCGTCGTCAATGATCATGGCGCGAAATACGGCATGAGCTGGGCCTCGGACGCGATCCAGAAAAGCGGCGGGCGCTATTATGTGGCCGATGCCGGCCCGCGCGAGCAGATCCTCTCTCTGCGCAATCACCCCGAGACCGCCCCGGTGGTGGCTGCCGAGCTCCCTTCCGGCAACCGCAACCATATCGAGCAGCAGCCCCGCCGCCCCGCCGAGGCGGGGGGCCCCTATCCCGCCCATTTCCTCGGCGCGGGCGGCGCGGCCAAGTTCCTCCAGACGATGAACTACGCGCCGAACGCCCCGGCCGCGAGCCTCTTCCCCGCTGCCGCGCGCGCCAATGCGTCGATCTTCTATGACGGCCAGGGCAATGCCCGCAGCCTCGCCGAGATCCGCGACCGCTTCGCCAGCAAGCTCGCCAACGGCGCGCAGACCGCCGGTCTCAGCGCAAGTCGGGCGGACATGGGCGGCGTCGGCGCGATCCCTGAGGGCGCCAACATGGTCGCACCCGCCGATTACATGCGCATCGCCCGCGCGCAGATCGGCATGCGGGACATGCCGGTCGACGATGAAACTCTCTCCGGCGAAGACGCGCTCGCCACCCAGCAGATGCTGGCCGAGACGCGCCCCTATCCGGATGCCGCGCCGCGCGCCGAGACAGCGCGCCTCGCCTATCTCATGCTTGCCACTCTCGGAAGGTAACGGCCCCTTATGAACCGCGGCGACGTCAACGGCAGGATCTGGAGCAACACGGCCAAGGGAGCGGTCCTCCCGCTGGCCATTCTCGCGCTCGTCATGTTCATGATGGTGCCCGTGCCGGCAATCATGCTGGACATCGGCTTCGTCACCAACATCATGATCAGCCTCGCGGTGCTCATGATCGCGCTGAACGCCGCCAAGCCGCTCGATTTCTCCAGCTTCCCGACCGTCCTGCTGTCCGCCACACTGCACCGCCTCGCGCTCAACGTCGCCTCGCCCCCCGTCGTGCCGGTGAGCGGCCGCCCGGGCTCGGAC
>Ga0066256_1004923_pt1 | contig 11455 bp, 12 predicted proteins | sample ThiBio_1000_biof_FD_87107 | JGI IMG/M metagenome (GOLD analysis project Ga0066256, IMG submission 87107) | Wastewater bioreactor microbial communities from Cape Town, South Africa - Thiocy_expt_1000_biof (version 2) | ecosystem: Engineered > Bioreactor > Thiocyanate-remediating >...
ACATCAACGTCGTGAGAGCCCCGGGCTGCGACCAGCAGCCCGCAAGCGCGAACGCGCGCCCGGAGCAGCGAAGCTGCGGAGGATAGCCAAGCGGGCGGATGCCCGCGCCCGGCGCTTGAGGCCCAGACAACTTGAGGCGCAAACAAAAATCCTCCACATCGAAACCGATGAGCAGTTTCGCGATCCCCGGCTTCGACCTCGCTTCCTTCGTCCGCGCCACGCTGGACGAGGATCTGGGCGCGAGCCTGCCCGGCGGCGGGCATGACGTCACCTCCGAATCCGTGATCCCCGCGAAGGCGCGCTTTTCCGGGGTGATGGACAGCCGCGACGCGATCGTCGTCGCCGGATTGCCCATAGCCGCCGCCTTCTTCCGCGTGCTCGATCCCTCCACCGAAATCGAGCTGCTGGCGCAAGAGGGCGCCGAGGTGCCCGCTGGAACGGACATCATGCGCCTTTCGGGCAATGCGCGCGCTCTGCTCACTGCCGAACGCAGCGCGCTCAACACCGTCCAGCATCTTTCAGGCATCGCCACGATGACGCGCGAATATGTCCGCGCCATGGGCGATACGGGGGCGGTGCTGCTTGATACGCGCAAGACCATCCCCGGCCTTCGCCTGATCGAGAAATATGCGACCCGCATGGGCGGCGCGCAGAATCACCGCATGGGGCTGTGGGACGCGGCGATGATCAAGGACAACCACATCGCCGTGGCCGGCTCGATCGGCCAGGCCGTGGGCGCCGCAAAGGCGGCGGGCGTCGCGCGGATCATCTGCGAGATCGATCGGCTCGACCAGATCGAACCGGCCCTGGCCGCCGGCGCGAATCATCTGCTGCTCGACAACATGCCACCGCCGGTCCTGCGGGAAGCCGTGGAGCTGGTGGCCGGGCGCGTGCCGACGGAGGCCTCCGGCGGCGTCCGCCTCGACACGATCGGCGCCATCGCCGCAACCGGCGTGACCTATGTCTCGGTCGGCCGCCTCACCCAGAGCGCGCCCGCCGTCGATATCGGGCTCGATTTCACGCCGCTCTGAGGCTGCGGCTCAGGATGAAACGCCTCCTGCTCATGCTCGCCTTGCTCGCCTGCGGGACGACGGCGCATGCCCAGGCCTATCAATGCTCGATCCCCGCAGGCCCCGTGCCCGTTCCGCAGGTCTCTCCCGATGGCCCGGCACGCCGCACCGCGATCACCGGCTATTCCCTCATGCTGTCCTGGTCGCCGGAATATTGCCGCGGGCGCGAGAGGAACGCCGAGGATCGCCTGCAATGTTCGGGCAGGAACGGCCGCTTCGGGCTGGTTCTGCACGGATTGTGGCCCGAAGGCCGCAACGGCGCCTGGCCGCAATGGTGCCCGACATCGCGCAAGCCCGCCGCCGAAACGATCCGGCGCAACCTCTGCGTCACGCCATCCGCACGGCTGATGGCGCATGAATGGGCCAAGCACGGCACCTGCATGGTGAAGACGCCCGAAGCCTATTTCCGGATCAGCCGCATCCTGTGGGATTCGCTGACCCTTCCGGACCTCGACAGGCTTTCGCGCCGCGAGGGCCTGAATGCCGGAATGATCCGGGAGGCCTTCGTGATCGCTTTTCCCGCGCTGAAGCCTGAAATGGTCGGCATCGACCTCAATGAGCGCGGATGGCTGCAGGAAGTGACGATCTGCTACGGCAAGGACTTCCTGCCGGCCCGCTGTTCGTCGCACCAGTTCGGAGCGCGCGATTCGGCACCTGCAAAGATCTGGCGCGGCCTCTAGCTCCGCTTCCCCAGAAAGAATTCCCGCAGCAACCCTGCCGCTTCGGCTTCGCCCATACCCGAATAGACGTCCGGCCGATGGTGGCATTGCGGTTGATCAAACACCCGCGCGCCATGCTCCACCGCGCCACCTTTGGGGTCAGGCGCGGCATAATAGAGCCGTGCGATCCGGGCGTGGGAAATCGCCCCGGCGCACATCGCGCAGGGTTCGAGCGTGACCCACAATTCGCAATCGCCGAGCCGCTCCACGCCGAGGGCTTCGCTCGCGCGGCGAATCGCCAGGATTTCGGCATGGGCGGTGGGGTCGCTCAGCGCGCGGGGCGCATTGTGCGCCTCGGCCACGATCTCGCCTTCCCGCACCACCACCGCGCCCACCGGGACTTCGCCCGCGTCTGTCGCCTGGCGGGCAAGCTCCAGCGCCCGCGCCATCGGGGCGGGAAGCGGCCAGCGCGAGAAGCCTTGGCGTGTCATCCTTCACCGGCTAGCGTCAGCCAAAGCATACCGCAACGCCGTGCGTTTGCTTGACGCATGGCCCTTGCGCCGCTATGCGCGCCGCTTTCCGGGGACACCCGAAACAGATTCATACGAGAGAGAACCATGTCGCGCATCTGCGAACTGACCGGCAAGGGCCGCCAGGTGGGCCACAATGTGAGCCACGCCAACAACAAGACCAAGCGGGTCTTCCTGCCCAACCTGCAGAACGTCACGCTGCTGAGCGAGAAGCTGGACCGCAGCTTCAAGTTCCGCGTTTCGACCCAGGGCCTGCGCTCGGTGGAGCACAATGGCGGCCTCGACAACTGGCTGCTGAAGACCTCCGACGAGAAGCTGAGCCCGCGCGCCCGCAAGGTGAAACGCGAGCTGGTCAAGGCGGACAAGGCAGCCTGACCACCTGATCCGGGCCCCTGCGGCCCGGCAATCGAGACTTTCACGCAAATGGCGCGCGGCTACTGGTCTGCGCGCCTTTTCGTGTCTGGCGCCCGCCATTCGAAACGCAGCAGCAGGCTGCGCTGGATCAAGGCCGATTCGTTGTCGTCCGAAACGAGCCACAATGTCAGCGGGCCGCCATCCTGCCCGCCGGTGACCGCCAGGCCCTCATAATTGTCCAGCGGGACGGCGCCGCCCAGCTCCGCCACCGTTTCCCATTCCCACGCCTCGCCGGCGGCGATCGTCTGCGGATCGGCCAGCACCAGCCTGCGCAGCAGGATCAGCACGCGGCCATCGGGAAGCGTGGCCATGTCGCTGGGCTCGTAGCCGCGAGGGGGTGCGAAGGCGAACACCAGCGGCTCCGCCCCGCCGACCGGATCGGCCGGGAACAACAGCCCTTCGCTCGCCCGGCCGCCTTGCGCGAGCGCGGCTTCGGACAGGACGATGAAGCGGCCGTCGGGGAGGCGGGCCATCGCCTCGGGCCCGGAATTGTTCGGCCAGCGGCGCATGGCTTCGGGTTGGGCAAATTCACCATCATCGCGCATGACGGCGTTGCGGCCTTCGAATCCGAGCCAGATGCGGCCGCTTGCGGGATCGAGGGTGGCCGATTCTATGTCATTGAATTTCTTGATGTTTCCGGAGGTCTGGAGGACGCGGCCGAACTCCGCGGAGCCGCGCCGGGCGGGCGGGATCTTCACACGCAGGAAGTCCCCGCGATCGCTGAAGGCGAGCAGGACGCCCGGTTCCGGCACCACCAGCGCCGAATAGGAGCCGAACCGGTCGTTGGGGCTGGAGAGGCGCCACAGCCCGGTGAGGAGCGGCCCGTCCGGCCCGCCGATCCGCACCGGCTTCCCGCCCGGCACGGGCAGCGGCTCCGCCTCCAGCAGCGGCGAATGGTCGGGCGGGGGCAGGGGGCTGCGCCACAGCACCCCCGGCGCGAGGCCCAGCGCGACGAGCGCAGCGAGCAGGACGCGCCGCATATCTCCCGTGCGCTAGTTCATCGGCCCGGTGAACAGGATCGGATCGAGCCGCGCATCGAGCCACTTGATGCTCCAGTGCAGATGCGGCCCCGTCGCGCGCCCGGTCATCCCGATGCGGCCGATATACTGGCCCTGGCTGACCCGCTCCCCTTCCTTCACCGCGATTTCCGAGCAATGGAGGAAGGCGCTGTTGAGGCCCATGCCGTGGTCGATCATCAGCAGGTTCCCTTCGAGCGAGAAGGGCGCCTGCGCGGCCAGCACCACCACCCCGTCCGCCGGCGCGACGAAAGGCGTGCCGCTGACGCCGCTGGTGATGTCCAGCCCCGAATGATAGCTGCCCGGCTCCCCGCGATAGATGCGCTGCGATCCGAAGCGGCCCGATATGCGCCCCTTCACCGGCCAGACGAATTTCTGCTTCCAGCCGTCCGTATTCGAACGGATCGCCCGCGCCGCCGCGATTCGCGCCAGCTCCGGCTCGCGGATGCGCATGAACGCCTCGGTCGCCCCGCCGGGCCGCCGCGCGATATTGACGCGCTCGATCTCCCACGCGCGCGGGGAAACCGCCAGTTCGCGCACCACCGGCGCCGCGCCGCCACGCCGCGCGACCAGCCGCGCGGAGGGGCCGGCATCCCGGTCGAAGGCGATGAAGAAGGAACCGTCCGCCGCGAAGGGCACGGGCGCTCCGTCAAGCTCCAGCGCAGTGGTCCCGCCCGGGACGACGCCCCTGATCCAGCCGCCCTGCGTCAGTTCGCCACCATAGGAGAAATCGGCCGGCCCGGCCGGGATGGCGGCAGGAGGCGCAGGCCGCGCAGCCGGAGCCTTCGCTTCGGGAGCCGCCGCCCCCTCCGGCTCGGCCGGCGCGGGCACACAGGCCGCCAGCACCGCGCCGCACAGGCCCGCGACCGCGGCCGCCGCAACGAAAGGCGAAACCTTCACGCCTGGCCCAGCAGGCGGCGGGCGGCTATTTCGGGACTGGCATAGGGTTCCTGCCGGTCCACGCTCCAATAGCGCAGCTCTTCGAGCGGGATCGTCTCGCCGGTCACGGCGCAGAGGACGAACTTGCCCGGCTTCACGACGCGGAAGCCGTTCGGCCCGTAGATGAGAGTGGCGGCGCGGCCGCCCGATGACATCAGCATGGCGGATTCCTTAGAGTTCCTGCTTCATGAGGGCAATGTCGGGGTGAGATCATGGCAATTCCATCTTTTGCAAGCGCCAAGCTGAAAAGGCGCCCTCTCCCCGTTTCGTCATGCTGAACTTGGTTCAGCATCCATCCTTCCCCGCAATCGGCCGCTCGATCCGGAGAAATGGACCCTGAAACGAGTTCAGGGTGACGGCAGGGGCGAACGTGAGAAACTGCACGCAACCCCTTCGCGTCTTCGCGCCTTTGCGTGAACCAATCTTTCTCACGCAAAGGCGCGAAGGCACAAAGATGCCGCCATTCCTTCTGTCCCGGTAAATGACCAAATAAATCCAATCCCCGACAATCCCGGCCGCTCAGAACAATTCCGCCTGCCCGCCCGTTCCGGAACCGGACGGGCGGGGAGAGCGCGGGGCGGGCCTTGGCGGCCTGCCCCCTGCGGGAACGACGTCCAGCTTGCCGTCCTCGAATTCCAGCGTGAGCAGCGGCTTGCCGCGCGCGGCGTCTGCGCTCTTGACCACATGGCCTTCAGCATCGCCGACCAAAACGTAACCCCGCCTTAACGGCGCGCGGGGATCGAGCTGCAGCCGCAGCCGTTCCAGCGCAGCGAGCTGCTGGCGCTTCATCGCCAGCTCGCGGGTGAGCAGCGGCGGGGCGAGCCGCACCGAGGCCAGATCCAGCACGGAGCGGGCGCGGCCGGCGCGATCCGCCAGGCCGCGCCGCAGCCTTTCGCCCAGATCGTCCAGCTTCTGCGCCGCCTGGGCGACGATCGCCTCCGGCCGGGGCAACCGCGCGACCCGCGCCTCCAGCCGTTCGCGCCCGAGCGAGACGGGCCGCAGGATCGCGCGCCGCTTGCGCGATTCGAACTCGGCCAGCGCGGCGGCCAGTTCGGCGCGCACCGGCACCGCCATCTCGGCGGCGGCGGTGGGGGTGGGCGCGCGCCGGTCCGCCGCATGATCGGCCAGCGTGGTGTCCGTCTCGTGCCCCACGGCGGAGATCACGGGGATCGAGCAGTCGGCGATCGCACGGACCACGATCTCCTCGTTGAAGCTCCACAGATCCTCGATCGAGCCCCCGCCGCGCGCCACGATCACCACGTCCGGGCGCGGCAAGGGGCCGCCCGCCTCCATCGCCGAGAAGCCGCGTATCGCCGCCGCGACCTGCTCGGCCGAGCCCTGCCCCTGCACCAGCACCGGCCAGACCAGCACATGGCTGGGGAACCGGTCCGCCAGGCGGTGGAGGATGTCGCGGATCACCGCCCCGGTGGGCGAGGTGACCACGCCGATGGTGCGCGGCAGGAACGGCAGCGGCCGCTTGCGCTCCGCACGGAACAACCCTTCCGCCTCCAGCCGCGCCTTGGTCTTTTCCAGCAGGGCGAGCAGCGCGCCTTCGCCCGCGATCTCCATCCGCTCGATCACGATCTGGTAGGAGGAGCGGCCCGCATAAGTGGTGAGCTTGCCGCTGGCGACCACTTCCAGCCCGTCCTCGGGCCGGAAGCCCAGCCGCTGCACGCCGCCGCGCCACATCACCCCGTCGATCTGCGCGCCTTCGTCCTTCAACCGGCAATAGAGATGGCCCGACGCGGCCAGCTTCACCCCCGAAAGCTCCCCCCGCAGCCGCACGAAGCCGAACGCATCCTCCACCGTGCGCTTCAGCCGGGCGGAAATCTCGGTGATGGTCAGCGGCTCGGCGTTGTCGCCGGGCGCGGTGCGCGCTACCAGCCCGCCTGGTGCTGCATCATCGCTGAAAGAAGGGCCGGGCATGAACATCCTCTTGCTGGGATCGGGCGGGCGCGAACATGCGCTGGCGTGGAAGCTGGCGCAATCCCGGCTGTGCGACGCGCTGTGGGCAAGCCCCGGCAATCCGGGCATCGCCCAAGTGATCGAGGAGATCAACGAACGCGCGGAAAAAACCGGCGAGCCGGGCCAATGCTTCGACATGGACCTGACCGATCACGAAGCGGTGGCGGGCTTCTGCGAAGCCCAGGGCATCGGCCTGGTGGTGGTGGGGCCGGAAGCGCCGCTGGTGGACGGCCTGGCCGACAGCCTGCGCGCCGAAGGCTTTTCGGTATTCGGCCCATCGAAGGCCGCCGCGCAGCTCGAAGGCAGCAAGGGCTTCACCAAGGATCTGTGCGAGCGGGCGGGCATCCCCACGGCGGGCTATGTCCGCACCGCCTCGCTGGAGCAGGCGCTGGACGCGCTGGCCGATTTCAGGCCGCCCTATGTGCTCAAGGCCGACGGGCTGGCGGCGGGCAAGGGCGTGGTGATCGCCGAAACCCGCAAGGAAGCCGAAGCCGCGCTGGCCGACATGTTCGGCGGGGCCTTCGGCGAAGCGGGCGCCGAAGTGGTGATCGAGGAATTCCTGACCGGCGAGGAAGCCAGTTTCTTCGTGCTGACCGACGGGGCGATGATCGTGCCGATCGGCACCGCGCAGGATCACAAGCGCGTGGGCGACGGCGACACGGGGCCAAACACCGGCGGCATGGGCGCCTACAGCCCGGCCCCGGTGCTGACGCCGCTGCTGCAGGGCGAAGTGATCGAACGGATCATCGCGCCCACGGTGAAGACGCTGGCGGAGGACGGCACGCCTTATCCCGGCGTGCTTTATTGCGCCCTGATGCTGACTGCCGAGGGGCCCAAGCTGATCGAATACAATTGCCGCTTCGGCGATCCCGAATGCCAGGTGCTGATGCCGCGCTTCGAAGGCGACCTGGGCGAATACATGCTCGCCTGCGCCGAAAGCGGCCTGTCCGCCCTGCGCCCGCCGCGCCTGTCTGACGATACGGTGCTGACGGTGGTGATGGCGGCGAAGGGCTATCCCGGAACCCCGGAGAAAGGCGGCGCGATTCGCGCGATCGAGGAAGCCGAGCGGGATGGGGCCAAGGTGTTCCACGCCGGCACCGGCCTTGATGCCGAGGGCAAGCTGATCGCCACCGGCGGCCGCGTGCTGAACGTCACCGCCCGCGGCGCCAATGTGCGCGAGGCGCAGGCGGCCGCCTATCGCGCGGTCGACCTGCTCGACTTCCCCACCGGCTTCTGCCGCCGCGACATAGGCTGGAGAGAGGTGGCGCGGGAGGAAGGCGGCTAGAGCTGCCTAGAGTCTGTCCTGTCCTATTCGGATGGAACCCGTGAGTCCCTGCGAAAGCAGGGACCCAGAGCCCGAAGGTGGCGCGCTTTCGCCCTGGACCCCGGCTTTCGCCGGGGATCACGCGTACAAGTGATTCAGCCTGAACGGGACAGCCTCTAGGGGCAACCTGCTACCCGAACCGCCCTTCCATCAGCGCCCGCAAGTCCGCCTCCGGCCGCGCGCCGTAATGCGCGATGATCTCCGCCGCCGCCACCGCGCCCATAGCAAGGCAGGTCGGCAGGTCCTCGCCCCGCGCATGGCCGAACAGGAAGCCGGCGGCGAACAGGTCGCCCGCGCCGTCCGGTTCCATCCAGACGACGCGGTCCGGCGCGAGGCCGGCCATCAGGCAGCCACGCGCCCGGTCGCGCCAGCCGTCAAAATCGTCCGCCGCCTCCAGCCTGACGACATGGATGGACGCCGTCTCCTTCACGCCGAAAACAGCTCCAGCTGCGTCTGCGCCTTGGGGGCGAACAGAGCGCGCAGGTCTTCCCGATCCGTCAGCATCGTCGGCCGCCAGTCGGCCGCCACAATGAAGGGGCGGATCTTGGTCAGCGAGACCGTCAGTCTTGCGAGATCGGCCAGCCGCAGCCGCTTGTGTCTGCGCGCCGCGATCAGGGCATCGACCGCACGCACCCCCAGGCCTGGCACGCGCAACAGCATTTCCCGCCCGGCGCGATTGACGTCGACCGGGAACTGCTCCCGAAAAGCCAGCGCCCAGGCAAGCTTTGGGTCGATGTCGAGCGGCAACATGCCCTGCGCATCCGTCGCCTTGCTCACCTCATCCGGGCGGTAGCCATAGAAGCGGATCAGCCAGTCCGACTGATAAAGCCGATGCTCGCGCATCAGCGGTGCGCGCTTGAGCGGTAGAACGGCGCTCGCATCGGGAATGGGGCTGAACGCCGAATAATAAACGCGGCGCAGCGCGAAGCGGTCGTAGAGCGAGCCGGCGCGGCCCACGATATCGGCGTCAGAGGCGCCATCCGCGCCGACGATCATCTGCGTGGATTGCCCGGCAGGCGCATAGGTCGGCGCGGAGCGGAAGCGGGCCTTGGCGTCTTTCGCCTCGACAATGGCGGACGTGAGGCCACCCATCGCCCCCTCGATCTGCGTCGCCGACTTGTCCGGCGCCAGCCGGGTGAGGCCCGCGCGCGTCGGCAACTCGACATTGATCGACACACGGTCGGCATAAAGCCCGGCCCGCGCGACCAGCTCGGGATCGGCCTCGGGGATCATCTTGAGATGGATGTAGCCGCGGAACTCATGCTCCTCCCGCAGGATGCGCGCCGCCTCGATGATCTGCTCCATCGTATGGTCGGCGGATTTCACGATGCCGGAGGAGAGGAACAGCCCCTCGATATAATTGCGGCGGTAGAAGGCCATGGTCAGGTCCGCCACTTCCTGCGGCGTGAAGCGGGCGCGGCGCACATTCGAGCTCTTGCGATTGATGCAGTAATGGCAGTCGAAAATGCAGTGATTGGTCAGCAGGATCTTGAGCAGCGAGATGCAGCGCCCATCCGGCGCATAGCTGTGGCAAATACCCATGCCCTCGGTCGAGCCAATGCCGCCCTGCCGGGCATTGCGCTTCGCCGTGCCCGAGGATGCGCAGGACGCATCATATTTGGCGGCATCTGCAAGAATCTCGAGACGTTCGGAGATCAGCGGGACAGTCATGTTGTTCCTTATATGTTCCCACGGGAGCGATCGCCACAACGAATTGCGGCCAGACGATCACTGACGGCGCTCGGCCGGCTCTTACCCAAGATTTAACCTGTTTCCGGCTACGCACGCCGATAGATCGCGCAGTGCATCGGGGGTTTGATGGCGAGCTTCAGTCAGTCGGGCCAGGACAATGCAGCGCGACTCCGCGCGCTACTGCGCCTTGAGCTGTTGTGCCTTCTGGTGCCCGCAGCAGTCATCTCTGCGATCGGCCTTGCCTCGGGCTTCGATACGCTGATCTCATGGCTGACTGCCACGGGCGGCGCGGATTCCTGGAAACCGATCAACCATGCGCTCGCTTATGTCGACACGCACGCCTCGGGCAGCGGCCTCTATCAGGAAACCTATTTCCGCGCGAAGGACCAGTTCATCTACGCGCCGCAAGGGCTGGCGCTGCTGCAACTCGTTCGCGACATCGCGCCGTTCGACATCTGGGCAGCAGGTCGGGCCAATATCGTATCCTGGCCCTCCCTGCCGATCATGATCCTGATCGCGGCCACCATGATGTTCCGCTTGCTGCCCGCGTCAGGGCGGAACGCGCGGAACCTCCTGCTCATCCTCGCCTGCGCGAGCGCCTCGGTGTTCTTCTTCTATCCCATCACCAAGGGCTACGAGCTGGGGCAGATTCAGAACTGGCTGACGGCGTTATTGGCCGCTTCGCTGCTTCTCTATATGTCATCCCGGATGTTCTGGGCCGGCTTCCTCATCGGCCTTACCGCGCTCATCAAACCGCACGTCGCCGCGGTCCTGCTCTGGGCACTGTTGCGAAGGAACTGGCAATTCGCGGCCGGGCTGCTCTGTCCGATCATTTTCGCGAGCCTGCTCTCGGTCACGCTCTATGGGTGGGCCATCCACTTCGAATATCTTGATCTGCTCTCCTACCTGTCCTCGCGAGGAGAGTCCTATTATGCGAGCCACTCGTTCGAGAGCGCGCTCTACCGGATGCTGCACAACGGCAACAATCTGGTGTGGGACGGCCGCCATCTGAGCGTCACTTATGTTCCCTGGGTCCACAGCCTCGCGTCGCTGCTCTCGGCGGGCACGCTGCTGCTGGCTTCGCTCCCCGCGCGGGGCTCGGGCAAGGATTTCCGTTTTCTCGACTATTCGCTCATCCTGTGCGCGCTGGTGATCGCCTCGCCTGTCGCTTATGATCATCATTTCGGCATCGTCGCCCTCGTCGCGCCTGGCGCGGCGCTCATCTTCATGGGCCGCGCGGGCACTGATGGACCGCGCTGGCTGCCGCTGCTGGGGGGCATCTCCTATGCGCTGATCGGGGGCTTGTTCGTCGTGACTGACCGGCTCGCCGACACGGATTTCAACATTCTCCAGTCCTATCGCCTGTTCGGCATCGTCCCTGGCCTCTGCTGCCTGTGCGCCCTGCGCGCGCAGTGCAGGGACGGCGAGCCAGTGCCGTCAGAGGAATGGGAACCGCGCACCAACGGATTGCTATCGGCGTGACTGCCACGCGGCACGAACGAGCGCCGCCGATGGACTTCTGGCCCCCGCATCCCTAAATGCGCGGCATGACCCTCAATTTCGCCAAGATGCACGGCCTCGGCAACGACTTCGTCGTGATCGACGCGCGGACGCAAACCATCGACATGACGGCCCCGCTGGCACGCGCCATCGCCGATCGCAAGACGGGCGTCGGCTGCGACCAGCTCATCCTGATCGGCGCGTCGGATCGCGCTGATGTCGGCATGCGCATCTTCAATCAGGATGGCAGCGAGGTAGAGGCGTGCGGCAATGCCACGCGCTGCGTGCCGCTGTTCGTGGGGCGCGATGTGAGCATCGAGACCAAGGCGGGCATTCTCCATGCCGG
>Ga0066256_1004926_pt1 | contig 11454 bp, 15 predicted proteins | sample ThiBio_1000_biof_FD_87107 | JGI IMG/M metagenome (GOLD analysis project Ga0066256, IMG submission 87107) | Wastewater bioreactor microbial communities from Cape Town, South Africa - Thiocy_expt_1000_biof (version 2) | ecosystem: Engineered > Bioreactor > Thiocyanate-remediating >...
TACATACCGATCCAGCATTTCGCCAGCAAATGATTAAGAATGCAACTGAGGTTTTCGAAAAAAATAAGGGCTCAGTCATTCGTCATTTACAGCAAATTGAAGGTGTGATTTAAAAAGTATATCCATGAGTTGTAGTTAAGTGTGGCCTGGGTGCAGCAAAGCGGAACCCAGGTTTTCTTCTGATGATATGAATAGATTTTTTAACCCGGGTTCCGCTTTGCTGCACCCAGGCTATGTTTGAAAATAAGAGAGGATTTAGAAAAGACCTCTTCCGACGAGCGGAAGAGGTAAATTGGGATTTAGGAGCCTTGATTTTGTTTTTCTTTAATCTCAGACAACGTTTTACAATCGATACATAAAGTGGCAGTAGGTCGTGCTTCCAAACGTTTGAGGCCGATTTCAATACCGCATGCTTCACAATAACCAAAATCTTCATTTCGCAAACGTTCTAACGCATCTTCAATTTTCTTAATCAGTTTACGTTCACGATCACGAGTACGCAATTCGATACTGAATTCTTCCTCTTGGCTTGCTCTGTCTGAAGGATCAGGGAAATTAGCTGCTTCATCCTTCATGTGCGTAACCGTTCGGTCAACTTCTTCCATCAATGATTGACGCCAGGCAAGCAATATTTTTTCAATATGCGCCAACTGCTTATCATTCATGTACTCTTCACCCTCAGTTTCAACATAGGGGGCGATACCCATATTACCTATTGTGTCATTTTTCACGTTCAATAGTCTCTCGTTATTTTTATCGATTAATTCTTCGGTCATAATAGCCTCCATCCCCGTTTGATTTGTCTATGGGCTTTCAGAGGCGGTAAGGTATATCAAAAAAAACTGGAGTCATCAAGACTTCATTCGCCAACCACCACTCACTCTGTCATGACCCTGAATATCCTGCCAACATTGAATATTCTTAAACTGTAGCTCATTTAGTATAGCTCGTACATTTAATTTTTGATTAAATCCATGCTCCAGTAATATTAAGCCTCCAGGGTGAAGATGATTGTATCCTTGTTGGATTATAATACGAAGATCAGCCAGTCCGTTTTCATTACTAACTAATGCATGCTGCGGTTCAAAACGAAGATCGCCCTGATGCACATGCGGATCCTCAAATGCTATGTAGGGTGGATTGCTGATAATAGCATGATACTGAGGACGAAGTATATTTTTATACCAATCCGAATAATAAAATTTAATATTTTTTAGCTGATAGCGCGCAGCGTTTTCTTGAGCAACCATTAAAGCATCTCTACTGATGTCCACAGCATCGATTGTCCACTGGGGGCGTTCATGTGCTAATGCGACGGCAATAGCACCACTTCCTGTCCCCAATTCAAGAATATGAATAGAGGATTCGGGAGGAATTTTTTCTAAAGCTAACTCAACAAGTAATTCAGTTTCATGCCGGGGGATCAAAGTATGTTCATTTACTTTTAAATTTAATGACCAAAACTCTCTTTTTTGCGTAATATAAGCAATCGGCGTACCCTCTAAGCGTTGCATTAGATGGTTTTTGTATTTATCCAATTGTTCTGTACTTAATAATAAATCTGGATGTGCGTAGAGGTAGGCACGATTTTTTTGCAGAACATGAGCCAATAAAATCTCAGCATCGAGCCCTGGTTGTAATCCCAAGGCTTGTTTAATGGTTGTCATTGCCCAAGCTCAGCTAATAATTCTGCATGATGTTCTTTTTTCAAGGGTTCAATAACTAATGCAAGATTTCCTTCCATGACATCTGCAAGCTGGTAAATGGTTAAATTGATACGATGATCCGTTAAACGGCCTTGAGGGAAATTATAGGTGCGAATACGTTCAGAGCGATCGCCACTACCCACCAAGGATTTTCGGGTTTGCGCTTGTTCTTTTCGTTGCTTGCTTTGCTCTGCGTCGAGTAAGCGGGTTTTTAATAAGGACATCGCTTTGGCGCGGTTTTTATGCTGAGAGCGCTCATCCTGACATTCCACAACTAATCCGGTAGGTAAGTGAGTAATACGAATAGCGGAGTCTGTTTTATTAACATGCTGACCTCCCGCACCAGAAGAGCGATAGGTATCAATTCTTAAATCATCAGTATTAATTTGAATATCATCAATTTCATCGACTTCAGGAAGAATGGCGACAGTACAGGCTGAAGTATGAACACGACCTTGTGATTCTGTTTCGGGTACTCTTTGCACCCGGTGGGCACCTGATTCAAATTTTAATTGGGAGTACACCGCATTACCGCTAATACGTGAGATGATCTCTTTAAAACCGCCATGCTCTCCGTGATTTGCACTAATCAATTCCAGGCTCCAGCCCCTTGCTTCAGCGTAGCGACTATACATACGGAACAGATCGCCAGCAAAGATTGCCGCTTCATCACCACCAGTGCCTGCTCTGATTTCTAAATAAATATTGCGTTCATCATCTGGATCTTTAGGAACCAGGTGGTATTGTAAGTCTTCATCCAGGTTTTCTACTTGTTTTTTCGCTTCGGCTATTTCATCCTCTGCCATGAGTGCGAGCTCTTTGTCCTCTCCAGAAATCATCTCTTGTAGGGAAACTAGATTTGTTTTGGCCCCAATGTACTGTTCGTAGCAATGGGCTACAGGTTCCAAATGTGCATATTCTTTAGATAACGATTTAAATTGATTCTGATCGGCGATAACCGAAGCTTCAGACAATAGTCTACCAACTTCCTGAAAGCGCTCTAGCATTTGTTCTAATTTGAATTCAAGGGATTTCTTCATAAGATGATTGATGATGAGTTGGATTAAAAAGATATTGAGCTAGCGTGAATAAATCTTCACGCCCATCACGGGCAATGTATTTTAAACCAGTAGTGGGTTTATGCGTTAATTTATTGATTAATCGCTCACTAAACTCGTTTAAAACGGTCTTTTGACATTGGCCTGCTGATAATTTTTTTAAAGCACGTTGCAATTCTTTTTCTGCAAGCACCCGCATTTGACTGCGATAATCACAAATAACTTCATTTGCTTTGAGGGATCTTTGCTTACGCAAATATTTCTGTAGTTCAATTTGAACGAGTTCTTCGGCATGTGTTGCTGCTAAACGGCGTTCATGCAAATTCGCATCAACACGATTTTGTAGGTCATCGATATTGAATAAAGTGACCTGCTCCAAATCACTGATATCCGCTTCAATGTCACGAGGTACGGCTAAATCGACGAATAACATGGGATGATTATTTCTTTGAGCTAAAGTGTGAGCCACGAGGCTTTTGTTAATAAAAGGAATAGGGCACGTTGTTGCGGTAACCACAACATCGGCTTGGGGCAGAAACTGTGATAGATTATTAATATGAATCGTTTCTCCGCCAAAGGTTTTTGCTAATTGTTGGGCTTTTTCCAAAGTTCTATTCGCAATTATAAATTGAGTTACTCCCTGTTGCTGTAGATATTTAGCAACCAGTGCAGCAGTTTCGCCACTACCGATAAGCATTACCTTTAAATTTTTAGTTTCCGGTAGCGTTTGATTTATCAATTGTGCTGCTGCATAGGCAACAGAGACAGGATTATTTCCAATGCCGCTGCGGGTGCGTATGCGTTTTGCCGCACTAAAAATAAACTCAAAGCATGGACGCAGATGGGTTGTTGCAGCCCCAAGATCGCGTGCAGTTTGATATGCTTGCTTCATTTGTCCCAAAATTTGCGGTTCACCGAGCATCATGGAGTCCATACCTGTTGCTACGCGCAAAGCATGTTGTACGGCGCAAGTCCCCTCATGGAGATACATATAGGGTGCAAGCTCTTCTGCGGGTATGTTATGCATTTGAGCCAACCAAGAAACCAACAATTCGGGCTGATAGGTGTAACAGTAGATTTCAGTGCGATTACATGTACTTAATAAAATGGCTTCACACATCCCGGGTTTAGCGAGAAGTTCCACTAACATGGAATTTTGGGCAATCGCAGAGAGCGCAACTTTTTCACGTACCTCGACAGGAGCGGTTTTATGATTAAGTCCGCAAGCAACAAACACCATAACCAGTTTATTCTTAAATGAGTTAATCATAAAATTGTATACGATTTGCCACAAAATTTGTAGCCTGATTACCATAAATTGCCTTTTTCTTTGACGAAATCAAGATAATTATGAAAAATTAAAGTACATAATTAATATGCCGTTAACATGTAGTAGAGAATTTTTGCAATTCACTAGACTAATGAGGAGCAGCAAATGGATATAATCCTTAAAGGTGAACACAGTGGTGATGAGGCTGCAAAAAGCCTGGAGCGGGTTTTGCAATTGTTTAAAGAACGCTATCATATCGCAGGATTTCGTGAGATTCATCTAACCGTGACGCTTCTTGACGAACAAGGTGATGATGTTGAATTGGTTGATAGCGAATCCAATCAAGCGTATCGTATCTTTGAGGTGTATCGGGAGGGATTCGAATTAGCGGGTAAAAATTCTAATCCGGTTCCGGTTTTAAAACTCGTTGTTGATAACACCAAATAAAATAATTCCTCGCAGAAAAAAGAGGTATTGGAGATTTCATGGTCCTGGCTCTATTTGCCATTATACTCACCCTTGTTCTCGTCATTGGCATCCATGAGGCTGGCCATGCACTCGCTGCCTACTATTTTGGTGTAAAAATTAAAAAAGTTTCTCTTGGTTTTGGTAAGCCATTATTAAGCTGGCAGACCCGCTCCGGTTGCCAGTGGGTATGGGCTTTTTGGCCATTGGGTGGTTATGTGCAGTTAGAAAACACCCGCATTAGCACAGAATCTTCACTTGATAAAACAGAATATTTTGATAAAAAACCTATTTGGCAAAGATTGGTTATTTTACTTGCTGGTGCTTTTGCTAATGTAATAACGGCATGGTGTGCATTCATGCTGGTCTATCTCTTAGGATTGAATTACACCCCGCCCATAGTGAAAACAGTTGCAGCAAATAGCATCGCCGCCAAGGCAGGTATTAAAGCAGGAGATGAGATCACTGGCTTAAATTATCAAGCTACACCTTCGTGGAGTGAAGTAGGAATGCAATTAGTTCGTTCTTGGGGACAAGAAAACATCCCTATTACGATTGCTCGAGCTTCGGCTTCCATTCAAGTTTTATCCATAAATTTAAAGAACGTTCCGCTTAATGGCGTTAAGGGAAATCTACTGACGACATTAGGTATAGAAGCGCAGCAACAGGCGCCGAAGAAAAATCTGCGTGCCCATTCGCTCTCTGAGGCGTGGCACATGACTCATCACTCGTTTAAAGAATTTATGATCTTTTTTTTCATGATTTTTAAACAATTGCTTTCAGGAACCATTCCCTTTTCATTATTATTGGGCCCACTCGGTGTATTTGCAGCCTCAGTAGCATCGTTTACTCAAGGATTTAGTGTTTTTATGTATTTTATTGCAACCTTAAGTCTGGCTGTTGCTGTGGTCAATTTACTTCCTCTTCCTGGACTCGATGGTGGTTCTATAATTTATGCAGTAATCGAAAAAGTACGTAAACGTCCGGTTTCTGTGGCTTTAGAAGTGTTGCTTCATCGCTTGGCTTTTATTATTTTGTGCCTTGTTATGGTGCATTTACTGATGAATGATTTACAACGCTATTTTGGTTCAAGTTGATTCATATCGTCCGCGCACAACACCACACCTCTACGCGCACCGCACCAGCCTTTTTTAGGCTTTGAGCAAGTTCATGAGCAGTGGAGCCTGTAGTTAATAAATCGTCAATAATTGCAATATGTTGAGGGGGCTTTTGATTTATCTGAAAAGCCTGGCGCAGGTTCCGTTCCCTTGCTTCTCGGTCTAAGGTCATTTGCGCGGTGGTATCAAGAGACTTAATACATAGATTTAAATTTATCGGAATTTTTAATATAGTTTTTAAATGCTGGACTAAAATCACCGCCTGATTGAACCCTCTTTTTTTTAGCCGATTTGGATGCATCGGCACTGGGACTAGACAGTATGGTAAATCGTTACGTTTATCAATTGCCTCTAAAATAAGCTCACTAAGAAATTTACTGAGGTATAAACCATTATGATATTTAAATTGATGGATTAAATATCGGAGATGATGAACAAATGCATAGCGAATATGTACCGCATCAAAAGCGGGCGGATTTTTTATGCAATGACCACACAATGGAAATGTAGTCGATGGCAGAGGGAGCGCACATCTTTGGCATCCAGCAGGAAGTTGGGCTAATAAAGTTTGGCAAGCAACGCAGACAACACCGTTTTTGCTGTGAAATTGATTACAAAGCACACAAATAGACGGTAGTCTTAGGGATTGTGTTATTATGTCGAGGCGTTGGCGCACAAGATTTCCTTATTATTCCTGGTACCCATCATGACGAATACTGCATTGATTAGCAAGTCATTTAATCGACATGCTTGCGAATATGAAAAAGTGGCAAAAGTACAAAAAGAAATTGGCGAGCGTCTTTTAGAACGCCTCCAGTACTTAAAAATTAAGCCGAAGCGCATTTTGGATTTAGGGTGTGGAACGGGCATCTTTTCCCTAGCACTTAAACGGCTTTATCCTGATGCACAGATTGTCGGACTTGACCTTGCGCAGCAAATGTTAAAACAGGCGCGAAAAAAGCAAGGATGGCGTCGTCGATGGGGGCTCGTTACCGGAGATATGAATCGTCTACCTTTTGCCGATGGTATTTTTGATTTGGTTTTTGCTAATCAGGTTGTACATTGGGGAAGTTCTTTACCCCATGTTTTTTGTGAACTAAATCGGATTATGCACGTCAATGGCTGCCTGATGTTTACTACCCTAGGTCCTGATACCTTTAAAGAGTTAAAGGCAGCTTGGGCCTCTATTGATGCCTATCAGCATACACATACTTTTGCGGATATGCACGACGTGGGTGATCAGCTGCTACAGGAGTATTTTCTCGATCCTGTGGTGGACATGGAACTTATAACAGTTTGCTATAAATCGATTTCGCTCTTATTAAACTCACTGAAAGATCAAGGAGTTCTCAATATTAATACAGAGCGCAATCATGGTTTGACTGGAAAAACGGCTTGGAAAAAATTTAATCAGCATTTTAATGAGCTGTATGGAAGTGAAGAGAAGTATCCACTCACATATGAAGTAGTCTATGGTCATGCCTGGAAGGGGGCACAGCAGCAAACGGAACGAGGCATCGAGACACGTATTTCGGTATCCGAGATTAAACGAATTCGTTCATAAATCAGACAGATAATTTGCATAAAGCCGCTAAATGTCCTACGTTTTTAAAGTAAGCTTAAAATACTTTTTTAGTACAAATTGTATATAAATAAGGAGATTTATAATGAAAAAGCAAGCACTGATACTGGCTTCTTTAATTATTTGTTCAGCTGCATTTGCAGTGGGTGGCTACCAAGGAACGGAGAGCACGGGTACTGCAACTGGAACAAGTACGAATACGGACAATAACTCACCCACTGATGGGGGAAGTGCAAACAGTCCTACAATGAATAATGACCTAAACGACGGAACCACTGATGATTTAAACAATGGCACCACTAATGCTAATCCATCAACGAATCCACAACCAGGAATTAATCCTTCTCCAGCAAATCCTGTTCCCGATACCACTACGCCAAGCACATCGCCAACAAATAATGGTGTGAATAGTGGCAATACCAAAGGAATAGGCACCGATAACGGTGGTGGAAATGGTCCTGTTCACTAGAACGGGGGTTGGTATCTGAATAAGGATTTTCAGGGTGTATACGCCAACAATTTGGTAAAGTGATACCGGGACTGGTCGCTCTTTACACATCAATTAAGGATGCAAAAATGAACTTAATAACATTAGTCGTGCTGATTGTGGTGCTGCTCGCGGTTTTGCCTACTTGGCCTTATAGTAGTGGTTGGGGGTATTATCCAAGTGGAGCAGTTGGTTTGTTGCTGATCGTTTTAATTATTTTATTGCTGACTAGAGGCGGTCCTCCCGTGTAAGTAATAGGCATTATCTGTAATAAAAATGACAGATAATGCCTCTTCAATAAATCCAATGATTCATTTTCATGCTATACTTTAAGGGTTAAAGGCAAGATCCTGGTTTTCCCATAATTTCAAAAAAAGCAACCAGCATACTCCATAATCGTCGCAATGGATATTTATAGGGAGATTAATATGCATGTTTCTTCTCATCAATTACACCTAAATTCTCTAGAGCGCTCTATTGAAGAGCTTATACGTCTAAATCTTAAAACGATTAATGATTTTTCAGCTGCCTACCCATCACATTTTTTAAAATGTGATGATGCTGAGTCTTTCATCGATATAAATGTGGATGTGATGGTGCAAAACGGTCACCAGCTTCTGGATTATTTTCATGACGCTTACGGTATTATGGAAAAATGTTGGTTAACTTTATCTTTAGACGTGCTTGAAAAAAACCACGAAGTGCTACAAAACTCATTACCTCAGGAATGGGAGCACAGGGTACAAAATAAGATGAGCCATTAAGCAGTTATCGGGAGTTAGATAATATTTATTCATGATCTGAGGTCGGTAATGGATATTGAGGGGGGAGACGGCACATAGCGCCATCTCAAAATAAATCTCTTGCCTGGAAATTTAATTATTCGCATTTTAGGCGATAGTTTTTTCTTCTTTTTTTGCAATCTTCACCATTTTTTTCCACTCTTTATCTTTAGAAAAAATAAAATGACTTGCTTCTTCAATAAAAATTCCCAGATCATTTATACCTGCCCAACTACAATAGCGCTCAATTTGTTTTAACGTATCGCTATCAATTTCTGCTTTTATTTTCTCTTTAGTTTTGGCGCGTTGCCCAGAAATAATTGCCATAAAAGTTCCTATCGATGATTTATAAAAAGGAAAAAATACTATCTAAAGAACGCAGCAGATGCAATAGAAACCTATTGATTTATGAGAATTTTTTCTCAGGAATAGCCCAGTTGAGCTTGGCAGTTAATTGTAATACCAAATATAGGCATTCAGGTAGGTAGCAAAACCTAACCACAGCCAATAGGGCAGCAATAGCCAGGCGCTGATTCTATCAAAATTCCTGTAACAGGTTATGAGGAATCCAGTTAATAAAAAAAGACCCAAAATCCAGATAAGGCTAAATCCCAGCCAATGCAAATTAAAAAAAAGTGGTGTCCATAACCAATTCATGGCTAACTGGATGCTGTAAAGTGATAGCGTAAGTTTTTTTTGCCTTGAGGAAGGCTGATTCACCGTGCGATAACCTACAATAGCTATTAAAACATATAATAATGGCCAGACTAGGGAAAAAATGAAGGCTGGGGGTGTCAAAGGTGATTTGATCAGATGAACATACCAGTCAGGAATATTTCTAGCGGTTAGCATTCCTAAAAAAAAGCCAACAGCTTGCAAGCTAACAACCCATATGAATAATTGAAACTTTTTCATCGTTCGATCCATTTTGCGTACCAAAAAATCAGCGGAGTTAATTAATAAGAGCATAACTCAATTATTTATATTGTTAACAGGAATTTTCCATGTTATTGATATTAATTCATGAATTATAGTAAAAAAGTATGGATACTACTTCTCTCGATTCCAAAGCCCGCAAAATTGTTTTTCTTGCCTCTTTAGGTGGCGCGTTAGAATTTTATGATTTTATTATCTATGTCATATTCGCTCCGGTAATTAGCACAGTTTTTTTTCCAAAAACGGACACCTTCGCCTCATTAATGAGTGTTTATGCTGTATTTGCTATTGGTTATTTAATTAGACCCTTAGGGGGTATCATTTTTAGTCACTTTGGTGATAAATATGGGCGCAAAAGAACATTCATTTGTTCCGTCGCCATGATGGCTATACCTACTTTTTTGATTGGCTTACTTCCTACCTATGCGCAAATAGGGCTTGGGGCCAGTATTCTTTTAATTCTGATGCGTATATTGCAAGGACTATCAATTGGTGGAGAAATTCCGGGTGCCATAACCTTTACCTGTGAACATGTTGGTGAACGATTTCGTGGGGTAGCTTGTGGTATTATTTTTTGTTTTTTAAATTTAGGAATCTTTATTGGTGCTGCATTAAGTTTAGTACTCTCAGAAATTCTGGATTCGGCCCAATTAATGAGTTTTGGTTGGCGAATACCTTTCATAATTGGGGGATTACTTGGGGTGTTTAGTTTTTATATACGGAAAGAGATGACTGAAAGTCCTTTATTTATGAATTTCAAAAATCAGCAGGAGGGGATTCGTATCCCTTTTGTGGAAGCCGTTTCCAAATATGGTATCAATATTCTTCAAGGTGTTGGTATCACCTGTCTTGGCGCTGTGGTTATCAATCTGTTGTTTCTTTACATGCCTACTTATCTCCACACTATTTTAAATTATTCTATGGAGCAGGCTACCTTATTAAACACCCTTAATTTATTTTTCTTTTCGTGTTTGCTCGTTTTTTTCTGTTGGTTGGGCGATCGGGTAGGGCGTAAATCCGTATTATTGATCGGGGCCGGCAGCCTATTTTTTACGGTTGCTTATGCTTATCATATCTTGGCTCTACAAAACTTCTCAGCTCTTCTAAGCGCTTTATTCCTATTGGGTTTTTTGTCCAGCATTATTATGGTTTATCCCAGTATTTTAGTTGAGTTATTCCCTACTCCTGTACGTTATACCGGTGTTGCCATAGCCTATAACCTTGCTTTTGCATTCTTCGGTGGTTTAACACCACTCATTGCCACCTATCTAATTGATATTACGGGCAATCTTTTGGCACCAAGCTTTTATCTTATGCTTAGTGCTCTTTTATGCATTGTTGCGGTTGTTTCCATGTCGAAATCTGATGCCTAAGGTTCTTCTTCCTCAGGCCATTCATGTGAACGGTCAATCGGCAGGTCAAATAATTGTTCCCTTAAGCTTTGAATGCGATCTGCCTCCTGCATTTCCGACAGCGTAGGCGAACCCGGGATGGGGGAAGTATCAACGACATTGTAGATATCGGTATGGGAGCTTGTAGCATAGCCTGAGTAAGTGCTGCAGCCCATTAAGCCCAGCACCCCAAAATAACAAGAGCGATAAAAAAATTTATTCATGTACAACCTAAGTGTTATAAAACCTCTTAATTATAGCTTAAATTTAAATCATATCGTTCTTTATTTGTTTTATATTGCGCCTGTCCTTGGAGCTATAACGATGAGGCCATTTAAATTATTGATAAAGATTAAATTTCTGTTTTCACTCGTTTAAACACAGACGTTAACGTGCCTCAGCAAAATAAATCACTACTATATGAAATAAATAAAGTCATGACTGCTTTCAAATATGTAACGCTGTGTGGAAGTATGTGTACTTATTTTTATCATCATTCTTTACAATGAATAAAAATAAAGCTACATTTGATTTATGTAAATTTAATCAAATATAGTTATGAGTCCACGTGGAGGCAAACGGGAAGGCGCTGGGCGTCCAGCGGGTAGCGGTCGTTATGGAGATATCACAACTAAAATCATGCGGGTTCCGGTATCTAA
>Ga0066256_1004927_pt1 | contig 11451 bp, 6 predicted proteins | sample ThiBio_1000_biof_FD_87107 | JGI IMG/M metagenome (GOLD analysis project Ga0066256, IMG submission 87107) | Wastewater bioreactor microbial communities from Cape Town, South Africa - Thiocy_expt_1000_biof (version 2) | ecosystem: Engineered > Bioreactor > Thiocyanate-remediating >...
GTGCCTCCGCACTATCCCGCAACACCAATACCCCACCCCGTAAACACCCGCGAACACACACACGCCACTACGTACCGCACAGCGCGCATGTGCTTGTCCTGGTACATGTGCTCGATGCGGCCGGTGTTGAAGGAGGAGGAGCGGCGCACGAGGCCGTGCACGACGTAGCCCTTCAGCAGCAGCAGCTCGGCGAGGTAGGAGCCGTCCTGCCCCGTGATGCCCGTGATGAGCGCCACCTTGCCGTTGGACGGCACCGCCGTCAGGTCGATCTCCACCGCGTCCACATACTTCTTGGAGTGGGGCACCTCGTCCGCCATCGTGCTAGGTGGGGAGTGGAGAGGAGTGGAGTAGTGGAGAGGGGAGGAGTGGAGAGGAGGGGAGGGGGAGAGGGGCAACGCGCGCGGGGAGGGTAATAATAAACAACAACAAGAAGGCAGGGCGTCAAATGCCGCGGGATGCAACACGCCAAGGAGTTATGGGTACGATTGCGGTTGCTGACATTGAAGTGCAGCGCGCCGCTGTCGCCGCGTCGCTGCCATTGGCACGTATACTTTGGCCCCCTCTCCTCCTCCTCCTCTCCTCTCCTCCTCCTCTCCTCCTCTCCTCTCCTCTCCTTTCAAGCTGCCACGCTACAGCCTGAGCTGCAGCAGCAAGCAGGCCAACGGTCAAATCAGCAACGCCTGCTACAAGGCCGCAACACAACCAAGCGCGGCGAAACTCACACGGTGCAGCAAGGGGGCAGTGCGCAGCAACGAGGCGGCAGCAGGCAGCAATTTCCGTGTTTTGCCGTGGTACAGTGCATTTTGTTTTGTCCCGCTGGACTGATTTTCTGCACATCGTGTGTGACACAAATTGTGCCAAGTGGCACGTTTGACCGTTATCCGGCGCTCGGTGCTCTTCCGGTGGTTGCCGGTTCTGACACAGCCGCAAACAACCCGCTGGCCAACACTGCCTCCCCGACACCACCACCACTACTGCTGCTACTACTACGACAATACGCGGGGATGGCGGTGAAGCGGCAGGCGCCGGCTGCGGCGGCCGGAGCGGCGGGGTGTCGTGCCACCACTGGCAGCCGCGTGACGGGCGGCACTGCAGCAGCGTCATCATCAGCAACAGCAGCAGCAAAGTTGACGGCCGCGGCAGTGGCGCTGGTCGTGGTGGTGCTGGTACATGCGCGGGGTGGCGCGGCGCAGGTGGTGAGCCGGTCGCCCAGCCCGTCAGTGACGCGGTCGCCGTCGTACACGCCCTCCTCCAGCCTGACGCCGTCCATCACACCCACCATGTCATTCACGCCGTCCTTCACGGCGTCCGTGACCGTGACGCCGACGCCCACGCCATTTGCGTGCCCGGTGCAGGTTGCCGACGTGGTGGGCGCGTCGGTGTCGCGGCCGGGGCTGGGGCTGGGCACGGTGGAGTGCGCTGGGCGCGGGACCTGCGTGCGCGATGGCACCGTGGCGCGCGGCGGCCGGTGTGTGTGCACGGGGCTGTGGGAGGGCGGCGGCGGTGGATGTGAAAGCTGCCCCATCGGCTTGTACCAGTCCGCTACATGCGGCGTGTGCACCAGCGGGGAGGGGCCGTGTCGACGGGCCAGCGACGGCGTGTGCGCTGCTGCTGACACCCTGACGGGCGCCTGCAGCTTGGGGTTTGCACCCTGTACCGCCACCAACCGCAGCGCGCCCGACCTGCGCGTCCTCACCTGCGCCACCTGCCCCGGCCTCACCACCGCCGTCAATGCGTCGGGCGCCACGGTGCGCACGCCGTGCGCCGGCCACGGCACCTGCTCGCAGTACTCCGGCGCCTGCTACTGCGACGCGGGGTGGGGCGGCCTGGATTGCAACACCACTGCGGCGCCGGCGGCGGGCAACCCGTGTGACGGCGTGGGGTGCAGCGGCGTGGGCATCTGCTCCGCCGGCGCTTGCACCTGCTTGCCTGGCTACACCGGGCCCGCGTGCCAGTACCGCACACCGTCGCCTGCCACCTACTTTTGGGCCACCTCACCCTGGTCGTCCTGCTCCCGCGACTGCGGCTCGGGCGCCATGCAGCGCACCGCCACGTGCATGGCGGCGGTGAACGACGAGCTGCAAAATAACTTTACGGTGGCGGCGGCGCCCGTCGCCACCGCCTGTAGCGCCTTCACCCGCCCCCCCCTCGCTGCCGACGGCCGCACCCTCACGTGCGGCGGCACCGTCGCCAGCCTGTACCTGCTCTTTGCCGCCAACACCTCCCTCCTCTTCCTGTCCGACACCGTGGACGCTGCGCTGTCCGCCGCCGTCGTGCGTGAGATCGCCACATACCTGCGCGCCACCACCTTCCCCGCCGCCGCGCTGCCGTTCCTGGAGGCGCGACTGACTGCCGTGGGGCTGGCGGCAGCCACCACGGTGGACGCCACGGCCGACGCTAATGCCACCCTCCTGCAGCTGGAGTGGATTTCATCCAGCACGCGGGCGCCCGACGGCCTGGACCTGCCGGCCGCCGACTTCCTGGCCGCGCTGCGCACCGGCCTTGCTGCACCCAACACCACCCTGCGTGCCACCACCACCTACCTGCGCGCCGTCCTGCCTATGTCCGCCAGCCTGGCCGCCAGCCTGGCCAGCATCAACGGCTCCGCCCTGCAGGATGGCCTCCTTGTGTACAACGTCTCGTCCTCTGCTGGTGCGTTGCTATTGGTTTTGTTGGTGTCTGTTGCCCGTACTGGTACACCTCCCACCCCCCACCCTGCACCCCCCTCACCCCTCAACAGCGCTGGTGCCGGCGACGCCAGACTTTTTCAAGGACCTGTCGGTGGGGCAGATCATTGGCGTCGCGTTCGGCGTGGCGGGGGGCATCGTGGTGGTGGGCAGCCTGGTGTACCTGGTGTGGCGGTGGTCGTTGCGCTCAGAGTCCACGGTGGGCGTGTGGACGGGGCGTGACCGGCGCGGCACCAAGGACGATGACGCCGACGCGGCGGCAGTGATTGTGCGCCCTGACGGCGCGGGCGGGCTGCAGATTGTGCGCAGCCGCGGCAGCATGGCGCCGACGGACAGCTTCACGGCAGGCAGCAGCAGCGCGACGCTGGGCCCGCGGCGCGCCAGCGGCGTGGGTGTGGGCGAGCGGCGCGGCAGCTTCCGGCCGGAGGGCTCACCGCAGGGCCTAGGGGAGCGGCGTGTCAGCGGCATGCTGGCAGGCACCAACCTCGGTGACCGGCGCGCCAGCTTCCGGCCAGAGGGGTCACCGACGGCGGGCATGGGGGAGCGGCGCGTCAGTGGCATGACCCTCGGCGACCGGCACGCCAGCTTCCGGCCTGAGGGCTCGCCGCTGGGCATGGGGGAGCGGCGCATCAGCGGCGTGATGACGGGCATGAGCCTGGGCGACCGGCGCGCCAGCTTCCGGCCGGATGTGGGTGGCGCGACGGGCACGCCAGGGCTTGGTGGGCGCCGGGTGAGCACCGCGGGCATGGCGGTAAACACGAGCACCGGCAGCGCGGGCACTACGGTGCGCACCATGCCGTCACCCGTTGGCATGGGCGCGCGGCGCAATAGCGGCGCCATGATGAGCGCAGCGGTGCCGGGCGACAAGCCAGAGTGGGTGCGCGGCGGGCGCACCGACTGGATGAGCCCCGCAGACCGCCGCGCGTCATTTACCGGCGCCGCGCCGGGCGACGACCTGGCGGCACCCTCCGCCACCCCACTGCGCCGTGCCTCCATGCAACGCCTTGCACCTGGCAGCACGCCAGCGTCCGCATTGTCACCCTCCGGCGTGGCGGTGCCCGTCACGTCGCCACCCCGTGCACCATCCTTCTCGCCCGCTGCTGGCGCCGGCGTCGGTGCTGGCATCGCTGGCGCCCGCGGCCTGGGCGGCGCCAGCAGCGCCGACATGCGCAAGATCAACGACGTGCGCTCCGCCCTCATGTCGGCCGCCGCTGCCGCCCCGTCGCCCGGCGCCGCGCCCTTCCGCCACTCCAACCCCATGGCGCAGGCGGCGCTGGATGAGGCGGACGCGCGGGTGACAGGCATGTTTGACGCCACCTCCTAGCTGCGTGCGCGTACCGTGCCGCCCGCTGTGTTGCTAGTGCCAGCGGGCGGCGTGTGCCAGTGTCATCCACCACAGTGCCATTTCTTGTTTGTCGTTTCACTACCATCGCGGGAGTGTGCCCCCGCCTTCTTGGATGCCGTACAGTATGTGGTGGCTTGGGTGGCGTGGCAGGGTGTCGTAGTCCGCGCACCGCACCGCCGCCCCACACCGCCGCCTTGCGTTGCGTCGCGTTGCGTTGCGTCCCCGTATTAGCCCTTTTTTCATTGAAGTAATCCCTAGGTGTCAAGGCGGCGACAAAGGGTGTGCAAGGGCGGCGGTGATGTTTAGCAGCGAGGTGCGCGCCAGGAGCGCGGCGCGCGTGGCGTCTGGCAGCAGGTCCAGATGGCGGTACGAGGACGCCATGTTGGTGGCAAACCAGGCAACCACGGCGGCGCGGCGGCGGCCCCATGCCCCCGCCGCCACGCCACCGCGTAAGGCAGCCATCTGGCGTCGTGCACGGCTTACCGATACGGTGCCGTTGTCGGGGCTGTCGGTAACCAGGTGGCTGTACGCCGCCCCGGCGCCCAGCAGCTGGAGCGCCGTCGACTCCCAGCCGGCCATCACCGTCGCCAGCGCGACCCCAAGTGGCGTGCGGTCGCCACGCGGCGCCAGCTCCGTGTCGGCGCCCGCCTCCAGCAGCGCAGTCACCGCCGCGGTGCAGCCGTTCTGCACAGCCCAAAACAGCGCCGTCTTACCCTCGGCGCCGACGGTGTCAGGGTGCGCGCCACACGCCAGTAGCATGCGCAGGCAGCCAGGGGTGACATGGGGGCCACGCGGCACGGCAGCCGCCAGCACCGTCCCGCCGCGTGATGAGCGCATCGTCGCGTCGGCGCTCGCATCCATCAGCACCTTCACCATGCCAGGGTGCCCCGCCGTCACTGCGACCGCCAGCGGCGTGGGTGACACGTCGTCTAAGCTCTCAGCATCCACCGGTGCGCCGGCTGCCAGCAGCGCCTGCGCCGCCGCCGCGCTACCCGTGCGCGCTGCAAAGTGCAGCGCTGTTTCGCCATTCGAATCCACGTCGCACGCGTCGGCGCCCGCCTCCAGCAGTCGCTGTACAATGTGAGTGGCACCCGCCAAGGCGGCGCGGTGCAGCGGGCGGACGCCGGTCACGGAGCCCAGACTGGCGTCCGCGCCGCCCGCCAGCAGTGCGTTCACCACCCGCAGCGCCACGGCGCCGTCTTCACCTGACAGGGTCACCGCACGCAGCAGCGCCGTCACGCCGCCGCCTCGCTCATTGGGCGGCGCGCCGGCGCCCAGCAGGCGGGTCACCCACGCTGCCTCACCGCGCTGCACCGCCAGCAGCAGCGGCGTGTTACCATCCATGCGAGCAATCGAGGGTGAGGCGCCGCCTGCCAGCAGGACGTCTGCGGCGTCCCAGTTCCCAGTGCCAATGGCGTGACACAGGGGCGTGTCGGGCGGTGCCGCCCCATCACGCACAACCCCGTCAATGACGGCACGCGGGGATGCTGCCAGCAGCAGCCGTAGCGTCGGTAGGCTGCCGCTGCCCACGGCACAATACAGCGGCGTGGACTTGACGCGGTTCAGCTCGGCGGGTGGGAACCGTGCCTCCAGCAGCAACGCCACTGTACCCGCATTGCCAGCCGTCGCGGCGGCATGCAGTACGCTGCCGCCGCCCTTGGGCGCCTCTGCCCGCGCTGCCGCGGGCTTCAGTGCCGCAAGGATCACTGCTAGGGAGCCCGCGCTGCCGTCGCGCGCTGCCACAATCAGTGGCGAATCCCCTTCGTCATTGCGCGCCGTTACGCTGGCACCCGCTGCCAGGAGCGCGCGCACAATGCTGCCGTCGGTGTCGCAGCGCGCCGCCACGTGCAGAGGCGGCGCATCAGGCGTCAGTCCCACCCGTGCGTCCACGCCGCTGGCGAGCAGCGCGGCAACGGCATCGGCGCGCTGGCCCCGAATGGCAGCCAGCAGCGCTGCCGTACGCACGCCCGCCAAGCTGCGGCCGGCGTCAGAGCGGGGCGGCAACGCGGCGGCTGCAGATTTGATGGCACGCAGCAGGACGGTCACGACGGCGGTGTGCCCCGCACCCGCCGCCACCACCAGCGCCGGTGTGCCGTCGGTACCACGGCCGTCGGGACGGACGCCAGCTGCCAGCAAGCGGGACACGACGGCAACATGGCCACCAGCAGCGGCAGCCGCCAGGGACGGCACGAGGCCGACATCACTGGCAGTTGACGGTGGCACGCCGCCTGCCAGTAGGGCACCCACCGTGGCCTCCGCACCAAGCCTGGCAGCAGCCACCAACGGTGGGTCACCGCCTGGCGGCGCCGTCTGCCCATCTGCACCGGCTGCCAGCAGCGCGCGTATCACCTCCGCCGGCGCACCCCGCTCCGCTGCCGCTTGCAGCGGCGTGTGGGTGCCGCGCGGTGCGGCAGCGCTGCCACCCACCGCCGCGCCGCCGCGCAGCAACGCCTTGACGGCATCCGCGGCGCCCGCTGCTGCAGCGGCAACTAACGGCGTGGCGCCGCTGGCATCCACGGCATCCACCGGCGCGCCGGCAACCAGCAGGGCGGCAATGACGGCAGTCGCGTTGCCGGACGCCGCAATATGGAGGAGGCTGCGGGCGGCACCTGGCCGCGGCGCAGCCAGGGCGGCGGCAACATCGGGGGTGGCAGCCAGGAGGGCGGCGGCGGCAGCTGGCGCGTTTGCCTCCACCGCCCACACCAGCGGCGTAACCCCGCCGTCATCCACTGCCTGCGGTGCCGCACCCGCCGCCAGCAGCGCAGCAATGACGGCCTCGCTGCCAGCGCGGGCAGCCGCATGAAGCGGCGTGACGCCGCGCAGGCTGGCGTGCCGCGCGTCAGCGCCGGATGCCAGCAGCAGGTTCACAATGGCCGGGAAGGGGCCACCGGCAGCCGCCATGAGCGGGCTCTCGCCCGCCGCGGTGGCGTGGTTGGCAGCGGCGCCGCCATGCAGCAGCGCCATGACGGCGGGCGCGGCGCCAGCACGCACAGCAATCATCAGCGGCGTCACACCGGTGCCGTCCGGCGCATCCACCACGGCGCCGGCAGCCATGAGCACGCCCGCCACCTCAAGGAATCCGGCCGCCACGGCGCACGTCAGTGGCGTCTGGCCGGCGGCATTCCGTGCCTCGCGCACCGCACCCGCCTCCAGCAGCGCGCGTGCCACGCCGGCGGTGGAGGCGACCGCCAGTGGCGACGCGCCGGTGGCAGCGTTGACGCGGTTCACGTTGGCGCCAGATGCTAACAGCGCTGCCACCGAGCCTTCTGACCCACATGCCGCTGCCGCGGCCAGCGGCGTGGCACCACCACGGCCCGCCGCATCCACCGCTGCACCCGCAGCGCACAGCACCGCCACGGCGGCAGCCTGCCCGGTGGCAGCGGCGACGAAAAGCGGCGTAGTGCCGTCTGCACCCACGCCATCCACGCCTGCGCCCGCCGCCAGCAAGCGCGCCAGGGTGTGTGCACGCCCATTGGCAGCTGCCGCAATCAGCGGCGTGATGCCGCTAACGGGTGACACCCAGTTCACATCCACGCCGTGCGCCACCAGGGCGCCAATGTCGGCATCCATCCCAGCCGCCGCCGCTGCCAGCAGGCGCTCCTGCCTGCGCATGGCAGGTGTGAGAGCTGGCGACGCACGCGTGGCTGCAGCGGTTGCCACGGTCGCTGGCGCGCGCACAACCGCGCCCCGGGCAGCAGCGCTCACCGCCGCCGCGCCGGGACGCAAGCCCGATGCGGTTGTCGACGCCGTGCTTGGCCGCCGGCTGCTATCACCCCCATCCCCACCACCACCACCCCCACCGCCGCCGCTGTAGGTGGCGAGACGACTGTAGGTGGCGCGGGGCGGCGGCGTGGCAGCAGTGCCGCCACCGTACGAGGTCGTCACCCGTGAGCGTGCAGAGGCGGCGGATGTGGCCGGCGCAGCGGCAGCGGCTGCACGGCTGCCGCCGGAACTTGCGCCCGCCGCCGCCGCCGCAGCTGCTGCTGCTGCCACCGGTGGCACATGTGGCCTTCCTTCGGAGGCGGCAACGATTGTTTCAGCCATGCGAGGGCGGGTCTGCGTTGGCACAGGTGGCTTGCGCGGCGTGGGTGGGGCTGCCATCTCACCGCCTCTGGGCGTTACCACACCCGCGCCGCCATGCGCCAGTGGTGATGGCCGGTGCCGCCCTGGTGCAGCCACGCTGTATGCGGCTGCCGCCCGTTGCAGCGTGCTGCTGCCGCCCCCAGCTCCTCCTGCTGCCGCCATGATGCTGGTGGTGCAGTACCAGTAGTGCTGCTGTTGGATGATGGGTGGGAAGTGAGGGAATGTCGGACAAAGATATGAATACAACAGTGATTTTGGCAGCAAAACAAAACGGGATAAAATACATCAAATCAGTATTACATGCTACTGCACGCGTTTTTCTCGCTGTATTTGTGCGCATTGATAATTTCTGCAATGTGGATACACACACACTGCCGTTCGTGACAGCCGTTACTGCCATTCTGCCAGCTGGCACTGTCAACCGCCATTCTGGCGCCTGCGTGGCTGGCACGGTGGCTGCGCACTGCCAGACGGCCCAGTCCGGGCCCAGACCAGGCCCACCAAGTCACCTACTGCAACGGGGCGCAAGAAAGTTAACTAGACACGATTCGGTCGCAAGCAGGCATGAATGCCACTTCAATGCGCCGCAACTGCAGCAGCGGCCGCGCGAAGGAGCGCCTCGGCAGTGACGGCGGCGGACGACACCTCCAACACGGGGATGCCGCCCTGGTGCAGCGACTTGGACACTGCTTTTGCCACACGCGCGCGCTCCCGCCGGTGCGCACGCCACGATGGGTGCGCCTCCTTGTAGTCCGGCTCGCCATGCGCTGCAAGGCCCCGCCCCCGCCCTGCGCCCCGCCCATGCCGCCGTGCCGCTGTTGTTGTTGTTGTTGTTGCTGTCGGCGGTGTCGCTGTTGTCACCTTCTTCAACGGTGGTGGTGCCGGCGCAATCGGCTTCTTCGACGGTGGTGGTGGCGGCGGCGGTACTACTGCTGCAGGTGCCGGCCGTGGCGGCGGTGGTAGTGCGGGCGCCGGCCGTGCCGCCACCACCGGTGCTACTGCTGCTGCGGGTGCCGAGCGCATGGCAACACCGGCGGCTCCACCCGCAGCGGCGGCGGCGGCGGGCGTGTACAGGTGCTTGCGCACATGCATGGAGGCGGATCGCAGGAAGGCCTTGACGGGTGGCAGGGAGAGGGCAGCGGTGGCAGCGGAGGCCGTGGCGGCAATGTCGGCCGGCGGCGCCAGTGGCGTTGCGGGCTGGAAGCCGTATGACGCCAGCACCGCACCAGCCAGTGCTGCAAGGTTAGGCGGCCGGCTTGGTGCTAGCACACGTTGCAGGTGTGCCACCATGGCGTCTGGCAGCGGCACGCGGCCGTTGCGCGCCTGCACGCGCTGCACCGCGGCGCGGTACCCAGCGCGCTCCATCCGCCCAGCGTACGCGGTATTCACCCGCAGGCCGCCGCCGCCTCCTGCTTCGTCGCTGTTGCTGCCATCCCCGTCATCCTTGCCACCGCCACCATTGCCATCGTCGTCGTCATCGTCGTCGTCGCCAAACAGCGCGTCTGGTCGTAGGCGGCGCTCCACGACGCTCTCATCCTCCGACGCCTTGCCTACCTCCCCCTCATCCCACCGTCCTCGCTTCTTGCCATCGCCGCTCTCTTCGCCCACCGTCACCACTGTTGCCACATCCGGGCGTGGCCGCTTGCTGCCACCAGGCCCTGCTGCCTTCCTTGCACCACTCATCCTTGCCGCTGCTGCTGCTGCTGCTGTGGTGGCTGTCCACGCCGTGAGTGACAGTAATGGTGTGTACCACGCGTTTAATGTGCAGCCCTTCACAGGTGCCTATGAGTGCATATCCTCCTCATTCCGCAAATATGATTCTTATGAAATTGATTGGTGCATAGTTAACACGGCACACTCTGTTACATTGGGTGTGGTGGTGGTGGCGGGTGTCGCACTCTTCCCTTTCTACCGACGATGATGTGAAGGCCGGGCGGAGGGACGGTGTCGCCGGGGCGCAGCAACTGCAGTAGTACGTGCGGCAGCGAGCGGCGACACAAGCACACAGCCTAGCCACGCCCCGCCAGCGCCAATCCCTGCGTAGCGACCGGCGCGCCTGCCTGTATTTGTTGCATCCCCCGCCATTTTGCACTCTGTTGCATGCGTCGCCTGACTCACTCACCACTACCGCAACATCATCGCGCGGCATCGCCACTCGAGTGGTACCAACATAGGGTGAGGCATCCTGGTAGTGGAGTGGAGTGGAGTGTGCCACTGCCGCACGGCCGAGTGCACCTGAACGAGTGGCAGTGGCCCCATCCTATCGCTGTTGCTCCTGTTGATTGTGCTGCAGTGGTTGCCACTACTGACTGATTGGTGTGCACCAACCACCCATCCAACTGATACCGGTACTCACCAACGGCGGCAGAGGCTGCTGCTGATTGCTTCACCACACTCTCACACTCACGCCACACACACAATGGCGGCGGTGGCAGCGGATGGGGTGGCGGTGGAGTTGGGGGCGGGTGAAGCCGCAGTCGCACCCGCAGCCGCAGCAGGGGCGGGGACGGGGGTGGCAGCAGCAACCGCTGCGGCGGCTGACACGGGGGCGGGCACCATGTGGGCAACCAGCGTGGCGGCACGGCGGCCCATTGCCATGGGGTCGGCGGGCGTGGCGGCGATGGCGCCAACGACGGTGCTGACGGCGTTCCGGAACACGGTGGCGCGGTGTGGCGACCGCGTGGCGCTGCGGTGGCAGGTGGGTGGCGTCAAGTCCCCCTTCCTGGAGCTGACGTGGCGGCAGTACTGGGCGGCGGCGGCGGCGTTTGCACGTGCCGCGGTGGCGGTGGGGCTGCGGCCGCGCGACGCGGTGGCCATCATGGGGTTTAACGCCATGCACTACCACGTCGTCAACATGGGCACCCTGATGGCGGGCGGCATCGTGGCGGGCGTGTACACCACCTCCACACCAGAGGCGGCGCAGTACATCGCGGCACACGCGGGCGCCACCATCGTGGTGGTGGAGGGCGAGCGGCAGCTGGCCAAGTATCTGGCGGTGGCAGACAGCCTGCCCAACGTGCGCGCCTACGTGGTGTGGCCGCTGCGCGGCTCTGACGTTGCCGAAGCGGCAGCGGCCGGCGGTGCCGGCGGCGGCGGCGGTGTGCGGCACACGAGCGACACGCTGGCGGGGGCGCGCGCGGCGCGGGCCCCCACGGACGACCAGGTTGGGGCGCCGGGCGCCGCGGCGGCGGGGGGGGGGGGGGCGGGGGGGGGGGGGGGGACGCGCACGGCGGGGGGGGCGCCCCCGGGGGGGGCGGCGCGCGTGGATACCCCCCGCCCCGCCGCCCCGCCCCAGGCGTGCGGCAGCTCGCCCACGCCCAGCCTGTGTGTGGTGCC
>Ga0066256_1004929_pt1 | contig 11445 bp, 11 predicted proteins | sample ThiBio_1000_biof_FD_87107 | JGI IMG/M metagenome (GOLD analysis project Ga0066256, IMG submission 87107) | Wastewater bioreactor microbial communities from Cape Town, South Africa - Thiocy_expt_1000_biof (version 2) | ecosystem: Engineered > Bioreactor > Thiocyanate-remediating >...
GAGCCACGCGGCCAGCCCCATACCGGACAAGCGGTGGGTCGGGAATGTGGCCCCGCCCCCCGGCCAGGCTCGCCGTCGTGGGCTGGGACCGCGCGGGGGCGTGGCGCCCTTCGGGCTTCCTTTTCCCCTGTCCTACCCCCCGTCCGCCATGGCACCTCAGCCGCAACACGGCTCATCCTCATGGCGGCATTTTGATGGACCCGACGGCGCAGCGTTGGCGAGACGCACTCCCGCGCCTTCCTCACCGACGAGGCGCGAAAGTGCAGGGAAGCGAAAGTGCATGCCCCCGTGTCGTGAACTTCCAGCGCCGCGTGCGCTGTTGGGCGCCCCCTCGCGCGCAACGGCCCCAGTCGTCGCGGACGCCCGCTCGCTGCCCATTGTGCAGGCCGAATCGGGTGCGGATGATCTCGAACGCCGGCCCAGTGCCCGGCCGGGGGCTCAGTTGTTGCCGAACAGGCCCTTGGCCAGACCCGACAGGTCGTTGAGCGGATTGCCGTCGCCATCCTTGTCCAGCGCGCCTGTCACCTGACCGAGCAGCCCCACAGCCCCACCGGCCTTGCCGACCAGCCCCTACAGGCCCTGAGCCTGCACCTGCTCCGCCGGCAAGCCGAGCTTGGCCGCGAAATCATCGATGTTCAGATTGCCGAGAAGATCATCGAACATGCCCATGGTGGGTTCCTCATGGATGGAAACAAGAACGGCGGCGACCCTATCACGGGTCACCGCCGCCTTGAAGTAAACTCACGTCACGCCACAGCACCCTGCGGCGACGTGGAGTCAGATCATTCCGCCGCGACGAGCATCGCGCCGCGCACGGCGTCGTCGACATGATCCTCGAACTGAGCGAAGTTCTCGGCGAACTGCTTCACCAGATTGGCCGCCGTCGCATCATAGGCGGCCTTGTCGGCCCAGGTCGCGCGCGGATCGAGAATGGCACTGTCGACCCCGGCGACCGCCACCGGAACCTCGAAGCCGAAGTTCGGATCGATGCGGAACTGCGCCGAATTGAGGCTGCCGTCGAGCGCGGCATTGAGCAGCGCGCGCGTCACCTTGATCGGCATGCGGCTACCGACGCCATATTTGCCGCCGGTCCAACCGGTGTTGACCAGCCAGCACTTCACGCCGCCCTTGGCGATCCGCTCCTTGAGCAGGTTGCCATAGACGCTGGGGTGACGCGGCATGAACGGCGCGCCGAAGCAGGTGGAGAAGGTCGCGGACGGCTCGGTCACGCCGATCTCGGTACCCGCGACGCGCGCGGTGTAGCCGGAGAGGAAGTGATACATCGCCTGATCGGGCGACAGGCGCGCGATCGGCGGCAGCACGCCATAGGCATCGGCCGTCAGGAAGATGATGTTCTGCGGGACCGGGCCGAGATTGTCATCCGACGCATTGGGAATGAAGTCGATCGGATAGGAACCGCGGCTGTTCTCGGCCAGCGTGTCGTCATCCAGGTCGATCTCGCGCGTGGCGGGATCGATCACCACATTCTCCAGCACCGTGCCGAAGCGCTTGGTGGTGGCAAAGATTTCCGGCTCGGCTTCGGCCGAGAGGCGGATCATCTTGGCATAGCAGCCGCCCTCGAAATTGAAGACAGCCGTGTCCGACCAGCCATGCTCGTCGTCGCCGATGAGCGTGCGGCTCTTGTCGGCCGACAATGTGGTCTTGCCGGTGCCGGAGAGGCCGAAGAACACGGCCGTATCACCCTTGGGGCCGATGTTCGCCGAGCAGTGCATCGGCATCACGCCGCGCTCGGGCAGCAGATAGTTGAGGATGGAGAAGACCGACTTCTTCATGTCGCCGGCATAGGCCGTGCCGCCGATGAGGATCATCTTCTCGCTGAAGTTGACCGCGATGATGGTCTCGCTGCCCGCGCGGCCGCCATGGCGCACCGGATCGGCTTTGAAGCTCGGCAGGTCGATGATCGTGTAATCCGGCACGAAATCGTGGAGCGCATAAGCCTCCGGACGCACCAGCAGGGTGCGGATGAACAGATTGTGCCAGGCCAACTCGTTGATCACGCGCACGTTCACCCGGTGCTCCGCCTGCGAGCCGCCATAGAGGTCCGCGACGTACAGCGTCTTCTTCTCGACGAGGGCGGCGTAGAAGTCAGCCTTCAGCGCGGCGAAATGCTCCGGCGTCATCGCAACGTTGGTCGCGCCCCAGCCGATCGTGTCCTTCGTCGTGTCATCGAGAACGATGAACTTGTCCTTGGCGCTGCGACCGGTGTGCTTGCCGGTCGCGACGACGAGCGGGCCATCCTTGGCGAGCAGACCCTCGCCGTTGCGGACCGCTTCCTCGGCGAGCGGCGCCGTGAGGAGGTTCCACTTGATCTCGGCCGAAGTCGAAATTCCCTGTTCACTCAAGCCGAAGGAAGAATGAGCCTGCACATTTGTCTCCTAGATCGTCGCCAGCCGCCCACAGTCGGACTCATGGCCGCGCGAATGGTTCCACAGAAATTGAACTGTCGCTTCCGCATAAGCCTTTGGCCGTTCAGCGTCAAACAACATGCCTCTTCGCCGTGGGACACTTTCGTCACGGCTCGCCTGATCGCCCGCGAAAAAACGGGGTGCATGGCCAATTGTTGCGCATGGTGGTCGGTTCGTCTAGTCGGGACGCTTCTGCAACGAGCACGGTTCCCACCAGGCCCGATGAGTGCCTCGATCGCCCTGGTCGACGACGACCGCAACATCCTCTCATCGCTCAGCATCGCGCTGATCGCGGAAGGTTTTGTGACGCGGCTCTATTCCGACGGTAACGCCGCCCTGAAGGCGCTGACCGAAAATCCGCCGGACCTTGTGGTGTGCGACATCAAGATGCCGAACCTGGACGGCATCGAGTTGCTGCGCCGCGTGCGCGAGAAGAGCAGCCTGCCCTTCATCTTCCTCACTTCCAAGACGGATGAGCTGGACGAGGCGCTGGGCTTCGCCATGGGGGCGGACGACTATATCGCCAAGCCCTTCTCGCAGCGGCTGCTCATCGCCCGCATCCGTGCCCTGCTGCGCCGCGCGGCGCTGCCGCAGACGCCCGAGGCGGGGCAGGACGAGGAACTGCCCGAGACGATCCAGCGCGGGCGCCTGACCATGGACCCGGCGCGTCACCGCGTGCAGTGGGATGGGCAGGATGTGGCACTCACCGTCACCGAGTTCATGATCCTTGAGGCGCTCGCGGCGCGCCCCGGCATCGTCAAGACGCGCAACCAGCTCATGGATGCCGCCTATCAGGACGACATCTATGTCGATGATCGCACCATCGACAGCCACATCAAGCGCCTGCGCCGCAAGTTCCGCGAAGTAGCGCCTGACTTCAACGCGATCGACACGCTCTATGGCGCCGGATACCGTTTCAGCGAGGAGTGAGGAGCGGCATGCGGGCGCTGGCGAATGGACCACCCGCATCTCGCTCACGCGGCGCATCCTCGCGGTCAACATCTTCGCGCTCGCCATCCTCGCAGGCGGCTTCTTCTATCTGGACAGCTATCGGGCACGGCTCATCGACGGGCGGCTGATGACGCTGGGCCGGGAGGCCGCGCTGATCGCGACCGCGCTGGAAAGCGCGCCCGATCGACAGCGCGACGCACTCATCCTGCGCACTACGCAGGCGACGGGCCTGCGCCTGCGCATCTATGAGCGCGGCGGCCGCAAGATCGTCGACAGCTTCGCCCTCGCCCCGCCCACCTATCATCTGCGCGATCCCCGCCGCGATCCGATCCACATCCAGCTCGCGCGCGTGCTCGATCGGCTGGTCGAGACGATCGCCTTCGCCACCACCCCGCCCTATCTGGTCGAGCCGGCGGAGGATGTGCTCGCCGCCTGGCCGGAGGCGCATCAGGCCGCCATGCACCGCACGCCCACCGCAACCTATCGCTTCGCGCCGGACCGCACGCCCTTCCTCAGCGCCGCGCGGCCCATGCCGAACGGCGAATTGCTGTTCGCCACCGTCAATGCCCGCGACATTACCGAGATCGTGCGCGCCGAGCGGCTGCGCATCAGCCTCGTGCTGGCCGCTGCGATCCTCGCCTCGGTGCTGCTCTCCCTTTTCCTCGCCCGCACCATCGTGCTGCCGCTGCGCCGCCTCGCCCGCGCTGCCGTGCGCGTGCGGCTGGGCCGCGCGCGCGAGGTCATCGTGCCGCGCCTGCCCGAGCGGCGCGACGAGATCGGCATGCTCGCCCGCGCCATTTCGGACATGAGCCAGGCGCTGCGCCAGCGCATCGACGCGACCGACGCCTTCGCCGCCGATGTGAGCCACGAGCTCAAGAACCCCATCGCCTCGCTCCGCTCCGCGCTCGAAGGGCTCGGCCAGATCAAGGATCCCGCCCTCCAGGCCAGGCTGCTCGACATCGCCCAGGACGACGTGCGCCGGCTCGACCGGCTCGTCACGGACATCGCCGAGGCCTCGCGCATCGATGCGCAGCTCTCCCGCACGCCTTTCGAGCTGATCGACCTTGGCCGCATGATCGGCCGCATCGCCCGCAGCCAGTCCCCGCGCGAGGGCGCGCCGAACGTCAAGGTCAGCTATGCCGGACCGGGCCGTGGCCACGTCTTCGCGATGGGCGATCCGCAGAAGCTGGCAAGGGTCGTCGAAAATCTGGTCGACAATGCCCGCTCCTTCTCGCCGGAGGGGGGCCGCGTGCGCCTCATCGTGGATACGGAGGAGGACCGGGTGCGCGTCGCGGTGGAGGATGATGGGCCAGGCGTGCCCGCAGAGGAGCGCGAGGCGATCTTCCGCCGCTTCCACAGCGTTCGGCCTGAGCGCGACGGTTTCGGCAAGCATAGCGGCCTCGGCCTCGCCATCGCGCGCACCATTCTGGACGGCCATCATGGCGCCCTCTGGGTCGAGGATCGACCGGACGGGCGCGGTGGCGCGCGTTTCGTGTTCACCCTGCCGCGCGCTTTCCCACCCATCGCCGCGTGACTCATGCCTGAAAGCAACCGCCAGACCATCCACGCCACCAGCGTCGCCATAGACGGGCGCGGCCTGCTCATCATGGGGCCGAGCGGCGCCGGCAAGTCCGACCTTGCGCTCCGTCTCATCGACCGCGGCGCCTCGCTCATCAGCGACGACTATACGGCCGTCACGCCCCTGAACGGGACATTGCTGCTGAGCGCCCCGCCGAATATTGCAGGCAAGATGGAAATCCGCCATCTGGGCATTGTCGACATCGCTCATATCGAGGATGTGCCGGCCGCCCTCGCCATCACACTGGAAGACAGCCCCGCCCGCATGCCGGAGACGACCCCCACTTTCATGCTTGCTGGCATCGCCCTGCCGCTCGTCGCGCTGGCGGGCAAGGAGCCTGCCGCGCCGATCAAGGCCGAGTGGGTGCTCCGCCGCATCCTCAGCGGAGGAGGCGGCAAGTCGACCAGCCTCAAGACGCTGGAGGATGCCGGCTGGGAGACGGTGGATAATCTGCCGCTGATCCTGCTCGACCGGCTGCTCGCGGCGCCCGCGCCGGAAGGTCATGCCGAGAGCGACGAGCGCCCGCTCGCAATCGGCATTGACAGCCGCACGCGCGGCTTCGCTGCCGATACCATTCTTTCCGTCATCACCTCCCTGCGCAAGCGGCCCGGCTATCATGTCGAGATGCTGTTCCTGGATTGCTCGGACTCGGTGCTGGAGCGCCGGTTCGCCGAGACGAGGCGCCGCCATCCCCTCGCGCTGGATCGCCCGGCGGCGGATGGCATCGCCCGCGAGCGCGAGCTGCTGGAACCGCTGCGGCGCGCAGCGGAACATGTGATCGACAGCAGCGAGCTTGCCAGCAACGGTCTCCAGCAGGCGATCCGGCAGCGGTTCGCCGACAGCTTCGAATCGACCCTCACCCTGCTCAGCTTCGGTTTCTCGCGCGGCGTGCCCCGCAATGCCGATCTCATGTTCGACATGCGCTTCCTGCGTAACCCAGATTGGGACGAATCGCTGCGCGACCTGACCGGCCTCGATGAGCCCGTGCGTGCCTATGTGATGGACGATGCGCTGTTCGAGAAGGCGGTCGGCCAGATCGAGGAATTGCTTAAAACCGTGCTTCCCCGCTACAGCGAGGACGGCAAAGCCTATGTCACCGTGGCATTCGGCTGTACGGGCGGGCGACACAGGTCCGTGTGCGTGACCGAGGAAATCGCTCGGCGCTTGCGCCTCGCGGGCTTTTCGCCCACGGTTGCGCACCGCAATCTGGAATCTGCGCAACTAGACGCCTATGAGAACCGGCGCCGGGGCGAACAAGGCAATGAAGGGCGGGTCGTTTAGCCATCATGATTGGATTGGTGCTGGTCACTCACGGCGGTCTGGCGACCGAGTTTCGGATTGCCATGGAGCATGTCGTCGGGCCGCAGGAAGCGATCGAGACGGTCTGCATCGGGCCGGACGATGACATGGAGGCGCGCCGCGCGGATATCGCGGCGGCGGTCGAACGTGTGAATGACGGATCGGGCGTGATCCTGCTGACCGATCTGTTCGGCGGCACGCCCTCCAATCTCGCCATTTCGCTGCTCGATGCCGGGCGGGTCGAGGTGATCGCGGGCATCAACCTGCCGATGCTGATCCGCCTTGAGAGCGCCCGCCGGACGATGAGCGTCACCCAGGCCGTCGCCGCCGCGCGCGAGGCCGGCAAGAAATATATCAGCGTCGCCTCCGAGCTGCTCGGAGACGCCCCTTGAGCGAGGCCACCCTCCTCAGCCGCACCGTCCGCATAGAGAACAAGCGGGGCCTCCACGCCCGCGCGAGCGCCAAGTTCGTGACCCTCGCGAGCAGCCTCAAGGCGACGATCACGGTGCGCAAGGTCGGCTATGATTCGAACGAGGTGGTCGGTACGTCCATCATGGGCCTCATGATGCTCGGCGCCGCCATGGGCGACGAGATCGTCATCTCCGCCAACGGTGAAGGCGCCGAGGAGGCCCTGAACGCGATCACCGAGCTGGTCGAGGACCGCTTCGGCGAGGAATAGCCGTCCGCCCCTTCGCCCCAACCGCCCGTTCGCGTCCTGACCAACGCCCGACACGACCGGCAACAGCGTTTTAGAGGATCGCGCCATGCCCCGCGAGATCACCGGCTTCTCCAATCCGCTCGTCAAGCGCGTGCGCGGCCTGCGCGAGAAGAAGCTGCGCAAGCGCGAGGGTCTGTTCCTCGCCGAGGGGCTGCGCATCCTCACCGAGGCGCGCGATCAGGGCGTGCTGCCTGAAATGCTGTTCCTCGCCAGCGGCGCACGGCCGCATCCGCTCGCCGAACAACTCATGGCCCAAGTGGAGGCCGCCGGCGGCGACGTGATCCTCACCAGCCCCGATATCCTCGGCAAGATGTCGGGCAAGGACAATGCGCAGGCCGTTGTCGGCGTCTATCGCGACCGGCTGACGCCCCTCCCCGCTCTGGATCGCGCCGCCGCGCCGATCTGGTTCGTGGCGCAGGCGATGCGCGATCCCGGCAATCTCGGCACGCTGCTGCGCATTGGCGATGCGGTCGGCGCGGGCGGCGTCATCCTCGTCGATGATTGCGTCGATCCCTTCTCGGTCGAGACGGTGCGCGCCTCGATGGGCGCCATCTTCACACAGAAGCTCGCGCAGGCGTCCTGGGCGGATTTCCTCGCCTGGCTGCGCGCCGGGCCGGGCCAGCTCGTCGGCACCAGCCTCAATACCGATTTCGACTATCAGCAACCGCGCTATCAGGCGCCGGCCTTCCTGCTCATCGGCAACGAGGCCCGCGGCCTCCCCGCCGATTACGAGGCCGCCTGCGATCTGCTCGTCAAGATCCCGATGATGGGCCGCGCCGACAGCCTGAACGCCTCCGTCGCCGGAGCTGTGATGGCCTATGAGGTGCTCAACCAGATGCGCCGGGGCTGAGCGCGGCGGCGGGCCTCAGTGCCCGCCAGAGCCGCTCTTCTGCCGCGCCGTCGCCTCGGTCTTGCCCGGCGGCGTCTGCCCGTTGCGCTTGGGGACGTCGTTCGCGTTGATGACGTTCGCATCGTGCGGCAGCGCGGTCCGACCCAGGTCAATCTTGCGCACTTCAGCCCGGGCGAGCGCCACGCGTTCGTCGCGCTGCATGGAGCGGCGGCGCGCCTCGATGTCCTCTTCGCTCCCGCCTCCCTGCGTCAGCCCCTGCTTGCCAAGGCGGCCCTCCAGCCCCTTGCTCCAGGCGAGGATCACCGACATGCGGCGATTGCGCGGATCATAGCGATCATGCGCGATGAACGGCTCCCGGTCCGCAACGCCCTCGATGCGCAGGAAGCGGTCATTGCTCACGCCGTTCGCCGCCAGCACCTCACGCGTCGCCTCGGCGCGGCCAGAGGAGAGCATCCAGTTGTTCATGTTGCGTCCCGCCGCATAGGGCAGGCCGTCCGTGTGGCCACGCACGATCACGTCATTGTCCACTCCCGCGGCAACCTGAGCCACCTTCGCCAGCAATTCGCGCGCTTCGGGCAGGAGCTGGTTGGTCCCCATCGCGAACATCGCGAAGTCCGCCTCGTCCACCAGATCGATACGCAGCCCTTCGCGCGTCTCGGTGAACTTGACCTGCTTGCTCAGGCGCTTGAGCGTCTTGTTCTCCGCGATCTTCCGCTCAAGCACCTTCTTGAGCTGCTCGAACTTCTGCCGGTCGCGATCCTTGAGCTGGTCGCCGCCCACGTCGCGCGTGCCGGTGGCATCGCGCGGGATGGTGATGGCGAGATTGCCCTGCCCGCCCGTCGTCGGATAATTCTCCTTGCTGACGAGGCTGTCGCCGCCGAACAGGCCGCTGGAGCCGGCGCTGTCCATCTTCATCTGGACGAGCGTGGGGGTGAAATAATCGGCAAGGCCCTTGCGCTGCTTCTCTGTGGTCGCGCCGAGCAGCCACATGAGCAGGAAGAAGGCCATCATCGCCGTCACGAAGTCGGCATAGGCCACCTTCCAGGCACCGCCATGATGGCCGCCATGGGCCTCGGCGATGATCTTCTTGACGATGATCGGCCTTGGTTCAGGCTCGTTCGCGCGCTTTTTCGGCGGCTGTGCCATGGTCGCTGGTCCCCTGCCCTGATCTGACTACTTGCCGCGCAGCCCGTCGAACACTTCGGCGAAGGCCGGCTGGTTCGCATGGCTGAGGTTCGATCGCGCGGCCTCGATGACCAGCGGCTGCGGATGGCCGTGGAGCGAAGCGATGATGATCTGCTTCACCACCTGGTAGATGGAGGCGTCGGCCTCGATCACCTGACGGGCGCGGTTGGCGAAGGGGCCGACCATGCCATAAGCGAGCAACACGCCCAGGAAGGTGCCGACGAGCGCCGAGCCGATCATGCCGCCCAGAATTTCCGGCGGCTTGTCGATCGAGCCCATGGTCTTGACCACGCCGAGCACGGCCGCGACGATGCCCAGCGCCGGGAGCGCATCCGCCAGCCCCTGGAGGTTATCGGCGGGACGGACCGCCTCGTGGTGATGCGTCTTGAGGCTGTTGTCCATGACGTCCTCGACCGCGTGCGGATCGAGCGTGCCGGAGGAGACGACCACCAGACGCAGCGTATCGCAGATCAGGTGGACGAGCGCGCTGTCGGTCATCAGCTTGGGATATTCGGCGAAGATCGACGAGCTCTTGGGGTCCTCGATGTGCGGCTCCAGCGCCACGGGCCCTTCCACGCGCAGCGTTTTCATCAGCTTGCTGACGAGGAAGATGCAGTCGAGATAGTCCTGCTTCTTGTATTTGGGGCCTTTGAACACTTTCATGAGGCCGCCCATCAGCGCCTTCAGGTCCGCGCCCGAATTGCCGATGATGAGCGCGCCGACCGCCGCGCCGCCGATGATGAGCATTTCGTGCGGGAGCGCGTGCAGGACAGGCCCGATGTCACCGCCAGTGATGATGAACCCGCCGAAGACCATGGCGAGCAGAACGACGAGACCTATACCTGCGAACATTAGTTCCTCGCGCTTGTTGGCTGTGTGCCGATCGGGCCTGACCGGTTGCGTGACCCACTCTCTAGAACGGCTCGACTGAAACAGGGTTTAGGCTCAGAGTTATCGTGATTTTAAATTCGTCAGGGCTGCGGCGCGGGCGGATCCGAAAACCGGCGATCCGCGCCTCGCGGGGGTGCGAAGCGCGGCCGGAAAAGCGCCCGAAGGCGGGGAATCAGCGGATCAGGTCGAACAGCGACTGGCGACTGATCCTGGCGAAGGCGCTCTGCGCCGCCTCCAGGGTCATCAACTTCTGCTGGAGCTTGGTGATCGTCTCGGTGAGCTCGGTATCCTCCAGCGTGGAGCGCCGCTCAGTGAGCGCCAGCGCGGAATCTGTCAGCCTGTCGCTGATGTCTTCCAGGCGCTGGGACCGCACGCCCTGCACGGATTGCTGCACGATGACATGGTCGAGCGCCTTGCGCGCGTCGTTGAGCGCAGCGCCGCGCTCCTCGTCAGTGCCCGTGCGCACCGCGGTGATCGCATCCGCCAGCACCTGGTCGAGCGAGCGACTGCCCACGGCGTTGTTGGCGATGCTCTCGCGCGTCGGCACCGCCTCGACGGAGAGGCCCGCGCCCACCGGCACGTTGACCGTATTGGTCACGTCGAAAACCGGTTGGCCCTGATAGTCGGTCTGGTTCAGCAGATCGTTGATCGTCTGGCGAATGCCCTCAAGCTCCTGTGCGACAGCCTCGCGCCCCGGTGAGCCCTGTGCGGTCGACGTAGAGGTCACGAGCAAGTCGGTGACGCGCGTCATCAGGCTGTTGATGTCGCCCAGATTGGCGCTCGCCTTCGCCGCGCGGGAGTCCGCGAAGGTCAGATTGTCCTTCCACGCGGTGTTGATCGACTGCTGCCGGCCAACGAGCGAGATCTGCACCCAGTCCTGCGGGTTGTCCGAGGCCACGTTGATCTTGTGCCCGGTCGAGATCTTGCCCTGCTCGTTCGCAATTTCCTTCGCCATGCGCTGCTGGCGGGCAATCTCGGCATTGAGGGACTGGGTCGTGATGAAAACCATGGCTTGATATCCGTTAGCTCAAATTGTCAGACGACCGAGAAAAGCGAGTCCATGACTTCTTTCGCGACCTGGATGATCCGGGCACAGGCCTGATAGGCCTGCTGCAGCCGCAGCAGGTCTGCGGCTTCCCGGTCGAGATTGACGCCACTCACGTCCGCGCGGGCGGCTTGCGCCATTTCGTCGCGGCCGGAAGCGGCGGTCTGCTCGGCAAGCGTCGCGTTGACGAGGTTGCCGTGGCTGGAGATCAGGCCGAGCCACTTGTCCTCCACCGATCCCGATCCGCGAATGCTGTTGACCGCGAGCAGATTGCCGTTGACCACGCCTGCCGCCGATGCGCCGGCAATGTCGGCCGGATCGGTGATCAGCACGCTGAGCGAGGCCGCATCGCCGCCGAAGGACAGCATGGCCCCGCCCGCAGCCCCAGCCGCGGTCCGGCCGCCCATGTGCCAGCTGTTGATGTCCTGGACATATTCCTCGGCGAGGTCGTTCACCGTGTCGATGCGGTCGCGCGTGATGATCGCGCTCTGCGCGAGGCCG
>Ga0066256_1003241_pt1 | contig 11443 bp, 11 predicted proteins | sample ThiBio_1000_biof_FD_87107 | JGI IMG/M metagenome (GOLD analysis project Ga0066256, IMG submission 87107) | Wastewater bioreactor microbial communities from Cape Town, South Africa - Thiocy_expt_1000_biof (version 2) | ecosystem: Engineered > Bioreactor > Thiocyanate-remediating >...
CGACCCGCCTGCGGCTGCCCGACGACCGCGCGATCGAGCCGCAGCGCAGCGCGCTGTGCCGGCGGTTCGGGCTCAATGACCGGCAGATCGAGGTCCTGGCCGGGGCACCGCCCAACCGGGACTATCCCCGCCGGTCGCGGCGCGGCAACCGCCTGTTCGAGCTGGGCCTGTCCGAAGTCGGCCTCGCGCTCTGCGCAGCATCATCCAAAACCGATCAGACCCGCATCGCCGATCTCATCGCCGAGCATGGGCAGGACGGTTTCCTCGCCGCCTGGCTGCGCGAGCGCGGCGTCGAATGGGCGGCCGAGCTGATCCCAGATCTCACCAATCTCATCCCCCAAACCGAGAAGGAGTCCCAATCATGACCATCTACCGTCCCCGTTCGCGCGCCATTTTCATGGCCGCGACCATTCTGGCCGCGCCGATTGCGCTCTCGCCCATGCTGACCAGTCCTGCTCATGCGCAGTTCGGCTTCGGCCGCATCGTCTATGACCCGACCAACTACGCCCAGAACCTGCTCACTGCCGCGCGCACGCTTGAGCAGATCAACCATCAGATCACCTCACTTCAGAACGAAGCGCAGATGCTCATCAATCAGGCGCGCAACCTGACCAGCCTGCCATATTCCTCGCTCCAGACCTTGCAGCAGAACGTCCAGCGCACCCAGCAGCTTCTGGCCCAGGCTCAGAACATCGCCTTCGATGTGCAGAACGTCGATCAGATGTTCCAACAGAAATACGGCAATGTCTCGCTCTCTGCCACCGACACCCAGCTTGTCGAAGATGCCCGTTCGCGCTGGCAGAACACAGTTGGCGGTTTGCAGGATGCCATGCGTGTGCAGGCCGGTGTGGTCGGCAATATCGATACCAACCGCGCCGAGATGTCGGCATTGGTCGGCCAGAGCCAGAACGCCACCGGCGCTTTGCAGGCTACGCAGGCGGGCAATCAGCTTCTCGCCCTCCAGTCGCAGCAACTTTCCGACCTGATCGCGCTGATGTCGGCCAATGGCCGGTCCGAGGCGCTGATCGAGGCCGAGCGTGCCACCGCCGCCGAACAGGGCCGCGTCCAGCGCGAGCGCTTCCTGACGCCGGGGTCGGGCTACCAGCCCGGCAATGCCCGGATGTTCGGCAACGGCAACAACTGACCGAACAGGAGGGGCGCAACATGGACGGCAAGATGCTGGCACGGCTGGGCGCGATCATGTTCGTGGCTATCGCCATCACCGCCACGGTGATCGAAATGACCCGCGAGGATGAACCGGCGCAGAACCGACCGGCTCCATCGCTTCAGCCCTCTGCCGATCCGTTGCGCCAGAGCCTGCGCCGTTGCCAGCAGTTAGGCGAAGCCGCCGTGAGTGATCCCGGTTGCCTCGCCACCTGGGCCGAGAACCGTGACCGGTTCCTCGGCCGGACGCCGGTGCCCGCCGCCCCGCATCAGAACGGGGGAGAGTGAACCATGGGTGGCACCGGCGTCATCGACAATTTTCTGGGCGTATTCACCAGCTATATCGACAGTGGCTTCGGTCTGCTTGGAGGTGAAGTCGCCTTCATCGCCACCACGCTGATCGTCATCGACGTGACGCTGGCGGCGCTGTTCTGGAGCTGGGGCGCGGACGACGACATTATCGCCCGTCTGGTCAAGAAGACGCTGTTCGTCGGCGTCTTCGCCTATCTGATCGGGAACTGGAACAATCTCGCGCAGATCATCTTCGACAGCTTCGCCGGTCTGGGCCTCAAGGGGTCGGGCACCGGCTTTTCCGCCGCCGATCTGCTGCGTCCCGGCAAGGTGGCGCAGACCGGCCTTGATGCCGGTCGACCGCTGCTCGAATCCATCTCCGACATGATGGGCTACTGGTCGTTCTTCGAGAACTTCATCCAGATCGCCTGCCTGATGTTTGCCTGGGTTTTGGTACTCCTGGCCTTCTTCATTCTCGCCGTGCAGCTCTTCGTCACGCTGATCGAGTTCAAGCTGACCACGCTGGCCGGGTTTGTGCTGATCCCCTTCGGCCTCTTCGGCAAGACCGCCTTCATGGCCGAGCGCGTTCTCGGCAATGTCGTATCCTCCGGCATCAAGGTTCTGGTCCTGGCCGTCATCATCGGCATTGGATCGACGCTGTTCTCGCAGTTCACCGCCGGTTTCGGCGGCGTGACGCCGACCATAGACGACGCCATGGCGATCGTGCTGGCAGCCCTTTCCCTTCTCGGCCTTGGCATATTCGGTCCCGGCATCGCTTCCGGTCTGGTTTCCGGTGGCCCGCAGCTTGGCGCAGGTGCTGCCGTTGGAACGGCCGCGAAGGGAGGAGCCGCAGCGCTCTCTGGTGGAGCGGCTGCCGTGCGGGGTGGTGCTGCCGCTGCGGGTGCGGCAAGCGCTGCCTATAGTGTCGGTTCGCTTGGCCAGTCCGGCGCAGCCGGTGTCGTCTCCGGTCTGGGCGGTGTTGCGCGTGCGGCAGGCTCCGCCGCCGCATCGCCCCTGAAGCGCGCGGCTTCCAAAGCCTCCGAAAGCATCAAGTCAAGCTTTTCCGACGGAGCGCGTGCCGGTTTCGGCGTCAGCGGCGGCTCTTCTACGGCTGGAACAGTCGGAGGCGCCAGCGAGGCTGCGAGCGCTGGCCCGTCACCCGCCACGCAGGCTGGCGGCTCTCCGGCATGGGCAAAGCAGATGCAGCGCAAACAGACACTCAGCCACGGAACGTCGATGGCCGCCCATGCCGTGCGCTCCGGCGACAGCCATGGCGGCGGCTCCTCCATCAACCTTTCTGAAAGTGACCGCTCATGAACATCTTCAAACGTCCATCTGCCCATTACGGCAAATCGCCCGAACCCGAGACCCCCTATCAGAAAGCTTCCCAAGCCTGGGACGAGCGTATCGGTTCGGCTCGCGTGCAAGCTAAGAACTGGCGCATCATGGCCTTCGGTTCGCTGATCCTCTCGGTCGGTTTCGCCTCGGCCCTTGTCTGGCAATCGGGGCGCGGGGCGCTCGCGCCCTGGGTGGCGCAGGTCGATAATCTCGGCCAGTCGCAGGCCGTTGCGCCCGCCGTTGCTGAATATCGTCCGACCGATCCGCAGATTGGGTTCCATCTCGGCCGCTTCATCGAGCAGACGCGCTCGATCCCGTCCGACCCCATCATCGTGCGACAGAACTGGCTGCGTGCCTATGAGTTCACCACGGATCGGGGTGCGGCAACCCTCAATGATTATGCTCGGGCCAATGACCCGTTCACCAAGGTCGGGCGTCAGCAGATAGCGGTCGAGGTGTCGTCAGTAATCCGCGCCTCGAATGACAGCTTCCGTGTCGCCTGGACCGAGCGCCATTACGAAAATGGCCAGCTCTCCACCACCGAACGCTGGACCGCGATCCTGACCATCGTGATCCAGACGCCGCGCGATGCCGAACGCCTGCGCGCCAATCCGCTCGGCATCTACGTCAACGCAATCTCATGGTCGCGGGAGATGAGCCAATGACCCGCACGATGTTCCGCAAAGCCGCGTTTCCGGCTTTCCGTAAACCCGCTTTCGCGGCTTTGATGCTGTCCGCCACCATGCTCGCTGGCTGCGCCACGAACCGCACCCCGCAGTTCAGCTATGATGCCGATGTACCAGCGCTTCCTGTCGTGCCGGCAGCCGTTACCGATGACCGGCCCCGGCCTTTGCACACGCCGCCGGCATGGACTGTGGCGCGCGGCGGAACCGCTGCCGGAACACCGACTGGCCGCGTCGAGAACGCCAATGCCGCCGCCCGTGTCGAACCACGCCGGGAAGGCTATTACAACGCCATCCAGATCTATCCCTGGTCGGAAGGGGCGCTGTTTCAGGTCTATGCCGCACCGGGGCAGATAACGACAATCGCGCTTGAACCCGGCGAAAGCCTGACCGGCGCGGGGCCGATCGCGGCAGGCGACACCGCCCGATGGATCATTGGTGATACCGAAAGCGGATCGGGTACAAGCCGCCGCGTCCATATCCTCGTCAAACCGACCCGTGAGGATATTTCCACCAATCTTGTCATCAGCACGGATCGCCGCGTCTATCTCATTGAGCTTCGCGCCCGCGCGGCGCTCTATATGCCCGCTGTGGCCTGGGCCTATCCCGCGCTACCTGCCGGTCAGCGCCAGAGCGTTCCCGCCGCGCCGATCATCCCTGTCGAGACGGCCCGAAACTATCGTTACGGACTGACTGGAGACACGCCACCGTGGCGTCCCATCTCTGTCTTCGACGATGGCCGCCGTGTCTATGTCGTCTTCCCGCGCGGCATCGTGCAGGGCGAGATGCCGCCGATCTTCGTCATAGGCTCCGAGGGCGAAACGCAGATCGTCAACAGCCGCATTCACCAGAACATCCTGATCGTGGATCGCCTGTTCGGTGCTGCCGAGCTGCGCCTTGGAAGCGGCGATCGCCAGCAGACCGTCAGGATCGTCCGCGTTGAACAAAGGCAGGCGGCCCAGCCTGCAAAGACCGGGGAAAATCCGTCATGAGCGAAGAGACGACCACCAATGCGCCTCCTATGCGTCTGCGCGCCGAGCCGCCGCGCGTCACCCGCCTGTCACGCAAGATGCTGGCCGGTGTGGGCGCCGTCGCGCTTCTCGGCATCGGCGGGGCGCTGATCTATGCGCTCCAGACCCGCGACATGAGTGGAAATGGCGAGGAACTCTATTCAACCGAGAACCGCCCCACAGCGGACGGGCTGGCCGGTCTGCCGCGCGATTATACCGGCCCCGTTCTGGGACCAGCTTTGCCGGGCGACCTCGGTGGCCCGATCCTCGATGCGCAGAACAGGGGGCAGCCCGTTACGCCGCCCGCTATGGCTGCGCCCGCCCGTGATCCTGCCGAGGAGCGCCGTTTGGCCGAGGAAGAAGCCGCACGTCTCAGCACCGTGTTCTTTCAGTCGGGCCAAAGGGCGACGACGACACCCGGCTCCAATATGCCGGGCCTTGCTGGCCTTGACCTGGGCGGTCAGCCCGCAACGCAGGACCGACACACGGCATTTCTGAATGGTCCGGTGGATCGGCAGACCGTCGCTACCGACCGGATCATGGCGCCAGCCTCGCCCTATATCCTTCAGGCAGGGGCCGTGATCCCGGCAGCCATGATTACCGGCATCCGTTCGGATCTCCCTGGCCAGATCACCGCGCAGGTCACGGAGAATGTCTATGACAGCCCGACCGGCGCGCTGCTGCTGATCCCACAGGGAACGCGCATCATCGGCCGGTACGATGCCGGTGTGCAGTTCGGCCAGCGCCGTGTGCTGCTGGTCTGGAACCGCCTGATCCTGCCCAATGGCCGCTCCATCGTGCTGGAGCGCCAGCCCGGCGCTGACGCATCTGGCTATGCCGGTCTGGAGGATGGCGTCGATTACCACTGGTGGGATCTGATGAAAGCGGCGGGCCTGTCCACGCTGCTGGGCATCGGTACGGAGTTGGCGACCGACGACGAAGACCGCCTGATCCGCGCCATCCGCGACGGGGCGCAGGACACCATCAATCAGGCCGGACAGCAGATCGTCCAGCGCCAGTTGCAGGTTGCCCCAACGCTGACCATCCGCCCTGGCTATCCGGTCAGGGTCATCGTCACCCGCGACCTGGTCCTCGAACCTTACAGGAACTGACCATGACAAAGCTGAAACTTGGGCCGCTCATTGAAGACAAACCCGTCAAAGTGACCGTGGAGCTGCCCGGTTCACTCCACCGTGATCTGATCGCCTATGCAGAGGTGCTGGCCCGCGAGAGTGGCCAGCCCGCTGCCGATCCCGTCCGGCTGATCGTGCCGATGCTGGAGCGGTTCATCGCCACCGATCGCGGGTTCGCAAAGGCGCGGCGGGGAACGAAGTGAAGTGGCGACGTATGAATGGATACGTGTTTGCGAACGCTCCAAAATGATAGTGTTAGCGATACTTAAGCACCTTGCCTGTTTACGACGAAGGTCGGGTATGATACCCGTTCTCCCGATCTAGATCGGGTACGAGACCCTATCTTCTAGGATGGTTATGCGGTTCGTTACAACGCCCAAGGCAACGGTTCTCACGGGCCTCTCGACAGTAACCCTGCGAGAGTGGACGAGCCGTCGCGCTCTGATTCCTGCTGATAAACCGCCTAGGAGCAAAGGGTCGCCCGCGAGTTTCACTTGGCAGACAATCCTTCTGCTTCGGGTTGCTGCGACACTTCGTAACCGATTCCATCTTGAACTTCAGCCGCATAGAACTTTGTTCGCTAGTTTAAAGGCTGGTCTGCGGCGGACCTCCTTCATCGCGCTCTGGGATAAGACGTTGGCACTGCAAGGTGGTGATCGGTGGTCTTTGGTGGAAGCAGCCGAAACTTTGCCACTGATAGACGACGCCATACTCATCGTCTTGCAGCCGCACCTTGAGGCATTGTCGGTTGAATTTGCGCTGCCCCTTCCCAGGGTACCGGCTGGGCAACTGGAGCTATTCCCTGCGCGTCCAGTCGATTCAACGACGTCTCCCTTGGTTGGCCCGTCTGCTCGAAAAGGCAACCCTGATACCGTCTTGCTCGCACGTGGGAGGTCGGCTTGACGAGCGCGGCCTTCACGCGGGCGCTGGAAGCCACAGGCTATATTGGGGTGAATGGCCGCCTCGCACCCGGATTTGTTTTCGCAGATGATCCTCGTGCTGCACGAATGCGTGCGGTATTCTCAGACGAGCGTGTTGGGCTCAATGCAGACGCAATTTTCTCCGCGCAGAATGCGCCGACCAGCATCTTCAAGGATGCGGGTCACGAAGCCCCTAGCGAGGCAGATCTGCGCCATTGGCAAGAGGCTGCATGGAATGTTGGCGTTGCGCCGCTTCTGTGGATCATTACGCCCACGGATGTAAGGCTTTATGATTGTTATGCTGCACCGGAGCAGACCGATAGCCAGACCGATCAGGCGCCCCAAGCCCTTGATAGTTTTGTCCTTGATTCAGTAGATCGTCTACGAGCCTTGGACGCCCAATGCGGTCGCGTTGCCACTGAGACAGGCGCATTTTGGTCAAGTGCTATCGGTTCCAAGATTGACCGTCGACATCGCGTTGACCGTGAACTGCTTGCGGAGATCAGTGCGCTTGAGGACCGTCTTACCGTACTTGGAGACCCTCAAACTGACCGAGCCCTGGCTCATGCTCGTGACATTGCTCAACGGTTTATCGGGCGATGCATTTTCACTTGGTATCTCTTGGACCGTGGGATCGCCCAGCCCTTCCTGCCGTCGAGCTTGCCCGATGATCTTAGTGCTATGTTCGCGACGCCTTCCAGCGCCTTTGCGTTGTTCGACTGGCTTCGCGCGACGTTCAACGGCGATCTGTTTCCCATGGATGATCCCGGCACCGAGCGTGAGCAATTAACCCCACAACATTTAGAGCTTATTCGCGACTTTATTGAAGGTCGCAGTCTCATTCCAGAACGTCGTGGGCAGGGACGGTTGTTCCGCTTTCGGTTCAACGCCATACCAATAGATCTGGTTAGTTCGATCTATCAGCAGTTCGCCCGCACCAGCGCGGCTGACGAGGCTCGTTCTCAAGGGCTACATTATACGCCGGTCGAACTCGTGCATTTGACCCTTGATCCCGTCTTCGAGGGACTAACACCAGACGCTCGGATCATTGATCCAGCTTGCGGCTCGGGTGCCTTTCTGGTCGAGGCTTTTCGTCGTCTCGTATGGCGCGCCTCTGAGGGTAAGCCGGCGAGCCGACAGATCGTGCGCAACGTTCTGTATAAACAGCTTTTCGGAATCGATATTAATCGCGCTGCCCTAGGAATTGCAGCGTTCAGTCTCTATCTGGCCGCGCTTGAATTGGATGAAGAACCCGTCCAGGACATCATCGATCTCAAGTTTGATCGTCTCATCGGCATAACACTGTTTGAAGCAGACTCCCTCGGTGAAGACCTTCCAGAGGAGATTACCAGCGGGAGCTTCGATGCAGTTGTTGGTAATCCCCCTTGGACGTTCGTCAAAAAAGACGCTACGCAAAAACGGCGTTCGTCTGACATGTCGACGCTGCGTCCTAGACGGAGTCCAGATCAAGCGTTCTTGGCGCTGGGGGCAGAGTTGGCCGGTGATAACGGTCGGATCGGTATGGTGATGAAGGCTACCCCCTTCTTCTCCAAGGACGTCCACGCTGTTGCAGCGCGCAGTTACCTTCTTGAGCGTCTAGCTCCTGTCGCCTTGATTAATCTTTCTTATCTTCGCAGAGAAGAACTGTTTCCTGACGCTGTCGGTCCTGCACTATTGTTCTTTGCACGATGCGCGCTAGGTCCTGACGCCGATAGACTACTTGTTGGTTCGATTCCTTGGACACCAGATTTTCGTCGGACTGGTGTTTTTCATCTAGGGCCTGGCGAAATACGCTCTGTTCCCTTGAAGAGAGTGCTTGCCACGCCTCCATTTCTGAAGGCTGCGACTTTTGGGACGGTGCGTGACGGGTGGCTTATAGAACGGCTCGAACGTGAGTCTCCAACTCTTGATAAAGCACTCACGGACCTTGGCATCGTAAAACGTGTTAATCGCGGTCAGGGTTTTAAAGTGAATGGTGCTGGCCAGACGAAAACGCCGGATCAATATTTTAGTCTTCCGGTCATAACACCGAACGTTTTTAGTTCTTTTCGCCTTAAAGCGGATGGGTTGGGTAAGCTCGCTCACGCGACGCTGCACCGAACGAGGAATCCCACGATTTTTAGGGGGCCGCTTTTGGTCTGCTCCAAAGCCGGGTCTGATGCTGGAGCACAACGTGGCCGCTTCAGTGCGGCCGTATTCAATTACGATGCACTTTACAGTGAGAACTTCACTGGCATTTCATTTGAGAATACGGATAGCACGCTCGCTTATGTCCTGAGCGGAATTTTGAACTCTAGCATTGTGACGTTTCAGCTCGCGATGGGCGGCCCGACTTGGGGATTGGAACGCCCAACGGTGTTGCCGCATGATCTTCTGTCTCTACGTGTTCCGACGTTCCATCGAAGAGATCCAGAGCTTCTAAAAGCCGTTGTGACTGCTGAAGCATTCGCCGCAGCTGGTCCGAACGATCCCCGCCGCCTTTTTGCCTTGGACGAGGCGGTTGCTGATCTCTATGATCTTGAGCCCGATGAACGCGTTTTAGTCCGCGACAGCGTGGCTCGCGCACGTCACTTGATCTTCGAGAACCGAAGCGAGCGCGCTACTCTTGTTAAGCCACCTGGGGCTGCTGAGTTACGGGAGTACGCTGGTCAGGTGGCGCAAACCGTTGATAGCTACCTACGGGCTCGGGGTGAGCGTCATCTCGAAGCGGTCATTTACCCAATACGGGTAGATAAGGGGGATCTCGCTTCGGGGATTCCTGGCGTAACGGCTGTTAGATTTGTTATGGCTTCCGGCGGCCCAGGTGCCGAACCCGTCGTTCGTGATGGCGACCCGAATGAGCTTCAGGGTCTCTCGGCGTTACTCCGTGGCCAACTCGAAGCCGACATTCCTCCATATCTCAACGAACGCCGACAGATGCGGCTTTACGGTGCCGAGGATCTCTTTGTACTCAAGCCGGCAGAAACTCGCTATTGGACGCGGACTACCGGCTTGAACGACGCCGATATCATTCTCGCTGACCACTGGATGCGGAGGCGAGATGTCGCTACTCGCGCCTGATGTGCCTTTCGGTCTTCCAGCGTTTGCCCTGTCTGAGGATCAGATCGCAACGGTCGTCGATCTGGTGTGTCGAGGATGTGACGCGGCCCGTCCTGATCTGACCGCCGGTATGCTTGAGGTTCCGACTACGATTGTTGTGCGTAAAGCGATGAGGCGAGTGAAGAAGACGCTTGGACTCACGAATTTACAGATTCGTGGGGAAGTGGAACTCGAAGACATGTCGGCCAATGATCCGAGCCTTCTTGGTCGGATTGATATCACTTTGCAATTTTTGCATCAGTTTGGCGACGAAGACGCGTATGTTGCAGTTGAGTGTAAACGCGTACAAGCAAATGATTCCACGCTGAATGGAAGCTATGTTACCAAAGGTGTGGATCGATTTGTAACCAGTAAATATGCAGCCGGGCATGATTGGGGATTCATGCTTGGCTATGTTTTAGTTTTGCCTGCGTCGGACGTGGTTGATGCGATTGATTCCCGTATACGAAAAACTTATGGAGAATCTGCGGGCCTCACGCCAGAGGCGGCACATGCGCTATCCTTAGCTGTATTGGAAGGAGCGCTTACACAGAGTGATAACCATACCATTAGGCTAAAACATATCTTCGTTGATATGCTAACTGCTGCTCAGATCAACACGGCTTAGAAAATGCGATCATATCGCCACTTGCAGCGAATGTCGGTATCGGTAGTTGCGTGCCCCCGCAACCATCTTTACTTGCGACCCCGTAGCCTTACACGCTGCGGGGTTTTTCGTTTGTGCCGCAATCGTCAGAATGCCAGCCAGATCGCCCTGGACATCGATCTCCATCTTGTCGTCCACCGGCGTCAGAACGATCTGGTCCACCAGCGAGCGCAGAATGTCGGCCGCCTCGACCCGCTTCTCTTCTTCCTCGTCCTGCAAGGCTTCGTAGAGCTGCTGGACCCGCTTGCGATATTGCAGCGCCATTGAGGGATGCAGCAGGGGAGGCGGTTCCTCGGCCTCGGCCAGGAACACGGCGAGTTCTTTTTTGCGCTGTTCCAGCAGGACCATCTTGGCGTTGATCGCGTCGGCCGCGCCACCCTTGAGAATCAGGTTGAGCAGCGTGTCCAGTTCCCTGTCTATCTTCGCGATCTCCGCTTCAGCCGCGGCGATACCCGCCCGTCCCTCCATGCGCAGCCGGTTCATCTCCTGCGTGAACACTTCGCAGAACCGGGCGAATAGTTCGGGATCGACAAGCCGGGTGCGAAGCGCATTCAGCACGCGCGTCTCCAACTCGTCACGACGGATGTTGACCCGGTTGTCACAGGTGCCTTTGTTGCGGGCCGTCGAGCAGCCGATCAGGGTCGCCGAGATCGCGGAATAGCCGCCGCCACAGCAGGCGCATTTGGTCAACCCGGAGAACAGGTATTTTGGTCGGCGGCGATAGTTCATCGTTCGGACGTCGGCAACGCCGCTTTCGTCGCGTTCGGTGCGGTTCTCGGCCTGTCTCGCCTTCACGGCGTTCCAGAGGTCATCGTTAAGGATGCGCAGTTCCGGCGCTTCCTGAATGACCCATTCTGATTCTGGGTTAGGCCGGGCCTGCCGCTTGCCGGTATCGGGGTCCTTGACGAAGCGCTGACGGTTCCAGACGATCTTGCCGACATACATCTCATTATTGAGGATGCCGTTTCCGCGCTTGGGATTGCCGTTGATCGTGCTGAAGCCCCAGTCCCCGCCAGATGGGGCCGGTATGCCGTCCCTGTTCAGGGCGAAGGCGATGGTCTTGGCCGACTTGCCGGCCGCATAATCGCGAAAGATGCGGCGAACGATCTCGGCTTGCGCCTCGTTGATGGTTCGGTCGCCGCGGATCGGTTCGCCGTTG
>Ga0066256_1004934_pt1 | contig 11437 bp, 8 predicted proteins | sample ThiBio_1000_biof_FD_87107 | JGI IMG/M metagenome (GOLD analysis project Ga0066256, IMG submission 87107) | Wastewater bioreactor microbial communities from Cape Town, South Africa - Thiocy_expt_1000_biof (version 2) | ecosystem: Engineered > Bioreactor > Thiocyanate-remediating >...
CCCATGGGTGGCGCTCGCGAATTTGCAAGGAAACGAGCCGATTACACCGAAAACCTGCAATACGCGCTAGTGGCGATCGTCTCGAAAGCCAGCATCGGTGCGGGGTGGCGGGTTGTTCAGGTCCGACCAGGTAGACGATGTGCGGCTTGCCGGTCTTAGAATTCTCGACCGGGATGTGCCATTCGCCTTCGTCCAGATGCACGTCTTTCCACTGCGCCAGCATCAGCTCGGACTTGCGCACCAGGGTCATCAGGATCAACTGGAAGGCGATCTTGAACTGGCGGCGGATGTTGGAGATCTGCATGGCGCGCAGGAACCGCCGGATTTCGTCCGGCGTCAGCGCCCGGTCGCGGGCGGCTGCGCGGTAGACGTGGCGCATGGGCAGGGCCATGACCGGGTTGGCCTGGATCAGGCCGCAGGTCAGCGCGTAGTCGAACATGCGCTTGAGCAGGCCGCGCACCTGGCCAGCGGCAGCATCGAAGCCTTGCTCCTTCTTGCGCCAGATGACACTGCGCACGTCCTCGGCGGTGATGTCCCGGATCGGCTTGCTGCCGATGTGCGGCAGGATGTCCTTTTCCAGGTAGCGTCGGGGCATGGTCACGTTTTTGCGGTCGCGTGACTGGATGTCCTTGAAGAAGCGTTCGGCGAAGTCGGCCACAGTGGCATCTTCTGCACCAGCCACCTTCTCCTGTTGCTTCTTCTTTGCCGGCGACTCTCCCATCGCCACTTGGTGGGCCGCCTCGTCCCGTTTCAGGCGGGCGTTCTTCAGCGTCAGCGCGGGGTACTTGCCGAGCGTCAGCTTCTCGTATTTGCCATTCAGCCGGTAGCGGTAGCGCCAGACGACGCCTCCGGTCGGGAAGACCTCCACATACAGCCCTCGGTCGTCGGTAACCGTATAGGTCTTGTCCCTGGGCTTGAGCGCCTTGAGCGCGGTATCGGTCAGTGCCATCTCATCCTCCGTATGTCCAAGCAGAGGGATGGAGAGCACATATCCCGCTACTTGGCGCCAAACTTGGACATATCAATGAGTGGCTTCGACTGTATCACCGAGCTCGTCAGTAGAAAAAATTTCCTTTATATACGCCAACTTAAAGTCATTCTGAAGACGTCAGTGGAGGTCCTTGGACATCACCTCACTTCCCGATACAGAACCTGCTGAAGATCACCCCCAGCAGATCGTCGGCGCCGAACTCCCCGGTGATCGTGTTCAGCCGCTCCTGCGCCAGCCGCAGCTCCTCGGCCAGCAGATCGAGCCGCTGGTTGCCGGCGCGCGCGTGGCGATCGGCCTCCTCGAGGTGGCCGGCGGCCGCGCGCAGGGCCTCGAGGTGGCGCTCGCGCGCGATGAAGGTCGACTCGCCGCCGGCCTGCCAGCCGGCCAGCTCGAGCAGCAGGCTGCGCAGGCCGTCGATGCCCTCGCCCGTCTTCGCCGACAGCCACACCGCCGATACCGGCGGCGCCGCGGCCGATGATGCCTCGGCCTCGCGCTCGACCCGCGCGGGGCGGCCCGCCAGGTCGATCTTGTTGTAGACGCGCACCATCGGCACCGCCTCGCGCAGGCGCTGCGCCAGCTCGCGCTCGATGGCGCGCGCGCCGGCGGCGTCGGCATCGCGCGCATCGAGCAGGTGCAGCACCACGTCGGCGCGCGCCGCCTCGGTCCAGGTGCGCGCGATGCCCAGCCGCTCGACCTCGTCGCGCGTCTCGCGCAGCCCCGCGGTATCGATGACGTTCAGGGGCACGCCCTCGATCTGGATCGCCTGCGCGATGCGGTCGCGCGTGGTGCCGGGGATCTCGGTCACGATCGCCACCTCGGCGCCGGCCAGCGCGTTGAGCAGCGAGCTCTTGCCGACGTTCGGCTCGCCCACCAGCACCACGCTCAGCCCCTCGCGCAGCAGCGCACCGCGCTGCGCCTGCGCGAGCAGCGCGAGCAGCGCGCTGCTCAGCGCGTCGAGCCGGCCGCGCGCGCCCGCGGCCTCGAGGAAGTCGATCTCCTCCTCCGGGAAGTCGAGCGTGGCCTCGACCAGCATGCGCAGCTCGATCAGCTGCTCGACCAGGGCGTGCACCGCGCGCGAGAACTCGCCCTCGAGCGAGCGCGCGGCCGAGCGCGCCGCCTGCTCGGTGCTGGCGTCGATCAGGTCGGCCACTGCCTCGGCCTGCGCCAGATCGAGCTTGTCGTTGAGGTAGGCGCGGCGCGTGAACTCGCCCGGCTCGGCCAGCCTCAGGCCGATGCCGCGCCCGGCCTCGAGCACTCGGCGCAGCAGCAGTTGCATCACCACCGGGCCGCCATGCCCCTGCAGCTCGAGCACGTCCTCGCCGGTGTACGAGTGCGGCGCTGGGAAGTGGATCGCGATGCCCTGGTCGATCGCACTGCCGTCGGCCGCGAGGAACGGCCCGTAGGTGGCGTGTCGCGGCGCCAGCGCGCGACCGAGCACCGCATCGATCACCGGCCGCAGGCCGACACCCGACACCCGCACCACGCCGATGCCGCCGCGCCCCGGCGCGGTGGCGATCGCGGCGATGGGCGCGTCGCCGCTCATGGGGCCCCGTCGCTCACAGGGCGTCGTGCGTTCATCGCCGCCCAGGAACGTGCGAAGGAATCGCAGATTCCTTCACACGTTCTCAGCCCTTGGCCTTCGCCGCGGATGCCGCCTCGTTGATCTTCCTCGTGATCACCCACTGCTGGACGATCGAATAGACGTTGTTCACCAGCCAGTACAGCACCAGCCCGGCCGGGAAGAAGAAGAACATGACCGAGAACACCAGCGGCATGATCATCATCATCTTGGCCTGGATCGGATCGGGCGGCGTCGGGTTCAGCTTCACCTGCACGAACATCGTCGCGGCCATCACCAGCGGCAGGACGTAGTAGGGGTCGGGCGCCGCCAGGTCGTGGATCCAGCCCACCCACGGCGCGTCGCGCATCTCCACCGAGGCCAGCAGCACCCAGTACAGCGCGATGAACACCGGGATCTGCACCACGATCGGCAGGCAGCCGCCGAGCGGGTTGATCTTCTCGGTCTTGTACAGCTCCATCATCGCCTGGTTCATCTTCACGCGGTCGTTGCCGTAGCGCTCGCGCAGTGCCGTGAGCCGCGGCGTCACCGCCTTCATGCGCGCCATCGAGCGGTAGCTGGCCGCCTGCAACGGGAAGAAGAGGGTCTTGATGATGATCGTCAGCAGCACGATGGCCCAGCCCCAGTTGCCCACCAGCGCATGCAGCTTGGCGAGCAGCCAGTAGATCGGCTGGGCGATCACGGTGAGCCAGCCGTAGTCGACGCTGAGATCGAGCCCGGGCGCGATCTTCCTGAGCATGCGCTGGTCCTGCGGCCCGACCAGCAGCCGTGCGTCGACCGTCTCCGTGGCCCGGGGCGCCAGCTCGCCCAGCGGCTCCTTGATGCCCACCGAGTACAGGTTGGTCGCCACCTTGCGCGTGTAGAACTCGCGCGGCGTCTCGGGTGCCGGAACCCAGGCGCTGACGAAGTAGTGCTGGATGATGCCGACCCATCCGTCGTTCGCCGTGGTGGAGTGCTTGGCCTTGTCCTTCTCGATGTCGCCGAAGGCGACCTTCTGGAACTTGTCGGCGTCGGTGTAGACCACCGGGCCGGTATAGGTGCTGTAGAACTTCGATTCGCCCGGCGGCTTGTCGCCGTCGCGCGTGAGCTGCATGTACAACACCGGACGCGCCGGCGCCGCGCCGACGTTGGTGATCTCGTTCTTCACGTCGGCCACGTAGGCGCCGCGCGCCAGGGTGTAGGTGCGCACCAGCCGGATGCCGCCGCTCTCGGCGGCGAGCACGAGCCGCACCTCGTTGCTGCCGTCGGCGAGCACGCGCACGCCGGTGTTGCCGTCGGCCGGGGTCATCGGCGTGCGGTGCGTCGGATAGCCGTCGCCCTCGGGGGCGCCGATCAGGCCGGTCTGCGCCAAGTACACCCGGCCGGGCTGGTCATCGAGCAGCACCACCTTGCGCCCGCGATCGTCCAGGTCGGGATAGTGCAGCAGCTCGGCGCGCTCGACCTGCCCGCCCTCGAGGGCAATGTCGAGCGCCAGCACGTCGTTGGCGAGCCGGATGGTCTGCCCGGCGATCGCCTTTCCGCCCTGGGCGGAAGTGCCCGGCGCCTCGGGAAGCGGCGCACCGGGCACCGTGCTGGCGGCCGGCGGCACGCTCGAATCGGCCGGCGGCGTCGCACCGCCCTTGCCGGCGGCCGGGGCGCCCGCCCGCTGCTCCGGCACCGGCCCGCCGAACAGCGAGGCATGGCCCTGATGACGCTGCCATGCGTCCCACAGGAACAGCAGCGACATGGCAAATACGATCCACAGGATCATTCGTTGGGTCTGCATGGGTCTACCGTTCGATGGATTCGTCGCGACGCAGCGCCGCCGGCCAGCGGCAGGCGCATCGCAGCGGCAGGCGTTCCGGGACTTCGTCCAGGCCTCCCGCGTGGAAGGGATGGCAACGGGCCAGGCGCTTGAGCGCCAGCCAGCCGCCGGCCAGGACGCCGTGCCGCTCGATCGCCTGCAGCGCATAGTCCGAGCACGTGGGCAGGTAGCGGCAGCGCGGCGGGATCAGCGGGCTGATCGCGAACCGGTACAGGGATATGAGTGCCACCAGGATCCGCTTCATTGCAGTCTCCTGCGGTCAGCGTGCATCGGAATCGCCGGCGCCGGCGATTCCGGTACCGGACGAAGCCGCCGGCCCGGCCCCGACGCGGTCGGCCAGCACCCGGAACGCCCGGTCGAGCTCGGCGCGGGCGATCGCCTTGCGCTGACGCGCTCCGCATGCCGAGGGCGCGCGGGTCATGCGCAGCATCGCCGCCACCGGCCGGCCGGCCAGGGACGCCGCACGCCAGGCTTCGCGGGCCACGCGGCGTATCGCGTTGCGGTCGACCGCCCGGCGCATCAGCCGCTTGGGGATCGCCATGAACAATACGCCCGGAGCGCCCGGAAGCATCTTCCAATGCAGGCTGAAGTGCTCACCGCGCACGCCGGGCCGCGTGCGCAGCAGCGCGGCGGCGACCCCGCGCGGCACTCGCCGCGTCTGCCGCCCACCCGGCCCAAGCTGCATGCCCGTTGGCGAACGGCCCGTCGGCGCGCCGGACGATCAGGCGGCCAGGCGCTTGCGGCCCTTGGCGCGGCGCGCGTTGATGACGGCGCGCCCGCCGCGCGTCTTCATGCGCGTGAGGAAACCGTGCGTGCGCTTGCGGCGTACGACCGAGGGCTGGAAGGTGCGTTTCATCGGGGTATTCCTTGGCGGGGAAAAGGAAAAGCCTTTCATTACAACGCATTAGGCCTTCTCCTGTCAATTTTCGGCTGGCGTCGGCGCCTCACGACAGGGTAAAATCAACGGTTTAGCGCGCCCGTCCACCGGCGGGCGCGGCTCGTTTTCCACATCCCTGGCTGTCCGCCCCCGTCGCGCTTGTCCGAACCGATCGACATCATGCTGGACCGTTGGCTCGCCTGCGTGGCAAGGCTCGAGAGCGAGATCCCCGCACAGCAGTTCAAGCCCTGGATCAAGCCGCTGGTCTTCCTGGGCTACGACGAGAGCGAGCACCTGCTTCGTCTCGGCGTGCCGAACCATTTCAAGCTCAACTGGGTCAAGTCGCAGTTCGAGTCCCACATCGAGAACATCGCGCGCCAGACCATCGAGCCCGGCCTGCGCGTGAGCTTCGAGATCCACCGCAGCGAGGCGCCCGCCAACGACGAGCCGCCGCGCCCGGCCGGCGGCTCGTCAGAAGCGCTCGGCTCGCCGCCGTCCGCCGATGCCGACTTCGATCCGATGATCGCGGCCGAGACGCTCGTGCCGGGCGCGCCGGATGCGCAGACACGGCTGCGCCCCGAGCTCACCTTCGACAACTTCGTGCACGGCAAGGCCAACCAGATCGCCTGGTCGGCGGCGCTGCAGGTGGTCGAGCGCCCGGGCACCTCCTACAACCCGCTGTTCCTGTACGGCGGCGTGGGCCTGGGCAAGACCCACCTGCTGCATGCGGTGGGCAACGCCATCCTCGAGCGCCGGCCGGGCGCGCGCGTGCGCTACATCCACGCGCAGGACTACTTCGACGAGATGGTGCGCGGCATCCAGCGCAAGTCGATGCACGAGTTCAAGCAGAAGTACCACTCGCTGGACCTGCTGCTGATCGACGACATCCAGTTCCTCGGCGGCAAGGAGCGCACGCAGGAGGAGTTCTTCTACACCTTCGAGGCGCTGCTCACGGCGCGCAAGCAGCTGATCATCACCTGCGACACCTACCCCAAGGAGCTGTCGGCCTTCGAAGACCGGCTGGTATCGCGCTTCGGCTCCGGCCTCATCGTGGAGATCGAGCCGCCCGAGCTCGAGATGCGCGTGGCCATCCTGCTGAAGAAGGCCGAGCAGTCCGGCGAGAAGCTGCCCGAGGAGGTCGCGTTCTTCGTCGCCAAGAACCTGCGCTCGAACGTGCGTGAGCTCGAGGGCGCCCTGCTGCGCGTGGTGGCGTTTGCGCGCTTTCGCGGCCGCCCGGTCACCGCCGACCTGGCCAAGGAAGCGCTCAAGGACCTGCTCGAGCTGAACCGGCCGCCGATCTCCATCGAATCGATCCAGAAGACGGTGGCCGACTTCTTCAAGATCAAGGTCGCCGACATGTACAGCAAGCGCCGGCCGGCGCACATCGCGCGCGCGCGCCAGGTGGCGATGTACTTCGCCAAGGAGCTCACCCAGAAGAGCTTCCCCGAGATCGGCGAGGCCTTCGGCGGGCGCGACCACACCACGGTGATGCACGCGGTCAAGCGCATCGCCGAGCTGCGCCAGCACGACCAGGAATGGAACCGGCAGCTGCATGTCCTCGAGCAGACCCTGCGCGGATGACGGCCGCCATGCATCGTCCGGGCAAGCGCTGGACAAGCGCTGGAGCGAATGTGAATAACACGCCGCTTTTTCGGGCAGCGGCAAGTTGTCCCTCCGGGTCCACAGGCCCGGGTGCCGGTTCTTCACAAGCCCGAAACCGCCGCAAACGCAGTACCCGCCTGGAGCGAGGCCGGTTGTCCCCAGGATTGCGCCTCGTACATCCAACAACAGCAACGGGAATCTGAAAGCATGCAGTTCATCAAAGCCAACCGCGATGCGATCCTGAAGCCCCTGCAGACCGTGGCCGGCATCGTCGAGCGCCGCCACACGCTGCCGATCCTGGCCAACGTGCTGCTGCGCAAGTCCGGCGAGAACGTCTCGTTCCTGGCCACCGACGTAGAGATCCAGATCCAGACCACCGCCCAGCTGGGCGCCGGCAAGGAAGACGGCGGCACCACGGTATCGGCGCGCAAGCTGATCGACATCCTGCGCTCGCTGCCCGACGGCGCCGACGTGACCGTCAAGGTGGAGAACCGGCGCGCCACCATCCAGACCGGCAAGAGCCGCTTCGCCCTGCAGACCCTGGCCGCCGAGGAATACCCCACGGTGAGCGTCAACGAGCAGTTCGGCGCCTCCTTCACGCTGCCGCAGAAGCAGCTCAAGCACCTGTTCCACATGGTCCACTTCGCGATGGCCCAGCAGGACATCCGCTATTACCTCAACGGCCTGCTGCTGGTCACCGACGGCGCGCAGGTGCGCGTGGTGGCCACCGATGGGCACCGCCTGGCGCTGTGCGAGGCCACCGTCGAGGGGGCCGAGCTCGCCCGCCAGGAAGTGATCATCCCGCGCAAGACCGTGCTCGAGCTGCAGCGGCTGCTCGCCGACAGCGACGATCCGGTGCTCATCGACGTCTCGGGCAACCAGGTGCGCTTCCGCTTCGGCGAGGTCGAGATGATCTCCAAGCTGGTCGAGGGCAAGTTCCCCGACTACCAGCGCGTGGTGCCCCACGGCTATACCCGGCGCGCCACCATCGCGCGCGAGGTGCTCGCCGCCGCGCTCGCGCGCGCCTCGATCCTCACCACCGAGAAGTTCAAGGGCGTGCGCCTGAGCCTGGCGCCCGGCACGCTGCAGATCCAGACCAGCAACGCCGAGCAGGAGGAGGCCGTCGAGGAGATCGAGGTCGGGTACGACGGCGAGCCGCTCGAGATCGGCTTCAACGTCGGCTATCTGCAGGACGTGCTGGGCAACCTCAGGAGCGAATCGGTGCACGTCGATTTCGGCGACGCCAGCAGCAGCGCGCTGATCACCGTGCCCGAAGAGGCCTGGTTCAAGTACGTCGTGATGCCGATGCGCATCTGAGGCAAGCAATGACCGAAGCGGAACGGCAATACGATTCTTCCTCGATCCAGATCCTCGAGGGTCTGGAGGCGGTGCGCAAACGCCCCGGCATGTACATCGGCGACACCTCCGACGGCACCGGCCTGCACCACCTGGTGTTCGAGGTGGTCGACAACTCCATCGACGAGGCGCTGGCGGGCTATTGCGACGAGATCATCGTCACCATCCACACCGACAACTCGATCTCGGTGGTCGACAACGGGCGCGGCATCCCCACCGGCGTCAAGATGGACGACAAGCACGAGCCGCGGCGCAGCGCGGCCGAGATCGCCATGACCGAGCTGCACGCGGGGGGCAAGTTCAACCAGAACAGCTACAAGGTGTCGGGCGGCCTGCACGGCGTGGGCGTGTCGTGCGTGAACGCGCTCTCGAAGTGGCTGCGCCTGACCATCCGGCGCGGCGGCAAGGTGCACTTCACCGAGTTCCACCAGGGGATGGTGCACGACCGCATCGTCGAGGAGCGCGACGGCGTGGAGGTATCGCCGATGAAGGTCATCGGCGATACCCAGCTGCGCGGCACCGAGGTGCACTTCCTCGCCGACGAAACCATCTTCGGCAACGTCGAGTACCACTACGAGATCCTCAGCAAGCGGCTGCGCGAGCTGAGCTTCCTGAACAACGGCGTGCGCATCCGCCTGGTCGACCAGCGCCAGGGCAAGGAGGAGAACTTCGCCTTCGCCGGCGGCGTGCGCGGCTTCGTCGAGTTCATCAACAAGAACAAGACCGTCCTGCACCCGAACGTCTTCTATGCCGCAGGCGAGCGCGAGGTCGAGGTCGGCGGCGAGCACCGGCGCGTGTCGGTCGAGGTCGCGATGCAGTGGAACGACTCGTACAACGAGCAGGTGCTCTGCTACACCAACAACATCCCGCAGAAGGACGGCGGCACCCACCTCACCGGCCTGCGCGCGGCCATGACGCGCGTGATCAACAAGTACATCGAGCAGAACGAGCTCGCCAGGAAGGCCAAGGTCGAGACCAGCGGCGACGACATGCGCGAGGGCCTCACCTGCGTGCTGTCGATCAAGATGCCCGATCCCAAGTTCTCCAGCCAGACCAAGGAGAAGCTGGTCTCGTCCGAGGCGCGGCCCGCCGTCGAGGAGGTGGTCGCCGCCAGCCTCGAGGAATTCCTGCTCGAGAAGCCCCTCGACGCCAAGGTCATCTGCGGCAAGATCGTGGATGCCGCGCGCGCCCGTGAGGCCGCGCGCAAGGCGCGCGAGATGACGCGCCGCAAGGGCCTGCTCGACGGCATCGGCCTGCCCGGCAAGCTCGCCGACTGCCAGGAGAAGGACCCCGCGCTGTCGGAGATCTTCATCGTCGAGGGCGACTCCGCCGGCGGTTCGGCCAAGCAGGGGCGTGACCGCAAGTTCCAGGCCATCCTGCCGCTGCGCGGCAAGGTGCTCAACGTGGAGAAGGCGCGCTTCGACAAGCTGATCTCCTCCGAGCAGATCGCCACGCTGATCACCGCGCTGGGCACCGGCATCGGCCCCGACTACAACGTCGACAAGCTGCGCTACCACCGCATCATCGTCATGACCGACGCCGATGTCGACGGCAGCCACATCCGCACGCTGCTGCTCACGTTCTTCTACCGGCAGATGCCCGACCTCGTCGAGCGCGGCCACATCTACATCGCCCAGCCGCCGCTGTACAAGGTCAAGCACGGCAAGGACGAGCGCTACCTGAAGGACGACTCCGAGCTCAACCAGTACATGCTGCGCCACGCGCTCGACGGCGCGCTGCTGGTGCAGTCGGCCGGCGCCGAGCCGATCGGCGGCGAGACGCTCGGGGAGCTCGCGCGCAAGTACCTGGTGGCCGAGGCGGTCATCGAGCGGCTGGCGCGCATCATCGATGCCGACGCGCTGCGCGCCGTGCTCGACGGCTGCGTCATCGACCTCGCCAACGAGCAGACCGCCATGTCCTCGGCCGCGCGCCTGGCCAAGGCGATGGAGAAGTACGCCCCGCCCACCAACGGCGGCGCGCCGCAGGTGCGCCCGCGCTTCGACGACAAGCACGAGAAGTGGCTGCTGGTCATCGAGCGCAAGCACCACGGCAACGTGAAGACCAGCGTCATCGACACCGAGTTCGTCGTCACTGCCGACTATCGCGCCCTCACCGAATGCGCCCAGATCATCGGCGGCCTGATCGGCCCCGGCGCCGAGATCCGACGCGGCGAGGGCGACAAGACGAAGAGCCAGCCCGTCGCCGATTTCCGCGGCGCCATGCGCTGGCTGCTCGCCGAGGCCGAGCGCGGCGTCGGCCGCCAGCGCTACAAGGGCCTGGGCGAGATGAACGCCGGGCAGCTGTGGGAGACCACCATGGACCCCACGGTGCGCCGGCTGCTGCGCGTACAGATCGACGACGCCATCGCCGCCGACGAGATCTTCACCACCCTGATGGGCGACTCCGTCGAGCCGAGGCGGGCCTTCATCGAGCAGAACGCGCTGGTGGCGAGGAACATCGACGTGTAGGGTCTTGTCGGGCGCCACTGAGAATGAAAAATTACTGTTACAGATAGTGAAGAGATCCGATACGTTCGGATCAGGAAAACGCCCGACTCGTCCGGGCGTTTTTTATACTACGGACTCTGCAAGAAGGATTTATGAGGTCAGAAAATGGCATGGCTGATCTGCGAAGACGAGTTGCAAAGCCCCTTGAGGCCTGCCGATTACCGGTGGCCAAATAGAAAGGGCTTACGTACGGTTGTGTACGACGAATAAATTTTTGTTATCTGCGGGCCAATCCTCGACCGGCATCAACAGTTCGGCCGCTTTCGACGCGCGTTGGCACAATGGAGCGACTGCGTTGGGAGCGATACTGCAGATCTCGCGGACCTTGAGCCGATACAAACTTGCACCTAGAATGCTGCAAAGTTGACGCGGTATCTGCGCGATGGTGGCGCGAATGAAGAACGTAGCCGAGTCTACTCGGCTAACGTTTTTCCGTCTGCCGGAGTAGTTACGTGCGCCAAAAATCGTAGTGCTAACATGCCCTAATGCGTCTCGTTGTCCGCGGGAATGCCCACGCGGGCGTAGTTAAGGAAGGTCTGCATAACCCGATGTCAAGCAACGGCATGATGCGATGATTTGGGAAGCGACGCAGGACGATTCAGAACGATGAAGCAAGCAGACCTTGGCCTGAACATGTCGACGAAGAAGACGCGTAAGCGCGAGTTCCTCGAAGAGATGAACCGCGTGGTGCCGTGGGCGGAGTTGGTCGCGCTGATCGAGC
>Ga0066256_1001452_pt2 | contig 11435 bp, 10 predicted proteins | sample ThiBio_1000_biof_FD_87107 | JGI IMG/M metagenome (GOLD analysis project Ga0066256, IMG submission 87107) | Wastewater bioreactor microbial communities from Cape Town, South Africa - Thiocy_expt_1000_biof (version 2) | ecosystem: Engineered > Bioreactor > Thiocyanate-remediating >...
TCTATGGCATCACTTCTAAAGTGCCCCTGCTCATGTAACACGCTGGAGGCTAGAGAACGAAAACCATGAGCTGTATGTCGGTTTTTAAACCCAGCGGTATGTAAAAGCTTTCGCACACTTGTTTCACTAATGGGTTGATATTTTTTCAGTGCAGGCGAGCTAAAAAGATAAGGGATAAAACCGGTGATTAGCCTCAGCTCTTTTAATAAACTTAAAACATGGGGTGTTAACGGAACCCAATGTGGCACCCCCATCTTCATTCGATCTGCTGGTATATACCATTCTCCTTTTTGCAAATCAAACTCACACCATCTTGCTTCACGAAGTTCAGATGGTCTTGTAAATACATGTGCCAGTAACTCTATATATAATTTAACAATCTCCGTAGAGTTACTTTTTTTGATAATGCTCATCATCTCATGTGCATCGCTTGCACTAATTGCTGGCTGATTTGTAACTTTTGGTTTAGGGATTAGAGCTTTTTTTAAACCTATAAATTTATAATTAGCTGTTAGAGACGAACCTACTGCAAATTCGAATATGCTTTGCAGCCTTGCATATAATCGATGTGCCACATCGTGATGCTTCAATTCTTCATGAGGTCGGATAATAAGCAATAAGTCGGTTTTTGTAATTTCATCAATAGGCTTATCACCAATGAATGGTAAAATATCTCGTGAAAGACTTTTTGAATGGCGGTTTCGTGCAAAATCTTTCCATGTTCCTTTGTATTTTTGAAACCATTGATCAGCAACAGTTACGAAGGTTATTCGAGTTTCTTCAACATCAGCGTTTTTTGATCGGGGATCGATCCCTTTATTAACCAAATCTCGATAAGCCAAGACTATATTGCGAGCCTCTGCAAGGCTAATGCTTGGATAATTGCCGATAGTGATTGTTTGTGGTTTTTTATTCCATTGAAAGCGAAAAATAAATACTTTATTGAGTTTCTTTTTGCTTGGCCTTAATTCTAGTACTAAACCATCACGATCAGCATGACGTTTTCCATCTTCTATTTTTAGAGATTTAATTTGAGAATCTGACAACATAATAAATTACCTCAACTAAGCGGTAACTTTGGAAGAACTGGAAGAGGAGGTACAAAAAAACCTTACCCAAAATCTTACCCAAAGTTCTCGCGGTTATATGCGAAAAATAACGAATAGTTGAGAACGATTTGAGAAGGAGAAGTCGATGTTATTTTATTATTTATCAATCAGTTACGTACTAATTTGAACCTTTACGAACAATTACAAAATGTGTAATTGGTGCCCAGGGCCGGAATCGAACCGGCACGGGAGTATAAGTCCCGAGGGATTTTAAGTCCCTTGCGTCTACCTGTTTCGCCACCTGGGCATTTATGGAGGCTGAGGCCGGAATCGAACCGGCGTACACGGCTTTGCAGGCCGCTGCATGACCACTCTGCCACACAGCCTCAGAACACTCTCTAGTATAACAACTACATGCTCTAAAAAAAAAGCGACTTCAGCGTCGCTTAAATTTGGAGCGGGAAACGAGACTCGAACTCGCGACCCCAACCTTGGCAAGGTTGTGCTCTACCAACTGAGCTATTCCCGCGTCGCTACAGGGGAGCATTCTACTGATTTTTGTATCACTGTCAATAAAAAAATTTAATTTTTTTTACTAAGCTCCGGCCAGGCGACAACGAGATAAACAACCATAGACCAAATAGTTAAAATAGCCGACACATATAGTAAAACAAAACCAAAAGCACCCCACCAGGAAGACGTGGGATTAAACGCTAATAGCAAAACCAAAGCAGACATTTGTAACAATGTCTTAATTTTTCCGATATAACCTACAGCAACACTTGTACGTTTGCCTAGCTCGGCCATCCATTCTCTCAAAGCCGAAATTACTATCTCTCGGCCGACGATAACAATAGCAGGGATAGTAATGTATTCTATTTCTTTGGCGGCAACCAACAGCAACAGACTGGTAGAAACCAAAAGTTTATCCGCTACTGGGTCCAAAAAGGCACCGAAAGGTGACATCATTTTCCATTTTCTGGCCAAGTAGCCATCCAGTAAATCCGTTATGCTAGCGGCTGCAAAAATACAGGCACTTGCGGCATAGCTCCATTTAAATGGTAAATAAAAAACAATGATCAGTATTGGAATCAATAGGATACGTAATAAAGTTAATAAATTTGGTAATCCAGTAATTGTACTCAACCCCTACTCCTTTACGTGCTATTACGACCATTCATCAACACTGTCGCAGAATTACAATTTAAGATACTTTTGTAATGCCGTATAATCAGCAAAGACTTCAAGAGCGCCTGATAATTTTAAAGCATGCTCTTCTTGATGATAAAAATCCATACCTACAGCATCGACTTTGATACTGTGCGCCATCTCCATGTCGATTGGGGAATCACCCACCATCAAAGTCTTTTGTGCCTTGACGTTAAACACATCCATAATTTCTTCAAGCATTTGTGGGCAGGGTTTGGGCGGAACTTGACCCGCAGAGCGGGTAATCTTGAACAATTTATCCAGTCCAGTATGTTGCAGGGCACGTGATAGGGACGATTGGCTCTTGTTGGTAGCGATTGCAATCTGCACCCCCGCACTATGAATCTTGTCGATACACTCTCTCACCCCAGGGATAAGCCAAATCTCTGATGAGCGGGTATACATGGCCATTTGCACCGCATGAACTAACTGAGTCTTTTCCGCTTCAGTTAACTGTGGATATGCCTTTTTGACTGCATTAACAAGGCCGAGCTCCACAAAATTACGAAGTTTATCTGGGTCAAGATTCAATCCCATTACGACACTCTCTTGGGCTACGCTGTTGAACAAAGCACCCAAAGTATCAACAATTGTACCTTCCCAATCAAATACGATTAGATCATAATGTTTGCTCATCGATATCTTTGCTCCTTGCACGCAATTGCTTTAGTGTATTAGAGAATTTTTCATCAGGATTCGCCTGAAAATTAAACTTTTCTCCGTTTAACTCAAACATAAGGGCTCGAGCATGTAAAAAAAGACGATAATATTGATTATCTACTCCTATGTCGACTCCTGCAAGTGCTCCGTATTTTTCATCACCAATAATCGGGTGTCCCAAATGTGCACAATGAACTCGGATTTGATGCGTGCGACCGGTTTTGGGTGATGCTTCAAGCCAGCAAGCTTCTTGATAATTCTCTAAAAGTTTAAACGAGGTTTCCGAAGCCTTACCCTGCTCATGTACAGAGACTATTCGTTCACCAGACTTTAAGATATTTTTTTCCAAGGCAGCTCGAACCGTCAATTTTTTGGCATGTTCCCAATGCCCAGAGGCTATTGTCCAATAAACTTCCTGTACGGCTCGTTCTTCGAATAAAGCATGTATCGCCCTCAAAGCATTTCTTTTTTTAGCTAAAAGTAGGCAGCCCGAGGTATCGCGATCTAGGCGATGGCCAAGCTCCAGGTCGCTTAAATCTTGTCGTATTTTCCGTAGTGCCCCGATTACCCCCAGACCCAAGCCACTACCACCATGCACCGCTATTCCCGCAGGTTTATTAATTACCAAAAAACGCTCGTCTTCATAGAGCACACTGGCTTGTAGGCGGGCGTTTAATTCATCACCGACAAAAACAGAGCGAGTTTCAGCTACACGCACAGGAGGAATACGAATAATATCGCCTGCATTGAGTTTCTGCCCCACAGCCGCACGTTTCTTGTTAACACGGACCTCACCACCACGGATTATCCGGTATATATGGCTTTTAGGAACACCTTTGAGAATACGCAATAGATAGTTATCAAGACGCTGCCCTTCTTCATCGTGGTTTATTTCTTTGTAACTTACTTCACTCATTATTACCAAACCTGTTTTCTGGGCGGGATTTTTTTGATATGATCGCCAACAGCATGAGAATATGTATCATGCAAAGAATTATGACGCATAATGATTAGAAAAGTGTAACTTTTTGAAGACTGGGCCCTTGAATCTGCCATCACCGTGTAGAATGAACAAGATTGGTTACAGAGTTTGATTAGTTATTAAAAAATTGCGCTTCCCCAGACATGATATAAGGAAGCGAACCAAATGCCAGAGAAAAATTGATCACGTACTCGACAGATACCTACGCATGCCAGACATGCTCTATATCCACTACGAATGAACTCAGGATTTGCGCACGAATCCTTTCAACCTGCCTAATTCGTATCAAGTATATTTTCCAGTATGCACCGCTCATTGTTCAGGGAACATGCGTAAGGTCTGTCCACAAGGCTATGGTTTCGCTTAAAGATCAAAGAACTTACTGTTCAATTCTGAACCTCTAAGATTATGAGCCTTACACTATCACTGCTTGGTGAAGCGCCCTAGTATGGGGTAATGAATGGAAAAAATGTTAATTAATGCCACACAGACTGAAGAAGTTCGTGTCGCACTCATCAAAAATAATTATTTATTCGATCTTGATATCGAATGTCCCGGAGAAGTCAAAAAGAAAGGGAATATTTATAAAGCGACGGTAACCCGGCGCGAACCAAGTTTGGACGCAGTTTTTGTTGAATATGGCTCGAAACGCCAAGGTTTTTTACCACTTAAAGAAATTGCTCCCGAATATCTCAACAAATCCCTAGAAGACTTTGGCGATGAGAAGCCGCCAATTACTGCTTTGATTCGTGAAGGCCAAGAATTATTAGTCCAGGTGGATAAAGAAGAACGTGGAAATAAAGGCGCAGCTTTGACCACGTTCATTACCCTTGCTGGATGCTATTTGGTTCTTATGCCTAATAACCCCCGCTCGGGGGGAATTTCTCGTCGCATTGAGGGTGACGAGCGTGATGAATTAAGAGAAACTCTAAATGCGCTAACCTTACCTGAAGATATGGGATTGATTATTCGTACAGCTGGGGTAGGTAAAAGCCAGGAGGAGCTACAAGACGATTTGGATATGCTTTGTAATCAATGGCAATCCATTAAACAAGCTTATCATAACGAGCTCGCTCCATGCCTTATTCATCAAGAAGGCGACGTCATTATTCGCTCTATTCGGGATAATTTACGTAAATCCATCAGTGAAATAATTATCGATGATCATGTTTCTTATATCAAAGCGAAACAATACATCGAGCGTGTAAAACCTGAATTTTTACCTAACTTAATGTTGTATAACAGCAGTGTTCCCCTCTTTAATTTTTATCAAATTGAAAGTCAAATTGAAACCGCTTATCAACGTCAGGTTATGCTCCCCTCTGGTGGTGCACTGGTTATTGATCGCACCGAAGCCCTAGTATCCATAGATGTAAACTCAGCTAAGGCAACCAGTGGTGCAGATATCGAAGCAACTGCTTTTAATACCAATTTAGAAGCAGCAGATGAAATTGCTCGTCAATTGAGACTCCGTGATTTGGGGGGATTAGTTGTCATTGATTTCATTGATATGGGTTCGAGTAAAAATCAGCGTGAAGTGGAAAATAGACTGAGAGAGGCGTTACAGGCTGACTGCGCAAGAATTCAGGGAGGACGCATATCCCGCTTTGGCCTACTTGAGATGTCTCGTCAACGTTTACGCTTATCCCTGGGTGAGTCAGCACAGGAAGTTTGTCCTCGTTGTGAAGGACGGGGTACTGTGCGCAATATTCAATCCCATGGTCTCTCGATAACCCGCCTTATCGAAGAAGAAGCGTTAAAGGAAAAAACCGCTGAAATACAGGTGCAGCTTCCACCCGAGATGGCCACCTTCATCATGAATGAGAAAAGACCGTTTATTCGGGATATCGAAAAAAGACATAGTGTTGCGGTGGTGATCATAGCTAATCCTTACATGCACTTACCACAGTACACCATCACGCGCTTGAAAGAAGATAATGTGGGTAAAACCAAAAAGCCCAGTTACAATTTAATTCAGCAGCCTGAAGTGCAAGTAACTGGTAAAGACCTCGATGCAGCCGCGCATGATGAGCCTGCTGTTAAATTATTCTCTGGATCAAACCCGGTAAAAAATATTCAGCCAAGTTTTATCAAGCGTTTATGGTCAAGTATTTTTGGTGGAGGGCATCTACACACCACACCAGCTCCTGAGCGTGTTACAAAAAATCCAGCAAATGTGGAGCAAATGCCTAAGACGGTGCGTAATACAGGGAATGCGGAGAGAAAACCCAACAATCGACGTCGACGCAGTGGCGGTAATCCGCGCAACAATCCAAACGCTGCAGCAACGAATCAAAACCAACAAAATCGACGTAAACCGCAAAATTCTAATTCACAAAACTCACGCAATGCGGGCAATCGAGTGGATCAGACGAGAAGAAAAGAATCGGCTGCTAAAGAATAAATAACCTCTCCTCCAAAGGGCTCTGATGAGCCCTTTTTTATACATGAATTCTTTAACTTGATTTATACGTTCATTACACCTATTTTATTACTAACCAAATCTATGGAGAGAATAATGATCCCGGTCAAAGGATATGCAGCTAATCATGCTAAAAGCCCGTTAGAACCATTTTCGTTTCATCGTCGTGATTTAGAACCTCACGATGTTCTTATCGATATCAAATACTGCGGAATATGTCATTCGGATATACACCAAGTTCAGGACGAGTGGGGCGGTTCGTTATTTCCCATGGTTCCTGGTCATGAAATTGTTGGTGTTATAACCGATGTCGGTGCCCAAGTTTCTCATTTCAAAAAGGGCGATAAAGTAGGCGTGGGGTGTATGGTGGATTCATGCCGAAAATGTTCAAGTTGTGCCGAGCATTTAGAACAATTTTGTGAAGAAGGGGCGACAATGACCTACAATGGTCGCACTCGGGATGGTAAAGAGTTAACTCAAGGCGGTTATTCCGACAAAATCGTTGTTGATGAGCATTACGTGCTCCGTATCCCCGATAATTTGCCTCTGGATGCCGCAGCGCCTTTGCTTTGTGCAGGTATTACGCTCTACTCCCCTTTACGACACTGGAATGTGAAACCTGGAACACGTGTGGCTATTCTGGGTTTAGGTGGCTTGGGTCATATGGGCGTAAAACTCGCTCATGCTATGGGTGCTGACGTCAGTGTGTTAAGTCATTCTATCCATAAAGAAGCGGATGCAAAACGTTTAGGAGCTGACCACTTCTATGCAACAGCTGATGAGAAAATTTTTTCTCAACTCGCAAATCATTTTGATTTAATTATTTGTACTGTGTCTGCCAAAATAGATTGGAATCAATATATAAATCTCTTAAAAAGAGATGGGGCGATGGTCGTCGTTGGCGTCCCCGCAGAAGAAGTTCCTTTACATGCTTCATCACTTATTTTTGGACGACGCAGCCTCGCCGGGTCATTAATTGGGGGTATCAAAGAAACTCAAGAAATGCTTGATTTTTGCGGCGAACATAATCTGGTATCTGATATTGAATTAATTTCGGTAGATCAGGTCAATAAAGCATATGAGCGTGTACTGAAAAGTGATGTTAAATATCGTTTCGTGATTGATTTGGCTACGTTGTAGACTTACTCTGATAGCCAGGAGCTATGCTCCTGGCTCGAATTGATTATATCTATGTTGGTACTACTGGTGTGGGTTGCCCCAAAAGACTCATAATGAGAAACACCAAGAAAATAACAATAAACAAAAAGAATAACACTTTGGCTATGCTGGTAGCAGTTGAAGCTACCCCACGAAACCCAAACAAGCCCGCAACGATTGCAATAACCAAGAATATGACCGCCCACTGTAACATAGATTTCTCCTTTTATAATCCACGTACTGCCCATCGTTAGTATAGATGAGTTGGGGAATAGGACTCAAGTAATTTTCTTAATGATTTACTCTATGTCGTGAGGGTAAGATTTAATCGGTCGCTACCGGATTTACCCCAATTCCGGGATTAATACCACAGTCATCGAGGATCTTAAGCAGGTTATTCCCTTTACGAGTAAGTCTTTTGACGCAATATTCTTCCAAATAACTATGCAAAATATATTCATAATCATTTAAAGTTAAAATATGAAGAATCTTTTCTGCGCGCTCGAGATGTTTTAAATTGCGATTATCACAGGTTTGAAACAATATTCCACCCAATATCGCAGCAATTGATGCTTTACGTTTGTAATCAGCTAGATAAAAACGTTGAATACTCTCATCCAGGGCCCTATCTTTATCCCACTCCACCCATTGGTGGTAAACCGATAAAGCAGGCTCATCGGTGAATGAACCTATTTTATCCATGTTTTGTAAGGCATAAGCCACCGGAATTATTGCTTGAATATTCGCCCAAGAGCAATTGCCACTTATTTGTGAACTAATTGCCATACGGGTTACTAATTTCAAACCTAAAATTGCATTGATACGCTCATGAAAGAAATTTCGTGGTTGTTTTTTAAATAGAAACTGTAATATAAATTGCAAGTTAAATGCTTCAGGTTGGGTAATTTGATAGATATTAACTGTGCCTTCTTTTAAACTATTTTCTCCACGATCTATTTTAGCCCATACATTTCCCCACTTAACGAAGCCTAAAGCATGGCCACGACTTGCCGCAGGTAGTATGAGCAGAGGAGAATTCATAATTTTCTGAATTTGCAGATGATGTTCTTGTGTCAGTTGTGGTTGATACTGAAGTTGCAACAACTGTGCAGCATCTCGCAAACTATCCATAATAGGGTGTAAATATGGAAAATGTTCGCGCAGGTGACGTGTTGAATAACTACTAATGAATCGTCGCAACGAATCTCGTAAAATATTAACGGTAAATTCCAACATAAAGCCTTCATAATCGAGCTCTACGTATTCTCCCGCCGCGTTTACAATATCAACATCTCCCTGAAGTTCAAAACGATGGCCTATAAGTTTTCCATTAATAAAATCCACAGCAAAATCAAGTTTCGCCCCATTTTGATAAAGTAATTGCTTGAGTGCATTATGACCACGTAAAACCGGATACACTAATACTGATAAACCTGAGGGCTCATAGGCATTTGCATCAGCACCGTGCTTGAGCAGCAATCGCGACATCTCCACATCATTGTAATGAACTGCCCAGTGCAAAGCGGTACGCCCCGAAATATCGGTTTTATTAATTGCAACTTTACGCGCCAGTAGTTGCTCGGCGATATGGATCTGTTGCGTAATTACTGCTTCGATTAGCGGCGTAAATCCATACTCATCAATATCATCCAAGGAATCTCCGGCGCGCAGATAAGCATCAAAATCAGGCATGATTCGTTGAATTATATCCTGGGCAATCGTCATCCCTAAGGTCCTTTAGGTCTTGGGCTATTATTAAAGCGAGGCATGTTCCCTAAGCGAAGCTGTTTTTCCTGTTCCTGAGTTCGGCGCTCATTTTCATACTTAGTTTTTTTCTCACCACCATAATTTGGTGCAGGATTCACTGTAGGATCCATACCATCAAAATGTTGATTGTTTATTTCAGGATGTTGCAAAAGACCATTATCAACGGTGCTTTCAAGCACATCACCGGCTTGGGTTTCGGCCACGGCATGCTCACGCGCATGAACTCGTGCAAGACGACGTTCTCCATCTTGCTCCATCATCCGGCGATTACGCTCCATTTGTTTTGTTTCCTCGATCAAAAAAGTGGTATGTCCAGTTCGAGCAGGATCCCGGCCCTGGATACCACCACCTCTGCTTGGAAATTTTTCTCTACTCATATTGAACCAGTTTACCCGAAATTAATGTTTAATTATAATACATAATGTGAATATGGGGTAGTTGACAAAAACTTCAAGCCCCTACTCTTTGATAAAAACAAAAACACCTGCCAAGCCCAGCTCAATCCTTAACTATCAGGAAAAAATGTCAGCTAAAGCTTTGGTTTCAATCTCACGAGATAAGAGCCTGTATAGGCCAACTAGAGATAATCTCTTTGTAAGATTTCGGCAATTTGTATGGCATTTGAAGCAGCTCCTTTGCGAATATTATCCGCAACGACCCACATATTTAGACCTGTGGGGTGAGAAATATCCTGACGAATGCGTCCAACCTTTACATCATCCTGCCCTACCGCATTGCCAATTGCAGTTGGGTATTGTAATTTGTTCGGATTATCAATAACTTGTACACCCGGGGCCTGTTTTAGAATCTTTTTGGCATCCACAGCACTCAATGGGTGTTTTAACTCAAGATGGATCGCTTCAGAATGGCCATAGATGACAGGTACGCGCACCGCTGTAGGATTGACCATAAGCTGTTCATCTTCCATAATTTTGCGTGTTTCCAAAACCATCTTCATCTCTTCACGGGTATAGCCATTTTCCTCAAACTGATCGATGTGTGGAATCGCATTAAAAGCTATTTGTTGCGGATAAATATCAACTTTGGCGGGCCTACCATTTAATAAATCCCCCATTTGCGCGATTAATTCACTTATTGCTTTTTTACCCGTTCCCGATACCGATTGATAGGTAGCAACATTGATACGGGTAATTCCAACTGCATCATAAATTGGTTTTATGGCCACGACCATTTGAATGGTAGAACAATTAGGGTTGGCAATAATATTTCGTCGCGAAAAATCCCCAATACGATGTGCATTAACTTCAGGAACAATCAGCGGAACATCTTCTTCGTAACGAAAAGCTGAACTGTTATCAATAACAATACACCCGGCAGCTGCAGCTAAAGGTACATACTCACGCGACACTGCGGCTCCTGCTGAAAAGAACGCAATATCGACTTGGCTAAAATCAAATTCAGCCAAATCCAGCACATCATGTTCCTGTCCGTTGAATGTAATGGTTTTACCTACCGAACGAGCACTGGCTAAAGGATAAAGCGCTTTGACCGGAAAGTTCCTTTCTGCTAATACGTGCAGGAACGTTTCACCTACAGCACCCGTCACACCCACGATTGCTACATTTAGTTCAATTCCCATAATTTCCTCTTAAATTCGTTTTATTTGATCGCTTTTTGTCGTAAGTAAAAGTCCATGAGCACCAAAGCCATCATCGCCTCTGCTATGGGTACCGCGCGAATCCCCACACATGGATCATGTCGTCCTTTCGTCACCACCGTAACTTCCTCACCTGAGGTATTTAGTGTTTGAGCTGGAGTCGTAATGCTGGAGGTCGGTTTCAAAGCAATACTGACTTCAATATCTTGACCGGTGGAAATACCGCCCAAAATTCCTCCGGCATGATTACTTAGAAATCCTTGTTTACTCATCTGATCGCGATGTTCAGAACCAAGCTGAGAAACTGCAGAAAAACCTGCACCAATTTCTACGCCTTTAACCGCATTGATAGACATCATGGCTGCGGCTAAAACTGCATCTAATTTCTCATAAACCGGCTCACCCAGGCCTATAGGTACATTTCGCGCAATAATTTTTACGCGCGCACCGACAGAATCCCCTTGTCGTCTTAATGCTTCAATAAGCGCGGCAAGTTCGCTTATTTGCGTGCTGTTAGGACAAAAAAAGTCATTTTTAGAAATTTCTTGTTCGCTTACGTAATCTAAATTT